>Ga0207678_10006065_pt1 | contig 10751 bp, 7 predicted proteins | sample KBSC63metaG_FD_184319 | JGI IMG/M metagenome (GOLD analysis project Ga0207678, IMG submission 184319) | Corn rhizosphere microbial communities from Kellogg Biological Station, Michigan, USA - KBS C6-3 metaG (SPAdes) (version 2) | ecosystem: Host-associated > Plants > Roots > Rhizosphere > Soil ...
ACTATGCGAAAACTGGTCATGCCCATCGCGTCCGCCCTGATGCTTTCGGCCGCGGTGCCCGCGCACGCCGACACCGCCGTCCTCGCCGGCGGCTGCTTCTGGGGCATGGAAAGCGTGTTCGAGCATGTGAAGGGCGTCCAGGACGTCGTCTCGGGCTTCGCCGGCGGCTCGGCGCGCGATGCCAATTATGATTCGGTCAGCACCGAGCGCACCGGCCATGCCGAGGCAGTCCGCATCACCTATGACCCCAAGCAGATCAGCTACGGCCAGCTGCTGCAGATCTTCTTCACCGTCGCTCACGATCCGACACAGGTGAACCGGCAGGGCCCAGACACCGGCCCAAGCTATCGCTCGGCAATTTTTCCCCAGACACCGGGCCAGGCACAAGCCGCCCGTGCGTTCATCGCCAAGCTGACTTCCGCCCACGGTTACAAGGCGCCGATTGCGACGAAGATCGAGAGCGGCGGCTTCTATCCGGCCGAGGCCTACCACCAGGATTTCGCCCGGCGCCACCCCTTCTACCCCTACATCGTGATCAACGATCAGCCGAAGGTCGCTTCCCTCAAGACGCGCTACCCCGGCTTCTACAAGGCGTAACGCGTTAAGATTTCACGCCTTATTCAGGTGAAGGCGACAAAAGCGCGCGGCCACACTATATGGCCGGCGATCACGGGCCGCGCAGGCGCTTTTGGGGCAAGCTTGGACATGCTGACGACCAATCCGTTCGATGACGACAAGCTGCGCGAGGAGTGCGGCGTCTTCGGCATCTGGGGCGCCGACCAGGCGGCGAGCTTTGTAGCGCTGGGGCTGCACGCGCTTCAGCACCGCGGCCAGGAAGCGGCGGGCATCACCAGCTTCGACGGCAAGCATTTCCACTCGCACCGGGCGATGGGCCACGTCGCCGGCAACTTCGACCGCGACGAAACCATGCGCAAGCTGGCTGGCCGCGCGGCCATCGGCCATGTCCGCTATTCGACGACGGGCGAATCCGGGCTGCGCAACATCCAGCCGTTGTTCGCGGAGCTCGCCGACAGCGGCTTCGCCGTCGCCCACAACGGCAATATCTCGAACGCGATGAAACTTCGGCGCACCCTCAACCGCCGGGGTTCGATCTTCCAGTCCACCAGCGACACCGAGGTCATCATCCATCTCGTCGCGACGTCGGACTGCACGACCACGCTCGACCGGCTGACCGACGCCCTGAAGCAGGTAGAAGGCGCCTATTCGCTGGTGGTCCTGACCGAGGACGGCCTGATCGCCTGCCGCGACCCGCTGGGCATTCGCCCGCTGGTCATGGGCAAGCTCGGCGAAGCCACGATCTTCGCCTCGGAAACGGTCGCGCTCGACGTCATCGGCGCGAGCTTCCTGCGCGACGTCGAGCCGGGCGAGCTCGTCCTCGTCAATGACGGCGGCATCCGCTCCTTCCGGCCGTTCGAGAAGGTCGCCCCGCGACCGTGCATTTTCGAGCATGTCTATTTCTCTCGGCCCGACTCGGTCGCGGACGGCCAGTCGGTCTATGAAGTGCGCAAGAACATCGGCGCCGAGCTGGCACGCGAAGCGCCGGTCGAGGCCGATTATGTCGTGCCCGTTCCCGATAGCGGCGTCCCCGCCGCGATCGGCTTCAGCCAGGCCTCGCACATTCCGTTCGAGCTCGGGATCATCCGCTCGCACTATGTCGGACGCACCTTCATCCAGCCGAGCCAGGAGGTCCGCCACCTCGGCGTCAAGCTCAAGCACAACGCCAACAGCGCCCTGGTCGACGGCAAGAGCATCGTGCTGATCGACGATTCGATTGTCCGCGGCACGACCTCAGTGAAGATCGTCCAGATGATGCGCGATGCCGGCGCGCGCGAAGTGCATATGCGGATCGCGTCACCGCCTACCCGGCACAGCTGCTTCTACGGTGTCGACACTCCGGAGCGGGCGAAGCTGCTGGCGGCGCAGATGAGCGTCGAGCAGATGCGCGACTACATTAACGCGGACAGCCTCGCGTTCGTCTCGATCGAGGGGTTGTATCGCGCACTTCGGCAAGATCGCGATGCGGTGCAGCCGCAGCGTTGCGACGCCTGCTTCACCGGCGAATATCCGACGTCCTTGACGGACGTCACGGAAAAGGAACGCGGCGCGCCGCTGTCTTTGGTCGCCAGCCGCTAAGCCGCTAGAGGCTCCTCGCATGACTGATTCGAAGCCATTCGCGGGCAAGCTCGCGCTCGTCACGGGCGCCAGCCGCGGCATCGGCGCGGCGACCGCCGAAGCTCTCGCCAAGGGCGGCGCCCACGTTGTCCTGGTAGCACGAACCGCGACCGCGCTCGAGGAGGTCGAGGAACGCATTCACGAAGCGCAAGGAAGCGCGACCATCGCGCCGCTCGATCTTACCGAGGGCGAGGCGATCGGCAAGCTCGCGGGAGCGATCGCCGAGCGGTGGGAGAAGCTCGACATCCTTGTGCTGAACGCCGCGATGCTCGGCTCGCTGACTCCGGTGCAGGACATCGACCCCAAGGAATTTTCGCGGCTGCTGTCGCTCAACCTCCTCGCCAACCAGGCGCTGATCGCGGCCTTCGATCCCCTGCTCCGCAAGTCCGAGCAGGCGGAAATCGTCGCGCTGACATCGTCGGTCGGCGCGGAGCCGCGCGCCTTCTGGGGCGCCTACGGCTCGTCCAAGGCGGCGCTCGAGACCTTGCTCGGCGCCTATGCCGACGAGACCGCATTCACCAAACGGATGCGGGTCCATATCGTCGATCCCGGCGCGACCCGCACCCGGATGCGCGCCCTCGCCTTCCCCGGTGAGGAGCCCGAGAGCCTCAAGCCGCCGGAAGTTGTCGCCGATGCGATCGTCGAGCGCCTGACCGCCGGTGCGGCCACTGGCGAGAAACTGCGGGTCGACGCTTAGGCCAGAACGAACCGGCTCAGGCGGCGTGTCGCATCGGCTTCCTCGAGCCGGAGGCGGACCAGTGCTCCAACCTCGAGACTATCGACCGGTACGCGCGTGATGACGGCGGGGTTGCACAGCTGAATCCGCGCACCGCGCTCGTCGACGTCGGTGACCCTGCCCTCGAAAATCTCTCCGACCCGATCGGCGAGGACGACGGCTTCGGCAAGCTCCAGCACGGCGCTATCGACCTGCGCCGCCTTGGCATCGGCGCGGTTCATGATTGCGGGCAGCCGCTCGAAGGCCGCGGTGACCTCGTCCGGCACGCTCCGGCCATTGCCGATGGCCAGCGCGGCCGCGCAAACGTAGCGGTCGGCCAATCTCCTCAGGGGTGCAGTCGCGTGGACGTAGGTCGCGCGCATCGCCCAATGCCACGGCCGCTCGCCCGGCTGAAACGGCGCATAGCTCGCATGTTGGCCGGCGCGGCGGATGGCCAGCATGAAGGCCGCCTGCTTCGCGTCATTCGGGTCGAGCGCGCGCTCGACGTCCTCCAGCTTCACGCCGTCCGGCCACGACACCCCCAACGCCTTCGCGCTATGACGCAAGCGGCGGAGGGCGCGCTTGTCCGGCTCCGGCATGATCCGGAACAGGCCGGTCCCGTGCCGGTAGAGCAGGTCGGCGATCGCCAGGTTCGCGGCGAGCGATAGCGCCGCATTGGCTTGCTCCGCGGCGCTCATCGGCCGGAATTCGAGCGCGAATCCGCCGTCGCTTTGCTCCACCACCTGCTGCTGCGGCGGATCGACGCGGGGAGCGCCGCGCGCGTCTTCGGCGCCCTGGATGCGGCGCGAAAGCTCGTCGAACCCGGCGGGCAGGTCTTCGCCGCGGACCGTCGCGTAGCCGAGCTTGGCCCGGCTGCGGACGATGGCGCGCTCGACGCCGTCGAGGCTTGCCCCGCCATCGGACGCGACGCGGACGGAAAAGAGAATCGCGGGCTTGTCGGCGTCGGCAAGCAGGCTCGCGGCGCCCTCGCTCAACGCCGGCGGATAGAGGCTGACCTTGCCGTCAGGCAGATAGATGGTCTCGCCGCGCGCCCAGGCTTCCGCGTCGATCGGGCCGCCGTCGGGCACGAACCAGCCGATGTCGGCGATGGCGTAGCGCAAGATGAGGTCGCCGCCGGATTGTTCGATGGCGAACGCCTGGTCGAGATCGGTCGAGCTCAGCGGATCGAGCGTGACGAACGGCAGGTCCGTGCGGTCGACATGGCCCGATAGCGGCTGGCTTGCCGCATCGGCCGCGGCGGCCTCGACCTCGGGAGGAAAGCGCGCGGGAAGCTGGAATTGCTCGCGGATCGCCGCGAGGCCGTCGCTCAACGCTCGAGGTCGGTCGTAGAGCGCCTTCAAGGTTTCGCCGCCAGGATCCGGCAGAGCTCGGCATGGTCGATATTGCCGCCGGAGACGACGGCGACGACGCGCTGACCGGCAAGCGAAGGCGAATGTGCGGCGGCGAGCGCAACTCCCGCCGCGCCTTCGACGACGAGATGCGACTGGTTCGCGGCCATCCGCACCCCGCGCTCGGCATCGGCCACGCTCACGGTCATGACCTCGTCGACGAGATCGCGCAGAAGAGGCCACATCTCGTCGAGCACCCGCGTCGAGCCGATGCCATCGACGAAGGACGCTTGCCGCTCGACCGTGACGGGCTCGCCGGCGGCGAAGGCCGGGGCTAGCGGAGCCGCGGTCTCCACCTCGCAAGCCACGATGCGCGCCTTGTGCCCGAGGCTGCGAAGCGCGAGCGCGATGCCGCTGATCAGTCCGCCGCCGCCGACCGGAACGACCACCGTGTCCGCCTCGGGCCAGTCCTCCGCGATCTCCAGACCGATCGTGCCATTGCCGAGGACCACCCCGGACTCGCACACCGGATGGACGAACAGGCCATCGTCGGCGCCGGTCTCCCGGGTAGTCATGATGCGCCACCATTCATCGAACGGATGGACATGAACCACCGCGCCGAGGCCGCGCATCACGTCGAGCTTCACCTGAGCCGCCTTGTCGGGCGCGTGGACGGTCAACCGCACGCCGCGCCGGCTCGCCGCATAAGCGAGGCCCTGGCCGAAATTGCCCGCGCTCGGGCAGGCGACACCGCCGGCCAGCTCGGCATCCGAATAGTCCGCGAGCACATTCGCCGCGGGGCGGACCTTGAACGAGCCGTAGGGCTGAAGGCATTCCGGCTTGATCCGTACCTCCCGGCCCCCCTCGGTCGAGAAGGGGAGCAAGGGGGTGCGGATCGCATAGCCGGCAATCGCCTCGCGCGCGGCCGCCAATCCGTTGGCCGCGATCCGCCGCTCGACCTCTATCTTGAGGTCGGTCACGCTCCGAAATTGCCTTGCAGGCGGTCGCGTGGCTCGTGCGTCTTGGGTCGGCTTTCCAGCATTGCGTCAGCCTTGCTTGGTCATGGTGACCTGCGCAACATCGATGACGCCGCCGCGAAACCCGCCTTCGCAATACATCAGATAATAGCGCCACAGATCGTGGAAGCTGTCGGCAAATCCCTGAAGGGAGCCGCACCCAACGGCGGCGTCATAATTGGCGCGCCAGCGTCTCAGCGTGTCAGCGTAATCCAGGCGGAAAGCCTCGCGGTCCTGCCACGAGAGCCCGCGCTCGACCGCCAGGGCGGCGAAGCGCGGTTCGTCTAGCAGCATGCCACCGGGGAAGATGTAGGTCTGGATGAAATCGGGATTGCGGGCGTAGCGGTCGAACAGCGCGTGATCGATGGCGATGAATTGCAGCGCCGCCCGACCGCCTGGCTTCAGGTTTCGCGCGATGCAATCGACATAGGCGCCCCACCAGCGCTCGCCGACTGCCTCGACCATTTCCACGGATGCGACGGCATCGAATTGTTCGAAGACCGCGCGGTAATCCTGGAGGCGGATTTCGATCCGGTCGGATAGGCCGGCCGCGGCGATCTTCTCCTCGGCCCAGGCCTTCTGCTCCCTGGAAAGCGTCAGGCCGACGACGCTAGCGCCGCGCTCGGCGGCGGCGATGGCGAGGCTGCCCCAGCCACAGCCGATCTCGAGCAGGCGATCCCCGGGCTCCAGGCTGAGCCGGTCGAGGAGCAACGACACCTTGCGGCGTTGAGCATCTTCCAGACTATCGGATGCTTCGAAGCGCGCCGACGAATAGGTCATCGTCGGGTCCAGCCAGGCCGAGTAGAAATCGTTGCCGAGGTCGTAGTGCGCGGCGATGTTCTTCTTCGCTTTCCGCGGTGCGTTGTCGCGGAGACGGTGGGCGAGCGCATTGACCCAGCGGAACGGACCCTTGGCACGGCCGACGTCGCCAAGTGCGGCGGCATTGGCCGAGAACAGCTCGAACAGCGAGACCGGATCGGCGCTCGTCCATTCGCCCAGAGTCCAGGCCTTGTACCAACCGACCGAGCCCGAGGTCGCCAGCCGCACCAGCGCCATCCAGTTGCGCAGGTCGACGGTCGCTTCGGCACCGGAAACGCGGAAGCCGACGTGCCGCTCGGAACCGTCAGGGAGCCGGAGGTGAATGCCGCCGCTTTCCAGCCGGCCGTCGATCTGGTCGAGCACGCGGCCGAAGGCCGGCGCGAGCAGCCGGGCGACGACACCGCCGCCGGTCGCGAAGCGGCGGTCCGCGTGGACCAGATGCTCGCCGCGGGCGCTCATGGCCGCCGAGTTATGAACTCGGCCCCGGATTGTCGAGCGGGATGAGAAAGGGATCGTAGCGATAGGCCTCGCGCGCATTGGACGAGCGGCGTCCAATGCGGATCGTCTGGCCGAAGAAGCGCTGGTCGGTGAGGTATGCCTTGCCATCCTCGCTGACGACGATCGGCATGCGCGACCAAACGAGAAAGGCGCGCAGGTGCGGGTCACGTCGGGCGGCGGACGCGAGGCGAGGATCGTCCATGCCGGTCGGCTGACTCGCCGGTTCGAGGGTGAGGCCGGTGCCGAGATCGAACGAGCCGGTGCCCCAGCGGTCGGCGCTGCGCCACAGCATCCGGCGCCTCCAGAAGGCGAACGGCGGCGGGCTGGCGATGACCAGGATTGGTTCGATCCCGCGCGCCCGCAGCCGCTCCGCCGTGGCGCTTTCGAGCCGCGCGCTCTCGCCGAGGTTGAAGGCGATGTAGCCGAGCATCAGCACGCCCATCAGCCGCGCCGGGCGGCCCGGGTGCTCGGTGCCTCGGCGCCAGCGGACCGCGGACCCGCTCACGCCCGCAATCATCAGCAGCCAATAGACCCAATCGACGATGAAGATCGCGTTCCCGGAATACCATTGCCAGCTGGCCGGCGAGAAAATGGCGATGGCGTAGGTCGTCAGCCAATCGAGAAACGGGTGGGTAAGAACGGCGAGGAACGCGACCACGAACAAGGGCGCGGGCCGAAATGGAAGTGCTTCCGGCGACGCGGGTCGCAAGCGGTCGACAAGCCACAGGATCGCGACGATGCCCGCCGCGAGGATCGGCCAGGCGAACACCGAGTGAATCGGCCCCCGGTGAAACTGGATCCCCTGGACCGGCAGCAGCAGCGGAGCGAACACGTCGATGTCGGGCGCGTTCGCTCCGAGGAGGCACGCCGCCATGGCAAAGCGCGAACGGCGCTTGAGCCCCATCTGGCCGAGCAGCCCGCCAGCCAAAGTGTGGGTGATATTGTCCACTTACGATTCCTCCCCACCGGGAGGTGGGGAGGGGAACCATCCGAAGGATGGTGGAGGGGTATGACGGGCCTTTGTCAGTTACCCCTCCACCAGCTTCGCTGGTTCCCCTCCCCACGAGCTTCGCTCGCAGGGAGGAACAGAATCGATCAAAGCGTGTGCGGCTCCTTTTCGACCTGCCAGGTCTGGCCCTTGGAGACGAGCGCCTGGAGGTCGGGGGTCTTGCCCTTGGCGGCGGCGGCGTTTTGCTCGTGGACGACGCTTTCGAAGGTCGGCGCCGGATCCTCGTAGATGACGCCAAGCGCCACCGGGAATGCCTCGGCCGGCATCAGGATCAGCATCGCCGCGAGCTGGCGGTTGGCCGGGTCGTGGGTGATGACCGACGGGTCGTCACCTTCCACAACCTTGAGGCAGAGCCGCTCGGTATCCAGCGCGATGCCCTTGGCGCCCCCCGCGAACACCATCTTCTCGCCCGGCTTGAGCCAAAGCTGCTTGTCGCTGGCGACGTCGCGTTCGGTGAAGCTGGCGAAGACGTCGTCGTTGTAGACGACGCAATTCTGGTAGATTTCGACGAAGCTCGCGCCGCGATGAGCGTGGGCGGCCTTGAGCACGTCGGGCAAATTCTTGTGCACGTCGATGCCGCGCGCGATGAACCGCGCGCCCGAGCCGAGCGCGAAGGCACAGGGCGTCACCGGACGATCGACCGAGCCGAAGGGGGTCGACGGCGAACGCGTGCCGACGCGGCTGGTCGGCGAATATTGGCCCTTGGTCAGGCCGTAGATCTCGTTGTTGAAGAGCAGGATCTGGCAATCGAGGTTTCGGCGCAGGACGTGCATCGTGTGGTTGCCGCCGATGCTCAAGGCGTCGCCGTCGCCGGTGATGATCCACACGTCGAGCTCGGGATTGGCGAGCTTGACCCCGGTCGCGACCGCGGGCGCGCGCCCGTGGATGGTGTGGAAGCCAAAGGTCGCCATGTAATAGGGAAAGCGGCTCGAGCAGCCGATGCCGCTGATGAACACGGTCTTCTCGCGCGCGACGCCGAGGTCCGGCATGGTGCGCTGCACCGCCTTCAGCACCGCATAATCGCCGCAACCGGGGCACCAGCGGACCTCCTGGTCCGATGCCCAGTCCTTGGCGGTGGTGGTCGGTACCGCATTTGGGGTCATGTCGTTCATTGCGGCCTCAGCCAGTAAACCAGTGCAAGCACGATGATCAGCATGACGATCATCGGAAAGACGTTGAGCTGTTTCACGATTCCACCGTCACCGCCGTATGACGAATGACAGCGAATGTTCGCGAATGTTCGCGGTGACGGCGACGATTCACCGCCCATCTCCCGACAGCGCGGCATCAATCGCCGCTTCGATCTCGGCGATGCGGAATGGGTGGCCCGACACCTTGGTCAACGGCCTGGCATCGACCAGGAACTGGTCGCGCAGCAGCGTCTTCAATTGGCCCATGTTCATCTCGGGCACGAGGATATGTTCGAAGCCCTTCAATAGGACAGACATATTTTTGGGCATCGGCCAGATGTGGCGGACGTGGACGTGAGCGACGTCCTGCCCCTTCGCGATCGCGCGGCGCACCGCCTGGTGGATCGGACCGAATGTCGAGCCCCAGCCGACGACGGCAAGCGCGGCGCCTTCGCGGCCGAGGCAGACCTCCTGGTCGGGGATCGAATTGGCAACGCCGGCGACCTTGGCGTGGCGGGTGTCGGTCATCTCCTGGTGGGCGGCGGGCGAATAATCGATGTTGCCAGTGCCGGGCTGCTTTTCGATCCCGCCGATGCGGTGCTCGAGCCCAGGCGTCCCCGGCTTGATCCACGGCCGGGCGAGACCGTCGCCGCGCGCGAACGGCATGACCTGCTGTCCCTCGGTCGGCGGCGTATCGAAGAATTTGACCGGGAACGGCGCGTAGCGGCTCATGTCCGGCACCCGCCACGGCTCGGCGGCATTGGCGATATAGCCGTCGGTCAGGAGGATGACCGGGGTCATGAAGTGCGTCGCGATCCGGCACGCCTCGATCGCGCAGTCGAAGGCGTCGGCGGGCGAGCGGGCGGCGATGACGGGCAGCGGCGAATCCGCGTTGCGGCCATAGACCGCCTGATAGAGGTCCGACTGCTCGGTCTTGGTCGGGAGGCCGGTCGAGGGGCCGCCGCGCTGCGAATTGACCACGACCAGAGGAAGCTCGGTCATCACCGCAAGGCCGATCGCCTCGGTCTTGAGCGCGATGCCGGGCCCGGACGAAGAGGTGATGCCGAGCTGGCCCGCATAGCTGGCGCCGATTGCCGCGCACACCGCGGCGATCTCGTCCTCCGCCTGGAAGGTCGTGATCCCAAATTCCTTCAGGCGCGCAAGATGGTGCAGCAGCGGGCTTGCCGGAGTGATCGGATAGGAGCCGAAGAACATCTCGACCCCCGCCAGCTGGCAGCCGGCGACCAGGCCGAGCGCGAGCGATTCAGCGCCGGTGACGGTGCGATAGAGGCCCGGCTCGGCAGGCGCCGCGGCGAGATGGTGCTGCTTGAACGGCGCGCCCATCTCGACCGTCTCGCCATAAGCGTGGCCGGCGTTGAGCGCGGCGATGTTGGCTTCGGCAAGCTCGGGCGCCTTGGCGAACTTGGCCTTGAGCCAGTCGACGATCGGCTGCCGGTCGCGGTCGAACATCCACAGCGCGAGGCCCAAGGTCCACATGTTCTTGCAGCGGAGGGCCTCCTTGTTGCCGAGGCCGAACGGCTTCACGGCGTCGAGAGTCAGCTGCGAGATGTTGAAGTGGACCACCTGCCATTTGGCGAGGCTGCCGTCCTCGAGCGGGCTTTGTTCGTAACCGGCCTTGGCGAGGTTGCGGGCCGTGAACTCGCCCTCGTCGGCGATGATCAGCCCCCCCTCGCGAACCTCCTTGGCGTTGGTCTTCAGCGCCGCGGGGTTCATCGCGATCAGCACGTCGGGCTGGTCGCCGGCGGTGTCGATGGCGGTCGAGCCGAAATTGATCTGGAAGGCGGAGACCCCGAAGGTCGTGCCCTGCGGCGCGCGGATTTCGGCGGGGAAGTCGGGGAAGGTCGCGAGGTCGTTGCCGGCGAGCGCGGTCGAGAGCGTGAACTGACCTCCGGTCAGCTGCATGCCGTCGCCGCTGTCGCCCGCGAAACGGACGACGACGGCCTCGGTCGGCGGATGCGCGGTTGCTTCCTTGTCGGTGACGAGATGGGTGGCTGTGGCCAT
>Ga0207678_10006071_pt1 | contig 10745 bp, 8 predicted proteins | sample KBSC63metaG_FD_184319 | JGI IMG/M metagenome (GOLD analysis project Ga0207678, IMG submission 184319) | Corn rhizosphere microbial communities from Kellogg Biological Station, Michigan, USA - KBS C6-3 metaG (SPAdes) (version 2) | ecosystem: Host-associated > Plants > Roots > Rhizosphere > Soil ...
CATTCTGCCCGAAACCGAGTTCGAGTACGAGCTCTTGAACCTGCATCCGCTCTACCGTTCACGCCCGTGGCGAAACTGGCGGACGGTCATGGCATCGACCGGCAGTTGGCGTCGGATTACCATGATTGCCGCCGAGCGGTCGCCGCGGGCGCTGGTCGCCACCGGCGGGTATGCCGCAGGCATTGCTCTAGGAGTCGCGGCGAAACGGCGGATTCCAATCGTGATCCAGGATCAGAACAGCGTTCCAGGGCTCACGGTTCGCTGGTTCGCGCCGCGTGCGGCCCAGCTCCACCTTGGCTTTCCGGAAGCGGCCCGCGCGCTTCGCCTGGGCAGTCGAACGCAAGTATTCTATTCCGGCAACCCGATCGCCCCGCCGCCACCACTGAACGAACGACCGTCCAAGTTGGATGCGGTGTCAAGGTGGGGATTTGCCGATACAGCAGCTCCGGTGCTGCTCGTCTTCGGAGGGAGCCAGGGGGCTGAGGCGATCAACCGCGTCGTGGCGAAGTGGCTGGCTCGAACGGGCAAGGAGATCCGCGTCATCTGGGCGACCGGGCCAGCGAACTTCGGAAAGTATGCCCGGTACGAGCGTGGTTCGGTGCGCGTGGTTCCGTACATCTCGGACATGGCTTCGGCCTACTGCGCGGCCGATCTTGCGCTCACCCGCGCCGGCGCGATGACCACGGCGGAGCTTTCGGCGTGGGGGATTCCCACGATTCTTGTCCCGCTGCCGACAGCCGCGGCGGACCACCAGACGCACAATGCCCGGGCCATCGCCGAGGCTGGCGCCGCTGTCATGATTCAGCAGGAAGCACTGACGCCGGAGTCCCTCGGGGCCATGGTGACGCAACTCGCAACCGATGCCGGCATGCGGAATGAGATGCGTGAAAAAACGTTGATGCGCGCTCGACCTGATGCCGCGCAAGATATTGCTGCTAAAATACTTGAGATGGATTGCTTCAAGTGATTTATGATATCTTTTCAGGCGATGACGGCCGTCCCGTTCACTTCGTGGGGATTGCTGGCGCCGGCATGAGCGCGCTCGCGGAGCTCTTCGCCCGTCGCGGTGTGAAGGTCACCGGGTGCGACACCAATCCGGCGGGCGCGCGAGCCGATCTGGCCCGGTTGGGTATCGATGTGATGGAGGGTCATTCGCCTGCGCATGTTGCAGGTGCGCGGGCTGTCGTGTTCACATCCGCCATGGGCCGCGACCATCCGGAGCTGGTGGCGGCGCGCGAGGCCGGCATCCCGGTGATCCGGCGTGCGGAGGCCCTGGGCGCGGCCGTCTCGTCAGGTGACGTGGTGGGAATCGCGGGCACCCACGGCAAGACCACCACCACCGTAATGACCACCACGGCTCTCCGTTCGGCGGGGCTCGACCCCACTGGAATTGCCGGCGGCCGCGTCGCGGAATGGGACGGCAACATGTCGTTCGGATCCGATCGCCTCTTCGTGGTCGAGGCCGACGAATACGACCGATCGTTCCTCGCGCTCGACCCGGCCATCGCCGTGGTCACGAACGTCGAGGCAGATCACCTGGACATCTACACCGATCTTGCCGACATCCGCGCGACGTTCAGCCGGTACGTTAGCGGCGCGCGCGCAATAGTCCTCTGTGCCGACGACAGCGGCGCCAACTCGCTGGATCTGCCCGCGACGGCCGAGGTGATCCGGTACGGATTGAACTCGCCTGACGCGCGGCTCGTGGCGCGCGACGTTCGTCCCGTGGATGGCGGCTCGGCCTTCGCGGTCTTCTACGACGGCGAGAGCAAGTGTGACGTGACGCTGCGCGTGCCCGGCATCCACAACGTGCGGAACGCTCTCGCCGCGATCGGATCGGGGATCGCGCTCGGCGTCGAGCCCGTGCAAATGGTGGAGGGACTTGCGGCGTTCACCGGTGTCGAGCGGCGCTTCCAGCGCATTGCCGAGGTCGGCGGTATCGCGATCGTGGACGACTATGCCCATCATCCCACCGAGATCGCCGCCACGATACAAGCTGCCCGGGCGACCTTTCCCGGGCGCCGGCTCGTGCTCGCATTCCAGCCGCATCTCTACAGTCGGACGCGCGATTTCGCACGCGAGTTTGGCAGCGCTCTGTCCGGTGCCGACGCGATCTTTCTGACGGAGCTGTATCCGGCTCGAGAGAAGCCGATCCCGGGGGTCAGCTCGGACCTGGTGGAACAGGCGATCGCCGCGGCCGGTGGCACTTTGGCGTGGAGGGGGGAGAGGCCCGCGCTCGCCGAGGCACTATCCACCGAAGTGCGCGCGGGCGATGTTGTAATCACTGTCGGCGCGGGCGACATCACGCGAACGGCTCGCGAGCTGCGCGACATTCTGCTCTCGTCCACCAGGAACTCTTGAAGTTTCCCGAGCGACTCAAGAAGCCCGGCTATCGGTATCTGGCCGGGATCATCCTTGCAGCGGCGCTGCTCACGTCCCCCAGATGGGGACGGGCGGCGATGCACCGGATGACGTACTTCCACGTCAGGAAGCTGGAGATTCGCGGCGTGCGATACCTTCAGCCGGACGATGTGGTTGCGAGGCTTCGTGTGGATACGCTCCGGTCGATCGTCGATGACGTAGCTCCGCTCGAGGCGCGACTCAGGTCACATCCACAGGTCGCGGATGTCCACATCACTCGGCGGTTCCCCGGAACGCTGATAGTTACGATCAAAGAGAACATGCCGGTCGCGCTGGTGCCACGCGGAGATGGGCTCCAGCCTTACGACTCTGCGGGGCGCGCGCTGCCGATCGATCCCAGCAGAGCGAATCTGGACCTTCCCATCGTGACCGCTCCGGATCGCAATGCGCTTCGGCTGGTCGGAGAGCTGCGTGCGGTCGATCCGAGGATGTTTGGACTGATCAGCGAGGTCGCACCTGATGGGCACGACCTGGTATTCACGCTAAACTCATCATTGCGTGTGCGAGCGTCGGCGGGGGTGGCCCCGCAACGCTTCCGGGATATCTTTCCCGTTGAATCCGACCTGGCCCGCCGCAATGAGCGGGCAGCAGAGTTGGACATCCGTTATCGCGATCAGGTTGTCGCAAGGCTTGAATGAACGTTGAACGCGTAGTTGCCGGCCTGGACATAGGCTCCGCGAAGACCACTGCCATCATCGCGGAAGCGATTGGCGACCGTCACCCGACGATCCGGATTCTCGGAGTCGGTCAGGCTCGCACAACCGGCCTTCGCCGCGGAATCGTGTCTGACATCGAGGAGACGACCCGCTCGATCCAGAAAGCGATGCAGGACGCCGAGCGCATGGCCGGTACGAGAATAGAGAACATATTCGCCGGCATCGCGGGCGAGCACGTACACGCGATGAGCAGCACTGGAATCGTCGCGGTGAACGGCGAGGAGATATCACGCGCCGACGTGGACCGTGCCAATGACGTAGCGCGCGCGCAGGCGATCCCGCAGGATCGCGAGCTGTTGCATGCGATTCCGCAGGAGTACACCGTCGACAAGAACGCTGGTGTGCGCGATCCGATCGGCATGATCGGCACCCGTCTCGAGACGGAGATGTACCTGGTGACGATCGGAAGCTCGCCCGCGATGAACCTGCGCAAGAGCGTGGAGCGGGCTGGCTACCGTGTGCGTGATCTCGTCCTGGAGCCGCTTGCAAGCGCGCTGGCCGTTCTCACGGAAGACGAGAAGGAGCTGGGCGTCGCGCTCGTGGAGCTCGGTGCGGGAACGACCGACATCGCGATATTTCACGAGGGGAAGATCAGGCACCTCGCAACGCTCGGCTTCGGTGGCAACATCGTGACGAACGACATCGTGCACGGGCTGGGCGTGACGCAATCGGACGCCGAGCGACTGAAGGAGCGTTACGGCAGCGCCTACGAGCCGATGGTCGATCCCGCCGATGTCATCCAGCTGCCCAGCACGGTGGCGCAGGGTGACAGGCAGATCCCGCGCGAGCTGCTGGCGCACATCATCCATCAACGCATGGATGAGATTTTCGACATGGTCCACGGCGAGATTCATGGGGCAGGGTACGGTTCGCGGCTCGCCGGCGGGATCGTACTGACCGGCGGCGGCGCGGCGATGGAAGGAATAACCGAGCTTGCCGCAAGCGTGTTCGGCACCGGCGTGCGGGTTGGCGTCCCGGGCGAGCATGTCGGCGGGCTCAGCGATTCAGTGGAAGCCCCGCGATTCGCCACTGCGGTCGGGCTCGCGCTGTATGGTGCCAATCGGCTTGTCGCGGACGGCGGCGGTCCGAGCGCCAAGCGGAACTCGTTCAACACGCCCGGCGTCGACAAGCTCGCCAAGCGGATGAAGAACTGGCTGGAGGATTTCTTCTAAAGAGCTTTTTGAGAGCTTCCTGCTTCGTGGTCGAAGGCGATGGCCGGCGGATCGGATGTCAACCGTCGCGCGAGAAGGCCCGTGAGCGTTTGATGTCGCAAAGCTGTCGGAAAGTAAAATCGTGTGGAAAAATTGCTAAACGTTTTTTGTGTGAAGTGTCCGGCGTTCGATCGTCAATTGGGCATGGTCGGGAGCGTGTCTTTCACGTATATTAGCCCGTCCATACGATCCCACCCGCCTAGGAGTGCATACCGCGATGATATTTGAGTTTGAGGAGAACACATCGCAGAACGCGCGGATGAAGGTTGTCGGCGTCGGCGGTGGCGGTGGCAACGCTGTCAACAGAATGATCGAGGAGCGCCTTGAAGGCGTCGAGTTCGTCTCGGTCAATACGGATGCCCAGGCTCTTCTCAACTCGAAATCGGACGTGAAGCTTCAGATTGGCAAGAAGCTTACGCGTGGACTTGGAGCAGGCGCGCGCCCTGAAGTTGGTCGCCAGGCAATCGAAGAAAATCGCGACGAGGTGCTGCGTGCCATGACGCATGCGGATCTCGTTTTTGTGACTTGTGGAATGGGCGGCGGCACGGGTACGGGCGCCGCCCCTGTCGTTTGCGAGCTGGCGCGGCAGGCTGGCGCTCTCACTGTCGGCATTGTCACCAAGCCGTTCCTCTTCGAGGGACGCAAGCGTATGCGACAGGCCGAGCTCGGCATCGCGGAGATGCGAAAGAACGTCGATACGATGATCGTCGTGCCGAATGAGCGTCTGCTCGCCGTGGTAGGCAAGGGGATTCCCTTTCAGGAAGCGCTCAAGAAAGCCGACGAGGTTCTGCTCCACGCTACGCAGGGCATATCGTCACTTATCTCCGTCACGGGACTCGTCAACGTCGATTTTGCAGACGTCCGCACGGTCATGCAGAACGGTGGTTCAGCCCTTATGGGTACCGGAATCGGCCGCGGTGAAAATCGCGCGGTCGAGGCTGCGCAGCAGGCGATTGCCAGCCCGTTGCTCGACAACGTCTCGATCTCCGGCGCGACCGGCGTACTCGTCAACATCACGGGCGGCGAGGATCTCACGCTCGGTGAAGTCCATCAGATCAACGAGATAGTTCACGAAGCCGTGGGCGAGGAAGCCGAGATCATTTTCGGTGCAGTTCACGAGCCCGCGATGCACGGTGAGATTCGCGTTACGGTCATTGCGACCGGTTTTGATCGCGGCATCGCCAGTAGTGCCCCTCAGCCAGTATTCGGTAGCACCATTCAGCACCCAGTTCGCGGTGCGCCGGTGATTCCGCTCCATTCTACGAGAACGGTGCGCCCCAACCAGGCGCCAGCGGCCAACGGTGGTCAAACTCGTCCGACCCCCGCCGCGATACCAGAAATTCCGAGACGAGTGACGCCGTTCAGCCCGGGGTCGTCTTCGAATGACGGTCGGGACCAGGAACTAAGCGATATGGAGATCCCGACCTTTATTCGGAGGCAGATGGATTGAAGGAAGTAGCAGCGCGCGCCGGCACATATGGAATAATCGGGTTGATGGCATGGGTGGCAATTCTCTTTACGCCACCGGTAGCCTCGTCCGCGCCGGTCACAGATCCTGCCGCGCTTGCCGCGACAAACAGGGCGATTGCCGCAACCGCGGTCACGACCCTCGATCCAGTCGTTGTTTCCAGTCCAGGTGCGTCTGCGCCTGAGATCATCTTCCGGCCCGTGGTTGTCGAGGCGACAGTGTCGCCCGGCGTCGATACGGTGGCGTTGACCGGAACCATTCACTCTTCGCTCTCTGCGTCCCTTGAGCACACGGGCCAGGGCGAGCTGCCGGCAGCACAGCGTCGCTCGATTGCATGGAATCTTGCCGATATCTTCGAGCATCGCATCGACATGTCTCGTGATCTCGATGACGGCGACACATTCCACGTTCTGGTCGAGCGCCTGCAGCAGCCCAATGGAAAGGTGATCGTCAACAAGATCCTCGGCGCCAAGCTCTCACTTGGCGATGAGATAATCGAAGCGATTCACTTCAAGAGCAACAACACTGGCAGCGAATGGTTCGACGGTCACGGCAGGTCTCTGACGTCGTCGTTCCTTCGGACACCGGTAAATTTTCGCCGCATATCGTCAGTGTTCGGATTGCGCGAACACCCGATCTTCGGAACGTGGCGCAACCACACGGGCACTGATTACGCAGCCCCAATGGGAACGCCGGTACATGCAATCGGCGACGGCGTGATCGTGACGGAGGGACGGGTCGGCGGCTACGGCAACATGATCGACATCCGTCACGGCAACGGAATGGTCAGCCGCTACGGACACATGAGCAGATTCGCACGCGGGATTCACCCCGGCACTCATGTGAAGATGGGCGAGACCATCGGTTACGTCGGTATGACGGGATGGGCAACAGGTCCGCATCTTCACTTCGAGATCCGCGTGCACGGCGTCGCACGTGATCCCAAGGTTGCACTGAAGGGTCAGAGTGGTGCGCCACTCAGCGGCTCGGAGACGGCGCTGTTCAACGAGATCCGCGCGCATACGCTCGCAGTCATGGCGCATTCGGGCGAACCCAAGCAAGTCGCGATGCGCTGATCTGCACTCGGCGACACAGAATGCACGAGATCCCGCTGGAGACGTACTCCAGCGGGATCTTTTTTTGCGACCAGCGCAGGTTCCGATCAATCACTCTATTCGTCATTCCCGCTGTAGGGCGCGGATGGATCCGCTCCTTGGGAATCCTAAAGTCTCGTCATTCCCGCGAAAGCGGGAATCCATGTTATCGATCTCCAAGTGCGGTGACGATGAAAACTGGTCGGCAGCAGATGGATTCCCGCTTTCGCGGGAATGACGACTCTCCGGCACGCGTTCGCTGGCATCACCGCCACCGATGAGAGATCATACGACGATCACTACCGAGTCCGCGCCGCAGTGACTGCAATCGGTCGCGCCTGCACGCAGCACCTTGCCGCACGATACGCAGGTCCGCACTCCGTCCGGCTGGGCCGGATATCTGCGTCTCCGGCGGCGGCGTTTCAGCAAGTCAATGATGATAAGGAGCGCGATCGCCGCGAATACTATGGCTGCAATGATGATGTACATTCGGCCCTTCCTGTAGAAGAGACCATCGCTGGAAGGACTATGCCAGAGACAGTTTGCTTGATCTCTCGACCGCGCGTTCAGGGTAAATTACTGTCAGAATCGCTCATGTCACGTCACCACCCGGTGGCGACTGTACGTTTTTGACTTATCCAGCCGGGCTCGGCTGCGCCCGGATTTTCCCCCCAAAATGGCATTTCTGTCTCGTAAGGAAGGCGACGTCCCCAGGCGGTCGCTATGGCAACGGATCAAGGACGTTGCCCTCACCGACGTCGCGGTCATCGCGAGAGGCGGGGTCGACAAGGGGTCGCTGGAGCAGGTCGAGGAGATCCTGCTTCAGTCGGACTTCGGCGTGCCCGTAACTCTGCGGCTCGTGGATGAGATATCGCGCCAGGCACAGCGCGGTCAGGTCAGGACGAGCGACGAGTTCAAGACGGCGCTCAGCACCGGCATCGAGAACGCGCTCCGTGCCGGCAACGCAGATCCGGCACTTCGCGCCGCTGAAAGCAAGCCGATGGTGATGCTCATCGTCGGTGTGAATGGTGCGGGGAAGACGACATTCATCGGAAAGATCTCCAGCGCGTTGCGCGCGCAGGGGAAGACGGTGCTCGTGGGAGCGGCTGACACGTTCCGGGCGGGCGCGATCGATCAGCTGCGCGTGTGGGCGGAGAGAACCGGAGCAGAGTTTGTCGGTGGACCGGAGCGATCGGATCCGGCGTCGGTTGCTTACAACGCCGTGGAAGCCGGCATCACGCGTGGCGTCGACGTCGTGATCGTGGATACGGCCGGGCGTCTGCACACCAGCGACAGTCTGATGGAAGAACTGCGCAAGGTGAATCGCGTAATTGCAAAGCGGCTTCCCGGTGCGCCGCACGAAACGCTGCTGGTGCTGGATGGCACTATCGGACAGAACGCGGTGAGCCAGGCGAAGACATTCGCGGCCTCTGTTCCGCTTACCGGTCTCGTGATCACGAAGCTCGACGGCACTGCGCGCGGTGGAGTGGTGGTTGCGGTCCATGAAGCGATCGACGTGCCAGTGAAATTCGTCGGTGTCGGTGAGAAGGCGAGCGATCTCGTTGCATTCGACGCTTCGCGTTTTTCTCGTGAGGTTGTAGGCGACTGATGGCGCGAAGCGGCGCGCCATCGCCGATGTCGGGGCGAATGCGGCTCGATACGCCGATCAATTTCCTCAAGGGTGTCGGGCCAGCGCGTGCGGAGTCGCTGCGCAAGCTCGGCATCATCACGGCTGGCGACCTGTTGTGGCACGTGCCGCGCCGCTACGAAGATGCAAGCACGGTGAGACATATCTCGTCGCTCGAGCCGGGAATGGACGCGACGGTAATCGGCCGCGTGATCTCCAAGGGCGTGATACCGACACGCAAGGGACTGCGCATATTCCAGGCTGTCGTGCGCGACGACAGCGGTATCATCGAAGTCGCGTGGCCAGGCCAGCCATTTCTCGATCGTGTCATACACAAGGACGACACGCTGCTGCTGAGCGGGCCGGTGCGCTTCTTTCACGGGCGTCAGCTCGCACCGCGTGAATACGTCAATCTCGGTCCCGACGAGAACCCGACCAGCGGCGGACGCGTGTTGTCGGTCTATCCCGCAACCGAGGGGATCTCGTTCAAGGTTCTGCGCTCACTCATCGACGCCCACCTGGACGCGCTGTTGCCCCTCGTGCAGGACGAGCTGTCGCCGCAACTACTCGGTCGCGCACATGTCGTGGGACTCGCGGACGCATTTCGCATGGTGCACCGTCCCACATCGATCGCCGACGCCGAGCGCGGGCGCGAGCGTCTTGCATTCGATGAGCTGTTCTTCGTGCAGTTGCTGCAACGCCGCGCGAACCGGCTGGCGCGGGAAGAGCGAGGCGGCATCCGATTCGAGAACCATCGCAAGCTCACATCGGCGTTGCGCGAACAGCTACCCTACACGCTCACGAATGCACAGGTGCACGCGTTGCGCGAGATAGTTGCGGACATGTGCAGTCCGCGGCGCATGCACCGTCTGCTGCAGGGCGACGTTGGAAGCGGCAAGACCATCGTCGCGCTGTTCGCGGCACTCCTGGCAGTGGAAAACGGTTACCAGGCCGCTCTCATGGCGCCGACCGAGTTGCTCGCCGAGCAACATCTACGCACTTTCACGACACTGCTCGCGCCGCTCGGCATCGAACCGCTGTTGCTGACGGGAAGTCTCGGTGCGCGTGAGAGGAAGGCAGTTCTCGCACGCATGGCGAGTGCCGAGCCGGTCATCGTTGTCGGCACACACGCGCTGGTGCAGCAGAGCGCGCAGTTCGCACGACTGGGTTTCGTTGCGATAGATGAGCAGCACCGATTCGGTGTCGAGCAGCGTGAAGCAATCGCGGGGAAGGGGGAAGCGCCCGATACGCTCCTCATGAGCGCGACTCCGATTCCGCGCTCGCTGGCGCTCACGACTTACGGCGACCTGGATGTAAGCACACTCGACGAGCGACCGGCAGGCAGGTTGCCGATCACTACGGTGTCACGTGCGGAATCGGCGCGCGGCCGCGTGTTCGCGTTTCTGAGGCACCAGATCGAGGCCGGCCGCCAGGCCTACATCGTCTATCCCGTGATCGAGGAGTCGGAGAAGACCGATCTGAAGGCGGCGACGGTTATGTTCGATCAACTGTCTGCGTCGGTGTTCGCGGATCGCCGAATGGCGCTCCTTCACGGGCGCGTTCCATCGGAGGAGCGCGATCGCGTGATGCGCGCGTTTCGTGATGGCGAGATCGATATTCTCGTTGCGACCACGGTCATCGAAGTCGGCATCGACGTGCCGAACGCAACGGTGATGCTGATCGAGCATCCCGAACGATTCGGTCTGTCGCAACTGCATCAGTTGCGCGGACGCGTCGGTCGCGGAGCGGAGGCTGCGTACTGCATCCTGCTCGGCGACGTTGGAGATGAGTCCGCCGAGCGGCTGGCGATCTTCACTGGAACCGATGACGGTTTCGAGATCGCGCGACAGGATCTCAGGTTGCGCGGAATGGGCGATCTGTTCGGGCAGCGCCAGAGCGGCGAAGCGATATTTCAGATCGCGGATCCGCTCCGTGACGAAGCTCTGAACCTCATCGCGCGCGAAGAAGCGGAGCGCGTGCTTGGCGCAGATCCCGAACTCGTCACGCCGGAGAACGCCGGTATCAAGCGCGTACTGACGGCGAGGTATTCGCGGGCGCTGGAGTTGTTCAGGGTGGGCTGAGTGCGGCGCGCTCCACGCCCGAATTGGTGGTCATGCGTTCGCGACGATTTCCGGTACGCACCGAATCGGTGGTCGTGCGTTCGCGACGATTCTCGCCACGCGCCGAATTGGCACGCCTGCGTAGGGC
>Ga0207678_10006072_pt1 | contig 10743 bp, 8 predicted proteins | sample KBSC63metaG_FD_184319 | JGI IMG/M metagenome (GOLD analysis project Ga0207678, IMG submission 184319) | Corn rhizosphere microbial communities from Kellogg Biological Station, Michigan, USA - KBS C6-3 metaG (SPAdes) (version 2) | ecosystem: Host-associated > Plants > Roots > Rhizosphere > Soil ...
TATCGGACCGCCAAGGTCGACAACCGCAATGTGTTCTACCGCGAAGCAGGCGCTTCGGCCGCGCCGAAGCTGCTCCTGTTGCACGGCTTCCCGACCGCCGGCCACATGTTTCGCGATCTCATCCCGCTGCTCGCCGGCCGTTTCCATATCGTGGCTCCGGATCTGCCTGGCTTCGGCCAATCGGACATGCCGCCGCGGGACAGGTTCAGCTACACATTCGATCATATCGCCGGCATTATCGACCGCTTCACCGAAGTCATCGGATTTGATCGCTTTGCGATCTATGTCTTCGACTATGGCGCGCCAACGGGTTTCCGTATCGCCGTTCGCCATCCCGAACGGATCACCGCGATCATCTCGCAAAACGGCAATGCCTATGAAGAAGGGTTGAGCGAGGGCTGGACGCCGATCCGCGCCTATTGGCGGGACCCATCGGCCGCCAACCGCGAAGCGCTTCGCGCGTTCCTCACCCCGGAGACCACCCGTTGGCAATACACCCACGGCGTTGCTGACGAAACATTGGTGTCGCCCGACGGTCAAAATCTCGACAACTACTATCTGGCACGCCCGGGCGCCTATGACGTGCAGCTGGATCTGTTCGGCGACTACAAGAGCAATGTCGCGCTCTATCCGTCATTCCAGCAATATTTCCGAACCCATCAACCGCCATTTCTCGCAGTGTGGGGCAAGAACGATCCGTTCTTCCTGCCGGCGGGGGCAGAGGCATTCAAGCGCGACCTCCCGAAAGCGGTGGTTCGCTTCCTCGATACCGGGCATTTTGCAGTCGAGACTCACGTCCGCGAGATTGCCGAGAGCATCCGCGATTTTCTATAGCGTTTGCGCGCGAAGTGGAGACGGGTTCGTGTGAAGCAAACACGTTCAGAACGAAAGGCCGGAGCTCGGTTCTGATTCCATCAGAACCGAAAAAGCTCTGGCTCGCTGGTTTCGCCGGCCGGGCCGCGTACGCGGTCCGGCCTCTCGTCGCTCGACGCTCGACGAGATCAAGCAAAAATTCTCTGGCAAGCCGGCATCAGCCGGCCCGGCGGGCCTGAGGAGATCGCGGATGTCGTTGCCTTTGAGGTCACGGCGCCGGCGCGCGGGATGACAGGCGCGGTGCTTGGGATGAACGGCAGCGAAGTGAAGTCGGTTCGAACGTGCATCGCGGAAAGCGCGGTGTCGAGAGACACCGCGCCTAAACACTAGATCCGGTCGAGCCGTCGGCTGAGGGTCAGTGCGAGCAGTGTGCAGATTGCACCGGACAGCAGATAGGCGCCGACTGACAGTAGCCCGAAGTGGGCTGCAAGAAAGAGAGCAACAAGCGGCGCGAAGCCGGCGCCGAACAGCCAGGCGAAATCCGACGTCAGCGCCGAGGCCGTATAGCGGTTCGCCTGGGAGAAGTTCGAGGCGACCGAACCCGACGATTGGCCGAAGGAAATGCCGAGCAGGACGAATCCGAGCAGCATGAACAGTGTTTCGCCGAAGCCGCCATTATTGAGCAGCTGCGGTGCAAATCCGCTGAATGCGGCGATCGCGACCGCTGACGCGCCGAGCAGGGTTCGACGTCCGATGCGGTCGGCGATCGGACCGGATGCGATGATCGCGATTACGCCGAACACGGCTGCGATCATCTCGATGATGAGGAAGCGGCCCGGTCCGTCATTCGTGAACAGGAACACCCAGGACAGCGGAAACACGGTCACCATATGGAACAGCGCGAAGCTGGCGAGCGGTGCGAAGGTGCCGACCACGACATTGCGGCCTTCAGCGAGCAAAGTCGCTCCAACCGGTTCGGGCTCGAGATCGCGCCGGCTGAACAGCTCGGAATATTCCGGCGTGACGACAATGCGAAGCCGCGCGAATAGTGCGACGACGTTGATCGCAAACGCCACGAAGAACGGATAGCGCCAGCCCCAGTCGAGGAAATCGCCAGCGGATAGGGTCGTGATGAAGTAGGCAAATAGTGCGCTCGCAACCAGAAGGCCGAGCGGGGCGCCGAGCTGGGGAATCATCGCATACCAGCCGCGATATTTGGCGGGCGCATTCAGTGCGAGCAGAGAGGGAAGCCCGTCCCAGGTGCCGCCGAGTGCGAGACCCTGGCCGATGTGAAGCAGCGACAGCAGGATCGCAGCGGCCACACCGATGCTGTCATAGCCCGGCAGGAATGCCACCGCGACGGTGCACGTGCCCAGCATGAACAATGCAATGGTCAGCTTGGTGCCGCGGCCATAGGCGCGGTCTACCGCGAGGAAAATGGAAGTGCCGATCGGGCGCGCAATGAAGCCGAGGGCGAAGATCGCGAAGGAATAGAGCGTGCCCGTTAGCGGATCGACGTAGGGAAACACCAGCTTCGGAAACACCACGACCGACGCGATGGCATAGACGAAGAAGTCGAAAAATTCAGAGGTCCGGCCAATGATGACGCCGATGGCGATCTCGCCGGAACTCACGCTATCGTGGGCATTCGATCTCGATACGTCGTCTGCGTTCGATGGCGTAGCGGTGGTGGCATTTGCGATCATGACGCGCGGAACATCCTCGAATTCAAATTTGTCAAAGCCGGCGCGCGATAGGCGGATGCCGGCGGATGCCTTGTGTCACCAGCCGCCGCTGCGAGGCATTGGGCAAATTGTCCAATGGGACAGGCGGCGCAATGCCGGTACTGCCGGGCATAGAAATGCAAATCTCCGGCAGGTTCATCTTGAAGCGGCTTCCAACTTTTCTTGTGCTATCCGCCTGTATTTTGCTCGGCGGATGTAACGCCGTGGTGCTTTCGCCATCCGGCGATGTTGCCACCCAGCAGCGCAATCTCCTGATCGAAACCACGTTGCTGATGCTGTTGATCATCATCCCGGTGATGATCACGACGCTGCTATTTGCCTGGCGCTACCGCCAGTCCAATGAGGAGGCGGTCTACAAGCCGGAATGGGATCATTCCACCCATCTGGAATTGATGATCTGGTCGGTGCCGCTCTTGATCATCATCTGCCTCGGCGCTCTCACCTGGGCGAGCACGCATCTGTTGGATCCCTATCGTCCGTTGGCGCGAATTTCGAGCGATCAGCCGGTTCCGGAAGACACGCGGCCGCTGCGGGTCGATGTCGTGGCGCTCGATTGGAAATGGCTCTTCATCTATCCCGACTATGACATTGCAACGGTCAACGATCTCGCAGCACCGGTAGACCAGCCGATCGAATTCCACATTACCTCTGCGTCGGTGATGAATTCCTTCTACATCCCGGCGCTCGCCGGCCAGGTCTATGCGATGCCGGCGATGCAGACCCAGCTCAGAGCCGTGATCAACAAGGCTGGAACGTATGAAGGATTTTCGGCGAATTACAGCGGCGCCGGCTTTTCGGGCATGCACTTCGCCTTTCACGGCCTGAGCGAAGATGACTTCAAGGCCTGGATCGCCCAGGCAAAGTCACAGGGTACGACGCTCGATCGCGCCGCCTACCTTAAACTCGAGAAGCCGAGCGAGAATGAGCCCGTGCACCGCTACACGAAGGTGGATGGCACGTTGTTCAAGGCGATTGTCCAGCTCTGTGTCGAACCGGGCAAGATGTGCACGGACGAGATGAGCGCGATCGATGCCAAGGGAGGCCTTGGTACCGCCGGTCTCACCAATCTTGTGCCGCTGCAATACGACAAATATGCGCGCCGTGGTGCGGTGTTCGGCGCGGCGCCGTCCTATGTCGCGAGCCTCTGTACACCCGAGTACCCGACCGGATTGAAGCAGGCTGAGCCATTTTCGCCTGTGCCCAACACGGCGCATTTGACCGGCGCAGGCCTTCCGCGTCCGTCCTTGATGCCGTTCTCTCCGGCGCGGGATGGACTGGTGCTCGGCGCGGCACGGTCGTCGAACTCTTGAATCGAGACGGTTTTTCAGATGTTGACCCAATCTTCGCTCTATAAACTCATCTTTGGCCGGCTCACGCTGGATGCTTTCCCGATCCACGAACCGATCCTGGTCGGGACTTTCCTCGTGGTCGCGGTTGGTGGAATCGCCATCGTCGGCGCCATCACCTATTTCCGGTTATGGAATTATCTCTGGCGCGAATGGTTCACCAGCGTCGACCATAAGCGGATCGGCGTGATGTATCTTGTGCTCGGCGTGGTGATGCTGCTGCGTGGCTTTGCCGATGCGTTCATGATGCGCATGCAACAGGCCGTCGCGTTCGGCGCTTCGCAAGGATATCTGCCGGCGCATCATTACGACCAGATCTTCACCGCCCACGGCGTGATCATGATTTTCTTCGTCGCCATGCCGCTGGTGACGGGGCTGATGAACTATCTGGTGCCGCTGCAGATCGGCGCGCGCGACGTCTCGTTTCCATTCCTCAACAATTTCAGCTTCTGGATGACGGTCGGTGGTGCCGTCCTGGTCATGATGTCGCTGTTCGTCGGCGAATTCGCCCGCACCGGCTGGCTGGCTTACCCGCCGCTGTCGGGTATCGACTATAGTCCCGACGTCGGCATGGATTACTATATCTGGGGGCTCCAGATCGCCGGTGTCGGCACGACGCTATCAGGCATCAATCTGATCGCCACCATCGTGAAGTTGCGGGCGCCTGGCATGACCATGATGCGGATGCCGGTCTTCACCTGGACGGCGCTGTGCACGAATATCCTGATCGTCGCGACCTTTCCGGTGCTGGCGGTAACGCTGGCGCTGCTGACGCTGGACCGTTACGTGGGGACCAATTTCTTCACGACCGGTCTCGGCGGCAATCCGATGATGTATGTGAACCTGATCTGGATCTGGGGGCATCCGGAGGTTTACATCCTCGTTCTGCCGGCGTTCGGGGTCTACTCCGAAATCACCCCGACCTTCTGCGGCAAGCGCCTGTTCGGTTACACGTCGATGGTTTATGCGACGGTGTGTATCACGATCATGTCCTATCTGGTCTGGCTGCATCACTTCTTCACGATGGGCTCGGGCGCGAGCGTGAATTCCTTCTTCGGCATCACGACCATGATGATCTCGATCCCGACCGGAGCGAAGATATTCAACTGGCTGTTCACGATGTACCGGGGCCGGATTCGTTTCGAGTTGCCGATGATGTGGGTCGTCGCTTTCATGTTGACATTCGTCATTGGAGGCATGACCGGCGTGATGCTGGCGATCCCGCCGGCGGACTTCGTGCTCCACAACAGTCTGTTCCTGGTCGCGCACTTCCACAATGTGATCATTGGCGGCGTCGTCTTCGGCATGTTTGCCGGCATCAACTTCTGGTTCCCCAAGGCCTTCGGATTCAAGCTCGACCCGTTCTGGGGGAAGGTGTCGTTCTGGTGTTGGGTCAGCGGTTTCTGGTTCGCCTTCACGCCGCTGTACGTAATGGGCTTCATGGGAGTAACCCGGCGTCTCCGGCATTTCGACGACCCGTCGCTGCATATCTGGACGATCATCGCTGCCTTTGGCGCCATTCTGATCTTCATCGGGATCGTGGCGTTCCTGGTCCAGATTTTCGTCAGTTTCCTTCGACGAAAGGAACTGTGCGATTCTACGGGCGATCCCTGGAACTGCCGGAGCCTGGAATGGTCGACGTCGTCGCCGCCGCCTCCCTACAATTTCGCGTTCACGCCGGTCGTGCATGATCGCGATGCGTGGTGGGATATGAAGACGCACGGCTATGTCCGGCCACTGGAGGGATTCAAGCCGATCCACATGCCGAAGAATACCGGCACCGGCTTCATCCTCTCGGCGCTGAGTGTGGTCTGCGGATTTGCAATGATCTGGTATATCTGGTGGCTCGCGGCGCTGAGCTTCATCGCGGTGCTTGTGGTGGCGATCGGCCATACCTTTAACTATCACCGGGACCATTACGTACCGGCCGACGACGTCGTTCGCACCGAAGACGCCCGCACGCATCTGCTCGCATCGGGGGCGTAACCATGCAGATATCTTTCGACAATTTCGGTAGCGAGCGGGTTTTCTATCTGAAGGACGAGCACGAGCATGCCGAAGGCGGCAGCACGATGCTCGGCTTCTGGATCTACCTGATGAGCGATTGCCTTCTTTTTGCAATCCTCTTCGCCACTTACGGCGTGCTCAGTACCAACTACGCGGCCGGGCCGGCGCCAAAGGATTTGTTCGACCTTTGGACGGTGGCGCTGAACACGACCATGCTGCTGCTGTCCTCCATCACTTACGGCTTCGCGATGCTGTCGGCCGATGAAGGAAAGCAAAGATCCACTCAGTTCTGGCTAATCGTAACCGCGCTGTTCGGGCTTGCCTTTGTCGGGATCGAGTTGCGTGAATTCGCCCACATGATTCATGACGGCGCGACCCCTCAGCGCAGCGCATTCCTGTCGTCCTTCTTTGCCCTCGTCAGCACCCACGGGCTGCATGTGAGCTTCGGGATCGTCTGGATCGTGACGTCGATGGTCCAGGTGCGGATGCACGGCCTGATTCCTGCAAACAAGCGCAGGCTGATGTGCCTGAGCCTGTTCTGGCACTTTCTCGATATCGTCTGGATCGGCGTCTTCACGTTCGTTTATCTGATGGGAATGTTGCGATGACAGTTACGACGCATTCGGCCGATTACACCGCCGGACATTCGGATCAGGGCGCGCACGGCTCGCGGAAGGCCTATCTCATCGGATTCTGGCTGTCCGTACTGCTGACGGCAATCCCGTTCTATCTGGTGATGTCCGGGATCGTCCAGAACAGGGAGGCTACCGGCGTGCTGCTGGTGGCGATGGCCGCGGTCCAGATCGTCGTTCACATGGTCTGCTTCCTCCATATGAACGGCAGGTCCGAAAACGGCTGGACGATGATGTCCCTGATCTTCACGGTCATCATCGTCGGCATCGTGCTGTCCGGCTCGCTTTGGGTGATGTACCACCTCAACGTCAACATGATGTTGAGTCCCGACATGAGTCAGATGCCATGAGCGCCTGTGACGGCCATTGGAGCGGTCGCGTTGACGCGATCCCGGCTAAAGGCCGTACACGGACAACGTCGCGGCCGCTAAGGACCGTCCTGCTCGCCCTGGCCGTCGTGTTGGGCGAGATATTGCTGATGGGACTTGGCGTATGGCAGGTCGAGCGCCGGACCTGGAAGCTCGATCTGATTGACCGCGTCGACCGGCGGATCGCAGCAGCGCCGGCAGCGGCGCCCGGGCCGCGCGCGTGGGCGGGAATAGACCGTGACCATGATGAATACCGGCACGTCCGCGTGACCGGTCATTTCACCGATGCTCGTCCCGTTCTGGTGAAGGCGCTGACCGAATTGGGCAGCGGCTATTGGGTGCTGGCTCCTTTCCAGACCGATCAGGGATTTGACGTTCTGGTCAACCGAGGCTTCGTGCCGGATATCGGCGCGGCCGGCATGAAGAACGATTCGCAAGGGCATCAGGCCCGGACCTCGGTCGTCGGGCTACTGCGGATCACCGAGCCGAAGGGGGCATTTCTCAGGCCGAACGATCCGGGTCAGGATCGCTGGTATTCGCGGGACGTCGCCGCGATCGGCGCCAGGCTCGGGGTTGCCGACCTCGCACCTTATTTTATCGATGCGGACGCCGCCGCGAACGGGGCAGGGAAGCCGGTTGGCGGCTTGACTGTGGTTTCATTTCCTAACAATCACCTTATCTATGCGGTGACGTGGTTCAGCCTGGCAATCATGCTGGCGATCTGGTCCTATCGCGCCGTCCGCCCCGGCTCCGCTGAGGATGGCGAGGCAGGAGACGGGCAGGACCGGTGCTGATGGAGACGTTCAATTTTAATCGAACCTGCAACCGACAAGCAGAATCTTTCTCTGCTGATTCAGCTCCGCTGGGTCGCCGTTGTGGGGCAGATCGTCACGATAGCCTTCGTTCGGATCAAGCTCGGCATTGAGCTTCCGATCGAAAGGCTCGCAGTCGTCATCGTCTTCCTGATCTGTCTGAACCTCTTCAGTCTTCTGCGATTATATTGGCAGGAATCCGTGTCCAACGCGGAGCTGTTCTTTGCCCTGCTTTTCGACGTCGCGGCCTTGACTGTCCAGCTATACCTGACGGGCGGCGCCGTAAACCCGTTCGTTTCCCTCTATCTTTTGCAGGTCATCCTTGGCGCGGTACTGCTCGACGCATGGTCGACTTGGGCGCTGGTGCTGATCACCAGCGCCTGCTTCATCGCGCTGCGAGAGGTCTATAACGATATCTTTGTGCAGTTCGACCCGGTGAAATTCGCGCGGCTGCGCATCAACGCGACCTTCATCTCGTTTGGTCTTTCCGCGACGCTTCTGGTTATCTTCGTGACCAGGATCAATCAAAATCTGCGTGCGCGGGATGCCAGACTGGCCAGTCTTCGCCAGCAGTCCATCGAGGAAGATCACATCGTGCGGTTGGGATTGCTGGCGTCGGGCGCTGCGCACGAGCTTGGAACGCCGCTTGCCACGCTGTCCGTCATCCTGAATGACTGGCAGCACATGCCCGAGATCAACGCCTCGCCGGAGTTCTCCCAGGAGCTTCGGGAGATGCAGTCGCAGCTCGACCGCTGCAAGACGATCGTGTCAGGAATATTGATGTCATCGGGCCAAACACGCGGCGAAGGCACGATCCGCACCACCGTCCGGGAATTCATGGATGAGCTGGTGGCGGAATGGCACGCAACCCGATCGCCCAAGTACTTCCATTACAGCAACAATTTCGAGCCCGACATGGAAATCGTGTCGGACACGGCGTTGAAGCAGGTGATCTTCAATCTGCTGAACAACGCTTTCGAGGCGTCTCCCGGCCTTGTCGGGGTTCGGGTTAGCAGGAAAGATGATGCGCTTGTGGTCACGGTGGATGACCGCGGTCCCGGGTTCACCCGGGAAATGCTGGCGGAGTTCGGAAAACCCTATAGGTCGAGCAAAGGGCGTCCGGGCAGTGGGCTCGGCTTGTTCCTGGTTGTCAATGTGGCAAGAAAGTTGGGAGGCGTCGTTACGGCCGAAAATGCCGAGATTGGCGGCGCCGAGGTGACACTGACGTTGCCGGTTGCGTCATTGTCGCCCGAGGAGAAAAGCGATGTCGGATAGCAGGAAGTTGTTGCTCATCGAAGACGATGCCTCCTTCGCAAAGGCGCTGAAGCGCTCGTTCGAGCGAAGGAGTTACGAGGTCAGGCTCTGTCAGTCGGTGAATGAGCTCGGCCCGGTGCTGGAGGACTATGACCCGGAATATGCAGTGGTCGATCTGAAGCTGGCGGCGGGATCAGGGCTTGAATGTGTGAAACTCCTGCATGCCGGAGATCCCGAGATGAAGATCGTGGTTCTCACCGGCTTTGCCAGCATCGCTACGGCCGTCGAGGCGGTCAAGCTTGGCGCCTGTCACTATCTCGCCAAGCCGTCGAACACCGATGATATCGAGGCCGCGTTCCGGCGAGCCGAAGGCGATGCGTCGGTCGCGGTGACCGGGAAATCGACGTCGATCAAGAATATCGAGTGGGAACACATTCACGACACGCTCGCCGCGACAGAGTTTAATATCTCGGAAGCTGCGAGGCGACTGGGAATGCACCGGCGCACGCTGGCCAGGAAGCTTGCAAAAAATCACGTCAAGTGATTGAGCGCTGCGGTTCGCAGCGATCGCGACCTGCCGCATTTCGACCAGGCTGAGCTGAGAGGCTGAGAGCACGAGGCTTTCGCCACATCGCTCTTGCAAGCCGCGCACATCGGCCTCGGTGACGCCAGCGCTTTCCATTGGGGATGGTTCTGCATCATTGGCTGTTGTTATGGTGCAGGAATTCGATGATCCGCGCCGCGGTCGCTTCCGCCTGCTCTTGTTGCACCCAATGGCCGGCACCGGAGATGAAATGCGGCTCTTGCATATTGGTGAAGGCGACCGTTTTCATGCGTTGCAGACCTCCCGGGATTTGCTGAGCGCCCCAGTCGCGATCGCCGGCGATGAAGAGCGCCGGGCAATCGATCGTTCTGCCAGCGAACAGAGCCAGGTTGTGCGCGAGGCTTCCATCGATCCGGCCGCGATACCATTGCAAGCCGCCCTGGAAACCCGTGCGGTTGTATTCCTCGCTGTAGAATTGCAGTTCGCGCTCGGTCAGCCATTTGCACGCGGCAATCTCGGCAGCGGATGGCATTTCCGGCGCGACCGTCTCGGCCATGCCGAGTTCAAGCGGCATGATGTAGTAGTTCGGCATCTGGGCGAGTTCTTCGGCCGCCCCGGATTTGAGCGCGAACGGTCTGTTGCCCGGCCAGTCCCCGCTCTTGAAATGGAAATAGGCGCGCAGGAAAGCGTGCACGCCTTGCGGACAATGCCACATGTTCTCGTTTGCGCCTGATGTGGCGTAGTAGGCTTGATAGTGCTTGCGCGGCGGACTCAATTTCGCCAGCGCATCATTGACCGGGTCGCTCCGCTGCGACGGCGGTAGCGGCCACGACGGCGCGCCAGTGAACGGTGCACTCATGATAATGAGCGAGCGGAAGAAATCGGGACGCACCAGCGCGCAGGTCGCCGCTGCCAATGCCCCAAAATCGTGACCGACGACACAGGAGACGGATCTGATGTCCAGCGCTGCGGTCAACGCCACCATGTCCCGAACCAGGTTGAGGATCCCGAACGGAGCGAGATCGTCCTCAAAGCGCATCGGCGTCGGCGAGGTGCGGCCATAGCCGCGCTGGTCGGGCGCGATCACGCGATAGCCGGCCTCGGCGAGGGGACCCATCACCTTGCGCCAGGAATAGGCGATCTCCGGAAACCCGTGCAGCAACACGACGAGCGGCCGGTCCGGACGCTCGAATCCGGCCTCGAGAATATGCACGTCGAGACC
>Ga0207678_10006074_pt1 | contig 10742 bp, 12 predicted proteins | sample KBSC63metaG_FD_184319 | JGI IMG/M metagenome (GOLD analysis project Ga0207678, IMG submission 184319) | Corn rhizosphere microbial communities from Kellogg Biological Station, Michigan, USA - KBS C6-3 metaG (SPAdes) (version 2) | ecosystem: Host-associated > Plants > Roots > Rhizosphere > Soil ...
TTCGCAATTCGAAGGCGCGAAGTGGGTTGAGACGCATCCCAACTATTATATTACGCGAGCTACCTGCCAGCCCGCCAATCAGTTCGCCAAACTTTGAACTAGTGATTTCCAACATGAAAAAGCATCGAGCGCACGTGTTGAAAGGGCCGCCAACGACGACGGCTTTCGCATATATGTCGGGTTCATAACTTTAACCTGTTTCTCGGCATTGGCGGTGGCTGTCAGTCTAGGCTTATTGTTGACTTAACATCGCCAAGGACGAGGAACTTAAACTTCCAGCGGGCCGTTACCCTCCTAAAGAACTATTCTAGGAGGAAACGAGATGGCTATTTACACCGATCCTGTAACTGGTGAGCGGCGTGAAGTAGATGACATGGTTCATCCTGCTCGCGGTCGGTCGTGGGGCTTAGGTCTCGCAGTACTTATCGCGTTGGCCGCTTTGGCTTGGTTTTCGTACGGCCGCATGGGCCCAACAGTGGACCACGCCAACACAGGCCCTTCGACGATAACGGAACCGATGACTACGCCAACATCACCTAACACCAGTCCAACGCGCCCGCCGCCGTCGCCGTAAATCGGGCACGTAGAGTTAGCGACATCAAGTTGAGTTTCAGCCGGTCTGCCATTGCTGGGCCGGCTGTTTTCAATTGTATGGTCACTGGGTGTGAACAACTCGCCACCGAATGTTCAGATCCAGCCCGATGCTTTTACGAACACGAAGCGGTTGGCCCGAGAGCGCGCGTACCGAATGAGGCGCCTTTCCGAATTTGCGGAGCACGTGGCCTGCACGCATTCACGGAGAAGCAAACCCCAGCGGTTGATCTAAATGAGGTCCACCACGCGCTTCTGAGCCGCTGCATCAGCCTCGATGTAACGCTGAGTGGTGCTGAGTGCCTTATGGCCGGCAAGAACCTGCACGTCGCGTAATGATCCTCCGACCGTAGAGATCTTGCGCGCAGCGTTCGTTATGAACTGCGACGTTAGTCATCTCCACACCGTGCGCCATGCTAGCGGCGAGCACCAGCCTGAGATCAGTTACCTCTTGAGCACCGGCGAACGAGAAACCGGCGTTGGAGCGACGTGGGGTTCGTATTTGTCACGGAACCTACTTCGGGCAATGCATGTTGCATTAAGAGAACCAGTCTCAATTTCATTCAAAAAGGAGGCTGAAGGAACACATGATTGCTAGAGCAGCATCTTTTGCCGTTTGTTTGCTGGCGCTGAGTCCAGCCCAACGTGCTTTGGCGGAAACAGACTTCGACGGCGAACTTATCTGCAACACTGCCGCCCAAATAGATCAGCCAGGAATCTCTGAGTTAACCGTTCCATCCACTGAGATGAAGCTGTCGTGTGAGTTTCAGAGCTCGGCAACTGGCGAAGTAGCGCGATATGTTGGAAGCCTCACAATTGCGAAGGCTTCTGCACCTATGCGCACGATGATTTGGCGGGTAAGCGCGCCTCGCTCTAATCAGAACTTCACGGCATCGTTGGCACAGCCATTCGATATGCTAACGCGAGAGCGGAACGAGCCGTTGATCGCGGTCGGACAGAAACAACCGAAAGTTAGGCTGCAACGGATGACAGACAACAAACGCGACAATGAGGTTATCGTGATCGAAATGCAGCTGGAGCTGCTTTCTAGTTCTACATGATGATTTTCGTTGGGGGGTTGATTGCGGCTCGTTCGTGAGTTGTCGTTAAACGAGGAAGGCCCCTCAGGAATTGTGTGCTTTGCCTGAAGCGAGTTTTCACGGTTCGCCCGTTGAGGCGCGTAGTATTGATTAATGTGTCCAGCTCGGATGCGGCAGCTCAGAAGAAGTGTGGCCGTCTTCTTTGAGTCGACGCCAATTTCCGCTGGGCTAGCGTATTTGCCAGAGCGGGCGAACTCAAAGCCCGATCACTTCGTGGAGGCCGGTGTCGTCACCGCGTAGGACGCCCAAGGTGACGTTCTGATTGTCGCTATCGATCGAAGCATCAGAGAGCTTGAGTTCATCGGTTTCTGCCCTCGCCAAAAGCTCCTGCATTCTAACTGATGGGTTGAGGACGATCTAATTCTGCATAGGTCCAACGGTGTCGGCCATGTGAGCTCGGCGTTCTCCCATCGGCTTCGCTTGCCCTGTTGTCGTATCCTCTGTTGTTTGATGCTCCATTTCAGCATCGAGCTCAGCTCCGAGCAAAACCACGATCATGGAAACCCATATCCAGACCATGAAACCGATGATGGCACCGAGCGAGCCATACGTTTTGTTAAAGCTGCCGAAGTTGGCTGCGTACCAAGAGAACAATAACGAGGCGACGACCCAAAATACGGCTGCGGTTGCGCTGCCCCATGTCACCCACCTCCACTTCGGCTCGCGTCGGCTCGGCCCAAAACGATAGACGAACGCTAGAGCAACGGCGATGACGATCATGAGCATTGGCCAACTAACCAATTTCGCGGCGCTCGTGAGCGTGGTTGATAAGCCGAGATGATCGAGCGCGATGGGAAGCGCAACAATTGCCGCGAGCGCCAGAATAAGGACGGCGATTGCGCAGATTGTAAATGTGAGGCTTACGAGGTTGAGCTTGATAAAGCCTCGTTTCTCCTCTTCCCCGTAGACCTGATTGAGAGAATAAAAGAGCGATTTGACGCCGGAATTCGCGCTCCAGAGTGCCAGAATGAGGCCGGCAAGCATCGCAAAACTTAGTGTGCCGTTGCCTTGGGAAGCGACGCGCTTCAGCTCATCGCCAATGATGTCTATGGCGCCCCCCGGCAACAATCCTTGCAAACTTCCTAGCTGACTGCCGATCTCGTTCGGATCGGAGAAAAGGCCGTAAATCGCGACGAGCGCTGCCATGGCCGGAAATATCGCAAGGAGGCCGTAATAGGTTGAGGCCGCTGCGAGAGCAAAAATGCGGTTGTCCGATATGCCTGCATAGACCCGTAGCAGAATGTCCTTCCAGCCGCGGACCGGTATTTCAGATGGCTTAGTCGCCTCCCGGCCTCTTGCATCACCGTTCACACGTGACAGTGGTCCGCGTATTGTCGTGCGCCGGGGCTGCTGGGACAGGGTGAAAAGATAGACAGCCGTCAAAGCTACGAGACCGGAGGAAAGCAAATCTGCAAGACGGGTAGACTCGTGGCGGTCGCTAAAATTGCCCATGGGGCTTACGGGCTCCGCCAACATCCTGGCTTTTGGAAAAATAGGCGAGCAAAAGTAGGCAGCCCACCAGAACGATGGGAATACGAGCCTCCTCCGGAACCGACTGCTGGGCAATTTTAAGAGGCGCTGTTATTGCGGCCGCGTCGTGCTTCACCTCTTCCTTTGCTGAATAGAGCTTACCGTTTGCGTCCTTGTCCTTGGCCTCAATCGTGAAATTCACCACCCCTGCCGCCAACGCAAACAAGCCGGCGAATAGAAAGCACGTCGGAATGGAACCAATGAAATCGGCGATCCACATCATCACGCCAACGAGGGCGCACACTGCCGCTATTGCAAGGCAAATACCAAACGCGATCAACGCCTCGTACGACTGTTTCTTAGCCTCGATGGAGCCCTTTAACTTGGAAATGATGCCCACGATCTTTAAACCTTGCGCCGACCAGATGTACTAAGAACACCCTACTTTGCGGTCTGTTCCCAGCGATCGTCTCCTCTTTTGGTAATTAGGGCGCGAACTAGCGAGAAGGGCCAGCGCGCGTGAAAAGCAACAGGCGACGACATCATTGGCCGACTAGCACCTAACGTCGCGCAATGATCCGCCTAAAGCACAAGGTTCGACCGGTCAGATATCTTCTATGCCAGCGGCCAGCCTAAATCAGGTCTACCATCTTCTGAGCCGCTGCATCTGCCTCGATGTAACGCTGAGTGGTACTAAGGGCCTTATGACCAGCTAATACCTGCACATCGCTGAGCGAGCCTCCAACTGTAGGGATCTTGCGGGCAGCATTCGTTATGAACGTTCGCCGTCACGAATAACGAGCCAAGTAAGGAAAGTTCTGAAGAAGATCAAAGCAATGTCGAGGCGGGTTCGTCGTGCATTAGCAGGCGATTGACCGCCGGTCTTGACGAATGCGATTAGTTCTGGCCTGCCCCACCTCACGATATCAGGAACTAAGTTTTAGAGCCCAGCCGTCATCGGTTGCCCCGGGCTGGCCGAAGCGGGGGTGGGATGCTGACGGCAAGATCGCTTCAGTTGAGTGAGGAATGGGGCTGACGGCATTATAGTGCCGTCTCCGTTCATCCCAAAACTTGAGTTGAAGCTTTCGCAATAGCCGTTTTTCCGAGGACTGCCGGGTTCGATGTAGAGCGTCGCGACGCCGATCCGGTCGAGCCACTCCCGCAGATTGATCGCGATGAACCTGGGGCCGTTGTCCGAACGAACGTGCTCAGGCGGCTCGTGGTGAAGACGAGGTCGGCCAGACAGTGGTGCTCGCTATCGAATCCGCGCCGCCTTGAAACAATAATTGCCAGCAGCGGCACGTGTCCGATGAAGCGCAGGCGCGAACGGACGTGAGGGTTCCCGAAACCCGTCGTCGGCTTGTCAGCAGATGCGAGCGTTTGTCGTGCCATTCGAAGTGGACGGCTTCGGCCGCCCTGGCGCGCCCGTTCCGGCATCATTGTCATCAATCAGCAAGACAAGCTCGGTCCCGCGTTCGGTTGCGAAGATCTTTCCCTTAACCGCCCTGAGATGCGTCAGAGCGAGGGCGTAGATCGTAAGCTGGGACGGCGCCGGAAGAGCAAACACGAGGATGCGTTCGGGCTGTACAGATGTGCCTAATCAGCGAGCGGTAGTCTCGGCAATCGCTCGACGGAATAGGGGGCGTCCGTGTTTGCCGCCTGGTCGGCAGTGAAAGTTACAACTTTCCTATCGGATGCCTGTTCGTCGGCTCGCTTTTTCGCGATTTTTTGCAGTTCATCCATGGTCCGTCTCAGCTGATTGGTGAGTGACACTTCGTAACGAGTTAGCTTGCTGAGCAGGTCCTTGGTTAGAAGGTTCTCCACCAACCAGCCGGTATCAGAACTTATCTCTTCGGGCCGCTCGCTTCTTTCGCTCTTATTGTATGGCAGAGGAAACGAAGCGAAACGGCCTGTCCAATGGAAGAGCGCCACTTCAAGTACCGGAACACGGCGCAGTCGCCATATCAGTGACGCCGCCGTCGCAACCAGGTCAGCTTCATATGGTCCACGAGGGCCGAATTTGTCGACCATCAATCGGTTAAGCGTATCCAGCATTTCCGCGTCTTCGCCGGGTAAAAGGGCGCGCCTAGCTGTGAACCCATGCATAATCGCATTCGTCGCGCTGCGGGCTTTTCCCGCGTCACTTCGCGGCCCCGTACTCGATAAGGCGTTCTGGCGATTGGCCTCAATCTGTCGCTCGGTTGCCATTGGATCTGCCGCTCCTTTCAACTAAGTCCGCCGAATGAAATGCGAGGCCGGATAAATGGTATCGCCCGCATTCTTCGACTAAAAAAAATATTCCGGCAGGACTCAATAATCCACAAAATTATTTGCGGATCAAACCCATATTCTCGTTGCCACATTTAGGCGCGCGACAAATAAATTAAACAAATTAACTTGTAAAGTTTCGGGAATGCGTCTCGGCGAGTTCGATCCAATTATCCAAATTGATTCGATACTCATGTTTACAATAGTCGGCCTCGCCCTAGGCAGCGCCAACTGCGCTCCGGAGTTCGAATAAAGCGAAACTATCCATCAGCAGCTTCGACGATGAATGGAGTAAACGCCACCACGCGCGCCGAACGGACAAGGCCGGGCGGCCGCGTGTCTTTGCACCAGCGGGAAACTATCAGCGATCGACCTTAGGGCGATGAGTGGCGTGTCTCCCTAATCCGAACAACATCGATCCCTTTGCGACCGACACGCTTGGCGGAACAGACTTTGATCTAATCTTCAGTCGGGCACCATCGGCCTGCCAACAGTTCTGTTGCGGTCGCCGATTTCGTTTGCGGCGCTGTCCAGGTCATGGGATTGCGCTAGCGGATTTACTCCGACGAGATCGTTTTTTTGAAGTGCTTCAGATTGCTCTTTAAGTCGTTGGGCAGCCAAGGCATGTCCTTAATAAGGAATGGTTTGCGGAGATACTTCTGCACAAGCTCTCCGACAACGCGGCTTTGCGCGACGTCGCGTGGTCGCTTCAAGGGTTGTCGGTCGCCTCTTTGAGAGACCCACAATTTATGGACGGCGAATGTTCTCGGCTCTGGCACGACGATGTGTAGCGGTAGTCCATCTTCTCCGATCACTATCTGCTCAAGTTTCGGCGCTTGCAGCAGCCACTGGATACCCACCATCGGCGTGGCGTCGAGGTCAGATTTCTCATTCATTCGTTGGAGATCGTCTGTGTCCGGACACAATAGGTCAACGATGTAGCCTTCGTCATTTGTGGCGTTGAGACCGTAGTCAGCCGTGAAAGTCGGATCGACGCTGCGGAGGATGCCCATAATTCCTGCTCGTTTAACACCAGTGGCAGCCAAGAGCAGTGATTGGCTATTATCCCACACGAGGTCGGCGTCGGTCGTCGCCACATGTTCGCTGCTGATGATTGTTCCGGTCACACTTTCGTACGCGTACAGGGCGTTTGTTCCGGCCACAATTAGGTGACTGCCTAGCAGGCCTTCGCGGTCCAACGCGCGCAGGATGCGGGCTGTTGTCCTCGGGACCCGACCGAGATTCAGGGCGCGATTAACGGCCGACATTTGATCAAGGCGTTGCGAAAGTTGTTTCACGCGTGGCTCAAGGGCCTTGCGCTTGGCATCATGCGCCGTTTTTTTCCGAACGAGTTCCGGGGTTTCTCTGCCAAGCGATTTCTGCACCTTGAAGTGCTTTTCGTAGAGGTATCTGCGACCCTTGCTCGTATGCCAGACCAAGGAGCCAAGGCCCTCAAGCTCAAAGGAAGCAGGCCTCCAAGCCGCAAACGCTTGTTGCGCGTCTATGAGCTGTCTTCGCTGTTCGTTGGTAAGTTCTATAAAATTCATGTAAGTATTTGAAAATATTGATGTTGTAACTCACTCACCAATAAACGCTATCAGAGTTACAACGCCATATTTTTCAATAACTTAGATGTCTAAGCGTTGTCAAGGCTTCCGCCGCCGTCTCCTTAGTTCGAGGTGCGCTCTGCGGAACGCGCGTTCCTGTCGGAAGACCTTCTTTGCCTGGCTTTGCCTGGCGATTTTTTTCATCTGGGCCTCAGTTTTCAAGCGCGTTGCCGCCAGACTCAACGGTTCGTCTTTGTAACCCGAACAACAGCGAGCCTTCACGACCGAGCGGTTGATCTAATCTTCAGTCGGCCCCGGCTTTTTAAGCCTCTTGCGAGCCTTACGTGCGCCACTGGCGCAAGCACGCTTTGCGAATTCTTCCATTTCGCGAGCATGGTCTTGACGCGCCGCCTGCACCGCCAGTTCTTTCACAAACTCGAGCAATTTCCCTTTTGAGAACTTGACCTCGATCCGAATATTTCCGTCGGTTATGGTTCTCACGATCTCATCTGGGTCATCCGGCTCAGAACTCATAGCTCATCCTTCCTCGTAGCCACCTGTTATTCGACTTTCTCTATCTTGCAGGCAACGGACACCCTGAGATCTGGGCGATCTTTGGCGTCCGCCTGTGTGTCCTAGCTCGCAGGCAAACGTCTACCATCGGCAGCGAGTCCGACGTGGCCGGCCGGCGCGCGCACTGCGCTGCGAGCTAGGCCTTCGCTTCCATCGCTGAACCACGGCGTGCTCAGGTCGGCCATGGTCTGGAGAAACGACTAGCTCTTGATTGATGCAAGAGCCTTGATCAAAGCCTTTTCCTGGCCGACCAAGCCGCGGCCGCTCTTGAGGCCTCCGTGGCTCAAAATTACGGCGGCGAAAATCTCGTATTCTGCCGGTTCAAAATACAAATTGACACACCGCGTACCATCGACTGGTTCCTCGTTGCGCATCTTGAGCTCCAGTTCGTGAACGGTCGAGGTGTCGGCCAGCTGAAGGAGTTGTTTGCAGTTTGCTTCGGTGATGTGGTCGCAGATGAGACGGAGCTTCGACCAACCGATTGCACAAAGGTGGTCTTCGTCGACACCAAGTGTCCGGAACTGCCGATCAATGCGCGCCAGATAAAATGCTTTGCGCAAACTGATGCCGCAAAGCTTGGCGACGCTAGAGAAGAGTTCTGGAGTCTCGTCCTGCACCTCCCGTAGATGCCGCGCCAATAACAGAAAACCATCGCCAACCCAAGAAGCGACATACTCAGCTTTATTACTCGAAGGCTTCTCACTCATCTTCTCACGCGTCTCCTATTTGCGCATTGCTACGAAAAGAATCGTAGCTCAAAGGCGGCATTAGGCAATGGAAATATGTGGCATACGGATCAATGCGCTTGCGATGGTCGACAACGTTGTGGTCGACAACATTTGAACGCTGGACGTCAACCGCCGCGGAGCGTTCACCGGTCACGGTGCCGGGCCTGAGTTCTTCTGCAGATACGGCTCATTGAATTCCTGCTCGAGGTCGGGATCAAAGATTTGACTGGGCGCCGCGTCTGCGCGCTGGCGTCGCGACACCTCCCAAAATCGCGCCGCGTGCTTCAATGGCTCCGTGAACCCGTGTCGCGCCCAAAAAGCCCGTTCATTGCCATTACGGTGAAGTTGGTCGTGATGAATGTTGCACAGCGGAACGGTGTACTCGTCCGATACCTTGAGCGACATCGCACGCGGCTGCGCGAATCGCAGGTGATGCGCTTGCGCCGGCCGGCGGCCGCAAATCAGACATGGCTCGCTCGCCACAAAAGCGAGATGCGCCGGATCGCGGACGCGCCTCTCTTTGGGAATGAGATATCGTCCGATTTGCTGTCCGCCAGGCATTGACGTTGTGGCCCCTGTTGCAGCCTCCGAATTGGCCAGTTGGGTCGGTCCGATTTGCCGGGCGCGTTCTCTAAGAGCGTCGGCGAGCCTGCGTGCTGGACCGTCGGCTTGATCGTCAGTACCGATCCTCAGCTTGCCGAATTCTGCTGAATTGCGCGACCAGAACGCGTAGAGGCTGTCGATCGAATTCAAGCTGTCGATCTGGCACAAAGTGGCGGCGACGAATGCCTCCGAATCCGCAAACCGGGTGTCGTTGCCGTCGCTGTCGATCAAGATGAAAGTTAGGGATGGAAGGTCTGGCTTTTTTTCCGCCATGACGGGTTGGCGGGGCTTTGTGACGTGGGCCTGATCGCGGTCGTAAAGCGCCAGTCCAAAAGGATTGCCGAACGTCGCCAGCGCCCGCTTGGTGGCATCCGTCTCTGCCGATTTGAGGGCGACATCGTGGGCAATCTCGGGCTGCGGTGATCTCCCGAAACCGGTGCCAATACCTTCTCGAACCGTCACCGTGTCGCCGGCGCGAACCGTAATTCGAACCTTCGTCGAGTAGAAGCAGACGGTCTCGCCACCTTGCTGCTTGGCCCAATGGCACTGCGGCGAGAGCGTTTGGCGGTCCCAATTGTCGAAGCTGAAAATCCGGTTCGCCTCGGCGATACTATGCCAGCCTTCGACGTAGGATATGGCAGTGCCGCTCGCCTCGCGGATTTTTACGTACCGTCGCTGGAGCTTTGCCTTGAGCAATTTCATTTGCAACTCGCTGAACGCCATGACGATCTCCTTACATGCAACTCAATCGGCGCCGTCGTGACGACGCCCCACGTTTCGAGCTCCGTAATTTTGACAGCCGTGTCTGAGGACGGGGCCAGGCGCCGACGCTCCTTCTTTCATTGCGGCAGGTCCGTCAGCTTCAGCCAAGTTTTGAGGAGGGCGTTGGGCGTCGTGCACAGGACACGCTGCCTCTTGCCGCGGGGTTCAAGGCGGCCCAACCGAGCGTCGATGCCGAGTTGTGTGGAAAGCCCCGAGGTGAGCCCCTCGTTCGCTGGCGCTGATCGGACAACCCCGGCTAGCGTTGCTCGCAGTCTCATGATTCCGACGCGCGTTATGATGAGCCTTCTGGCGCTGTAATTGGACGGGAACGAATGGCGGCTCATGCACTGATCCTAAAGGTCTCGTATATGATACTTTTTGTATCATGTGAAGGAGGACGTGTCAAGCCGTTAGGGGGCAGGGGCCTATCAAATTGATCCATCCTGATCAGATCCGCGCCGCCCGCGGCCTTTTGGGAATCAATCAGACCGAACTCGCGCGCCGCGCCAAAGTCGGCGTTGCGACGGTAAAGCGAATTGAGGGCAGCGAGGAAAGTCTCCGCGTCACGGTCGATACGATGCTGCGCCTCCAGCGCGCCCTTGAAGCGGCCGGCATCGTGTTCATAGCCGCCGACGACGCGAACGGACCGGGCGTGCGCCTTAAGAGGCCGCGCGCGTGAGTGGCTGGCACACTCACCAACCTCGCGGCGTGACGCACGCAACACGGGCAACAAACCTGATGAACATGGTCCGCCTTGCGATCTTGCGCTTGACCGGCCGTTTGCAAAGCCAATGACGATCTCACACACATCGCCCATGGTTCCGATCGCGGTCGCCGCCGTACGATCAAAGTCTATTGATCCGTGTACTGATTATTTATTCAGCCGGCTCATGGTGCCGTCGAAAGTCCGAGGCACTTTTTGCGAAACGAAGCCAATTTTTTCCTGAAAAATCAGAGATCGTGCACTTTATCTCTGACAGTGTCTGACAGTCGCGGAGGTCAGGGCGTTGGCGGTGTTGGCTCGGAGTGAGCTTTGATGCGGCGTCAAGATCAACGCACCTTCCCCGGTTCGCTTACTTACGTGCGGGTGGCCCGGACAA
>Ga0207678_10006075_pt1 | contig 10740 bp, 15 predicted proteins | sample KBSC63metaG_FD_184319 | JGI IMG/M metagenome (GOLD analysis project Ga0207678, IMG submission 184319) | Corn rhizosphere microbial communities from Kellogg Biological Station, Michigan, USA - KBS C6-3 metaG (SPAdes) (version 2) | ecosystem: Host-associated > Plants > Roots > Rhizosphere > Soil ...
CGGTTTGGCGGATCAGGGCGATCATGTTAGGGACGCCTTGCGTCCGGTTGGCGCTCAAATGCTTGCGCAGCTCGAACGGCGCCAGCGCCGCCTCGACGTCGAGCCGCGCGACCTCGGCCGCGGGCTTGTCCTGCACTGCCGCCAGGATCAGCGCGACGATGCCCTTGGTGATCGCGGCGTTGCTGTCGGCGAGGAAGTGCAGGCGTCCGTCGGCGACGGTCGGATAGACCCACACCGAGGCCGAGCAGCCGCGCACCCTGGTCGCGTCGGTCTTGAGGGCGTCAGGCATCGCTTCGAGCTGGCGCCCGAGGTCGATCAGCAGGCGGTAGCGGTCCTCGCCGTCGAGCAGCTGATAGTCGTCGTAGACATCGCGGATGGACGGAAGCGCGCTCACCGGCGCGAGATAGGATTAAGCCCGGCTGATGTCACCGGTCGCGCAGCGACTCGATCTCGCGCGACAGGCTGTTCTCTTTCTCGACGGTGATCCGCTCGAGCACCTTGAGCCGCTCCCGAAGCTCGCCGACTTCGTCGCGCAGGCGCTGGTTCTCGGCCTGGGTCTGGGCTTCGAGCCGCTCGTCGCCGCCGTGACGCCGGCGGCGCCCGCCGCCGACCACGGCACGGATGATCGATGCCACCATGACGATCGCAACGATCGTCACCACCATGATTTGACCGCCTTCCATTACGCCTTGTCCTCCACCTCAATCTTGTCGCGCTCGCGGAGCGCCTCGATTTGCGCGGCGGTCTCAACACCGCGGTCAGTCACGATCCGTTCCAGCACATTGATGCGGTCCTGGAGCTGCTTCACCTGGGTCCGCAGCCGGGCATTTTCGGCGTCGTTCACCGGTTCGCCCCGCATCTCGCGCATCGAGCGCACCGGGATGCCCAGCTTGTGCCGGATGATGGTGAACACGAACATCAGGAGGAGAATGCCGAGGACGAACTCGTAGACGTTCATTGGGCCTGCTCCTCGGTGCCGATGCGCGGTTTGCGCAGCGCCTCAATCTGGGCGGCGGTCTCGGCGCCGCGGTCGGTGGCGATCTGCTCGAGCACGCGGACCCGTTGCTCGAGCTCGGACGAACGTGACGCATATTGGGCGGCCTTCTCGGCCGCGTTCAATGCCTCGATCTCGAGCTTCCGCTCGCGGAATTTGAAAAAGCGGTTGAAGGCCATCATCAGCATGATCGTCGGTAAGCCGACGACGATCGCCGCGATGAACACCATGGCGACAGGATTCATTATGCATGCCCTCCCTTGCCGATCGACAGGGCGTCGATCTCGCGGGCGAGCTTCGACGGCTGGTCGGTGATGATCCGCTCGATCGTCTCGAGCCGGTCCTTGACCGCGCCGAGTTCGGCCCGGAGCTGGGCATTCTCATTGGTCAGCAGCTTGATCCGCTCGGCCGCCTCGCGGTCGGTGCTCGGATAGATGGCCTGGCCCCACGCCCCGTCGAGCGGGTAGCCGTGCTTGATCCGCAGCCAGGTGTGGAGCAGCCAGCCGCCAACGGCGATGGCGGTGATCGCCGCCACCCATGGCAGGCTTTCCAGCAGGACTTGAAGCTTGTCCAAACGATCCCCCCTCGGGTCTAGCGCAGCTGTTCGATCTCGCGGGCGAGCGAGCGATTCTCGCTGGTCACATAGCTTTCGATGTCGGCGAGACGGCGGTCGAGGTCGCGAAAGCGCGAGCGGATGTCGCGCGCCGAGCGCGCCGGCGAGGCGCGGACGCCCTGCCAGAACTGCTTGTCCTCGCGGTCGTAATATTCGAGCTCGCGCGGCTTGGCCGGGGTGATCCAGCCGGCGATGAAATAGATCGGGATGACCGAGCCGCTGCTCAAGAACAGGGCCGCAAGCATGCAGATCCTGACGAGCGTGACGTCGAAGCCGGTATAATCGGCGATCCCGGCGCAGATGCCCATGATCTTGCCGTGGCGCTTGTCGCGATAGAAGCGGGTGCGACTGGCCGGCTGCTCGCTCAGCTGGCGACGGTCGCCGGGATAGGGCTCGGGATAGCGATCGTCGCTCATCACCGCTCTCCGTTGGTCAGCAGCCGCTCGGCCTCGCTGCCCCGGCCGGGCAGGCACTGTTGGCGCCAGTCGGGGTTCTCGACAGTCATGATCCGCTCGATCGTGCACAGCCGGTCGTCGAGCCGTCGCGCGGCTTCATGGAGGTCGTCGAGCAGCCTTTCATCGCCGTCGGTCAGGGTTTTCGCCTGCTTCCACTTGGTTACGTAGTGAAAGATCAGCCACGGCAGCCCGATGAACAGGATCGGGACCACGGTCAGCGGGATCAGAATTTCGTCCATCGGTGCTTATTTCCCCTTTGCCTTGAGCGCGGCCTTCATCGCTTCGAGCTCGGCGTCGACGGATTCGGCCGACTTCAATTCGGCGATCTCCTCTTCCAGGCTCTTCGGTCCGGTCATGCCGAGCGCATCGGCGCGCCCTTCGGCGAAATCGGCGCGGCGCTCAAGCAGTTCGAAGCGCGAAAAGGCGTCTTCGGTGCGATTGCCGTTCATGATCTCCCGCGCCTTGGCCCGGGTGACTGCGCTTTCGAACCGTGCCGCGAGCGCATTCTGGCGCGCGCGCGCTTCGCGCAGCTTGCCCTGGAGCTTGGCGATATCGCCCTCGTAGCCCTTCAGCGTGTCATCGATCACATTGATCTCGGCGTTGAGGCCCTCGGCCATGTCGGCCGCTTTCTGACGCTCGGTCAGCGCGGCCTTGGCCAGGTCCTCGCGGTCCTTGGACAGCGCCAGCTCGGCCTTTTCGGTCCAGCTCCGCTGCAGCTCGTCGAGCCGGTTGAGCGCCCGGCGCATTTCCTTGCCGTCGGCGATGCAGCGCGCGGCCGAGGCGCGGACCTCGACCAGCGTCTCCTCCATCTCGAGGATGATCATACGGATCATCTTCGCCGGATCCTCCGAGCGATCGAGCAGCTCGGTCATGTTCGCCGCGAAGATGTCGCGCGTTCGCGAGAAAATTCCCATTCCAGCACTCCAGATACGTACTCAGGGCCCTAAACCTGCCTAAAACTATACAAGGTCCGTGCCAAAAGGTCCGTTCGGTCTGAATTCAGGGAAAATCGCGATTTTCGGCGTCTTTTCAGGCTGAAAATCCTTGCCAAATGGTGGGATTTGCCACCAACTGTCGGGCAGATTTTTGGTGAGACGCGACGTGGAGCGGGCCGAACAGTTCATCGGGCAAAGCTATGCCTTCCTCGACGCGGTCGAGCGGGCAAGCCGCGCCGCGCCGCTCAACCGGCCGGTGCTGGTGATCGGCGAGCGCGGCACCGGCAAGGAGCTGATCGCCGAGCGCCTCCACCATCTGTCGTCGCGCTGGGCCGGGCCGCTGATCGTCATGAACTGCGCCGCTTTGCCCGAAAATCTGATCGAGGCCGAGCTGTTCGGGCACGAAGCGGGGAGCTTCACCGGGGCCGCCAAGACCCGCCACGGGCGGTTCGAGGAAGCCGACGGTGGAACCCTCTTCCTCGACGAGCTCGGGACGCTGTCGATGCCCGCCCAGGACCGGTTGCTGCGCGCGACCGAATATGGCGAGATCACGCGGATCGGGGCGTCGAAGCCGATCTCGGTCGACGTGCGCATCGTCGCGGCAACCAACGAGAGCCTCCCCGACCAGGTGGACAAGGGCAAGTTCCGGGCCGACTTGCTCGACCGGCTGTCGTTCGAGGTCATCACCCTGCCGCCGCTCCGCGTCCGCGAGGGCGACATCCCGCTGCTGACCGAGCATTTCGGGCGGCGGATGTCGGTTGAGCTCGACTGGCCCAACTGGCCTGGCTTCTCCCCACGCGCGCTGGCCGAGCTCGAGGTCTATCACTGGCCCGGCAATGTTCGCGAGCTGCGCAACGTGGTTGAGCGGGCGGTCTACCGGCACGAGGATCCCGAACGGCCGATCGACGAGATCGTGTTCGATCCGTTCCTGTCGCCATGGACGCCGGTGAGGGCCCGCGTCGTCGCTCCGTCGCAACCCGCGGCTGAGACCGACGGCGAGGCCGTTCCGCTGCATGTCGTCGAATCGATGCCGCCTCCGCCGCCCGAAGCGGTGGACGACTTCCGCTCCGCGGTCGCGTCCTACGAACGGTCGCTGCTCGAGGATGCGCTCCGCCGCAACCGCTACAACCAGCGGGCCACGGCCGGTGCGCTCGGCCTTAGCTACGACCAGCTCCGCCACGCGCTGAAGCGCCACAAGCTGCAGGATTCAGCGGCCTAGGCGGCTGGACCCGCCGTGAGGCCGCTGAATGCGGCCTAGGCGGCTGGACCCGCCGTGAGGCCGCTGAATGCGGCCCAGGCGGCGGCTCTGGAGCTTAGTGGAAATTGGTCATGCACAGCAGCATCGGGATCGACAGCAGGGTGTTGATCCGCGAGGTGATCATCGCCGTCCGCGCCGCCTTGGCCTTGGCCGCGTCCTCCGCGGGGACGAGCCCGAGCGCCTTCTTCTGATTGGGCCAGATGATGACCCAGACGTTGAACGCCATGATCAGCGCGAGCCACATGCCGATCCCGATCAGCCGCGCGCTGGATTGCAGGAGCAGCGCTTCGTCGAGCTCCCCGAGCGGCGTTCCATTGTTGTAGGACCAGGCGAGGAGCAGCCCCGTCAGGACAGTGAACGCTGCGCCCCAGCGGAAATAGAACAGGGCATTGGGCGCGATGAATTTCGAAACTCCCGGCTTCAGCTCGGCCGGGATCGACGGCATGGTCGGGATCTGCACGAAATTGAAATAATAAAGCAGACCGATCCAAGTGATCCCGAAAAAGACGTGGAGCCACTGGAGCACGCCGGTCACCAGCTCCCCGGTCGGACCGGGATTATAGCCGGCGTCGGGCAGCAGCATGATGACGATGGCAAGGACCAGGCCGATCGCCAGCGTCAGATAGAGGTTTTCGAGAATCTTGCCCATGCGCGCCCCCTTTGCCGCATTCGCCGCGTCAATCGTCGTTTCTAGGGTTGAAATTCTCGGGCGCGCAAGCATTTCGGGAGGGTAGGGGAGGGTAAGTCGCCCCGGGGAGGTCTCGCTTCGGCGGGCTTTTCCCGGCAGTTCAAGGAGTTGCCCGGACCATGCCCTTCCAGCTGCCCGATCTGCCCTACGCCAGGGACGCGCTTGCGCCCCACATGTCGGCCGAAACCCTCGATTTTCATCACGGCAAGCACCACAACGCTTACGTCACCAAGACCAATGAGCTGCTGCAGGCCGAAGCGGAGCTCAGCGGCGCTTCGCTTGCCCAGGTCATTCGCGAGGCGCACCGCGCCGGGAACGCGAAGCTGTTCAACAACAGCGCGCAGCTGTGGAACCACAGCTTCTTCTGGCAGTGCCTCGCGCCGGCCCGCGGCCAGAAGCCCGAGGGCAAGCTCGAGCATCTGATCAACGATGCGTTCGGCACCGTCGAGGCGATGCTCCAGAAGCTGCAGGAGGAAGCGGTCAATCATTTCGCCAGCGGCTGGGCATGGCTGGTGCTCGATCGCGGGTCGCTGCGCATCACCTCGCTGCACGACGCCGACACGCCCGTCGCTCACGACGGCATGGTCCCGCTGTTCACGCTCGATGTGTGGGAGCACGCCTATTACATCGACTATCGGAACGAGCGGCCGAAATTCGCCAGCACGGTGCTGTCGAACATCGTCAATTGGGAGTTCGTCGCGGCAAACCTCGACGGCCGCGGCGAGGCCCGCGCCGACCAGGAAGGCGCGAAGTCGCCGGAGCTGACGAGCTAGGCTACTGCTTCAACCGGTAGCCGGTTTTGAACATCCAGGCGATCACCGCCATGCACAAGGCGTTGATCGCCAGCATCACCGCGACGCTCGACCAGACGGGCACGTCCATCACCGAATAGAAGCTCCAGCGGAAGCCGCTGACCAGATGGACCACCGGGTTGAACAGGGTGATCGTGCGCCACGGATCGGGCAGCGCATTGACCGAGTAGAAGGCCCCGCCGAGGAATGTCAGCGGGGTGATCACCATCATCGGGATGATCTGCAACTGCTCGAAATTCTTCGCCCACACGCCGATGGCGAAGCCGAACAGGCAGAAGCCGGTGGTGATCCCGACCAGGAACAGCAGCATCCACAGCGGATGGTCGACCCGCAGCGGCACGAACAGCAGCGCGGTGGCGAGCGTGATCAGCGCCAGGATCACCGACTTGGTCGCCGCCGCCCCGACATAGGCGAGGACCGCCTCGAAGCTCGAGATCGGCGCTGACAGAAGTTCGTAGATCGTCCCCGTAAACTTCGGAAAATAAATGCCGAAGCTCGAGTTGAAGATCGACTGCATAAACACCGACAGCAAGGTCAGCCCGGGGACGATGAAGGCGCCGTAGCTGACCCCCTCCATCGCCGTCATGCGGCTGCCGAGCGCCGACCCGAACACCACGAAATAGAGCGCGGTGGTGATCACTGGGGTGATCAGGCTTTGCCACAACGTACGGCCCCAGCGCGCCATCTCGAACTTGTAGATCGCGGCAATGCCGTGGCCGTTCATTGCGCTGCTTCCCTCGGGCGGTGGACCAGCTCGACGAAAATGTCCTCGAGGCTCGACTGGTGGGTCGACAGATCCTTGTACGGGATGCCGAGGTCGGTCAGGCGCCGCATCAGCGAGGCGATCCCGGTGCGCTCGGCATGGCTGTCGAACTCGTAGCACAGCACGTGACCGTCCTGTTCCAAACGAACATTCAGTTCGGAAAGCTCGGACGGGATCTCCTTGAGCGGCTCGGCGAGCATGATGTCGAGCGTCTTGCGGCCCATCCGGGTCATCAGCGCCTTCTTCTCGTCGACCGCGATCAGCTCGCCCTTGCTGATCACCCCGACGCGGTCGGCCATTTCCTCCGCTTCCTCGATATAATGGGTGGTGAGGATGATCGTCGTCCCGCCCGAGCGGAGCTTGCGCACCACGTCCCACATGTCGCGGCGGAGCTCGACGTCGACCCCGGCGGTCGGCTCGTCGAGGAACAGGATATCGGGCTCGTGGCTCAATGCCTTGGCGATCATCACCCGGCGTTTCATCCCGCCCGACAGCTGCATCATGATCGTCTTGCGCTTGTCCCACAGCGACAGGCGCTTCAGCAGCTCCTCGATCTTGGCCGGGTTGGCCGGCTTGCCGAACAAGCCGCGCGAAAAGCCCACCGTGCGTGCGACCGGTTCGAAGGCGTCGGTCGTCAGCTCCTGGGGCACCAGGCCGATCCGGCCCCGGGCATGGCGGAAATCGCTCCGCCAGTTCCTGCCGTCGACCAGCACTTCGCCGCTGGTCGGAGTGACGATCCCGCAGACGATATTGATCAACGTCGTCTTGCCGGCGCCGTTGGGCCCGAGCAGCGCGAAAATCTCGCCGCGGCGGATGTCCAGGTCGACGGACTTGAGCGCGTCGACGCCGGTGCCGTAGGTCTTCCTCAGGCCGCGGATCGAGAGGATCGGATCGCTCACTCGACCGGGGCCTCCTCGATCACCTTGGCCTTGTCGTCCGCCTCCAGGCCGTGACGCAGCAGCATCGGAACATTGGCCGCGGCGAAGGCCAGCGAGACGATCGGCACGCCCCACACCTTGAGCGTCAGCCAGTTGTCGAAGGTCATGGTCGCGCGCATCACCTCATTGGCGACCCCGAGGGCGACGAAGAACAGCGCCCAGTTGCGGCTTAGCTTGAGCCAGCCCTCATCGCTCAAGCCGGGGAAGATCGGGCCGAACAGCCAGCGCAGCATGGGCTTGCCCCGAAGCAGCCCGGCGAACAGCAGGATGGCCAGCGCGCCATAGTAGAGCGTCGGCTTCATCTGGATGTACTTTTGATCCTTGAGATAGAGCGTGATCGCCCCGAAGCCGAGGATCAGCACGGTCGACAGCATCAGCATCGGCGTCACCCGCCGGAACATCGCGATCGCCGCCACGATCGCGATCAGGACCGCGGCCATGAAGCATTTCGTCGCGAACAGGATGGCGGGAAGCCCGGTCCCCGCCAGCTTGTAGGAGACGAAGAAGACGATCAGCGGGCCGAAGTCGACCAGCAGGCGCATCGGTCCGCTCGGTTCCTGGCGCTCGCTCATTCGGGCGGCAACCCGGCGATCGCCCGCGCCACGGCGCGCGGGTCGAATGGGCGCAGGTCGTCGGCGGTCTCGCCCACGCCGATGGCATGAATCGGAAGGCCGAATTTCTCGGCTGCCGCGACGAGCACGCCGCCGCGCGCCGTACCGTCGAGTTTGGTCATGATGAGGCCGGTCACGCCCGCGCTCTCGCGGAACACCTCGACCTGCGCAAGGCCGTTCTGGCCGGTGGTGGCGTCGAGGACGAGGAGGACGTCGTGCGGGGCTTCGGGGTTGAGCCGGCCGAGCACGCGGCGGATCTTGGCCAGCTCCTCCATCAGGTGCGACTTGTTCTGGAGCCGGCCGGCGGTGTCGACGATCAGCACGTCCTCGCCCGTCGCGGTCGCCTGCTTGACGCCGTCGAACACGATCCCTGCCGCGTCGCCGCCTTCCTTGCCCGAAATCACCGGGGCGCCGATCCGCTCGCCCCAGATCTGCAATTGCTCGATCGCGGCCGCCCGGAAGGTGTCGCCGGCGGCGAGCAGCACGCCATAATCCTGTTCCTTCAGCCACTGGCCGAGCTTGCCGATGGTCGTGGTCTTGCCGGAGCCGTTGACGCCGATCACCAGGATGACGTGCGGGCGGGGGAAACCATAGACTTCCAACGGTTTGGCGACGGGTTTTAAAATTGCTTCGATTTGCTCGGCGAGGATCGTGCGGAGCCCGCGCTCGTCGAGCGTCTCGAATCGTTCGCGGGCAATGGCGTCGCGGATCCGGTGCGACGCTTCCGGGCCGAGGTCGGAGGCGATCAGCGCTTCCTCAATGTCGTCGAGGGTCGCCGTGTCGAGCGCGGCGCGGCTGGTCAGGCCGGTCAGATTGTCGGCGACCTTCTCGGCAGTCTTGGCAAACCCGCCCCGCAGGCGGTCGAGCCAGCTCACAGGGCGACGCCCACGAGCGTGGTGTCGACGCGCCCGGTGATTCGCGCGGTCACGACCTCGCCCTTGCTCGCCCCGGACAGCGCGACCGGCGCGAAATTGTCGGCATGGCCCTTGCCGTGGTTCTCGACGAGGACCCGCTGGTCGGTGCCGACCAGGCGATCGAGCCAGTCGGTCCGGCGCTCGGCCGCCGCCTCGCGCAGCCGGGCGGCCCGGGCCTTCACCACCGCCCGCGGCAGCTGGGGCATGCGCGCCGCAGGCGTGTTCGGGCGCGCCGAGAAGGGGAAGACATGCGCTGCGACGACATCGCAATCCTCAAGCAGTTTCAAACTGTTCAGTGCCATCTCCTCGGTTTCCGTCGGAAATCCGGCGATCAGGTCGGCGCCGATCGTCGCATCCGGTCGAACGGCCTTGATCCGCTCGACCGTGCGGACCGCGTCGCTGCGGCTGTGGCGGCGCTTCATGCGCTTGAGGATCAAATCGTCGCCGGCCTGGAGCGAAAGGTGGAAATGCGGCAGCAGCCGCGGCTCGCCGGCGATCAGCTCGAACAAGGCGCCGTCGATCTCGATGCTGTCGAGCGAAGAGAGGCGGAGGCGCTGCAGCCGCGGCTCGGACGCGAGGAGCCGCTGGCAGAGCGGGCCGAGCCCGCCGTGGTAATCGGTGATATCGACCCCGGTCAGAACGATTTCCCTGGCCCCGCGATCGATCTCGCGGGCGACGGCGTCGCGGATCGCTTCGAACGGCAGCGACACGCTCGGTCCGCGCGCCTGCCAGATTGAGCAGAAGGTGCAGCGATGGTCGCAGCCGGTCTGCACGGCGACGAAGCTGCGGACATGGCCGAGGAACCCGGCCGGCACCGGCGTCATGACGTCATTTGGCGCCAGTGCGTTGAGCTTGCGTGCGTTTTCAACGACGCGCGACACCTCGGGCATGGCCGCGAACGGCGCCGGATCGAGCTCTGCGGCGCATCCGGTGACGAGGATCCGGGCGCCGGGCCGGCGACGATGGGCATGGCGGATGGCCTGGCGCGTCTGGCGCACGGCCTCGTTGGTCACGGCGCAGCTGTTGACGACGATCCAGTCGTCGCCCGGGGCGGCGCTGCGCGCGATCGTCTCGCTCTCGGCGAAGTTGAGCCGGCAGCCGAGCGTGATCGTCTCGACGCTCATTGCAGCGCCTCGAGGTCGAGCTCGCCCGAGAAGACATGCGTCGCGCTGCCGCGCATGCGGATCGGCTGCCCCGGCTCCCAGGAGACGGTCAGCGAGCCGCCCGGCATCGTCACCCTGACCGGCGACGTCGCCCGCTTGCTCCGGATCGCGGCGACTGCGGTCGCGCACGCCCCCGTACCGCAGGCCAGGGTCAGTCCGGCGCCGCGCTCCCACGTCTTGAGCCGAACCCCGCCGTCCTCGATTTGGCCGACATTGACGTTGATGCGATCGGGGAAAGCCGTGTCCTGCTCGATCGTCGGACCGACTTCTTCGATCGGAACCGAGTCCAGCTCGTCGACGAAGAACACGAGGTGCGGGTTGCCGACGTTGAGCGCCATTGGCCGGATCAGTTCGCCCCAGGCCATCGGCAGCGGGTTGGTGTCGAGCGGATAGGCGAGGGGGATGTCGTCCCATCCGAACCGCGGCTCGCCGATCGCGACCTCGACCTCGGCCCCCAGATCCTCGCCCTCGAGCAGCCCGCCGTCGCTGTCGATCCGCCGGGCGCCGGTCAGCTGGACCACGCAGCGCGTGGCGTTGCCGCAGCTTTCGACCTCGCCGCCGTCGCTGTTCCAGATACGCATCTTGAGATCGGCGGA
>Ga0207678_10006076_pt1 | contig 10739 bp, 10 predicted proteins | sample KBSC63metaG_FD_184319 | JGI IMG/M metagenome (GOLD analysis project Ga0207678, IMG submission 184319) | Corn rhizosphere microbial communities from Kellogg Biological Station, Michigan, USA - KBS C6-3 metaG (SPAdes) (version 2) | ecosystem: Host-associated > Plants > Roots > Rhizosphere > Soil ...
TGGGTTCATGGTGATCGAAGGCACTGGCTTCGCCCTCGTCGCTGCCGCCTATTTCTTCCTCATGAGCCAGGAGCAGAGCTGGGCTCCGGCGCCGCTCGATCCGCCGGGGCTGGTCGCCGGAACCCTGTTCACCGTGATCCTGCTGCTGAGCGAGATCCCCAACACGATGGTCAAGCGCGCGGCGCACGCGCAGGACCTCGGCGCCGTCCGGCGGCTGCTGCCGCTGATGGTCGCGGTCGGCGGGGTGCTGCTCGTCATCCGCGGGTTCGAGTTCAACTCGCTGCACGTGCTGTGGTATTCGAACGCCTACGGATCGATCCTGTGGGCGCTGCTGCTGTTGCACACGCTCCACGTCGGAACCGACTGGGTCGACACGATCGTGCTCTGGGCGCTGATGCGAACGCCGCACGGCGAGACCCCACGGCGCTTCGTCGATACCGACGAGAATGCGCTCTACTGGCGCTTCGTGTGGCTTTCGTGGCTGCCGATCTATGCGCTGATCTACATCGTGCCGAGGCTGTTCCGGTGAAACGGTCGCAGCAGTTTATTGACCTGGTGCTGCCATGGGCCGGCCTGGCAATCGGCGTAGCGGCGCTGAGCGTGGCGCACCAATTCGGGTCGGACGGGACATTCGACCATTGCCTGTCGAACAGCCCCGGCCCGGTGCTGCTGGTATCGGCCATTGCCATCCTGGTAACGCTCGGCGGAGCGTTCGCGTCGTGGACCGTGTTCCGCGACGAGTCCGAAGCTCCGGCGCGCAAGGTCGTCGCCGTCGTGTCGATCGGCTCGGCGCTGTTGTTCGTGCTGGCGATGATCCTTCCGGTCATCGCCGCTTTGATGATCCCGCCATGCTTCCAATGAGGCGTTTCGCAATCGCGCTCGGCCCGCTCGCAGCCGCGTCGCCGGCGGCGGCGCATGGCGATCATCACCGGCCGGTGGGATGGACGCTCGACCCGTGGGTGACAGTCCCGCTGGCGGTGACCTTGCTGATCTTCCTGATCGGCCGGGACCGGCTCGCGCGCCGGTCGAACGTGCCGCGGCGCTCGTCGTGGCTGTTCGTCGGCGGCTGGGCAGTGCTCGCGCTGTCGCTGGTCTCGCCGCTGCACGAGGCGGGCGAGCGCAGCTTCACGCTGCACATGATCGAGCATGAGCTGATCATGCTCGTCGCGACCTTCCTGCTTGCCGCCTCGCGCGCCGGCGGGACGCTCGCTTGGGGCCTGCCCGCGCCGCTGCGCGGTGCGCTCGGCGGCAGTTGGAAGGCGCCGCTCGCGTCGCTGTGGCGCCAACTCACCGACCCGATCACGGCGACGATACTTCAGGCAGTAGTCATGTGGGCGTGGCACGCTCCGGCCTTGTTCGACCGCGCGCTCGACAGCCGCGGCTGGCATGTTGCCCAGCACCTGAGCTTCATCGTCGCTTCGCTGCTGTTCTGGACTGCGATGCTGCGCCCGCGCCGCGGCGGCTTCCCATTGTCGGCCGCGTGCCTGTTCCTGACGTCGCTGATCGAAGGCGCATTGGGCGCGTTGATGGCTCTGTCGCAGAGCCCCTGGTATTCGGCCTATGCGGCGATGGGCGTGTCGGGCATCGGGCTCGACCCGACGACCGACCAGCAACTGGCGGGGCTCGTCATGTGGATCCCAGGCGGAGTAGTGCACGGCGCTGCTGCGCTGTGGCTCCTCTACCGTTGGCTGAGCAGCGAGGGTGGCCATGCCGTACGTGCCCGCTAGGTCAACCACCGCGACGATGCTCGGCATCGCTTTGGCCGCAGTCGCCGCCGGAGCGATCTACAACGACGTTGACGACCGCCGCGATCTTCGCGCTCACGCCGCGGCCGCAACCGGCGGCGACCCGGTGCGCGGCGAAGCGATGTTCATTCAATATGGCTGCGGCGCGTGCCACCGGCTCGCCCACGTGCGCAAGGCGAGCGGGATGGTCGGACCGTCACTCGACGGCATCGCGGTTCGGGAGATGGTCGCCGGTCGGCTCGGCAACTCACCCGACAACCTCCAGCGCTGGATTCGCGATCCGCAGGCGGTCAGCCCCGGAACGGCAATGCCCGACCTCAACGTCGGCGAGCGCGATGCGCGCGACATCACCGCCTTTCTCTACACGCGGGACTAAACGGCGCCGCCTACCAGATGTCGTTGATCGTCGCCGCGATGGTCAGCAGGCTCGTGAGCACAACCGCTACGAGCGCCCAGCTCGCCCATTTCGGCCAGAGAAGCTCGCGCGGCGGATGGGTCATGGCGTGCAAACGCTATTTGCGCCGTGCGGGTTGCGCATCGACCACGACCGCATCGCGATCGATCCGCCGGACCTTGTCCCACGCGATCCGCCGGCCAGCCCGTCGCGCGGTCAGGCGTTCGATGAAACTGCCCGGGCCGCACATCAGCGCGGTGACCTTCAGCCCCTCGCAATGGACTTCGTGGACGCGACCGAGGGTCTCGCCATCGAGCGAGCGGACGCGCTTGTCGCGGAGGTCGGAGAGCCGCATCACAACGCGCCCTTGTGCGGGATCCAGCGCTCGGCGCGGTCCTCGCTCTTGTTGAGGCCGACCGCTTCGCCCGGAACCTCGAGCTCAACCGCCGAGCCGATCGTGCGGATCTTGCTGAAGGGCACGCGAGTGATCCGCGATCCGGCGAGCAGCCGGACCAGCGCCATCGCCCAGCCCGGCATCCGGCCGGAATAAGCGCCGGGGCCGACCAGCAAGGCCGTCGGGCGCAAGGTCTTCCCGGCGGCCCCGTCGAGCTCGACGTCGTCGACCACGCCGCAATATCTGCCTTCGCTGTCGATCAGCGGGAGATCGAGCAGCTCGCTCACCAGCTTGATCCGGCCGTCGGGTTTCATCCATTCCCTCCCGACGTCAGGAAATAGAGCGGCAGGGCGGCGATTGCGGCGCATCCGACGACTGCGAAATAGAACCAGCCGAGGACCTTGGCGATCGCGCCATTGGCGTACTGCCCCATGAACTTGCGGTCGCCGGCGAGGAGCAGCAGCGGCAGATAGGTGAGTGGCAGGACGAGGATCGAGAACAGGATCGCGAACTCGACCAGGGTCATTACGTCCACCCCGGTAAGGACGATCGCGAGCGCTGCGATGAACAAAGCGATCCAGGTGATGGTGAAGCGCGGCGCCTCCCACGGCTTTTTGTGCCGGCCCCACTTCCAGCCGAAGAATTGCGCGATCGAATAGGCATTGGCGAGGCAGGTCTCCACCGCCGCTCCGGCGACCGCGAAGAACATGCCGAGAAGCGCCAGGATCAGCCCCCATTTGCCGAATGGGATCGCAGCCTGGAGCGCAGCAGTACCGGGGATTTCCGGGTCGACGTTGGCCGGGCCGAACAGCTGCGCCGAGCTGGCGAGGATCGAGATTGCGAGGAGCGAGCCCAGGCCCATGCCGAGGATGCTGGTCAGGCGGTTGGTGAGGAGGTCCTTGACGCTCCATCCCTCCTCGATCCCTCCTGAAGAGTAGAAATAGACTTCGTACGGGAACATCACCGCGCTCACGATCGCCACTGCGAAATAGCCGAAGGTCAGCAGCTCCTTGGTGGTGAGGCCCTTGGGCACCTGCGGCACGAAACCGCTCGCGATCTGGTGCCACGGCGGGTGGATCGCGACCAGCGCGGCGGCGAACACGACCATGAACAGGCCGAGCAGCCCGTAGCTCCGCTCGATCCATTCGAACGGGATGACCCATATCGAGGCGATCAGCGCGACGGTCAGTCCGACTGCGAGGATGAGATAGGGGGCGCCGGTCAAATAATTGAGGATCAGCGCGACCCCGCCGACTTCGGCGGCGCAGGTGATGAGGCTGCTGATCACCGACGCGATCAGCGTCACGAGCCCGAGCTTCAGCCCGAGCCGGTGCCGCATCAGGTTGAACACCGGCTGCTTGGCGACGGCGGCGACGCGCCCGCTCATTTCCGAGAAGACGATGATCCCGATGGTCGCGAAGGCGAACACCCAGATGAGGGCATAGCCGAAGGTCGAGCCGGCCTTGGCCGCGAAGACGAGCTCGCTAATGTCGACGAAGCCGCCGACCGCGGTCATGATCCCGAGCGTCAGCTCAAGCGGATTCAAGCTGGTCCTCGATCCGCTTGAGCTTGTTCACATGGCCGCGCAGCGTCTCGGGCGCGGCGTCCGCCGGTTCGGCGAGCAGCGTGCGAATCTCGGCGCCGTAGGCGGAGCGCGGCTCGGTCAACGACGACGAAGCCGTGCTCAGCCCGTCGCGCAGCCATTGGTGCATGGACTCGACGTAAGTCGAGGTCAGCTGATCCGCCTGCGCCTGCTCATTGACGAGTGCCCACTCCGCACCAATCGACCGCGCCTGCTTGATGTACTGCAGATCGGCGCTCGGGCCCGACGAGCAGGCGGCGAGGCACAGGATGCAAATGCCCATCGGCGCACGCATGCCCCGATAACCCCCGCGCAGGGGTCGCCGTTCCGCCGTCGAAAGAAGTTCAGCCCGAAGCACCGGCCGAGGCGCCGCGAGCCGTTGCTGCGATAAGCGGCAGAATGCGCTAAGAGGTTCGCCGGGGTTTATCGAAGAGCTCGGCCCCAGCGTCGCGTGGGGGACAGCGATTGCGAGCAGCCGTTCACTGGAGCGTTTGTCTGTGCGGCGTTGCACTGACCGCGGGTTCCCGTTCGTACGCGGCAGTTCCGGCCCAGCCGATCATCGTTACCGGTTCCCGCATCCCGCGCACGGACCTGACGGCGGTCAGTCCGGTGACGGTAATCAAGGGCGAAGAGTTCAAGCTTCAAGGCGCGACGAACGTCGAAGAGGTTCTCAACCAACTGCCGCAGGTAAACCCGTCGCAAGGCGAGTTCGTGTCCGCCGGCGCGACCGGCGCTGCGACAGTCGACCTCCGCGGGCTCGGTTCAGTCCGGACGCTGGTCCTCGTCAATGGCCATCGCCTGATGCCGGGCGACCCGCGCTTTCCCGTGGCCGACATCAACAGCATCCCGCCAGCAATCATCCAGCGGGTCGAGGTCCTGACTGGCGGCGCGGCCGCGGTCTATGGCTCGGACGCGGTCGCGGGCGTGGTCAATTTCATCATCGACACGAAAGTCGATGGATTCAGGATTTCCGGTGAAATCGGCGGCTATCAGCACGACAACAGGGATCGGTTCGCGCGCGAATTGCTCGACCGTCGGCAGGTCTCCTACCCGACCGGGAGCGTAGTCGACGGCTGGCGCAGGAATGTGTCAGTGGCGTTCGGGCACGCCTTCCTCGATGACCGAGCCCACGTCACGCTGTACGGCGGGTACCGCGAGGTCGACGCAGTCACACAGGACCAGCGCGACTATAGCGCGTGTCCGATCACTGCGAAGATCGTCGATCAGCGCCCGTCAGGGATGCTGGAGTGCGGCGGCTCGATCGCCTCCTATCCCGGCAATTTTTTCGACAATCTCGATAACGCATATCAGGTGACCCCCGACCGCACGTTCGTGCCGGGCATGAATCGATTCATCTATAGCCCGTTCAACTTCTACCAGCGGCCGGACAAGCGTTACACCGCCGGCGGCTTCGCGAATCTCGATCTTTCCACGGCGGTCCAAGCCTACGCCGAAGTGATGACGATGAAAGACCGGACCGTCTGGCAGACCGGCCCGTCGGGCGACTTCACCAACACCGAGACGATCAACTGCGACAATCCGCTGCTTTCCGCCCAGCAAAGATCGCTGCTTTGCCGCCGCGGCAATTTCGTCGGCGAGACTCCGACTTTGGACAGCAATGGGAACATCGTGCAGGTCGCCGGCGCGCCGACCCCGTTCGTCGATCCGGTCAGCGGTGCGACTTATTCCCGCGCCTGGCTCCTGATCGCACTGCGCAATATCGACAGCGGTCCGATCCAGGACGACCTGAAACATCGGAGCGTTCGATTTCTCGGAGGCCTCAAGGGCGATCTCGGGCGCGGGGTCGCCTATGATGCCAGCTATCTGTCGGGCCACGTCGACCTCGACCGTCGATATCGCAATAATTTGTCGATCACTCGCATCGCCAGAGCGCTCGACGTGGTTGCCGACCCGGCGACGGGTCAGCCGACTTGCCGGTCGGCGCTCATCGCCCGCGCGCTCGGCACCTCAGCGCCAGGCGCCGATGCGGCATGCACCCCGTGGGACGTGTTCGCGACCGGCCAGGTGAGCGCCCAATCGACCGCCTACCTGTCCATCCCGCCCTCGATGCGAGGGTCGTTCACCGAACAAGTCGGCAATTTGAACGCCACGGTCGAACTCGACCACTGGGGTCTTGGCAGCCCGTGGTCGGACGAAGGATCGGCAATCAATTTCGGCGCGGAGCTGCGGAAAGATTCCGTCGACTTCGACCCCGACGAATTCGCCCAGACCGGCGACATCGCCGGCTTCGCCGAGCAGCTGTTCCCGATTCATGGTTCGGTCACGACCAGGGAGATTTTCGGCGAGGCGCGAATCCCGCTGGTCACCGACAGGCTGATACGGCGTCTGGCGTTCGAAGGCGGGGTTCGGAAGTCCTGGTACCAAAACCCGGAAAGCCGATTCTCGAGCGAATCGTACAAGCTGGCGCTCGACCTGACTGCCGTCACCGGACTGCGGTTCCGCGCGAGCCAGCAGCGTGCGATCCGGGCGCCCAACATTCTCGAGCTGTTCGCTCCGGTTCAGCCCGACTCGTTCGATCGGGATCCATGTGCCGGCGCGACGCCGCTGGCTTCGCAGGGGCAGTGCGCCCTAACGGGAGTGTCTCCCGCGCAATATGGCCATGTCCTAAAAGTGAACGCGTCGCTGTTCGGCTACAATGCGTTCATGGGCGGCAGCGCAGACCTGCGACCCGAAATCGCGACCACACGGGCAGTCGGTATCGTGGCGGAACCTCGGTTTCTGCGCGGCTTCAGCGCAACCATCGACTGGTGGGACATCAAGCTCGACGGAGCCATCTCGAAAATCGGCGCGCAGGCCATCGTCGACAGTTGTATCGCCACCGGCGACCCCGTCTTCTGCAGCCGAATCCACCGCGATCCCAACGGGTCGCTGTGGCTCGGCAGCGGCCACGTCGACGACCGCCAGGCGAACCTTGGCGGGTTGAAAGTCAGCGGGATCGACGGAAGCGCCGATTACGCCATCCGCCTTGGCCGGCTCGGCTCCGCAACCATCGCTTTTCGCGGCAGCTACGTCCTGCGCTGGGGCGTCGACAACGGCGGACTTTCGACCCCGCACGATTGCGCCGGCCTGTTCGGCGACCCGTGCGGAATGCAGCCGCGCTGGAAGCACAAGGCACGGGCGACGTGGGATGCGCCGCATGGGGTGTCCGTGTCGCTTCAATGGCGGCACCTGGGCGGCGTGAAGCTTGCGGCGCTCGACCCAGCGTTCAACCTCATCGATGACGTCAGTCCGGCGAACACGAAACTGCGAGCACAGGATTATTTCGATCTCTCGACCGTCGTCAGGCTGAGGGACCATTTCGCACTTCGCATGGGGGTCAACAATCTGATGGACCGGCAGCCGCCGCTCGTCGTCAGCAACACCGCGGCCGGCGGCGGGCCATTCAATGGCGACACCTATCCCGAATGGTACGATCCGCTCGGCCGCTACATTTTCGCCAGCATCGCCGTCGACCTGACGCTCTAGTTTGTCTTCAATGCGACCAGTAATTGCGGGCTGCACTCAACCGGCGTTGCCCCAGCGCTGCAGAAATCGGGCCGTTTGCCAGTTTCTCTCCAATATTTGATCAGGCCCAGACGCGAAGCCAACGCCACGAAGCCCGGGTCCTCGCGCATATTGCGAGTGACCGGGGTAAACAGGAACCTCGGCTCCAGCGGCTGTTGATGATCGAGCGCGCGGTTTGCGGCGTCGATTGCCTGCTTCGTTTCGCCAAGCGCGGCAAGCATCATGATCTCCGTCTCGCGCGTGACCTGGCCTTGGTCGGCAGCATCGCGAATGATGTGGGCGGCAACGGCGGCAAGTCGCGGCGAGCGCGCACTTCTGGCCTCAACGAAGCTTCGCCAGACCGCGCTTTGGCCATCGTCGGGGGGTGCCTGGGCAGCGACCGCATCGATCGTCGCGAGCGCATCGGCGGGCTTCTCGTAAAAGCCGGCGATGTAAAGCCGATACGATCGAACCGCCGAATGGTTGGGCCAGCGCTCGGCAGCTCTCCGAATCCAGTCTCTCGCCGCCGGAAGGTTGCCCATGTTCGCGTAAATCAGGGCGACCTTGACCGCCTTGGGCGCGCCCCATTTGTCGGTAGCCTGGGCAATCAGCTGGAACGACAGGCTTTCGCGCAGCCGCCCGACGTTGCCGAGCAACGTGCCTTCGTAGGAATATAATGCGCCGAGCGGCTCCTTCGGGTGCCTAGCGAATTTGATGCCGCGAAGCAGAATCGACTCTCGGGCGCGGAAATCGGACGGCGGGACGAGGCCTGACAGCACCGCATAGGCGCCCGCATCCTGAGGATCGAGTTTGAGCGTGAGGCTTGCCTCCCGCCGTGCCGCCTCGCTCATGGCGCGCCCGCGGCCGGGGTCATCGATGCTGTCGGCGGCCTCGGCGTACGCGGCGGCCAGGATCGAATGACCGAAGGCAAATTCGGGGTGGCGTGCGACCACGCCTTTGGCATTTTCGACCATCGGCGCCCACGCACCGTCATTCACGTCGCGGATCATGTCGGTCGTCTGGAGCAGAGCCGCCAGGGCCGAATCGTCGGCCAATGGCGGACTGGCGCTACGCGCGAAGTTGGTCATGTTGACGACGTCGGCAACGCGTGCGGCGACTTCGAGCGGCAGGTCCGAGGCTTGGCGGCTGTCGCGTTTGAACTCCGTGGACCACAATGCCGCGCGGGTAGCGCCATTCTCCAGCCGGACGTCGACAACGACATTCTTCCCGTCGTCGCGCAGAATCCCGGTCACCATCAGTCCAGCCTGCGTGCTTGCCGAACGGTCCGTCTCCCTGCCGGCCTGCTCTCCGGCGAACGCGGCCTCGATCTGGCTGTCGCCGAGCGCGTCGACGACTTCGTTCGGGATCCTTCGGGCGAGCGAACGCGCTTGTGCAGAATCGCTCAGCACTTCGAACGGCTGAACCGCGACCTGGAGAGCAGGATGATTGGGGGCACCACCGCCGATCGTCCACAACACGGTTGCAACAATGACCAGGATGAGCAGCGCCGCTCCGACGAGAGCGAAGGGGAAACGGTAGCCATTGCCCGGTCGCGCAGCCGATGCGCCACGATCATCGTCGGCAAGCGCCGCTGACGTGAGGCGATAGCCGACGCCTGGGATGGCCTCGATCGCAAATGGCGCATGCGGATAATCCGCGGCCAGTTTGCGCAGCTTGCTGATGCAGCGATAAATGGCGTCGTCGCTAACCGACAGCCCGCGCCAGCAGCGGGTCACAAGATCATTTTGTGAAACGACCGAGCCGCGCGCCCGAGCGAGCGCGACGAGGACCTGCATCACCCGCCGCTGCAGAGTCCGGGAATTGCCATTCCATTCGACTTCGCACCTGGCGGGCCGAACACGGAGCGATCCCAGATCGAAATCCGACTCCTGCGCCAAGTCGATGCTGTGCACCGACATGGCGTCCTGAGTTGACTCGTACATCCTGCCCCCAGCCGGCTTGCGCGGCAGCGGCATCATAACATGCCGCGCAGGAGCGACGAAGTCGGACGAAGATCAGGCCGGATCGGGAAGAGATCGGGCCGTGAAATCCGTGATCTCAGTTAGCCTTGGGACACATGAGAGCAGGGGAGAACCAGCCATGTCCAACACATCAATCACCGTGACTCGAAAAGCCTTGGCGCGCTTCGGGATGTGCCTGCTCAGCACCGCGGCGCTGACTCTGCCGCCGATGCCAGCTGCAGATGCGAAGCCCGTCGTCATCCGCGGCATTCCGAGCGCACCAACCTCGAACCAATTGCTGCTAGTCTATCAGGCAAGCTTTCCGAACGGCTCGCTCGGGCCATCCGTGGATCAGTTGAACTTTGGCCCAATGGTGCCTGGGGATTCCCTGATCCCGGACTCGAACCCAACCGTTTCCGCGCTGCCCGGCGAGGTTCTCGTGAGCATTCACCGTCCCCTCGGCCTGTCGCCCGACGACATTCCTTCGGAAAGCATATGGTCGACCCCGGTCGCCTTCGGGCCTGGATCGGTCGTGCGGATCAGCGCCACGTTCAGAGCACCGGTCGGCCCGCTCCCCGGTGGGGGTTTCGCGATCGGGCTGGTCGGCCGAACCGGCGGCAGGGACGATCTCGCAACCGAAACAAAGGTTGCGACAACGATCAATGTGCGTCCCGGCTTCCTCGTCAGGCTGAACGTTCCGTTCGGGGCTGCGGCAGGAACGAACATGGTGCTGCCGCAAGCGGTCAAGGACGCGATGTTCTCGACGACCGACCCCGTGCCCTTCACCCTGACCCTGACGATCGACCGAACCAGCGGGCGCGGCAAATCCGAACTCAAGGTCGCAGACCAGACGTTCTCGCTTCCGTTCGAGCTTGCCGATTTCCGCGCCGATGGTGGACCGGCAATCACTGCGGTCGGGCCGGGGATTGCGGTGAACTCCAACGGCCCTGGCCAGACCGCCTCTGTCCACGTGCGCGAGTTTCGGATCTACACGAATGCCGGGGGGTGAACGCGGGACACGGAACCCGCCGCTCGACAGCGGTGCGGTACCTCGTGTGCGGGTGGCGGAGACGGAGGGATTCGAACCCTCGGTACGGGAATTCCCCGTACGGCGGTTTAGCAAACCGCTGGTTTCAGCCACTCACCCACGTCTCCGAGT
>Ga0207678_10006078_pt1 | contig 10738 bp, 7 predicted proteins | sample KBSC63metaG_FD_184319 | JGI IMG/M metagenome (GOLD analysis project Ga0207678, IMG submission 184319) | Corn rhizosphere microbial communities from Kellogg Biological Station, Michigan, USA - KBS C6-3 metaG (SPAdes) (version 2) | ecosystem: Host-associated > Plants > Roots > Rhizosphere > Soil ...
ACGCCCCACGGGTCCCCCCGCTCCCCGCGACCCGGCCGTCTCGGCCACGGCCACAGCCTGCCAGGGCCGTGGACGAGACGGCCCGTCCCTTAATCGGGCTCCCGCTTCAAGGGGAACCGTCCCTTCCGGGCGCCAACTTCAAAGGTCGCACCCCTTCCCGGGCGCCGGCTGGCAACGCCTCTGTCCCGGCGTGTCGGCGCGGTGCCGAGACGCCGGGACGACCGGCTGATCGACTAGGCGTAGGCCTCGGTCGACCAGGACTCGAGGCGGGTTTTGACGGACACCGCGAAGCGGGTGGCGTCGGCGCCGTCGATGGCGCGGTGGTCGAAGGTGACGGCGAGGCGGAGGATGGAGCGGATCGCGATCATCTCCTCGTTGTCGGGGCCGGTGACGACCCAGGGGCGGCGCTGGATGGTGGGGACGCCGAGGATGGCGACCTGGGGTTGGTTGATGATCGCGGGGGCCGAGACGGCGCCGACCGAGCCCGGGTTGGAGATCGTGAAGGTGCCGCCCGCGAGGTCGTCGGGGACGAGCTTGCGGTCGCGGGCGCGGGCTGCGAGGTCGGCGATCGCGGCGCCGATCGCGGGGGCGGTCAGGGAGCCGGCATCACGGATCACAGGGACGAGGAGGCCGGCCTCGGTGTCGACGGCGATCCCCAGGTTGACCTGGCCCCAGCGGACCGTCTGCTCGCCCTGGAAGGTGGCGTTCATGTCGCGGTGTTCGGCGAGCGCGGCGCAGGTGGCGCGGGCGATGAAGGGCATGAAGGAGAGCTTCGGGTCGCCGCTCGCGAGCCGCGCCTTGTTCAGTTCGGTCCGCGCCCGGATGACGGCGGAGAGGTCGACGTCGACCTCCGTGGTCATGTGCGCCGCGGTCTGCCGCGAGCGGATCATGTGCTCCGCGATCGCCTGCCGCACCCGCGAGGTCGGCACCACCTCGTGCGGCACGTCGTCATAGCCGGCCGGAATCCCCTCCGCCGAAGCAGCCACCGGCGCCGGTGCGGCCGCGGCGGCGCGGGGAGCCCGCGGCCCGGCCTCCGCGGCAGCAAGCACGTCGACTTTGCGAATGCGCCCCCGCTTCCCCGTCCCGGTGACCGTGTTCAGATCGATTCCGCGTTGCGAGGCGATTCGCTTGGCGACGGGAGACGCCAATGGCCCGTCCTTTTCCAAGCTCACGACAGCATCAGCAGCCGCCGCCGGATCGAAGGCCCCGTGCTCATCGAGGCCGCCCGCGCCAGGCGGGGACGCCGAGGAGGGGTCACCGGGAACTCCGCCGAAGGCGCCCGGAGACCCCTCCTCGGCGTCCCCGCTCGCACCGGCCCCGCTCCCGCCTCCGCCAAGCTCGCAAATCGGCCCCCCGACCGGCACCACCTCGTCCGCGTCCGCCAGGATCGCCGTCACGGTCCCCGCCGCCGGCGACTCCACCTCCATGTCGACCTTGTCGGTGGCGATCTCGCAGAGCACGTCCCCCTCGGCCACCGCGTCGCCGACCCCGACCTGCCAGGCGACGACCGTCCCCTCGTCGATCGAGACCCCCATGTGCGGCATCGGGACCACCGTGCCGGTCGTGGCCGGGCTCACCCGCGCACCTCGGCGAGCACCTTGACCTCGTCGCGCGGATCGCCCGCCAGCCGCTCGATTTCGGCGGCGACGTCGGCGAGCGCGATCCGGTTGGTGATCATCGCGCTCGGGTCGAGCGAGCCGGAGGCGATCATCGCCGCGACCCTGGGCAGGTCGTTGGCGTAGCCGAGGGTGGCAATCAGCTCGCGCTCGTAGAGGACCATCCGGCCGGCGTCGACCGCGACCGGCTTCTTCGGGATCCCGGCGATCACGATGCGGCCGCCCCGTTCGCTCATCTCCAGCGCCGCTTCCAGCGCCGGGACCGCCCCGGTGCAGTCGACGACGATCCCGGCGCCGCCGCCGGTCAGGCCGCGGACGGAACGGGCGAAGTCCTTCTTGGCGGGCTCCGGCGCGTGGGTCTCGAACCCCTGCGCCGCGGCCCGCGCGAGCCGGCCCGGCGAGAGCTCGCAGACCAGCGGCTCGAGGCCGAGCGAGCGGCCGAGCAGCGCGGTCGCCGCGCCGACCGGGCCGTAGCCGAGCACGACGAGCCGTTCGCCCGCCCGCGCGCGGCCGCGGTCGAGCGCGTGCAGCCCGACCGCCAGCGGCTCGAGCAGCGCGCCGACCTCGTCGGGCACCGAGTCGGGAAGCGGCACCGCACAGTAGGCGGGGAAGCGGACAACGCGGGCGAAGGCGCCGTCGGAGGACAGGCCGATCGAGCCGCTGTAGATGCACTGGTTGTAGCGGCCCTCGACGCAGGCCTTGCACTCGCCGCAGCGCCAGCAGGCGTCGGCCGAGACGCGGTCGCCCGGCTGCACCTCGTCGACACCCTCGCCGACCGCGGTGACGACGCCGGAGAACTCGTGGCCGAGGGTGACCGGGGGCTGCTGTCCGGTCAGCGGGTGGGCCTTCTCGGGCCGGATCGCGAAGGGGTGGCGGAACTCGGCCAGGTCGGAGCCGCAGATCCCGCAAAAGGCGACCTCGACCTCGATCATCCCGGGCCCGAGCGGCAGCGACAGCTCGACATCTTCGAACCGTAGATCGCCCGCGGCGTGCCAGCGCACAGCCTTCACAGGCGGAATCTAGCACCTGACCGACCGGACGGTCAGTTAGATGCAAGAATGGTTTGGAGGACCCATCAAAGGGACGCCGCAAGGGCTCCCCGGCGCGTAGGGATCGTGCCTAGTGTGGGGCCGGAGGGAACCGAGAACCGAGAGGAGAGAGCTTTGCCGGGAATGGTCTGTGGCGTAGATATCGGCGGCACCTTCACCGACTGCGTGCTCATCGACGAGAACGGTCGCGTCGCCTACGGCAAGGCGCTCTCGTCGCCCGCCGACAGCTTCAGGTCCGGCTTCTTCGGCTCGATCGAGTCGGCCGGGGACCAGCTCGGCCTCGGCGCCGGCGACGTCTACACGAAGATGGATCGGCTGATCTCGCACGGCTCGACCGTCGCCACCAACATCGTCGTCGAGCGCAAAGGCGCCGACATCGGCCTGATCACCACGCGCGGCTTCGAGGACACGGTCCGCACCATGCGCGGGCTCGGCCGGCCCACGGGCGAGCCGCCCGAGAACCTCCTCCGCTTCGCCGAAACCCGCAAGCCGGAGCCGCTGGTGCCGATCGAGCGCACCTTCGGCGTGGCCGAGCGGATCGACTCCGACGGCGACGTCGTGGTGGAGCTGGACGAGGAGGCGGTCGCCGCCGCCGCCGACGCGCTCCTCGCCGCCGGGGTCCAGACGATCGCGATCGCCTTCCTCTGGTCGGTCCGCAACGACGCCCACGAGCGCCGCGCCCGTGAGATCGTCGCCGAGCGCGCCCCCGACGTCTTCGTGACGATCTCGAGCGAGATCTCGAAGTCGGTCGGCGAGTACGAGCGCTTCGTCGCCACCCTGATCAACTCCTACGTCGGGCCGGTCACCAGCACCTACCTGCACGGGGTCCAGGACCGCCTCGCCGACGTCGGCTTCGCCGGCGAGCTCCACATCATGCAGTGCCACGGCGGCATGGTCCCGCTCGCGCTCGGCGCCGACCGGCCGATCTTCACGATCGGCTCGGGCCCGGTCGGCGGCCTGATCGGCTGCGCCCGCGTCGCCGACGACCTCGGCCGCCGCGACATCATCGCCTCCGACATGGGCGGGACCTCGTTCGACGTCGGCATCATCAAGGACGGCGAGCCGCTCGCCGCCGACGACACCCTGCTCGGCAAGTGGCGCTACCGGGTGCCCGCGGTCGAGGTGATCTCGATCGGCGCCGGCGGCGGCTCCATCGCCTGGATCGACGAGCTCGGCGGCGGCCTCCGGGTCGGCCCGCAGAGCGCCTCCTCGCTGCCCGGGCCCTGCTGTTATGACCGCGGCGGCGAGGAGCCGACGGTGACCGACGCGGACCTGATCCTCGGCTACATCGCCCCCGAGGCGACCTTCGGCTCGAAAGGCGAGCGGGGCGGCTTCAAGCCCCGCCGCGACCTCGCCGAGCAGGCGATCAAGGAGAAGATCGCCGACCCGCTCGGCCTCTCGGTGACCGACGCCGCGCTCGGCATCGTCGAGGTCGCCAACGCGAAGATGGCGGCGGCGCTGGAGAACGAGATCATCGGCCGCGGCTTCGACCCGCGCGACTTCGTCCTCATGTCCTACGGCGGCGCCGGGCCCTTTCACGCCGCCGGGTACGCCGCCTCGCTCGGCGTCGACACGATCGTCGTGCCCGGCGAGGCCGCCTCGGTCTGGTCGGCGTTCGGCATCTCCCAGGCCGACATCCGCTACCAGTACGAATCCTCGGTCGTCCTGATCGAGCCGTTCGACGTCGGCGCGGTCAAGGGCGCCTTCGACGATCTCGAGGGACAGGCGCGCGCGGCGCTCGCCCGGCGCGAGGACGTCGGCGACTTCGAGCTCCGCCGCTTCGCCCGCATGCGCTTCCAGTGGCAGCGGCACGAGCTCGAGATGAGCTTCCCGGCCGGGGAGATCGACGCCGCCGCCCTGGAGGAGGTCAAGCGCGAGTTCGTCGACATCTACACCGACCGTTATGGCGAGGTCGCGCTGCTGCCCGGCGCCGCCGTCGAGATCGTCTCGATCCGGCTCGAGCCGGCGATCGCGATGGGCTCCGAGAACCTCGACCGGCTCGACGTCGCCACCGGCGAGGAGTTCGCCAAGGGCACCCGCCCCGTCCACTTCGAGCGCGGCGCCGGCGCGGTCGAGGCCGCCGTCTACAACGGCGACGCGATGCCGCTCGGCGAGGTCGTCGAGGGGCCGGCGGTGATCGACCTGGCGATCACCGGCATCGTCGTGCCGCCAGGAACCAGATGCGAGCGCCGGCCGACCGGAGATTTCGTCATGACCCTAGGAGGAACCGAATGAGCATCACCGCCCCGCGTCCGGTCCGTCCCGAGGGCTTCTGGGACGGGGTCGACCACGCCTTCAACCCGACCGGCCCGGTCCAGGTCCCGCCGAACCTGAAGCTCTCGACCGAGGCCGAGACCGAGATCGACCCGATCACCTACGAGGTGGTCCGCCACGGCCTCTGGAACGCCAACGCCGAGCATGTGCGGGAGATCGAGAACCTCGCCGTCTCCCAGATCACGGTCGAGATCCGGGACTTCCAGCCCTGCATCCTGACCGAGGACGCCGAGCTCCTCTACTTCGGCCCCTGCCTCCAGTACATGTCGGGGATGCTCGACATGATGACCCGCTACATCCTCGAAAAGCGGGGGGAACGGGTCGTGGACGGGGACATGTGGCTCTGCAACGACCCGATCATCGGGACCGCGCACCAGCCCGACGTCGGCCTCATGTGCCCGGTCTTCGTCGACGGCGAGGTCTTCTGCTGGGTCGCCAACATCTCCCACCAGAACGACATCGGCGGGACCGTCCCCGGCTCCTTCTGCCCGAACGCCGAAGACGCCTTCTGGGACCCGCCCAGCTACCCGCCGTTCAAGATCGTCGAGGGCAACCAGATCGTCCCCGACATGGAGGCGCTCTACCGCCGCTGCTCGCGCACGCCGGAGAACCTCTCGCTCGACCTGCGGGCGACGATCGCCGGCAACAACGCCGCCCGCGCGCGCATCCTCGGCCTGGTCGACAAGTACGGCAAGGGCGTCGTCAAGGGGGTCATGCGGCGGGCGCTCGACGCCTCGCAGCGGGCGATGGAAGCGGCGCTCGAGTCGATCCCCGACGGCACCTACTCCGACCGCCTGATCCAGGAGGTCGCCCGCAACGGCGACCGCGGCACCTACCCGGTGCAGACCACGGTCCGCAAGCGCGGCAAGGAGCTGATCTGGGACAACGTCGGCACCCACGACCAGGTCGGCGCGATCAACGTCGGCTTCGCTGCCTGGCGCGGGGCGATCCTCGGCGCGATCAACGTGCTGATGCTGCCCGGCCAGATGGGCTGCATCGGCGGCGCCGCCCGCCTCTGCAAGTTCGAGCCCGAACCGGGCAAGATCACCTCGCCCGACTGGGGCGCCGCGGTCAGCCCGGCGGGCGTCTACGCGACCGAGACCGCGATCTCGCTCTGCAATGCGCTCGTCTCGAAGATGATGCTCGCCTCCAGCGACGAGACGATGCGGGCCAACGCGGTCACGCCCGACGGCGCCCAATGGCCCTGCCACTTCGTCGCCGGTGAGAACCAGCGCGGCGATTATTACGTCGGCGGCATGGGCGACAACATGCTCGGCGGCGGGGGCGGCACCGCCTGGCGCGACGGCGAATTCGCCAACGGCCACTTCTGGATCCCCGAGGGCCGCGGCCCCAACGTCGAGGCCTACGAGGCGGACTGGCCGATCCTCTACCTCTTCCGCCGCGAGCACGCCGACTCGGGCGGCGCCGGGCGCTCGCGCGCCGGCAACGGCGGCGAGATCGCCTACGTCCCGCACAAGGGCGAGTCGTTCCTCGGCCTCGCCACCAACGAGGCGATCCCGAAGACGCCCGGCCTCTTCGGCGGCGATCCGGGGTCGATCATGAGGACGCGGGTGATCCAGGGCTCGAACCTGCGGGCGCGCTTCGCCGCCGGGGAGATGCCGCAGGATCTCGACGAGCTGGAGGGGACCGAGCTCGACATCGGCGGCAAGCCCGACGGCTTCCCGGTCGGCGACGACGACGTCCTCTACTGGAACTGGCTGGCGCCGAGCGGCTACGGCGATCCCCTCACCCGCGATCCGGAGGCGGTCCTCGCCGACGTCGAGGCGGGCGCCGTCAGCCGCCACGTGGCCGACGAGGTCTACGTGATCCAGCTCGACGGCGAGGGCCGGATCGACCACGAGGCGACGGCGAAGCGGCGCGAGCGCAAGCTGCTCGAACGCCTGCGCGAGTGCGGGGCCGAGCGCGACGCGCCGGCGCCCGCGGTCGATCCCGCGCCCGGTGCCGAGTCGATCGGCGATGCCTACCTGGTGGACCGCGACGAGGGCGTCTTCCGCTGTCACCGCTGCGCGACCTCGCTGGGGCCGCTCGACGGCAACCCGAAGCTGGAGATGGCGAGCCGTGAGCGGCCGACCGCCTCGCTTCACCCGAGCTACCCGGACCCGGCGCGGTTCGTCGACCAGGAGGTCGTCTTCCGCGAGTTTTGCTGCCCCGGCTGCGGCGTGCGGCTGGCGACCGAAACCGCCTATCCCGGCGAGCCGCCGTTCCACGAGCTGCGGCTGGACTGACCGATGCCGTTCCCCGAGGCAGGCGTCTCGCGCTGGGTGCCCGAGCCGGGCGAGGAGCCGGCGCTGCGCGACCTCACCGTCGGCGGGCTGCTCGACGAGGCGATCGAGAGGTGGCCCGACCACGAGGCGATCGTCTTCTCCGCCTACGAGGATCTCGGCGTCAGCGCCCGCTGGACCTACGCCGAGCTGGGCGAACGGGCGCGGCGGGTCGGCAGGGCCCTGATCGCGGCGGGGATCGAGCCGGGGGAGAGGTTCGGCATCTGGGCGACCAACCTGCCGGAATGGCTCGAGCTGCAGTTCGGCGCCGCCTACGCGGGCGCCGTCGTGATCCCGATGAACCCGCTCTACCGGGCGAGCGAGGTGGAGTTCGTGCTCGCCAAGTCGCGCGCCGCGGCCTGCTTCGTCCTGCCCGAGGACCGCGGCATCAGCCTCTGGGACATCGCCGCGAAGGCTGCGGCGGGGATCGACAGCGTGCGCCTCGTGGTGCCGCTCGGCGAGGGCCGCGACGGCGCGCCTTCCTGGGAGGAGTGGCTGGCGGCGGGCGACTCGGTCGACGAGGACAAGCTCGAGCGGCGGCGCCGCGCGGTCCGCGCCGAGGACACCTCCCAGATCCAGTTCACCTCGGGGACGACCGGGTTCCCGAAGGGGGCCGAGCTCTCCCACCGCGGCATCGTCAACGACGCCCGCCTCTTCGCCCACCGGGCGACGCTGCGCGAGAACGGCCGTCACTCCAACCCGATGCCCTACTTCCACTGCGGCGGCTGCGTGATGTCGACGCTGGGCTCGGTCGCCACCGGCTCGGCGCAGCTGCCGGCGATCAAATTCGAGGCGGCGCGGATCACCCGCACGATCGAGGAGGAGGGCGCGACGTCGGTCTCGGTGGTGCCGACGATGATGATCGGGCTCGAAGAGGAGGTGGCGAAGAGCGGCCGCGATCTCTCCTCGCTGGAGGTCGTCGTCACCGGCGGCTCGCCGGTCCCGCCGGAAGTGATGAACCGCTGGATCGAGCGCTACGGGGTCGGCATCAACAACACCTACGGGATGACCGAGTGCTCGCCGGTGATCTGTGCGACCGTGCCCGACGATCCGGTCGGCCTGCAGACGACCACGGTCGGGCCGCCGCTGCCCCACATCGAGGTCGACATCGTCGCGCCAGGGACCACCGAGCCGCTCGGGATCGGCGAGGAGGGGGAGCTGCGCTCGCGCTCGGCGATGGTGATGAAGGGCTATTGGGACAACCCCGAGGAGACGGCGGCGGCGATCGATCCCGACGGCTTCATCCGCTCCGGCGACCTGGCGCGGATCGACGAGAACGGTTATGTCTCGATCACCGGGCGGGCCAAGGAGATGATCATCCGCGGCGGCGAGAACATCTTCCCGGCCGAGATCGAGAACGCCGTCCGCGCCCTCGACCAGGTCGCCGACGTCGCCGTGATCGGGGTCCCGGACGAGCGCTACGGCGAAGTCTGCTGCGCCTACGTGCGGCTCGCCGAGGGGGAGGCGCTGGAGCTCGAGCAGATGCGCGACCTCTTGACCGGGCGGGTCGCGCGGTACAAGATCCCGGCGCACCTGCGGACGCTGGCGGAGCTGCCGCTGACCCCGTCGGGCAAGGTGCAGAAGTTCAAGCTGAAGGAGCTGTTCGCGAATGACGCCTGACCGTTGGTTCACCGAGGCCGAGCTGGGGGAGATGTCCCGACCGACGATGGACCGCGCGATCGAGGCGCTCGAGGCCGGCGACACCGAGACGGCGCTTGCCCTCTGCAAGGACATGCGCCACGAGTGGCGCTTCCTCCACGACGTGATGGCGGAGTCGATGCTCGGCCTGGTCACCTACGTGCAGCAGAAGCTGGGCGACGACGGCGTCGCGGAGGCCTGGGAAGAGAGCCTGCGGCGCGGCTGGAAGCGCGACACCGGGAAGATCCTCGAACGCGACCGGCGGGAGATCGTCGAGGCGCTGGCGGCGACCTGGCGGGCCCACTCGGGGAGCGGGACCGGCCCCAATCCGGGCGCCTTCACGATCACCGAGGACGAGGAGAAGTTCACCTTCGCGATGAACCCGTGCGGGTCGGGGCAGCGGCTCTGGCGCAACGGCGCCTACCGTGGCGAGGACCCCTACGGGGTGACGGAAAAGGCCCACGACTGGTCCTACGGCCGCGAGGGATTCCCGCTCTACTGCACCCACTGCGCCTTCATGAACGAGCTGCTGCCGATCCGCTGGTACGGCGTGCCGCTCTATCCGTCGCGGCCGCCCGAGGACTTCGATCACGATCCGTGCGTCTGGTACTGGTACAAGGACCCGGCCGATGTCCCCGAGGAGCACTGGCGGCGCTACGGGTTGGAGCGCGCGGAGGCGGAACGAGCGGCGGCCGGCGCCGGTCCGGCCGCACCTCCTCCGGGGAATTGACCGGCGCCGACGACCAGCGCGCATGCATCCCCTCCCAGCCGCGATCAGGAGGGGATGCGTGCGCGCTGGTGACGGGGGCCGCCGGGGGGATCGGGCGCGCCACTGCCCTTGCCCTCGCGGCACAGGGTTGGAAGGTCGCGGCCTGCGATCTCGACGGCGCCGAGGAGACGGTCGACCTGCTCGGCGGCGACGCGATCCGCGTCGGCTCCGAAGTTCGTGGTGCCGGGGCGATGAGCGTCGCCTTCGACATCCGCGATGCCGAGGCCACCCGTGCCGCCTACGAGCGCATCGAGAAGGAGCTCGGACCGGTCGGCGCCGTGGTCGCCAACGCCGGCGTCGCCGACCGCCTCGCCCGCGCCGCGACGATCGACCCCGAGGCCTGGCGCGCCGAACTCGAGGTGAACCTCACCGGCGCCTTCCTGTCACTGCAGCCGGCGCTCGCCGGGATGCGTGAGCAGGGCGCCGGCCGCGTCGTCGCCGTCTCCTCGATCGCCGCCACCGACGGCCTCGCCGGCCAGGTCGCCTACTCGGCCGCGAAAGCCGGCCTGCTCGGCATGGTGCGGACGCTGGCCCTGGAGATGGCCCCCTCGGGCACCACGGTCAACGCGGTCCTGCCAGGCATGATCGGCACCGAGAAGGTCGAGGCGATGCCCACCGACATCAAGGAGCGCTCCCGCCTCCGCGTCCCGATGCGCCGCTTCGCGTCCCCCGAGGAGGTCGCCTCGGTCATCGCCTTCCTCTGCTCCGACGCCGCGAGCTACGTGACCGGCGCCTGGCTCCCGGTCGACGGCGGTATCGGTCTTTCGAACTTGACGATGGGGCGCGAGGAGTAGCGACGACGGGGGAGGGACGCCGCCCTCGGAAGCTGGCGCCCGGGGAAAAGGGACGGGCCGTCTCGTCCACGGCCCTGGCAGGCTGTGGCCGTGGCCGAGACGGCCGGGTCGCAGGGAGCGGGCGGACCCGTGGGGCGTCCGTCACGAGGGAGCCACGGAAAGGCCCGTGACCGGCGCCGACGGCCGGCTCTCTCGAACGGTCAGGAATCTGCCGTGTTACTTACTTCGACATGGCCGAAGTTTCCAATCCCGCAGATCCCTGACCGGTCTTCCGTGGTTCGAAATGCACCCCATACGTGCATTTCGAACCACGCAA
>Ga0207678_10006080_pt1 | contig 10738 bp, 10 predicted proteins | sample KBSC63metaG_FD_184319 | JGI IMG/M metagenome (GOLD analysis project Ga0207678, IMG submission 184319) | Corn rhizosphere microbial communities from Kellogg Biological Station, Michigan, USA - KBS C6-3 metaG (SPAdes) (version 2) | ecosystem: Host-associated > Plants > Roots > Rhizosphere > Soil ...
CCGAATCGAAAGCAGGAGATGACCGAAGAGGGTGCGAATAACGCTCCGTTAACCGTGCGCATGATGCAGGATTGAGCTAGGCAAGAGCCCTCGGATTCTCACCCGCTTCGTATCTCAGGAAACAGCCGTGACGGTCATTGATTTCACAGCCTTCATCGGCCGCCTCGCGACCGCTTCCGGCGAAACCATTTTGCCGTTTTTTCGGACATCGCTGTCGATTGATAACAAAAGCGCCAGCGATTTCGATCCCGTCACAGAAGCCGACCGCGCCGCCGAAGCTGTGATGCGCCGACTGATCAAGGGAAACTTTCCCCAGCATGGCATCGTCGGCGAGGAATTCGGCAATGAGCGCGAAGACGCCGAATATGTCTGGGTGCTCGATCCGATCGACGGCACCAAGTCTTTCATCGCGGGCTTTCCGATCTGGGGCACGCTGATCGCGCTCTTGCACAAGGGCACGCCGGTGTTCGGGATGATGCATCAGCCCTTTATCGGCGAGCGCTTTTCCGGCGACAGCGGCTCGGCGCATTATTCCGGTCCGTCCGGCGCACGAAAACTGACGGTGCGGCGCTGCGCATCGCTGAAGGAAGCGACCTCCTACACCACCAGTCCGTTGCTGATGAACGCCGCCGACCGCGCCGCCTTCGGTCGGGTCGAGAACGCGGCGCGGCTGACGCGCTATGGCGGCGATTGCTATTCCTACTGCATGCTGGCGGCCGGCCATCTCGATCTCGTGGTCGAGACCGAACTGAAACCCTATGACATTGCAGCCCTGATCCCGATCATCACCGGGGCAGGTGGCGTCGTCACCACCTGGGACGGCAAGCCCGCCCAGAACGGCGGTCGCATCATCGCCGCCGGCGACGCCCGCGTGCACGAAGCGGCGATGAAGCTGCTGAACAACTAGGCATCAAGCTCTTGATAGAGCGATGACTTCTTCGAATCGTCATCCCGCTCCGTCTTTTGTTTGAGCATGATCTCCGCGCAAACGCTTGCGTTTGTCGCGAGAAAAACCGGTACCCACTTTTCCGGATCATGCTCTAGAATTACTGCAACGAATAAAACCTGCCCGCAGAGGCAGGGCTGCGGGGAGGCTTACATGAAATTTCTTGGTGCGTTGGCAACCGGACTATCGCTGCTGCTGCTGCCGGCGCTGGCCGCAGCGCAGGATTTTCCGAGCAAACCAATCAAGCTGATCGTGCCGTTTCCGCCTGGCGGTCCGAACGACATCGTCGCCCGGGTGGTCGGGCAGCGCATGTCGGAACTGGTCAGACAGCCGATCGTGATCGAAAATCGCAGCGGACAGGCCGGGGTGCTGGGTACTGACGCGATCGCGAAAGCCGTACCCGACGGCTACACAATCGGCATTGTGAGTGCGAGCGCGCTCGTCATCAACCCCTCGATGGAAAAAGTTCCCTACGACGTGCGGAAGGACTTTGCCCCGGTCACGCTGAATGTGACGGTGCCGGAAATGCTTGTCGTCGCGAGCAACGTTCCCGCCAACAACATGGCCGAGCTCGTCGCACTCGCCAAGGCACAGCCGGGCAAACTCAATTTTGCTTCGGCCGGCGTCGGCGGCCTGCCGCATCTGGCCGGCGAATTGTTCAAGCTAACCGCAAAACTCGACATCGTGCATGTGCCCTATCGCGGCGCCGCGCCTGCGATCAATGATCTGCTCGGCCAGCAGGTTCAGATGACGTTCCTCGACCTGCCAGTGATTCTGCCGCACATCAAAGCCGGCTCACTGCGGCCGATTGCGCTGGGCGCACCCACGCGTTCGCCCACCGCGCCCGACGTGCCGACCACCGCGGAAGTCGGCATGCCCGATCTCCTGATCGAGAACTGGTACGGCATGCTCGCGCCAGGAGGCACGCCGGAGAAGATCGTCGCCACCCTGAACCGCATCACCAACGAGGCGATGGCCGACCCCGGCGTCAAGGCGAAGCTCGCCGAGCAGGGTCTTACCGTGGCTGGCGATAGTTCAGAGCATTTCCGCGGTTTCATCGACAGCGAAATCAAAAAATGGGCCAAGGTGATCAAGGACGCCGGCCTCGAGACCGCGAAGTAATCGCGTTCCCAAAAAATCTGGATACCGGTTCGCGCTGAGAAAACGCGTCCAACAATAAGAATCAGCGCGGCGCCATCTTGCGCAGATGCTCGGCCAATTGCTGCGCTGGCTTTGGCAGCGACTTGAAGCTGCGGGCGCAGATCGCAAGCCGCCGGTTGGCCCAGGAATCCCTGATCCTGACAATATCGATCTTCATCGACCGCGCGCAACGCCTTGCCGCTACTTCGGGCATCACGGCGACGCCGATGCCAGCCGCCACCATCTGGCCGATCGCATCGAAATTGTTCATCCGCGCACGAAACCGCAGGCGAGCGCCGAGCCGCGCGGCGTGCCCGGTGACATGGGCGTGCAACGCGCTCGAGGTGATCAACCCGACAAAGTCGCGTTCGACCACCTCGCGAAAATCGATTTGCCGCCGGCCGGTCAACTCACCTTCGCGCGGAGCGACAAGAACGAGGCGGTCTTCGCTGAACGGTATCCGCTCGATCGTGGCCGGCAGTGCGTGCTCCGCGGCTAATCCAAGCTCGGCGGCGCCGGTCACGATGGCATGTGCGATCTCGCCGCTTTCGCGCTCCTCGACGTCGATCGAGATGTGCGGGTGCTGGCCAAGGAAGGCGGCGAGCGCCTTCGGCAGATATTCCGAGATACCCGATGTATTGGCGAGGAGGCGGACGGTCGCCTTCATCCCCTTCGCAAATTCGGCGAGATCGCCACGCAGCGCCTCTACATTATGGATGACGATCCGGGCATGATCGAGCAGGCTTTCACCGGCCGCGGTCAACTCGACGCCGCGGCGGCCGCGCGTGAGCAACGAAACCCCAAGCGCCGCCTCCAGCCCCTTGATCCGCTCGCTTGCCGAGGCCAGCGCCAAATGCACGCGCTCGGCGCCATTGGTGATGCTGCGGGTCTCGGCGACCGCGATGAAAAGCTGAAGGTCGACCAGATCGAAACGCATGGCGATATCCCCCATAGCGTTTTCGAGCGACGTGGACACCCGGTTCGCGCTGAGAAAACGCGCAAAATGAAAGCAAGCCTTCGGCATGGCCAAAGGCTGTCTCCGTAATCTCCAGATTGTGCCGATATCGCTGATCGGTCAATGTAATCCCATGTTCGATTCCCTGTTAATTCTCATCGCTATCGCGTTCCTGCTGGCCGGTTTCGTCAAGGGCGCGCTGGGGCTTGGCCTGCCGACGGTGTCGATGGGCCTGCTCGCGGTATCGATGCCGCCGGCGCAGGCGCTCGCCATCGTGATCGTGCCGGCGATCGTCACCAATATCTGGCAAACCTTCGTCGGCCCCTATCTGGCCGACATCATCCGGCGGTTATGGCCGTTGCTGGTGGGAACCGCGGCGGGCATCTGGCTGAACGCCGGATCGCTCACCGGTCCTTATGCCCACTACACCACGATCGCCCTCGGCCTGTTGCTGGCGCTCAATGCCGTCATCGGCCTGAGCAAGTTCAACTTCAAGGTCGCGCCTCAAAACGAGGGATGGCTCGGCGGCATCGTCGGCCTCATCACCGGCATGATTTCGGCTGCGACCGGTGTGCAGGTCATTCCGTCGGTGCCGTTCATGCAGGCGATCGGCATGGAGAAGGACGAACTGATTCAGGCGCTGGGCGTGTTCTTCACCGTCGCGACCGTGACGCTCGGCTTCAACCTCACCAGCGCCGGCCTGCTGACGGCGGCAACTGCGCTGCCGGGCGGCGTCGCCATGGCGGGCTCGTTCGCCGGCATGTTTATCGGCCAGGCGGTTCGCTCGCGGCTGCAGCCGGACCTGTTCCGGCGCTGGTTCCAGATCGCGATGATCCTGCTTGGATTCTATCTCGCCGGCAGCACGATCCTGAATATCCACGGCTGACAGGTATCGGCTGAAGGATATCGGCTGGCGAGTAACGGCTGACAGATGAATTCAGCGGGTCTCCAGCATGGCGACGCGGAAACCGAGATAGATGAACAGCCCGCCCAATACACGGTTGATCCAGACCATCACGGCTTTGGTTTGACCTTGGGATTGCCGGATGCGGCTGGCTGCCTTCGCCGCGAAGGCCGCGACGCCGAGGCACCACAGCGTTCCGTTAAAGATGAAGATCAGGCCGAGCAGCAGGAAAGCGGATGTCTTGTGCGGCGAATCTGCCGCCACGAATTGCGGCAGGAATGCCAGGAAAAACAGCGCCACTTTCGGATTGAGCGCATTCGTCAACATGCCCTGCCAGAATACGCGGCTGAGCTGCGTCTCACCGCTCGGCGCCGTGACATGCGCCCCTGGCTGCGAATGTGACAGCAGCATCTGAATGCCTGTCACAAACAGATAGGCCGCGCCGATCAGTTTTATGACAGCGAACGCGGCCGATGACGCCATCAACAGCGCCGACAGGCCGATCGCGGCGGCAAACACGTGAAGGAGACAGCCGCAACTGATACCGATCGCCGCCGCCGCCCCGCCGCGCCACCCCAACTGGATGCTGCGGCCGATGATATAGGCCGTATCCGGCCCCGGCGTCACATTCAGCAACAATCCGGAGAAGACGAAGAGCCAGAGTTCGTGAATGCCGAGGGTCTCAGCCATCATTGTTTGCAGGTTCCGCCCCTGCCCTCATTTCCTGCCAATCCATTTCAACACATTCGCACACCAACAAGGTACCAATCCTGTGCGATTGCATTTATTATCATCCGGGATCGGGCGTTTCGCCACATAGAGCGAATTTTATAAACATTGGAATCGATTGGCCGGCCACGTAGTGATATGTGCCGGTCGTGGAGTCGAGGGGATATGGAGAGACGGCTAGCTGCTATCGTCTGCGCGGACGTCGCCGGTTACTCCCGCATGATGGGGACCGACGAGGCAGGCACGCACGCGACCTTCAAGGCCCATCGAAGCGCGATCTACCCGATCATCCTTAACCACGGCGGCCGGGTGGTGAAGAATACCGGCGACGGCTTCCTGCTGGAATTTCCGAGCATCGTCGGCGCCATCGAGGCCGCCGTCGCGATGCAGGGGCTAATGGCGGAACGAAACCTCCACCTCCCCGCGGACCGCTCCATGCAATTCCGCATGGGCATCCACATGGGCGACGTGATGGCCGACGAGGACGAGGTGTTCGGCGACGATGTCAACATCGCCGTCCGCCTGGAATCGGTGGCCGCCCCCGGCGGTGTGGCGGTCTCGGGCAAGGCCTGTCACGAGGCCGGCAAGCGCCTCAGCGTCACTCTGGTCGATGCCGGCCCCCACCGGTTCAAGAACATCGAGGAGCCGGTGCAAGTCTGGGCCTGGGACCCTGCCGGGTCGGAGGCAGGCGGTCGCGAGCTTAAGGCGACATCGGCCGCGACATCGCACCTGGCGAGCCAGTACCGGACGGCGATTGTGGGCGTGCTGCCCTTCGCCAACCTCAGTGACAGCGCGGACGAATATTTTTCCGACGGGCTGACCGAGGATCTGATCCACGCGCTGTCGCTGCAATCGTTCTATCGGGTGCTGAGCCGGAATTCGACGTTTGCGTACAAGGGCAGAAATCTGGGTACCCGCCTGATCGCCCGCGAGATCGACGCGACCTATCTGATCCAGGGCTCGGTGCGGCGCTCCGGGCCCAAAATTCGCGTCACCGCCGAATTGATCGCGCCCGAGAACGGCGAGCAATTATGGACCGGCCGTTATGACCGGGACATGGGCGATCTGTTTGCGATGCAGGACGAGATCACCACCAGCCTGTCGGCGGCGATAGCGGCGGAGATCTACCGGGCGGAAGCCTCCGCGCCGGCCCGGATATCCACCGACCTGACGGCATGGGACCGGTTCCTGAAGGGCCTTTCCCATTATTATCAGCAGACCAAGACCGATTTCGAAACCTCGATCGCGCTGTTCAAGGAAGCCATTGCGCTCGATCCGGGGCTTTCCATCGCGCGCGCCTATCTTGCCACCATCATGATCCAGGGCATCCAGTACGGGTGGATCAAGAGCACGCGCGAATTTTGGACCACCGCCATGGCTCTCGCCGAAAGCAGCGTTCGGCTCGATCCACGTTCGTCCTTTGCGTTTCAGGTCCTGGCCTATATCCACGCGATGGAAGGGCACTACGAGGAAGCCATGGACGCCGGCCGAAGAGCGGCAGGTTTGAATCCGTACGATATGGGTGCCCGCGGCGTTCTCGGGATGTGTCATTTCGCGAGCGGCGAGCACCGGCAGGCCATCGAATTTTTTTCGATGGCGGCCCAACGCGGCAACAGCGACCCCCGATACCAATGGGCGGTCACGAGCGCGTTCAGCCATTATTTGCTGGGACAGTATGATGCTTCACTGTCCTGGGCGCGCGAAGGGTTGTACGTGCATCCCAGCCATCTTCAGGCGCTCGCGGTGCGGGCGGCAGCACTCGCGCAACTCGGACGAGCCGACGAAGCGGCAAACGCAACCGAAGTTCTGCTCGGCAACTACCCGACGCTGACCGTCGAAAAATATTTGCGGAATTTCCACTGGAAGATGCCGACCGATATCGCCCACTATCGCGAGGGGCTGGTGAAGGCCGGCATACCCTATTCAAAACTAACGCTGGTCGGGTCGGCCCCGAAGCTCGCCATGGATTCCTGACCGGGCAGGATGGGTTTTCATCGGGCCGTCATCACGCACGCGGCCTGCTCGCTGGCCAAATGCATCTCAAGTACATCTTCGGCATTCAGTTGACAGACCGCAGAATTCCGCGAAAACTCAGCGCATCCAGAAGTAGTGCGACGCACGCAAATTCGCTTTTCAAGACTTTCGTTCTCCCCGCGCGGACTGTCCTTTCATTCGCTGCTCCCAAGGATTTTGATCCATGACAGACGATCAATCAGGTAACGGGCAGATTCCCGTTTCACCCAACAATCCCTGTCCCTTCTTGCGCGCGCTCGTTGCGAACGGTTACGTCGCCGGCCACATCGTGCCGCTGCCAAAGATTGCCACAACGATCGAGAAGGCATCCGGCGAAACGGGGGCGAACCAGACAAAGGTTTGGCTGGAAACCTACGGCGTCGCGCTGATTGCGAACGGGCTCAATCCGCTGCGCCAGTTGCAAAGCGCGATGACCGGCGCGGTGCTCGACGAACTTCGCAATGGCCCGCTCGACAAGCACGGCGCCGGATCGCGCATCCTCGGCGTCGACGCCCATGTGCATGAGGGTGAAATCGACCGCCTCGCCACCTTCGGCAAGGACCGGCCGGACGGCGCCGGCGGCGTAGAGCGCGGGCTGAATGCCAAGGAAATCGCGATCTACATGGCCGCAAACATCAAGCGCGCCGAGGATTCGAATTCGGGCCGATGGTACTACCCGATCCTGATGAAGGGCGAATGGCCGGTCCTGCTCAACATCATGGGCAAGGGTGAAGGCGACGAGCGCTATCTCAGCGTGGACGAGGTCCGGACGCTGTTCGTCGAACGGCGTTTCCCCGACCGGATCATCGCGCGCCTGCCCTCGCCGCCGGGTAGTTGATGATCACTTGAACAGCGGCGTGCCCGGCACGAAGGCGTCGAACGCCGCCCAGAACTGCGCGCGGTAGCGATCCTGCTCCTGCAAGATCTCGTGCTTGGAGCCCGCGATCACCAGATGTGAGCCGGCGCGCAAGTGATAGGCGAACTCCTCGATCGCCGCGGTCGAAACAATCGTGTCGCTGCTGGCGGCCAGCATCAGGATCGGCTGGCGGATTTCGGACGGATAATTCGCCCCGCGAAAAATATGCATCGCCTTGAAGGCGGTATCGGCCCAGGCCACCGTCGGCGAGCCGATGCCGAGGGTGGGATCCTCCTCGAGGATCGCCGCATTGCGCGCAAAGCGCACGGGATCGCTGGTGAAGGGATTGTTGATGAAGGATTCCGACCCGGTCAGCGCATCGCTGCCGCCGGGGACGTAGCGGCCGCCCTGCCCTGTCAGTCGCATGAACCGCAGCAGCGCTCGCGCGGCAAACGAGGTCCGCCGGCCCGGCAGATCGATCATCGGCGCCGACAGCACCATGCGATCGAACCAGCGTTTTCCCGCATGCGCGACGCGGAGCATCACCGCGCCGCCCATCGAATGCGCCAGCGCGAAATAGGGCGGCGGGCAATCCGGCAGCACCACTTGCTGCACGAAGGTTTCGACGTCGATTTCGAAATCGGAGAAATCGCGGACGTAACCCTTGCGCGGATCGCGCAAGCGCCGCGACGAATGACCCTGTCCGCGCCAGTCGATCATCGCCACCGCAAAACCGCGATCGCGCAAGTCCCGCACGGTCTCGAAGTATTTTTCGATCTGCTCGCTGCGCCCGGTGAAGACGCAGACCGTGCCCTTGCGCCCCGCAGGCGGCGCCCAGCGCGCGAAGCGCAATTCGGCGCCGTCGGGAGTCTTGATAGTGCCGCTGACGACGTCCTCCGGAACCGGATTGGCAGGGATCGAGACGAGCGTCATGAAGGGAACCGGCTAGGTGAAAAGGGCTGGAAATCAAGGAGGGAACGGTAAAAAGGGACGGCCTTTCGCCCCTCTTGAACACCGTTTGACCCCCTCCCATATCATTTCTGTGCAGGCCACTACCAGTGTTTCGGAAGACCGAAACTCTGAGGATGCACATGGACTAAAGCCCGGCCCGATGGCGGGCGGGTTAATTTAAACAGTCGCTCAATGGAGGACTACCCTATGCGTACCTACGATCTCGCTCCGTTTTACCGTTCCACCGTCGGCTTCGACCGCTTCTTCAACCTGCTCGATCAGGCAGCCACAGACGGCAGCCCCGGTTATCCCCCCTACAATATCGAGCGTACCGGTGAGAACGCTTACCGCATCAGCGTTGCAGTTTCCGGATTCTCGCAAGGCGAGCTTTCGATCGTCGCGAAAGAAAACACGCTGACGATCAAGGGCGAGAAATCCGCCAACGAGAACGGCAAGGACAAGTCCGAAGTGCTGTATCGCGGCATTGCCGCACGCGCCTTCGAACGCGTATTCCAGCTTGCCGATTTCGTACAGGTCAAGGATGCTTCGCTCGAGCACGGCCTGCTCCACGTCGATCTCGTACGCGAGATTCCCGAAGCCAAAAAGCCGCGGAACATTCCGATCGGCACCGGCTCGCGGACCCCGCAGGTGGTCGACGGTTCGGCCAGCAAGGTCGCCGCGTAACGCCACCGAATTTTCAGCAGATATTGGCTGAAGCGAAAACGCCCCGGGAGACCGGGGCGTTTTTTGTTTCTGGATGATTGAACATTGTTGTCGTTCCTGCGTTCGCGGGGACGGCGAAGGAATTGCGCCATGTTGCGGCCGCCGGATTGATGCGCGTGCCGATTAACAGCGAATTTAACAGATATCCCGCTACCCAAAGCGTAACTTTCACATCGCGAGGACGGACTCATTTTTGAAATGTGTTGTAACCGAAAGAGCAAGTCAGGAAAACCAATGACGAAATTGAAGATCGTAGCGGCGCTGGCAGCTAGCTTGTTTGCGGCATCGTTCAGCGCGTCCGGCGCATACGCACAGGGCCCTGCACCGTTCGTAGCCCGCAATGTCGTGCTGGTGCACGGCGCATGGGCGGACGGATCAAGCTGGGCCGAAGTCATTCCGCGGCTTCAAGCGGCCGGCCTTCACGTCACCGCGGTGCAGAATCCACTGACCTCGCTCGAAGACTCCGCCACCGCGACCCGCCGCGTGTTGGCGCAGCAGGACGGCCCGACCGTGCTGGTGGCCCATTCCTGGGGAGGCACGGTCATCAGCGAAGTCGGCACCGATCCGAAGGTGACGGCGCTGGTCTACATCGCGGCGCGCGCGCCCGACACCAACGAGGATTTTGTCGCGCTCTCCGGAAAATTTCCGGCCGGCGCTGCGCGCGCCGGCGTCCAGACGCATGACGGCTTCACCACATTGTCGGAGGACGCGTTCCTGAAATATTTTGCGAATGGCGTCGATCCCAAAACGGCAAAGGTACTTTATGCGGTGCAGTGGCCCACCGCTGCCTCGATCTTTGGCGGAAAGACCACTGCGGCGGCGTGGCATTCGAAACCGTCTTGGTACGCGGTGTCGAAGCTCGATCAGACCATCAATCCCGACCTCGAACGATTTCTGGCCAAGCGCATGAACGCGACAACGGTGGAACTGGAAGCAGGTCACCTGTCGCTCGTCTCGCACCCGAAGGAGGTCGCCGACCTGATCCTGGCCGCCGCTGGTCATAGGGACTAACGCTTACCGCAACGAAAAACGCCTCGAGGAAAATCGGGGCTTTTTTTCGTCATTCCGGATGCGCCTTGGCGCAGGCCCGAAATGACATCCAGACTGGAGCCCTCCTCACTCCAGCCCCTGCGCCTTCGGCATGTCCTGTGTCGGCTGAAGCGATGGTGCGGGGGCTTTGGCCTGGCCGACGGTGGGTGCGGTTGCTTGCTGGGTCGCCGGTACCTCTGCCGGCTTCGGCTGCACCGCCGCCGATTGCTGGGCAGGTGCCGTTGATTCTATCGCGGATGGTTCGGGCGCGGACTTTGACGCGAGCGGGTTCGCCTTCGGCAACGGCACGGTGCGGCTTGCGACATGCGGGACGGATCGCGGCGGCCGCGGGCCACCCCTGACATCGGTCGGCGGCGACATCGCGCCAGGCGGACCGTTGGCGACGGCCACGTCGTTGAAATTGCCCCCCGTGCCGTAAGCCGGCACGAAGCGAATGACACGCCCGTTGCGCGCATCGATCACAAGCCGGCC
>Ga0207678_10006081_pt1 | contig 10737 bp, 9 predicted proteins | sample KBSC63metaG_FD_184319 | JGI IMG/M metagenome (GOLD analysis project Ga0207678, IMG submission 184319) | Corn rhizosphere microbial communities from Kellogg Biological Station, Michigan, USA - KBS C6-3 metaG (SPAdes) (version 2) | ecosystem: Host-associated > Plants > Roots > Rhizosphere > Soil ...
CGGCGGAACCGAGTTTTGTACATCAACCGACCTCATACACCGTTCGTCGTCCGACGATTGACGGCGGCGTGATCCTCTTCGCATGTGCAGCATATTGTTCAGAAGAGGCGAGAAAGCTGATGCGCATCGTGATGATCGGTTCGGGCTATGTGGGTCTTGTCTCGGGGGCGTGCTTCGCCGATTTCGGCCATGACGTCGTCTGCGTCGACAGCGACGACGCGAAGATCGCCAAGCTGAAAGCGGGCGGGATTCCGATCTATGAGCCCGGGCTCGACCGACTCGTGGCCAAGAACGTCGCCGCGGGCCGGCTGTCGTTCACGACCGACCTCGCCGGCCCGGTGGCCGCCGCCGATGTCGTGTTCATCGGCGTCGGCACGCCCACGCGACGCGGTGACGGCCATGCCGATCTGTCTTATGTTTATGCTGCGGCGCACGAGATTGCGCTGGCGCTCGATGGCTTTACCGTGATCGTCACCAAATCGACCGTCCCGGTCGGAACCGGCGACGAAGTGGAGCGGATCATCCGCGAGGCCAACCCGGACGCCGATTTCGCAGTGGCCTCCAACCCCGAGTTCCTGCGCGAAGGCGCCGCGATCGAGGACTTCAAGCGCCCCGACCGCATCGTCGTCGGCATCGAGGACGAGCGCGCCCGCGCGCCGATGGAAGCGGTCTATCGTCCGCTCTATCTCAACAAGTCGCCGCTGCTGTTCACCCGCCGCCGCACCAGCGAACTGATCAAATATGCCGCCAATGCGTTCCTCGCGATGAAGATCACCTTCATCAACGAGATAGCGGACCTGTGCGAGAAGGTGGAAGCGGACGTCCAGGACGTGGCGCGCGGGATCGGGCTCGACAATCGGATCGGCGGGAAGTTCCTCCACGCGGGCCCCGGCTATGGCGGGTCGTGCTTCCCCAAGGATACGCTGGCGCTGGTCAAGACCGCGCAGGATCACGACAGCCCCTTGCGGCTGATCGAGACGACCGTCGCGGTCAACGACGTCCGCAAGCGCGCAATGGCGCGAAAGGTGATCGCGGCGGCCGGCGGCGACGTGCGCGGGAAGACGATCGGCGTGCTCGGCCTGACCTTCAAGCCGAACACCGACGACATGCGCGACGCGCCCGCGATCGCGATCGTCCAGGCGTTGCGGGATGCCGGCGCGACCGTGCGCGCCTACGATCCGGAAGGCATGGCGGCAGCAGCGCCGCTGCTGGGCGAAGTAGCCTATACCGATTCTGCCTATGCCGTCGCGGAAGGCGCGTCGGCAATCGTCATCGTCACCGAATGGGATGCGTTCCGCGCGCTGGATTTCGCGCGGCTGAAGGCGGTGATGGCGGCGCCGGTGCTGGTCGACCTGCGCAACATCTATCGCGCCGACGATCTCGTCGCGGCGGGCTTCATCTATCGCAGCGTCGGACGGCCCGGCGACGGCGAGCCGGTCATTCATCCCGAGACGCTCAAGATCCCCGAGTTGCAGTAAGGACGGCAGACATGGCCTCCACCACGCCGCCGATCTGCGTGACCGGACTGCGCGGCTTTCCCGATGTCATGGGCGGCATCGAAAGCCACTGCGAAGAATTGCTGCCCCGCATTGCGGCACTCGCGCCCGACCAGCCGATCGTCGTGCTCGGCCGCGCGCCCTATTTGCCGGAGCGGCGGCGAACATGGCGCAGTGTCGAGATCGTCGGGCTGCGCTGCCCGCAATCGAAGCATTTCGAGACGATTCTTTCGACATTGTTCGCGATCGTCGCCGCCAAGCGGCGCGGCGCGGACGTGCTCCACATCCACGCGATCGGCCCCGCGATCCTGGCGCCACTTGCGCGGGTGCTGGGCCTGCGCGTGGTCGTGACTCATCACGGCACCGACTATGATCGCGCCAAATGGGGCCGCTTCGCCAAGGCCGTGTTGCGGCTGGGCGAGCGTGCGGCGCTCGGTTGGGCGGACCGGATCGTCGCGATCTCGCCGTCGCTTGCCGAGCAATTGCGGCTGGCCTTTCCGCGAAAGGCCGACGCGATTCATTACATTCCCAACGGCGCGCCCGAGTTGTTCGCCGGCGGCGATGCGAACGCGATAGTCTCCGCGCTCGGGATCGGCGAGGCCCCTTTCCTCCTCGCGGTCGGGCGGTTGGTGCCGGAAAAGGGGCTTCACGATCTGATCGCCGCGCATCGCGCGGCGCACACGGGGTACAAACTGGTGATCGTCGGCGGCGCGGATCACGACAGCCCCTATGCGCGCGACCTGGTCGCGGAAGCTGGGCCGGATGTGATTTTCGCGGGCGTGCAATCGCGCACTGTGCTGGCGACTCTCTACCGCCGGGCGGCGATGTTCGTGATGCCGTCCTATCATGAGGGGCTGCCGATCGCCGCGCTCGAGGCGGCGGGCGAGGGCGCGGCGATGGTGCTGAGCGACATTCCGGCCAATCGCGACATCGGTTTGCCCGCGGCGAACTATTTTCCGGTCGGGAACGTAGATCGTCTAGCGGCCATGCTGGCGGCTGATCCAGATTCGCTCCGCGCTGACGCAAGCGCGGTGCGCACGCGCTTCTCCTGGGACAAGGCCGCGGTCGAGACGCTCGGCCTGTATCGTGCGCTTCAGCCCGGACGGTCGCGCACGATCCGGCCAAGTGCCGCCTGAAATGCGCGCGCATCGCGCGGGTCGGGCTTCCCCGAAACCTGGAGCGCCGCCCCCTCGACAGTGATCTTGCCGGTCAGCGGCCGCCATGCCCCTGCGGCCCAGGTCCAGCTGCGGAACCGCCACACGCAGGCGCTTTCCAGCGCGACATGGAAAGGCGGGCGTGACGGATCGGACGGCGCTATAGCCCCAAGCGAGCCCGCCGGCACCGCCGCGAGCGCACCGCCCAACAGGCTGCGTCTCGACAAGTCCATCGCGCGTCTCCTTCATGCTTAGCGGCCCGCTAATAATGCCTGTTGAGCCTTTGGGCACGCCCGTCATGGCAGACAGAGCCTTGCAAGCGGCGGACTGACGCGGCCGGGGGGCCAACCATCCGCAATTTCGTAAAATCTGGACAGGGTGACGCGGTGAGCGGCGCCCGCGATGCGGTGGGTCTATGGGTACGCGTTATATTTCGCCGACCGGGGCGGGGGACAAATCCGGGTCGAGTGTGGAGAACGCCGCGCCGATCGGGGCGCTCGATGCGCAGATCGTCAAGGCCGGCGCGGGCGGAGAAGTGTTGCTGATCGCCGACGCGGGCACTTACAATGTCGCAGGAACCATCGGGGTTTCGCATGGCGGCGCGGACGGCCTGCCGGTCACGATCCGCGGCATCGACCATCTCGGCAACACCATGGCGGCGCAGTTCAGCGGGACTCGCCCCGTCGACTGGCAGGCCGGCGATGCGGCGGGGAACGAGCTGTTCAAGATGGGCAGCGGCGCGAACCACCTGACGTTCCAGGATATCGACGTCAGCAATGTCGGCACCGCCTTCCGCGCCAGCGCGGACATTGCCGACATCACGGTGCAGCATGTCGATGTCCACAACGCCCGGCGCTTTTTCGAGGATCTGGCGAGCAGCGGCACCGCATCGATTTCTGGCCTCACCATCCGCGATGTCGACGTCACCGGCTTCTCGCGCGAGGCGATCCGGCTGCAATATGACACGCACGAGGTCCTGATCGAGAATGTCCGCGGCGACATGGCGGGCCAGGTCGGCGACGATCTGCCCGAGGGTATCCATCTCGACGGCACGGTCCACGATGTCGTGATCCGTGACACGACAATGGCCAATGTCCAAAGCGTCGGTAGCGGCAGCACCTATTTGAACGGCGACGGCTTCGCGACCGAACGCGGCGTCTATAGCGTGCGGTTCGAAAATACCCTCGCCACCGGCAATAGCGACGGCGGCTATGACCTGAAATCCACCGATACCGTGCTGGTCGGCGCGGTCGCGTCGGAGAATGCGCGCAACTATCGGCTCTGGGGCGACATCACGATGTCGGGCTCGGTTGGGCTGAATCCGGTGTGGCGCGGCGGATCGTCCGAGCAGAACCAGGTGTGGATCGCGGCCGGCGCGCATGTCACGATCGTTGACGGCACTTTCACCGATGCCGGATCGCGGACCAAGGTCTTCTCGTCCGAGGGCACGCTGCTGCTCGACGGGGTGCATGTCGTCCATGCGGCGGACTCGATCCTGATGACCTCCGATACATTGCTCTCGCTTGAGGGCCTGCCGACGCTCACGGAAAGCGTCGTCGCATCGGACGGCAGCAGTTCGGCGGGATGGTCGATCGGCGATCCGGCAGTTGCGGCGTCGATCGGCTCTGCGATCTACAGCGTATCCACAGATCATTTCGTCGGGACGGCCGGTAACGACCATTATTTCATCGATTCAGCGACGGATACGATCGCCGAGTCGGCGTCGGCTGGCATCGATCACGTCGCGACGACGCTCGATAAATACACGCTCGGCGCCAATCTGGAGAATTTGACCCATATCGGCCTCGGCGATTTCGCCGGCACCGGCAATGCACTCGCCAACATCATCACCGGCGGGGTCGGCCACGACACGCTGCTGGGGCTCGATGGTAACGACACATTGAATGGTGGTGGCGGTGACGATTCGCTCCAGGGCGGCAACGGCGCCGACGCGCTGAATGGCGGCGATGGCAATGACATACTGCTTGGCGGGTGGCAGGGCGATACGCTCGATGGCGGCACTGGCGACGATCGGCTGATCGGCGACATCACTTGGCTGAGTACGACCGGCGCGCGCGATACACTTCGCGGCGGCGACGGCAACGATGTGCTGTTCGGCGACGCGGAGACGATGAGCGGCACCGCGCATGGCGGGGTCGACACTCTGTCGGGCGGCAACGGCAACGACGTGCTCTACGGAGATGCCATGACGATGACCGGCACCTCGGTCGGCGCTGGCGACACGCTATACGGCAATGACGGCGACGACATATTGTACGGCGACGGCGCGATCATGGCGGTCGGCGTGGTCGGCGGAGACGACCGGATCGACGGCGGCGCGGGCAATGACGTCCTCATCGGCGGCGGCGGCCACGACACTCTGATCGGGGGAGCCGGTGCCGATCATTTCGTCTTCGCGCCCGGATCGGGGAAGGACGACATTCTCGATTTCTCGTCCGCGCAGGGCGACCGGATCGATCTGTCGGGATTCGGTGCTGCGGCTGGAAGCTTCACGACCACGCTCACGGCCGACGGACTCTCGATTCATGTCGGCGACAGCACGATCGTCCTGCACGGCGTGTCCGTGCTCCATCCCTACGATCTCATCCTCCTGTAGCGACGGGCCGCCCGCTCCCAGCGACGGACAACCCCCGGAATGGTGCATTGCAGCAGACGCGCATGCTATGCTCGCAGCCGTAACCGGTGGTAGCGCCGAACGTGAGGATAAATGGCCGAAAAGGCGACGATCCTGTTCGTCATCAATTCGCTCGCCGGCGGCGGGGCGGAACGTGTGCTCACGACGATCCTTGGCGCGTCGGCGCCGTGGCGGGATCGCTATGACCTGCATCTCGCGCTGCTCGACGACGAGCCGCGCGCTTATGCTGTACCGGAGTGGATCACCGTTACCCAGCTCGACGCGCGGCATCGGTTGGGCGCGAGCATCGCCCAGTTGCGTCGGCTGGTCGGCCGGCTGAATCCCGACATTGCGCTCGCCTTCCTGACCCGCGCCAATGTGGCGACCGCTATTGCGATGGCCGGGCGCGGACGGCCGTGGCTGATCAGCGAGCGGGTCAATACCAGCGCGCATCTGGGCAGCGGCGCGGGCGCGATCGCGGCGCGTGCGATGGTGCGCTTCACCTACCCACGCGCGCGCCACGTCATCGCGGTATCGGATGGTGTGGTCGACGATCTGGTGCAAAATTTCGGGGTCGCCCGCGACCGCGTCAGCGCGATCGCCAACCCGGTCGACCATGACGCGATCGCGGCTCAGGCCGCCGCGCCCAGTCCGTTGGCGATCGACGGCGATTATGTGGTGGCGGCCGGCAGGCTCGTCCCCAATAAGAATTTCGCGCTGCTCGTCGATGCGTTCGCCGCGTCAGGCCTGCCCCATCGGCTCGTCATCATGGGCGAGGGACCCGAACGCGCATCGCTGGAAGCGCAGATCGCGGCAAGGGGCCTGTCGGACCGCGTGTTGTTGCCTGGCTTCGTCGCCAACCCGTTCGCCGTTCTGGGGCGTGCGCGGCTGTTCGCGATGCCCTCCAATGCCGAGGGCTTTCCCAACGGCCTGGTCGAGGCGATGGCCTGCGGATTGCCGGTGGTCGCCACCAATTGCGCATCGGGACCATCGGAGATCCTTGCCGATTTGCCGCGCGAATCGATAGTCGATGCGCGCCAGGTTCCGGCTGGCGCGCTGGTGCCGCCGAACGACATTGCCGCCTTCGCATCGGCTTTGCGCGAAATCGCGAGCGAACCGCGCCGTACCGCGGCGGCCGATGCCGCCCGTCAACGCTCGCTCGATTATGGCGTCGCCGAGGCGACCGAACGTTATTGGCGTCGTATCGACGCCGCTCTGCCACCCCCTCGAACCAGCGGCTCGCCCGCGTCTCCCTATCCCCTGTCCTCAGGAATCGCGCGATGAAGCTTCTGCTCGCTCTAGCCCTTCTGTTTCTCTCTGCCTGCGTCGGGCAGACCCCGGTCGCCGGCGGCGGTCCCCCGCCCGCGGCCGACGCGATGAAGCTGGCAGCCGGCGACAAGGTGAAGGTGACGACCTATGGCGAGCCGACGCTGACCGGCGAGTTTCAGGTGACTCCCGCCGGCACGCTCGCCTTCCCGCTGATCGGCGACGTGCAGGCCGCGGGGCTCGAGCCCGCCGCGCTGGCGGGCGCGCTCGAGGCCAAGCTTGGCGCGGGCTATCTGCTCAATCCCAAGGTGGCGGTCGAAGTGCTGACTTTCCGCCCCATCTACGTTCTGGGCGAGGTGCAGAAGCCCGGCGAATATCCCTATACGCCGGGCCTCACGATCCGCGGGGCGGTCGCGAAGGCGGACGGCTTCACCTATCGCGCCAACCAGAAAAAGGTGTTCGTCAAGCGCGCGGGCGAGGCGGGCGAAACCGAATATCCGCTGACCGCCGACTTCGCGATCATGCCCGGCGACACGGTGCGCTTCTCCGAGCGTTATTTCTGATGCAGGAAACGGGCGAGCCGCATCTGCGCGGTTGTGCAGTCAGCTTCACGAAACTCAAGGCGCTGCTTGCCGCCGACCTCTACCGCTATGCCGGTCGGGTCGATGTGAAGAGCTTCCTGCGGCATTATGCCTTCACGCCTGGCTACAAATATACCGTGCTGATGCGCACCTGCGGATGGCTGAAGCGCAAGCCGGCCAAAGCATTCGGCCTCTATCCGCTGGCCAAGCTGATGCTCCTGCGCGCGCGCTACAAATATGGTTTCGCGATTCCCGAATATACCGAGATCGGGCCGGGCCTGTTCCTCAACCGCTTCGGCGGCTTCTACATCCATGGCGATGCGGTGCTGGGGAGCAACGTCAACCTGACCCACGGAGTCGTGCTCGGCTATATGAACCGCGGCGCGCGCAAGGGGGCGCCCGTGATCGGCGACCGCAGCTTCCTGGGATCCGGCGCGAAGATCATCGGCGGCATCAATGTCGGCGAAGAGGCGGCTATCGGCGTCAATGCCGTCGTCACCAAGGACGTGCCCGACCGCGGCGTGGTCGTCGGGATTCCGGCCAAGCTCATTTCCGACCAGGGATCGGAAGGCTATATCAACCGCATGGCGCCCGAGGCGCTGTTGGCGGCCTGCGCCGATGCCTATCCCGGCCAACGCCGGCAAAAGGCGCCGCCGGCCGTCGGCGGTGCCCTACAAACCTGACAGCGTCACGCCGAAGGAGATGCGCGTCTTCTCGAAATTGCGGCCGAGCAAGAGACCGGAACTGGACTGACTGCGGCGCAATAGGTCCGCGCGCAGGGCTACGCGGGGGCTGAGCCGGTACGTTCCCGACGCGCGATAGGTCCAGCGGTCGTCGTTGCGGTCGATATTGTTGAAGTCGCGCGCTTCCTTTTCGACGCTCGCACTCAGGATCAGATTGCGCAGCAATTCATAGTCGGCGCGGAGCGACATGGTGGTCGAAAGATAGCCCGCGGCCCCCAGGATTCCGGTCTCGTTGACGCGGCGATCGACCGTCGCCGTGAGGGTGACGAGCGGCGTCAGAAAATATTCGACATCGCCCCGCACCAGCACGCCGCTGATATCCTTGAAGAACGGATCGCGATAATTCTGCTCGAGATAACCGACGCGGAGCGACCCGCGTATCTTGGCGCCGAGTTCGAAGCTCGACCCCAACGCGGCTTCGTAACCCTGAGAGTCGCGCGCCGGAACCGGTCCGATCCGCGTTCGGTAATCGCGCACGTTGTAGGACCCCACGCCGAACAGCGAGATGCTCGGGCTGAGCGCATATTCGACGATTCCGGTGCCCGTCACCGTCGTGCGGTCGCGAAAATCCTGATCGACGACGGCGCCAAGCGCATCGCGACCGTCCTGATAGTTGCGGTTTTCGACGTCCAGCACCCCGCGCACGCGCAATCGGTTGAAGACCTGGGTCACCGTGCCGCTCGCTTCGCTGATCGTGAAGCGGAGCGGGCGTTGCGCGAGCACCGGAGAATCCGGCTCCGTACGCTCCTGTGCGAAGCGGCCGTAGAGTCCGGTCAGATCGACCGTGGTCTCGTTGCTGATGACATAATGGGCACTGCCGTCGAGGCGGTAGTTGGTCTGGTTTTCGCTGATCCGCGATGCGTAGCGCGTCAGATCGACCTCGCCGTTCAGCTGCAGCCTCAGATTGGGCGACGGGCGGACGATCTTCAGCCGCGGGACGATATGGAGATAGGCATCGCCGATGCGCGGCGCGTTCACCGCGTATAGATTGTCGTCATAGCCGGTGCCGATCGCGATCGACGGCGTGAGTTCGAGCACGCCGACATGGACCGGGACGGGATCGTATTCGGGATGCTCGCGCTCCATCACGCTGACGTTGCGGTCGCGGCCGAACGCGCTCGACGGCGGAGCCTGGCCGACGCTGTCGGTCGCATCCGATACCTGCGCGAAAGCGGTACCGGTAATCGCGGCATTGATCAGGCCGGCCAGCAGGATCACCCGGCGCGTCATCGGCGGCCCAGCGTCACGAGAATGGGCAAATGGTCGGAGCCGGTCGCCGCCAGGCGATCGGCGCGCACCAGCCCCCAGTTCGGGCCGGCATAAAGCTGGTCGATCGGCAGGAAGGGCAGGGTCCGCGGCCAGCTCCAGATCGCGCGGGTCATCCGCGTCAACGGTGCGAACGCCGCATCTTGTTGACGCATCCCCGCACTCCACGGCGTCAGGTTCATATCGCCTCCGATGATCAGGCCGCTGCGATCGATGCGCGCCAAGGCGGCGGCCAGCGCGGCGCGCGCCGCTGCCTGCCGGGCGGCGGGAATCGGCCGCGGATAATGGAGCGTCGCGACCGTCACCGGTGCGCCTCCGGGCACGGCGATCTCGGCCCAGAGCAACGGTGGTCCGAACTTCTGTCCGCGCGCATCTTTCAGGAAATAGCCCGAAGCACGGATCGGCCAGCGCGAAAGGATCGTCAGGCCGCATCCGCCGCCGGGGCATGCCGTGCGATAGGGAAAGCGACCAGCGGTCGCCGTGACCAGCGCGTCGCGTGCGCGCGACGTCTCCTGCAACAGCACGATGTCGGCGTCCGCCCCCGCGATCGCCGCACCGGTGGCGGCGGGGCTCGCATTGTCGACCCAGACATTATGGGTCAGGACGCGCAACTCGCGTGCCCCCTTGGGCGCGGCCGGGATCGTCCGGGCGATTTCCGGCGTCGCCGCCATCGCCATCGGTACGATGCCGATCGCCGCGAGCGGCAAGGTCCAGCGAACGCGTCGCCGCGAGATCAGCAGCCCGATGGCGAGCGCGACGGCGAAAAGCGGCAGGAACGACGCGAGCACGTCCAGGCTCGGAAGCCATGCACCGAGGATGGCGAGCCACGCCGCGACTGCCGCGCCGGCGATCATCAGCCGACCGATATTGGCAAGGATCGTCAAGCGTGCGCGCTCCACCGGGCGCGCAGCCCGTATCCGCGTTGCCGGAGTGCCGCCGGGATCGCGCGGGCAGCGAGCACCAGCGCGGCGGTCGTCCAACCTTCGGGCAGATAGACGTCGCGCGCGCGGATCGCGGTCCGGCCGGGATGCTTCATCGCATAGCGCGCGTAATGCGCGATCTCCTGGTTCGCCAGCCGACGCAGCAGCGCTGCTTCGCGCGGGGTAGCGGCCGGGATCATGCGGCGCACGGTCTTCACGATGAGCGGCAGGTCGAGCGTGGTGGTCGACTTGCTGACCTTGTTCTCGGAGTCGCGATGAAAGTCGGCGCTGATCACAGGGGAATAGCGCAACCGGCCCTTGCGGAGGACGCGCAACCACAGGTCCTTGTCGCCACCGCGCACGGCCTTGCCATGAGGGAATCCGCCTGCGGCCAGGATTGCGGTCCGGCGAATCGCGATCGCGCCGGTCCACATCGGGCATTCGCGCACCGCCAGCCAGCTTTCGAGGAAGCCGGCGAAATCGAGCGTAACGGGGCTTTCGAGCCGGGCCGCGACGCGCTGCGGCTGGCGACGATCCGCGAACACATGGTCGAACCGCGTCGCAACCGCGTCGACACTGGGGTCCTCGGCGATAGTCTGCGCCAACAGCGCCAGATGGTCGCGCGCCCACAGATCGTCGGCATCGAGAAAGGCGATCCATTCGCCCCGCGCGGCCT
>Ga0207678_10006083_pt1 | contig 10736 bp, 18 predicted proteins | sample KBSC63metaG_FD_184319 | JGI IMG/M metagenome (GOLD analysis project Ga0207678, IMG submission 184319) | Corn rhizosphere microbial communities from Kellogg Biological Station, Michigan, USA - KBS C6-3 metaG (SPAdes) (version 2) | ecosystem: Host-associated > Plants > Roots > Rhizosphere > Soil ...
ATATGAATCATACGCTGGCGGCGCTGCCACGGCCACGCCGAGCGGGCCCACGGTCACCCCTACTCCGACCGGTGCTCCATCATACACGGTCGGGCCGTAATAGACGTGCCGATAGCGATAGCCGGGGCTTGGCAGATGCACGCCATAGCCGCCCCGCAGATAGTTTGAGTTCGGATAATTGAACCCCACCATGCCCGGCTCCTGGGTTGCTTCCTGAGCCATCAGGGGCGTCGCGAGCGCGGTGGAAAGGATCGCAGCCGCGCCCAACCATTTGAGCTTCGTCATCCATCATTCTCCCTTTGTCGATGAAGAACGAACCGCGCAATTGCCTCGCCGTTCCGGATTCGCGTTCACACCGCCGTGAATTCCGGGGATTCAGAGGCAAATTGACGAAATTTAATCGACCGGAATCGAACCCAAAGCCGGAGTCGCCCCGTCTATTGAATAGACCGGCCAGTATGGCCAGGAGGCGGAACATGGCCCAGCTCTATTTTCACTGCTCCAATTCTAACGGCGTCGTGATCGATCAACGCGGCGCCATGGTGGAAGATCTCGCTGAAGCCCGCGACCACGCCGCCTGCATCGTGCGGTCGTTCCTCACCACCCATAGCCCGGAAGATTGGCGCGATTGGATGCTGCATGTCAGCGACGAGCTCGATGACGAGATTTTTGTGATGCCGTTCGCCTTCCTGCTCGGCAAGCCGCATTGAGGAGCACGCCATGTCTACCGCACAGCAATCATGCATCCCGATTGGTCGCCGCCTGGATGCGATCAGGACGCGATGGCAGGGACTGATCGTCCGGATCTGCAATCCCTATCGGCCCGAGCTTCACTACATGCGGGGGCCCGGCCCCAAATGGCGCGCGAAGCATTTGCGCCAAATCGAATCTGGCGCCTTGTAGGCGCCTCGGGACATCAGGTCCCGCCGCCTACGCCATCTTCCGCTTCTCGATGATCTTCCGAAAGTCCGTGGCCAGGCTGCTGTAGTAGCCGGCCAGCACCTCATAGAAGTTCTGCTGGGCTTTGTCGGTTGCTTCCCGTGCTTGCTCTTCGCAACGGGAGGCCCTGGTCTCGTACTTCTCCACCTTGATCTGAAGGTCGGCCATCATGATCGTTACTCCCCACACCGCGCACAACCTGCGACGGTAAGCCGGCAAGAGTCGAAAAAATGGCCGCGGCGGGGAGATTTCGCAGCGTCGCTGTGAGCAAGCCGTGTTAGTCTGGCTCTATCGCGCCGGCACTGGCGCCGGCGGACGCAGGGATGACCGTGACGTGCCCGTCGTGGCAGTTCGTGGCCTGCCCGCGGCACGCGATTCGGCGCGCTTCGCACTATCGACGGATTCCAGGTAGGACGTGAGCGCCCAGGCCGAGCTGGAATTGCTCGCGTAGTGTTTCTGCAGGAACATATAGAGCGTGAGGCTGAAGCGTCCCTTGGCGAGCCCGCGCGCGCTGCGATGGCAGGATGCGCAACCTTCGGCAAACAATTTCGGCGCCGGCTTGCTCTGATCGAGATTCTGCGCGTCGGCCACTGAGCCGCTCAGCACGGAAATAACAGCAAGAGCAAGCAGACCGCAGCCCGTTTTCTTTGACGACATCAATTCGTTCCGGTGCATGGAGCGGAGAAGCGATCCGCTTTATTGCACGACATCAAGCCTGACGTTCGTGACACCTTTTCCGATCATGCCGAGTTCTGCCGCCGCCGAATGGGAGACGTCGACGATGCGTCCGGGCACGTACGGGCCGCGATCGTTGACGCGCACCGTCACCGAACGGCCGGTATTGACGTCGGTCACACGCAATTTGGTCCCGAAGGGCAGGCTCGGATGGGCCGCGGTCAATTCGCGCGGATCGAATTTTTCGCCGCTCGCGGTCTGCGTATCCTCGCTGTAGAAGCTGGCGATCCCATGCGAGGCAGTTGCATCTTTGCGTGAAGCGAACGGCGTATGCTTCCTCGTGACCGCCACGCGTGTCCTCACCAACGATGGCGTTCGATCGTGCTGCACCGATGCCTGGCGGCTGGCGCGGACCTCGGATCTTTGGCTGACGACGGAGGACTGGGCGCAGGCCGCAAGCGAAGCTGCCGCGAGAGCCACAGCCGTCAGCCTCACGATTTTCCGCGCGTGAGCCGCCGAGATATCAACGAAACAAACACCCGTCGAATCGATGGACGACATGTTGCAATCCCCGACCTGCGCCCCAGCCCAAGCCGAAATCCAACAGGGTTGTAAGAGCGGAACTCAATCGGGGCGGAAGCGAGGCAGCACGCGATCGAGACCGGCTGGCAACGCGCAATTTCACCGAGTGTGCTGATCCGGCCACAGCGATGCCGGCCGCGATGCCTGCCAACGCACGCAGGCCGGAAGCCAACAGCACTAATACGGCGGCTTCTTCCTCTCTCGCTGCGCTCTTGCCGCTTCTACCCACCATGCCAGATCATCCGCGAACCGCGGAAAGGCGTGTTCCAGCGCCTTGCCGCCCTCGCCGGTCGGCTTGCCTTCCGCGGACAGACTCTGTGCGATCGGCCCGACGGCGATCGTGCTTGAGATCACCACCATGCCCATCTCGCAGAGCGTGCCGTGCCAGGCGGTGGCGGCGTGCGCGCCGGAGAGGCGACCGGCCGAATAGCTGACGATGGCGGCCGGGCGCCAGAACCACTCTTCGAGGAAATGATCGGTGAGGTTTTTCAGCCCCGGCTGCACGCCCCAATTATATTCGCCGGCGATGAACACGAAACCGTCGGCACCGCGGATTTTGCCGGCGAGTGCCTCGAGAACCGCGGGCGCGCCGCCCTTCGGATATTCCTTGTACATCCGGTCCAGCATCGGCAAGCCGACCGCCTTGGCGTCGATCAGCTCGACGTCGTCGCCGCGGCCGCGCAGCCCCTCGACAACGAAATGCGCGAGACGGATGCCCAGCCGGTCGGACCGGTAGGAACCGTAGAAAACGAGGATGCGATTGCCCATGGTATCGACACATACCACGCCGCAACCGCATCGGAACCTTCAAAACGGCAGGCGGCCGTCCGCCTGGATCGCGGCCGATAAAATGCTGCGACCCCGTCAGCCCTGATGCGGGCCCCGCATCATCTTGATGGCGTCCTCGATATGGCGCCACTCCCGGGCGTCTTCGGCGTCGCCCTTGCTCTCGCAAGCCAATGCATTCTGGGCCGCCGTGGCAATCGCCTCGAAGCCGTGCTTCTCGAGCATCTGCCGCGCAATCACATGAATTTGCATCTCGGATATCATGTCGCTCTCCTCGTTTTGCGCCGCTCTCACGGGTCGCAGAGACCGATTGCCGCCGATTCGACGCGGTTCCTTTCAACCACCAATCCGAGGTCTCGTTCCCCGGCTTTTGCGGATAGTTTTATGTAACTCGCAGCCGCGACTCCCGTATTTCATCGGAATATTCCGCGTCTCGCGGCGCTGCTATCGATACAGCGCGATTCGCTTTTACCGGAGGCGGAACATGGCTCAGCTCTATTTCCACTGCTCCAATTCGCAAACGATGCTGGTCGATCAACGCGGCACCACCGTGAGAGACCTGATCGAGGCGCGCGACCACGCCGCCAGCGTCGTATGGTCGCTGGCCATGCCGCGCGGACCCCAGGATTGGCGCGACTGGGTCGTGCATGTCAGCGACGATCTCGACGAAGAGATTTTTGCCGTGCCCTTTGCTTCCGTCCTCGGCAAGCCGCATTGAGAGGCCGCGATGCTCGCCACGCAACCGTCATTCCTGCCGCTGCTCCGCCGCCTCGACGTGATCGTGACGAGGTGGCACAGGCTGATCAGCCGCGCCTGCAATCCCTATCGGCCTGAACTTCATTACATGCGGGGGCCTGGTCCGAAGTGGCACGCGAAGCATCACGGCTGCACCAGGAGCGGCGCTTTAAGGTGAGCTGTCTTGTGCCGCGCTCCCGCGCAGCCGCCGGACAAAATGCCGCACGACCTCAGCGCATCATTCCGCGGTGAAGCGATCACGCCATCGTCTTGATGCCTCCATTCCGGCGCGGCGGTGGCGGTGATTGGATGCGATGATCTTCATGGCGGTGTTGACTTCGTTCGGCGAGAGCACACACTGATCAACATGTTTTCGCGTGTCTGAGCTGGCGCGAACCGGCCATCTCCACCGGCAATCCCTTTCATCTGTCCGGAAAATGCCCTAACATCCGTTTCCGTAATCTGCGGGGAATCACCATGCGATCCCGCGTCAGAAAGTTCGCTCACGTTCTGGAGCGTCTTGGGCTTGCGATGGCAGGCGCTGCTAGCGGCTTGTTTGTGTCCGCGCTGGTGGGATCGAGCATCGCAGCGCTGACGTCCCAGGCTTTCCTGCTCATCATGATGATCGGCGGCGCGGTCGGATTTTATCTCGGCATCGACACTCCTCCGCTGCCGTTTCACGCCGCGAACGATCCGCGATCGAGCGAAGGCTGGGTCGGCAGGATCGACACCCCGGAATTTCTGAGTGCGGTCGGCACGTTCCTCGCCGCGTTCTCGGCCTTCGCTTCCGTCGGCGTCATCGTGCTGCGCCACGAAGCGGAGATTGTCTGGATCTGGATGATCATGGCGGGATGGGTCGTGGGTATCACCATGCAGATCGTTGCCGGCGCGATTGCACGCCTGCGCAAGTGAGAAATCCCCGCAAATCTAGACGAAAGGTGGATTTCTAGACGAAAGGCGGATTTGCCTGGCGTTAAGCACATCTGCGCAAACGCCGCGTTATTTCAAACAATCTCCACAATCCTTTGTACGAAGGGAGCTTCGTTTCGAGAAAGGAGAATGCCCATGCGGTCAGGACCCGCGATCCTTTTTGCTTCGATAGCCGCCCTGCTCTCGCTGGCGGCGCCCGGACTGGCGCGAAATTCCGACGCGCAAAAGCCGAGCGAGCCGCCGCAGGCCTCGTCGTCGTGCCATTCCTACCAGCAGGCCGCCGACGGAACGTGGAAAGAGCTGCCGTGTCAGGAATTGGGTTTCCCAGCCAAAGCGCAGCCCAAATCCGCAACGCGAAAGAACGACCAGGAAACGCGATGAGAAGCGGTGCATCACAATCGCGTTGCCCGTCGGGCAGTTTGCTATTCTCCTCGCGTTAGACTCGGAACTATAAGCGCCGCCGTTCCATTTGAAATACTCACCGGCCGAAATTGTGCGTGCACTTGTGGACATACAGCGGCGTTGCTTAGTGGTACGCTTTTAACCATCACAGCCCGATACGTGGCTTTTATCTGTGATGTGAACGCCGATTGCGCTCCCGCCTTCCTCTAAGGAAAGGAGCGCGCCATGCAGCAGCGGCGTCGTTTCAAGCAAACAGTATCTTTGCAAGATCGGATTTCGTCATTCGCCGAGACGGCGCGCAAAGTCGCGGCGCTTCTTCCCCCTGGGGCGGAAAGAGACGTACTGCTCCGGAAGGCACGGCAGGCCGATACCGCGGCTAACTTAACCGACTGGGTCAACTCGCCAGGTCTCCAGCCGCCTAAGTAGCTGCAATGGGGCGCCCATAGAACCTTGGGAAGCTAACGCTTCTCTCGGATGACGGTGACAACAAGCCCGGTCACCGGGGAGAGCTGTAGCGCGCAAAATCAAATACCCCCGCGCGCAACTTCATCTGTCACCCGATAGGGGGCGAAATCCTGCGTAATGAGGGCACCGGTGCTTTTCGCTTAGAGACATGATTGGAGGCCCGCAGGAGGTCCGCTTCCGGGGACAAAGCGGACATCAGACGGAGCCCCTCGGGATGTCTGCTAATGACCCGAAGGCGACCTTGGGAAAATCGGCTATTGAGCCCGCTGGATGCAATTTTCTCAGCGTCGGGCCGTTAGGTCTTGGGACCTAGCACACGCGGCAATATCCCCAAGATGCGCAACAGCTGCCGGCCGCACAGCCGACCGCACAACCGACCGCGCAGGCACGGACCGCGCAACCACGGACCGCGCAGCCACGGACCGCGCAGGCACGGGCCGCGCAGCCACGGCACCCACGGGCCGCGCAGCCACGGCACCCACGGGCGTAGGCTAGCTGCACGCCGCTGCCAACGTTTTCCTTATCGAAGAGATGGAACGTGGCGAGACTGACGTCGGCCATTTCCTCTTCGCTAAGAACAAAGCGCTGATTGGGCAAGGTATTGTCAGATTGCGCGATATCAGCAGCGGGCACCGTGGATGCTGATGCGCTACCCAGTAGCGAAAAACCCAGTCCGGTGGCACCCAGCGCCGTCACGGCGGCGGCTTTGGTTGTGCGTTTCTGCGTCGAAGCTTGCTTGACCCGTGGCATGGTCTGCATCCTCTGTAAGTTCTGCTTGAGCTGGCAAGTGTGCGCTCGGCAAATCCGGCGCGCAAGGGTTGCTTGTGCGTTAAGATGCGAACCGTCCCATCGAGTTCCCATTCATCTTCATGAACGAGATTGAGACATACCAGCTTTTGGTTGAGTGGAATCCTGCTTCTCATAGACAGTGAGGCCGATCGGCCTGGGGTCTTGAGATCGACCACCAGGCGGTACCGGCCTCGATACTCCAAAGGCCCGATCAGCGCATTCAGGCTGTCATCGCTTCATTGTCGACTGACACCAGCGTTCTGCCTGGTCGCAATTGGACTTCTCCGACGTCAGTATCGCCCGCTGGCAGGCCGCTTCTTGGGTGCGCAACGTGCTGCAGCATGAGACGGCGTTCCCATGGGCTGCGCAATAGTCCGCCCATTTTTTCCCAGCCTCCGTGTACGCCGGCAATGGCGGAGCCTTTTCCTCGGGCTTTGCCTTGGGCTTGTCCTCCGACGGCTTGTAGTCCTTGTAGCCGCTGATCCACACCCGGGCGGCGGTCATCAACGGGACCGGCTTTCCGGGAGCAGCGGTCTTTCCGGGGGCGGGACGGCATTCGGTGTTTAGGCCGTAGTCGATCTTCACCTTGTGGGTAAGCTGGAGTTTGTTGATCTGCTGGTGGATATAGGCTTCGGCCTGGGCGACGTCGGCCTTGCTCGTGCACGGCAGCTTCTCGAGGGACGTCTTGAGTCTGTTAGGAAAGTCGGACGGGACGGGCTGATTGCTCAGGGTAATGCCTCCGAGCGTGGTGATCCAGGCGTCGATGTCCGCCTTGCCACCTGACAGCGTGTCTGCATGCGCCGGACCGGTCAAGGCGGTGAATGGCAACGTGGCTGCGGCCCAGATGAGCCCAGCTGTAATCAGCAATGCTTTCTTCATGGATTGATCGCCTCCTGTTTTAGGACGGGTCGGCTCTCATTACGGCCCGTAGGCTTCTTAGTGGGAGGGCGCGATCAAGCGGTTCAATCGATCGCCGGACAAAAACGATAGGCAGTCCAAGGAAGATTTCTGCCAAGCACTTCGACGACTCAACGTTGAGTTCCGCTTTCGCCTGCTCGATACTCGCACCGCGGCTGGCGATAAGCTGTCGTCTTCCGACATCGTGAATGAACCCGCCGATGTCCGTTATTGAGGTGCCGGCTAAAGCGGACCTCGCGGCCACGATCGCCGCTTTTGGGATTCGACTACGACAATTGATCGGTTACGATCGGCTGCGATCTCAACCGGCGTAACGCGCCGTTCGAGATCCCAACGGAAATTTGGAAACTGACTCAGGAGGAACGCCGCAATGACCGACAGCCCCTTGCGCGCCAAAGGCCGCGCGATGCGCCGCAATCTCATGGGCGCGGCCTACGCCGATAAGCTCGATCGGCAGCTCTATACCGATCCGATCATGGAGAAATTTGCGGCACTGACGCAGGAGATGGTGTTCGGCTCGCTATGGACGAGGCCCGAGCTCGACCTCAAGACCAGGACGTTGATCTGCGTCGTCTCCGACACCGCAACAGGGCGGACCCCGGAGCTGAAACTGCATATCCGCTTTGCGCGCAACCACGGTTGGGCCGAAGACGAACTCGTCGAGGCGATTTTGCACCTGCTCGGCTATGTCGGCGCGCCCTTGGTGCGCGAGGCGCTGCTAGTCGCGAAGGAGACCTTTGCGGAGATGCGTGCCGAGAATCCGGTCACGTCATAACAGCGAGCTTGCAGCCTGCGCCACTTCGGGCGAGAAATGCTCAGCTGGAGTTATTCGCAGTTTGACAAGAAGCGGACGTCCGACCGACCAGGAAACGCGATGAGAAGCGGTGTATCACAATCGCGTTGCCCGTCGGGCAGTTTTGCTCTCCCCTCGCGCTAGACTCGGAACTATAAGCGCCGCCGTACCGTCCCTCAGAGGGGGGTTGGCCATCGTCACGAACGTTGGGATGGGATGCGGTGGACGCGGTAGCGCACGTGACGAACGCGCTGCTGCGGACGGTGAAGTCGTGTGGTCCTGACGCCCCCGACGCTGGCGTCAAGTTGCTGGGAAGCTAACGCTGACTGCTCCTGACACCTTCCAAGTGTTGCGCTTGAAGGGTTACAATGCCGCCTCATAATGCTTGAGGGTGGGCATGAGGCGGCGCCGGTGGATCGGACTCGTCGGCGGGGTGGTAGCGGCACGCGGCGTCCCTGCGTCCTCGTTACCGGATACGGCAGCTCGAGCTGTTCAACAAGAAGAGCAAGAATTCCCGTTAATCATCGCAAACATGCCCGCAACCGGTCAGCAAAAGGCGGTGGCCGTCGGCGTCGCCGTCGTCCTGATCGTCACGGCGGCGGTTATCGCACCGTTCGCGCACATCCAGTTGCGCCCGATTGATGCTTTCATTCCGGTCTTGCAGACCTCCTTGTTCGTCGTCGATCTTGTCACGGTGGCGCTTCTGTTCTCTCAATATTCGATCCAGCCTCAGCGTGCTCTTCTCGCGCTCGCAAGCGGATACATATGCAGCGGATCGTTCGCATTTTTGCAGACGCTGGCCTTTCCGGGCGGGTATGCGCCGGCCGGGCTGATCGGTGACGGGCCTAACAGTCCAGCCTGGATTTACGTGCTTTGGCACACTACTTTTCCGGCGGCGATCATCGTCTATGCGCTTTCCAAAGATGGTGCCGGCGCCGCCAGCTCAGGCAGAACGGCAATGAAAGCCATTGCGTTAACTGTCGCCTGCGTACTTGCGGTGATAGCCGGACTGACTTGGATCGTGACGACGAAAGCGCAATATCTCCCGAGCTTCTACACCGATGTCAGGTTTCAGACCGTCTTGGGCAACCAGGCCAACGTCGCACTTTTGCTATGGGGTGCTACCGCGCTCGTGGTGCTGCTAATTCGCAGACGCACAATCCTCGATCTATGGCTGATGCTGACCTTGCTTGCTTACTCGCCAAATTTCCTGGTAGCGATCATCGGCAGTTCGGTACGATTTTCCGTCGGTTGGTACGCGGCTCGCTGCTTTGTTCTGGTCGGCAGTTGCATGTTGCTAATCGTGTTGCTCATCGAAACAATGGTTCTATATGCGCGCCTTGCCAGCGCCATCACCTTGCAGCGACGCGAACGCACCAATCGGCTCTTGAGCGTGGAAGCTGTCACCGGCGCCATCGCCCATGAGTTGGGAACGCCCTTGGGAGCCATTGCACTGAATGCAAGTACAGTCCTCAGCCAGTTGCGGTCGAACCCACCACGACTGGAAAACATTGAGGAAATCGTCAGCGATATTGAGGCCGACAGCCATCGCGCTGGTGCAATGATTGCGAGCATTCGCGAAATGACGACCAAGACGATTCATCGAAGCGCTCTGACAAGCGCTGAGGATGTTGGGCAGCTCGTATTACGATTGCTGAAACACGACCTTCAAATCAACGAAATATCCGTCACTACAGAGTTTCAAGGCAACCTTCCCGAGGTTCAGCTGGATGGCATGGAGCTCCAGCAAGTACTCTTGAACCTCGTCAGAAACGCCATCGACGCGATGAGCACGTCGCCCCTTGAAGCACGAAGGCTGCGGCTCGAGACGAGCTTTGACGGTCAATCGACCGTGTCGATGTCAGTCCAGGACTCTGGACCTGGAATTTCCGCCGAGGACCAAGAGCACATATTCGATCCGTTCTTTACGACAAAACCTCATGGTATGGGATTGGGGCTCGCCATCTCTTCCACCCTGGTTGCAAACCACGGGGGCAAATTGAGGCTGGTCAAATCGGACTCCAGTGGCTCCATTTTTGAGCTTGATATGCCAGTCGGCGGGCAGCGCTCGGCTGCGTAGGCGCACCCGTGATCGTCCCGGGTTTAGCCATGCCTCCTCATGGCACATAGCGGACCTGCCGGCGGTCGCTCAAGATGTCCGCTTTCGGGTACCGGTCAAAGCGGACATCGGACGGAGCCCCCGGGATATCTGCCAATGACCCCGAAACGGACATCAGACTCTCATCGGCTATCGCGCCATGCGATCATGTACAAATGAGACCTTCGTGCTTCTACGGCGGCGGTTTTCGATACGCCAATATCGGCGAGCAAGCGTTCATCAAGCTCAAGAAGTTCCTTGTACTGGTGCCGTTCTTCCAACCACAGTGCTATTCCGTCCAGCCACGCAAGCGAGGTTTTCCAGGACCATCCGAGGGTCGGAAAAGAAGCTGCTTCGCGAGTGTTGTTTGAATTGCTGGTAGTGCTCTCGCATGCCATGTTCCATCTCCGTAAGGGAGCGAAACAACGCTTGGCTGCGGGAGCTAATCGGGTGGTTGTCAATGGCCCGAGTGACTTCTGTAGCACCATTGGCGCTCAAGCGAAAGCCACCATCCGGACGGTTGCATCGTGACCAGGTCTCACGCCGCGATGACAGGCGGATGGAACGTGGAAAGAGCTGCTTTATCAGGAATTGGGTTTCCCCAATCAAGACGCAGCCCAAATC
>Ga0207678_10006085_pt1 | contig 10735 bp, 8 predicted proteins | sample KBSC63metaG_FD_184319 | JGI IMG/M metagenome (GOLD analysis project Ga0207678, IMG submission 184319) | Corn rhizosphere microbial communities from Kellogg Biological Station, Michigan, USA - KBS C6-3 metaG (SPAdes) (version 2) | ecosystem: Host-associated > Plants > Roots > Rhizosphere > Soil ...
TCGAGGTTCCGTTGCTTCGCCATTGTGGATAAGGTGAGGTGATGATCGACGAGCCGTATCAGCGACTTGCGTTGGTCGGAAGACAATTGCAGACGCGTCCCAACACGCTGCGCGAACAGAGCGCTGGCTTCAGAGTGCGGCCGGCCCACAGCCTTGCCACTGTCGTGCAGCAGAAGTGCGAGATAGAGGACTAATGGATCGGCAAGTTGCTCAAACAACTTGCGATAATGAATCAGCTTCGAATCGTGTGTCTCCGCTAATGCATCAAGTTTGTCGATACACACGAGCGTGTGCTCGTCGGCGGTATAACGGTGCAAGAACTCGTGCTGTACAAGACATGTGAGTTGTCCGAATTCGGGGATATACCGGCCAAGAAAGTCAACCCGATGCATCATCCGGAGGATGCGTCCCACTTTGCCTTTCTGGGACAAGATCGATGTAAAGATCGCGCGCGGTCCTCGGGCATATTGATACGTTCTGGTTACATGGCGGAGGCTTCTGCTCAACAGGTCCTCCAGTTCCGGGCTAAGATCGAGGTCACGCTCCTGTGCCAGTTGAAATGCGCGCATCATCTTCTCAGGGTCGTTGCGAAAAACATCACGTTCTGCTGGATAGAGTTGTTTATTTCGAACAAAGAAGGCATCGCCAATCGGAGTCTTGTGGCCTCTTGTTAACGGGAGAAAACTGAAAAGCGCGCGGGTCTTGCTCGTCACGTGTCCGGTGACGAACTGTTCAGTAATTCGCTCCGTCACCCGCAGAATATTTCGCGTGTGATGATAATAATCCCGCATGAGTGCCTCGCTACGAAGCTGGCCTTTTCGAGGCGAATATCCCAGGCGCGCTGCGATTTGGTCCTGCAGATTCATATGCAGGATGTCGGTGGCGCGCCCGGTCGCGTAATGCAAGTCTGTACGCAAGCGTAGAAGAAAATCGTACGCGCGCTCGATCCGGCGCTGGTCGCTTTCACTCAGCCAGTCTTTCCCGACGAGTTGGTTCGTACTTAGCGAGCCTTCTTTGAAGTACGTAATCCAAAGCAAATTTTGATAATCGCGCAGTCCGCCGCAACCACTCTTAAGGTTGGGCTCCTGCAGGTAAACGCTGTCGCCGAATTTTTTGTGCCGCGCGACTTGGTCCTCCATGCGCAGCTCGACGTAGTCGCGTTCGTGGCCTGCGACACATTTGGAACGAAATTGTTTCCGAAATTCTTTCGCCAGCTCTCGGTTGCCGGCGAGAAACCGCGCCTCCAGCATCGCAGTCTTTGTGTGCATGTCACTGTTGGCCTGCGCGATGGCTTCCTTAATCGAACGCGTGGAGTGTCCAACTTTGAATCCGCTATCCCACAACAGATAAAGGATCTGGTTCACCATCTCCTCCAGGTGGGGCGAAACTTCGGCCCGCTGTTTATGCAACAGCATAACATCAACGTCGCTGAACGGATTGAGCTCACCCCGGCCATATCCGCCAAGAGCAATCAGCGCCAGAGGAGCTTCGCCATTTCCCCGGGCTGCTGCGGACGCTGCACCGCCAAAAACGTATCGCAACAAAACATCAACCAGTTCCGCTCGGTGCGCGCAAATCTCGCGTCCACCTCCGCCAGCCTGGTGCCTCAGACGCAACCGGTGCTCTTCAACCTTCAGAAATTTTTTATATAGAGGTAGGACTTCGGTGGGACGCTGCGTGCCTGTGGGCGCGAGGCGGCTTTCGGCATGCGCCAAAACTTTCTCCAGCTCTCGAGATGCTTTCATCGGTCCGTGTTGGAGAACAATTTAGAATCGCAAATCCAAAAGCCAAAATCTGCGTATTGCTGCGTTGTCTTCAGCGCAACGGCGGCTGACACGATTTGAACTTTGCTGAGAAGACCAAACGCTGCAGAACAATTCAGTATTTCAGAAACGACATGACTGGCGTCGGTTCGAGTCGTTTTCGGCCTTCGAGGAATTCCAGCTCGACGAGAAACTGCGCTTCGAGTAATTGCCCGCCTGCTTTTCGAATCAGGATGGCGGCGGCGGCAGAAGTTCCACCAGTCGCAAGCAAATCATCGATCAGCACCACTCGCTCACCTGCTGTCAAGGCGTCGGTGTGCATTTCTACTTCCGCCTCGCCGTATTCCAACGAGTACTTCGCGATTTCTGTCCTGTATGGAAGCTTTCCGCGTTTGCGAATCGGCACAAATCCAACTCCGAGTTCATAGGCAACAGCTGATCCAAAAACGAAACCACGCGCATCGATCCCAACGATTTTATCAACCTCTCTCCCGCGACAGCGCTCCAAAAAGAGGTCGATTGAGGCCCGAAACAAGCCCGGGTCGCTCAGCACAGGCGTGATGTCCTTAAACAAGATGCCTTTTTTCGGGAAATCGGGCACATCACGCACCGCTGCCCGAAGCCTTTCAACTATTGCAGAATCCATCGGCGCGAACGCTAGCGGAGTGCAGTCGAAGGTCAATCGGGGTTTGCAATGCCACCAACCGGGGCATTGATGATTCCAGAGGAACCTTTGAGAAGTCAGTTAGCCTTTGGCTAGAACAAGTTCCGGCCGTAGCCGGGGACGGCATACGGCCGGTAACCTAACGATGAGTGATCAGGGGAATTGCCGCGTTACTGTACCTTATCGACGTTGATGGTCGCGTTATCTCCGGCAGCGAGCGTAAGAGCCACACCGCTAACAACCAGTTGAATTGTGTCACCAGCGTTGGCTTGAAACGTGACCTGATCAGTCAGGGGAACGCCTGCGACGACCAGCCCGGCGGTGGGCCCAACACCGACACCATTTACCTGCACCCGAACACCACCTAAAAGCGACAAGAGTGCAGTTCGCAGTGTATAGGTTACCCGGTAAACACCGTCGGCGTTAGCAGTGAATGTTGTGTCATTGGTCTTGCTGATCGCCGTGCCGACAATTAGCGGCGCCTGGTTAAACGCCACCGCGCCGCCTACACCGATCACGACCGTGCCATTGTTGTAATCGAACAAAATCGCGGCCAACCCGCCCGCAGGAATTCCTCCGATATACGCCTTTGTGTGGATTGCCGGGTCGCCGATTCGGATAGTGTTCGACTCGCCAGCCACACCGACATTGCCGATATAGATATTGTTGCTGCCCGTCGTAGCCTCGCTGCCAGCATTGCAGCCCACTGCGATATTTTCATCGCCGGTGGTATTCATGAGGAGCGCGGCCTGACCAACCGCTACGTTGCAGTCGCCGCTAATGTTACTAATTAACGTATCACCACCTAGGGCGGAGTTACGGTTGCCGGTATCGTTGTTGTACAACGTAAAATAGCCGACACCAGTATTGTCGTCGCCGGCGCTGTTGAAAACCATCGCGCCCGCTCCATTTGCGGTGTTCCTCGTGCCATTTGTATTCAGGATAAGGGCCGCGACGCCACTGGCCGTATTCGCCTCGCCCGTGTTGAGAGCCAGGGTTCCAGCGCCAAGGCCGGTGTTATAGCTGGCACTTGTGACGCTGAAAAGTGAATACCAGCCAAAGGCACTGTTTCCTACCCCGCTTGTGAGGTTCTTAACGGCATTCAGTCCCTCTGCTGTGGTGAATCCGGGATACCCCCCGTCCGGTGGTGGATTAACGTCCGTCGCCGCGTGAGCCATTTGAGAAAATGCCAAACTGGCGGGGACCAATACACTTAAGATTAACTTTATGGTTTTAGTTCTGGTGGATGTTTTCATATATGTTGGGGCGACCTTCTGCCAAAAACGATTAGACTTTGTCAATGTAAAAATTAGAAACTCATGGGCGTTACAACGCGGTAAATGCCGTGCTGGTGAAGGCTTTTCTAAGGGAATCTACTTAGGTGCAGGGAGTTACAGAGATTTGGACGGCTTAGCTAAAAGCATCGAGAAAAAACTGCGGAGATCCAAAAACATCAGTGGTCGCGTAGTTAGGGGCTGAAGACCAAGGGGATTGCCAAGTTGGGATGCCAACCTACAATAAGTTTTCCCAGTGGAGCGTTATTTTCTCATTGCTTCGACGTTCTGTTTTCTCGCCGCGGTTGTACACACCGTCATCGAGTTTCGTACGAAAGTGTTTCGCTCGATGCGATTCAATTTCTTCGCCATTGGATTGGGTTTTATTTTTCAGACGGCGTTCTTGTGGATTCGAGGCCAGGAATTGGGACGTTGTCCGATTACGAATCTGTTTGAAGTTTTTGTCTTTCTCGCCTGGTCGGTGGCGTTGGTTTACATGCTTGTAGGACCGGCGTATCGGCTCTCCCTGATGGGAGCGTTCACTGCGCCACTGGTATTATTGTTGCAAGGTTTTGCCTTGATCTTGCCAATCGATACTCGGCGCTCGGTAACTGTCCCCGCGAATTCCTGGCTCGAGTTTCATGCATCAATGTCGCTCGTGGCCTATGGCGCGTTCGCACTCGCTTGCATAGCGGGTGTGATGTACCTGCTGCAGGAGCGCCAACTGAAAACGCACCAGTTGCATTCGATCTTTCATCATTTGCCGCCGTTGACCAACCTCTTCGCCGCGATCACGCGTCTGCTCTGGTGGGGTTTTGCGCTTTACACGGTGGGAATCGTAAGTGGTTTTTTTACCGGTCATCCATTACCCCGCATTCAAGTAGTAGCTGCGATTGCGTTGTGGGTGCTTTACGCGGCAATCCTGCAGGCCCGCCATCTAATGTGGCTCGCGCCAAAACGTGTGGCCGCATTATGCATTGTTGGTTTCAGCGCTGCCCTGGCGCTTCTGTGGGGAATTACATTCACCGCAGAACTGCATCACCTGCCATGAACTTGTTCTGCATCGGGTTGAGCCATCACACCGCCAACGTGGCAACGCGGGAACAGTTTGCGGGCAACGCCACAGCCGAATCCCTTGCGCGCGCGGCCGGTTGTGCAGAAGCATTGTTGTTAACGACGTGCAATCGGGTGGAAGTTTACGCAGTCGCAGACAAACGGATTTCCACCGACGAAATTGCGCGTTGTCTCATGGTAGAAACGAGTCGCGATCAGGACAGTAGCGCGCCTCCGTTTTATCGTTACGAGGACAACAAGTGCGTCCAGCATCTCTTCCGAGTCGCGTCGGGCCTCGACTCAATGGTCGTGGGCGAAAGCGAGATATTGGGACAGGCAAAGAAAGCGTACGAATCGGCCAGAACATCGGGGGCTGTCGGTCCGTATTTGCATCGTTTATTTCAACGCGCGTTTCGAGTGGCGAAACAAGTGCGCACGCATACAGACATTGCCCGCGGCGCGGTGTCTGTCGGGTCCGTGGCAGTCGAATTAGCTCAACGAATTTTTGGGAAATTAAGCGAATGCAAAGTGCTTGTGCTTGGCGCGGGAGAGACCAGCGAGCGCACGACACGTGCGCTTGTCTCGCGTGGTGTCACTGATCTTCGGGTGAGCAATCGCTCTATGGATCGCGCGCGCGAGCTGGCACGAACCGTAGGCGGGTACGCCGTGCCGTTCGATGATTGGGCGGCGCAATGCCGGGAGATAGACATTCTGCTCACGTCAACAGCATCGGAAACAACATTGCTGACATCCGAGATACTCGCGCCGATGTTGCGGGAGCGCCTGGATCGTCCGCTCTTCATCATCGATATCGCCGTGCCACGGGACGTCGATCCCGGCGTGAATGAATTGGAGGGCGTTTATCTTTACGACATCGATTCTATTCGCTCCGTTGCAGAACAATCACTCGCACTTCGACGGCAGCAGGTAGCTGCGGCCGAAGGGATCATTGCCGGTCACGTCACTGAGTTTTTCGATTCGATCTCACGCGGATTGAATCGTCTCTCGAGGGCGGCCGATCATACCTCCCTCGGGGAAAATCCGCTCCGCGCGTCGGAGCTCTAGGGAAGGGCGACAGCTTCCCCTTGGAAAGTATCGCGCGTACATTGCCGCGATGATTGCCAAAATTACTCTGGGCACGCGGGGTAGCGAACTTGCGCGCGCACAGGCTCTGCTCGTTGAGAAGGCAATTCGAAGCGCGCACCCGAAGGTCACAATCGAGACCAAAATCATCGCGACACGCGGCGATAACGCCAAAGTTGTCGATGTCCAGGCTGGTCGAAAAGGATTGTTCACGGCGGAAATCGAGCGAGCGCTCCTCGCCGGGGAGGTGAATGTCGCGGTTCATAGCGCGAAGGACCTGCCGAGCCAAACCAGCAGTCGAGCGCAAATCGGGGCAGTTCTTCCACGGGCTTCGATCGATGACGTGTTGATTTCGAAACACTCCGGCGGTCTCGCTGCTCTTCCCTCCGGCGCGACAGTGGCAACCGGCAGCGTTCGAAGGCAACGTCAGCTGCGTTGGAAACGCGAAGACCTCAAAGTCGTCGATCTTCGCGGTAATGTACCAACCCGATTGCGGAAACTCACAGAGAATGTGTGGGACGGCATTGTGTTAGCCCGCGCGGGACTGGAGCGCCTGGGCTTTTCGGCAATTCAAACCGAAATCGGCTTCCAAGGCGGGAAATTCTTTCTTGAGATTCTTCCCTCCGAAATTTTTCTACCAGCGGGTGGTCAGGGAATCATTGCCCTCCAAATTCGCGCTGCTGACCAAAACACAAGCGCGCTTCTAGCGGCGGTGAACGATCGTGAAACGTTGCTTTGTCTGCAGGCAGAGCGAGAATTTCTGACTCAACTGCACGGTGATTGCAATTCTCCGGTCGGCGTGCATGCGACGATCAGAAACGGAACGATGAAACTGTGCGCGCAAGTGTTCGAAGATGAATCGCCGATGCCGCGGCAAGCTGAAGTGGAGGGGACTCCCGGCGAAGGTGACCTATTAGCAGCAGAATTGCTGCGAAAAATCGGACAAGACTGAGATCATGAGCAAGAGCGAAGGCAAAAAAGGGAAAGTTTATTTAGTTGGCGCCGGGCCAGGTGATCTAGGTCTCGTCACATTGCGCGCAAAGGAATGCATCGAGAACGCCGACGTCATCGTTTACGATCATTTGGCAAATCCTGACGCGCTTGGCTGGGCGCGAGACGATGCAGAAATCATTTATGCTGGCAAAAGACCTGGTGAAAGCGTGACACAGCAGGAAATCACGTCGCTTCTGATCGAGAAAGCACGCGAAGGAAAGCAAATCGTTCGGTTAAAAGGCGGCGATCCATTCGTATTCGGTCGAGGCGCCGAAGAAGCGCAGGAGATCAGCAATGCGGGAATCCCATTTGAAATTGTGCCAGGGATTACCTCGGCTATCGCGGGGCCGGCCTATGCAGGCATCCCAGTGACGCACCGGGCGCATAACTCACATGTGACATTCTTCACCGGCCACGAAGATCCAACGAAAATGGAAAGCGCAATCGATTATGCGGCGCTGGCCAAACTTGGCGGTACACAAGTGATGCTTATGGGCGTCGAGCGCCTCGGAGCGGTAACAAGTGAAATGCTAAAGCACGGCGTCCGCGGCGATTTGCCTGTAGCGTTAATTCGGTGGGCCACCACAGGCCAACAGGAAACACTCACAGGCACGCTTTCGGATGTTGCGCAAAAAGCTGCCGAGAACAGTTTTGAAGCGCCCGCAGTGGCGGTGTTTGGCGACGTCGTATCGTTGCGCGACGCGCTAAATTGGTACGAGAAACGCCCACTTCTTGGGAAGCGAATCGTGGTTACTCGAACACGAAAGCAAGCAAGCGCGTTAAGCAACCAGCTGCGTACCCTTGGTGCGCATGTCATCGAACTGCCGACAATCCGCATCGAGCCGCCGAGCAACTTGCGGGAATTCGCTGAACTGGTGCAGGACGCGCACGGCTACGATTGGATCGTGTTCACGAGCGCAAACGGCGTCGACGCGTTCTTTGATATTTTCTTCAAGCTTTACGATGATGCCCGTGAAATCGGCGGAGTGCGCATCGCTGCGATCGGACCGGCCACGGCACAACGCGTGAAAGATTTTCATCTGCATGTCGATCTTCAGCCGGAAGAATTCGTCGCCGAAGGAGTCGTCCGCGAATTTAGGAAACAGGGAAGCATCGAAAACGAGCGCATCCTCGTAGTGCACGCGGAAAAGGCGCGCGACGTTTTGCCCAAAGAACTTTCGGCGGCAGGCGCGATCGTGGACGAAGCTCTCGCGTACCGGACGGTGCCTGAGACGCGCGATGTTAGTGGTGCAAAGAGCCAACTCGCCCAGGGCGGTGCCGACCTGATTACGTTCACGAGTTCGTCAACAGTCGAAAATTTTGTCGCCCTCGGGCTGCCTTGGCCGAAGGAAATGCGGGTGGCCAGCATTGGCCCAATCACGTCAAAGACAATCCGCGATCACGGACTCAACGTCGATGTCGAAGCACGCCGGCACGATATTGACGGTTTAGTACAGGCGATCAGAGAGCTTTTTGCTCGTTGAATGCGTTAAACAGTTACATCGTTACAACGATCTTCCCCAGGCTCCCTCTTTGTAATCGTTGTAACTTTTGTAACTGTCTCAGGCGTTGAATCGAAACTTCATTCGGCCGCGCTTGGCGTTGGCTCTCGCCTTGCGGCGATGCTTTTGCGAAGGCGTCTCGAACGCGCGCAAACGGCGGACTTCCTCGAGAATGCCCTCGGAGTCCAGCTTGTTTTTCAGCCGTTTCAATGCGCGATCGACCGGTTCACCTTTGCGCACAATCACTTCTGGCATCAATAATCACTCCCCTCGCTTTGTAAAATACTGCAAGTTGGTGACCGGGAGAGTACTCGGCTGAGACCTGCCCGTCAAATATCGCTAAATCAGGTATTTTAACGTTGATTTAGTAAATTTTTCGCCCTTTTGGCTCTATCGGCGCACCTTAAGACTCTCAACCGCATTCGCGATTGTATTTAATTCTCTTTTCAATAAAAAATCACACGCTGCACGTCTGTTGACGTTCAATTGAGGTGGCAAGGTAAAATCCATTATGCAGGACGCGCTTACTCCGATGATGCAGCAGTACCAGCGGTTGCGTAAAAGCATTCCTCCGGACACGCTCCTGCTGTTTCGGCTGGGCGATTTCTACGAGATGTTTTTTGATGACGCAAAAGAAGCGTCAGCTCTGCTGAATGTTGCGTTAACCAAGCGGAACAACGTGCCGATGTGCGGTGTGCCATATCATGCCGCGCAGGGGTACATTCGAAAGCTCATCGAAGCCGGCAGGCGCGTGGCCGTTTGTGATCAGATGAGTGAGCCGCAACCCGGTCGCAAGATTGTCGATCGCGAAGTCACGCAAATCATCACCGCGGGAACGGTAAGCGAATTGAGCTGGCTCGATGCGAAGCGGGCGAATTATCTCGGCGCGATCTATGCCGACGGCAGCGCGTTCGGTTTCGCATACGCCGATCTCAGCACGGGCGAGTTCCGACTCGCCGAGGCGCAGGATCGACAATCGCTGCACGATCAAATCGCACGTGTTTCTCCCGCCGAATTGTTGATCAGCTCGGAACAGAAAACGCAGACCGGCGAAATCGATCACGCGCTCGAATACGACAGTTACGCGTTTCTGCCAGAACAGGCGATTTTCACGTTGTGCGAACATTTCAAGGTGAAATCGCTCGACGGATTCGGGTGCGCGGAGATGACGGCGGCAGTCGCTGCTGCCGGGGCAATCGTACATTATTTGAAGCATCAACTGCGGCGCAAAATCGACCATATCACTTCGTTGCGGTGCGATGCGCCGGCGAATCACGTGTTGCTCGACTCCGCCACGCAAGCCAATCTAGAGCTGGTAGAATCACGCGGCGCGCGCGACGCGAGTTTGCTGAGCGTGCTTGATCGCACCATAACGCCGATGGGCGCGCGCAAATTGCGTGCGTGGATTCTGCAGCCGTTGCGTGATCTCACCAAACTGCAACGACGCCAGGAAATGATTGGCCAGCTTTTGCACGAATCGGACCTGCTGGGGTCGATTCGCACGGAGCTAAAGTCGATCCGGGATATCGAGCGCGCCGCCGGGCGACTGAGCCAAGCCTCAGGCAACGCGCGTGATCTTGTCGCGCTGAAAATGTCGCTGCAGCAAATTCCTGCGCTTAAAGGTGAGCTTGGCAAACTCATTGATCGAATGGAATTTGGTAGGGCGCGACCGCCGGGCGCGCCGAACGTCGCTGAAGATGGCGTTCTTGGTGGTCCCGCCCTACCAGAACATCTCCGGAATGCTATTCGGGAAATGCCGGCGCTTGCTGAGAAACTAACAAAGGCGCTGCTGGATGACCCGCCGCTCGCGCTCAAAGAAGGCGGCATTTTCCGCGACGGTTACGATGCGGACCTCGATGCTCTGCGCCAAGCTTCGCGCCAGGGCAAAGGTTGGATCAGTGATTTACAAGAACGCGAGATCGCATCGACCGGCATCAAATCACTTAAGGTTCGTTACAACTCCGTCTTCGGTTACTTCATCGAAATCACAAAATCGAATCTCGCGAACGTGCCCGCGGATTACACGCGAAAGCAAACCACTGTGGGTGGCGAACGTTTCATCACGCCGGAGTTAAAGGAGATGGAAGCAAAAGTTCTTGGCGCGGACGACCGCGCCCAGAATCTCGAGTACCAACTCTTCCAGAAATTGCGCGACGAAACCTTGCGTGAGATCGAGCCGATTCAGCAGACCGCGGATGCAATTGCGGTGCTCGACGTGCTCTGCGCATTGGCCGAAACCTCGCGACTGTTTCGCTATTGCCGGCCAGAGGTAAGCGATTCGCTCCGGCTCGTTATCAGAGATGGGCGCCATCCGGTGCTTGATCAGAATCTTGTCGACGAAAAATTTGTGCCTAACGACACAGAGCTGGACGGCGAGAATATTCGCATGGCCATTGTGACAGG
>Ga0207678_10006087_pt1 | contig 10734 bp, 12 predicted proteins | sample KBSC63metaG_FD_184319 | JGI IMG/M metagenome (GOLD analysis project Ga0207678, IMG submission 184319) | Corn rhizosphere microbial communities from Kellogg Biological Station, Michigan, USA - KBS C6-3 metaG (SPAdes) (version 2) | ecosystem: Host-associated > Plants > Roots > Rhizosphere > Soil ...
CGGCGCGTCGACGAAGCCCGATACGATCTGATCGCGATCATCACCACCGGCGTTTTCCGCCCCTTCGGCGCGCGCACACCGCTGATCAACGGCCAGCGCGTGGTCGATGCCTGGATCGAATCGCTCGTCATGGACGACAGCCGCATCGGCATCATCTACCCTTTGAAAAGGCAGATCGCAGAGCGCGATCTACGTGGCCACGCGACCACGATCCGTAATCCGCGTGCTCATGCCGCGTCGGGCGAGAGCTGGAGCCTGGAGGAAGCGGCAGGACAATTGAAAGGCTGCGACCTCGTCCTCATGCACTCGGTCGGCTACACCGAGGCGATGGCGCAGCAGGTCGCAAGCCTGACCATGGCACCCGTCGTCACCGCGCGCCGAGTGATTGCCGGCGCGATCAGGCTGCAACTGATGCAGATCGACGAAGCGCCCGAGGTGAACCCGACCGATATGGTCGAGCGCCTGCCGGTGCATGGCGAGCCGCTTACGCGGCGCGAACGCGAAGTGGTGACCCTGGTGCTCGATGGGCTTTCCAACAAGCTGATCGCGCGTCGTCTCGGCATCAGCTATCGTACGGTCGAGATCCATCGTGGCCGTGCTTTCGGCAAGCTCGGCGTCACCTCCGCGGCCGATCTGATCCGGCAGATTCTGCTCAAACGCCGCCTATGACCGCCTCCGTACGTGTTCCCACGTATTGATCGGCTTCCATTCTTCCGTACCGTGATCCGAACTCGACGCCTTGGGAGCGTCGGGACGGGACATGCCCTTTCGGAGATTAAAGTGGTCAAGCGCGCAGCCTTCGTGACCATCGGCCAGGCACCGCGAAGCGATGTGACGCCTGATATCCTGGCCGAGGTGCGCACGCCGCTGTCGGTAGAGGAGTTCGGCGCGCTCGACGGCATGGATGCGGTCGCCGTCGGCGCGATGTCGCCGGACGCGGACGAGGAGAGGCTGGTTACGCGGCTGAAGGGTGGCACCGAAGTCATCATCGGCAAGAAGAAGACGCAGGCGCGGCTGCAGGACATCTTCACGCGCCTGGACGGAGAGGGCTATGACCTGATCGTGCTCCTCTGCACCGGCCATTTCGAACCGTTCAGCGTGACGACACCTTTCCTGGAGCCGCAGCTCGTTGTCGACAATTTCGTCAAGGGTCTCTCCTACGGCGCGAAAACCCTTGGCGTGCTCGTCCCCAACGAGAAGCAGACCGAGGAATTCCACGGGATCGACGGACTGGAGGCGAAGCTCAGCTTCGCCACGCCCTATGGTGCGCCGCGCTTCACGGAGGCGGCTGGCGAACTCGCCGACACCGACGTCATCGTCATGCATTGCATGGGTTATTCGGAGGCGATGCGGCGCGAGGTCGCCAGCGCCGCGCGCCGGCCCGTCCTGCTTTCGCGCCGCATGGTCGCGCACGCTATCGACCTGCTCGTTTCATGATGGCTTGCCGATGCGGCGAGGCATGGAAAAGAACAAGGATGGAGGAGAGAGAATGAATTTTATCCCGGCGAGAATGAAGGCGCTGCCGATTGCCGTCACACTGGCGGCTGCCGTCGCCTTCACGATGAGCGGGCCCGCACAAGCCTTCGAGAAGACCCCGCAAGGCAATGTGCTGGTCTTTGGCGGGCGTCAGCCCGTGCCCAACCTCGATCCCAGCCAGAAATACGACTGGTCGACGCGCATGCTGCAGCAAGCCGTCTACGATGCTCTGGTCAAGTATGAGGGCGATCCGGCCGAGATCAAGCCATGGGTCGCCAAAAGCTGGGAGGAGAGCGACGGAGCTAAAACCTGGACTTTCCACCTGGCCGACAATGCCAAATTCCACAATGGCGATCCCGTCGACGCGGAAGCTGTCAAATTTTCCTTCACGCGGACGCTGAAGATCGGCAAGGGACCATCCTGGATGCTGTCTTCCGTGCTCGCTCCGGACGGCATCGAAGTCGTCGATCCTCATACGGTCCGTTTTCATCTGAAGGAGCCCTATGCGCCTTTCCTTTCGTTCCTGCCCTGGTGGTACATCTTGAACCCCAAGGAGGTGACGGCGCACGAGAAGGATGGCGACATGGGCCAGGCCTGGCTGACCGAACATGCCGCCGGAAGCGGCCCGTTCAAGATCGCGCGGTGGCAGCAGGGAACGCTCTACGGTCTGGCGGCACTCGACGACTACTGGAAAGGATGGCCGCATCAGACACATCCGGCAGGCGTCATCTACAAGCTGATGCGCGAAACGGCCACGCAGCGGGCCGCGCTGATCCGCGGCGATGCGGACATCGTCGAAGGGCTGTCGCCGGATGACTACGAGGTGGTCAAGTCGATGCCCGGCATCGCCATCGAGAACCATCCCGGCATGACCACGTTCGGCATCATGTTCAATACGGCAAAGGGCCCGACCGCCGATATCAACCTGCGCAAGGCTATCGCCTACGCGATGGACTACGACGCGCTCCTGAAGGTTTACAACGGCGCCGCGACACTGGAGGACAGTCCCTTTCCCGCGGCTATCAAGGGCCACGTGGCGGTGAAGGATATTCCGCGCCAGGACATGGCCAAGGCCAAGGAATATCTCGCCAAGACGAAATACGCCGATGGCGGACTGACCCTCGATTACGTCTATGTCCAGGGGTTGGAGGAAGAACGCAAGATCGGCCTGATCCTGCTCGGCGATCTGAAGGAACTCGGTATCACCGTGCAGCTGAAGCCGATGACCTGGCCGAACATGACGGCGCTGGCCGAGAAGGTGGACACCGCACCGGCTATGATAGCGGTGTTCACCACGCCGGTGGCCACCGATCCGGACGCAGTCGCCTTTCAGTACGCCAAGGGTTCCTGGGGTAAATATTACGGCTCGCACTATCTCGATGACCCGGAACTGGAGAAAATGATCATCGAGGCCCGGCAGACCGCGGAATGGGACAAGCGCGCGCCCATCTACGCCAAGATCCAGGAACGCATCGTCGCCGACCAGCCGGAAGTCTTCGGAATGCTGGCAAACCGGCGCTGGGCGCGTCGTGACTGGGTGCACGGGTTCAACTTCTCGCCTGTGCACTTCACCGGGGAAGTAGACCTATACCAGCTTGAAATCGTTCCGAAATAGCGGTTTCTGAGACAGGACGAAAACGGCCGGACCGATGTGTCCGGCCATTTTGATACGGACCCGGAGACCCGGAAAAGATGGCGCTCTACATCGGAAAGCGTATGGCCTTCCTGATAGTGATGCTGGTCGGGTTGCTCATCGTCACTTTCCTGATATCGCATGTGGCCCCGGGCGATCCCGCTTCGCTGGCCGCCGGTCCGGATGCGCCGCCCGAGATGGTGGAGCAGATCCGCCATGAATACGGCCTCGACAAGCCATTGCCTGTCCAGTTTGTCCTTTACCTCGAAGGCATATTGCACGGACAACTGGGCCAATCCGTCCGCACCGGCCATCCGGTCACGGAGGATCTGGCCGAATTCTTCCCTGCGACGTTCGAACTCGTCACGGTCAGTATGCTGATCGCCATCCTGCTCGGCATACCTCTCGGCATGCTCTCCGCCGTGAAGCAGAACCATTGGTTCGACCACGCCACCCGCATCGTCAGCGTCTCGGGCGTTGCGGTGCCGATGTTCTGGCTGGGCCTGATGCTGCAGTTGGCCTTGGCGCTCGATCTCGGCTGGCTGCCGCTGAGCGGACGCCTCGGCATCATGTCTGCGCCACCCGATCCGGTCACGCATCTCTATCTGATCGATTCACTCCTGGCAGGCCAGTGGGATGTGTTCCGGGATGCGCTCTCGCATATCATCCTGCCGGCGGTGACGCTCTGCTTTCCGGCATTGGCCTCGATCATCCGCGTCAATCGCGCGGAGATGATCGAGGCGCTCGGCCAGGACTACATCGTCAATGCGCGCGCCCAGGGCATAGGCCCCTTCCGGACCGTAGCCGTCTACGCGCTGAAGAACGCCTTCCTGCCAACGCTCGCCATGATCGGCCTGCGCTATGGCTGGATGCTCGGCGGCACAATATTGGTCGAATCCGTCTTCGATTGGCCAGGCATCGGGCTCTATGCAACGCAGTCGGCGATCGCTCAGGATTTTCAGCCGATCATGGGGGTGACCCTGCTGATCGGCGCGAACTTCATGATTGCCAATCTGCTTGTCGACCTGGCCTATATCTGGCTCGATCCGCGTACGCGGGAGGCAGCGTGAATACGGCCTTGCCCGAATTGTCCGATCCCGGCCGGCCATCGGAAAGCTGGCGCGAGCGGCATGCGAGCTCGATCCGCCAGATGCGTCTCTATTGGCATACCTACCGCCGCAATGCCTCTGCGATGGTCGGCCTTGTCCTCGTCGTGATCTTCCTGCTGCTCTCGCTGATCAGTCCGTGGATCGTGCCTTATCCGGCCGATGCAACGGGCGCGGTGCACATGGCCGACAAGCTGCTGCCGCCGTCGGCCGCGCACTGGTTCGGTACGGACGAGGTCGGAAACGACATCCTGACCAGGCTTCTCATCGGCACCCGCCTATCGCTTGAGATCGCCGTCATCATCACCGGGGTGGCCACCATTGTCGGCGTGCCTCTCGGCATACTGGCCGGCTTCAGAGGCGGATGGACGCGAGAGATCATCATGCGCGTGACCGATGTATTCCTCTCGGTTCCGGCACTGGTGTTGGCGATTGCCATCGTGGCCGCGCTTGGTATCGGCATCGTCAACGCCATCATTGCATTGTCGCTGGTCTGGTGGCCGGGCTATGTGCGGCTGGTCGAAAGCAAGACGCTGTCGCTGAAGGGCGAAGCCTATGTCGAGGCAGCGCGTCTGGCAGGGGCATCGACCGCGCGCATCCTGTTCTCGCATATACTGCCGAACTGCCTGTCACCTATCCTCGTCAAGGCAAGCATGGATATGGGCATGGCGATCCTGGCGGCCGCCAGCCTCGGCTTCATCGGCCTGGGCGCTCAGCCTCCGACACCGGAATGGGGCGCCATGATCTCCATCGGCCGCAATTACCTGCCGACCTGGTGGTGGTACGCGACCTTTCCGGGGCTGGCCATCTATCTTACCGTTCTCGGTTTCAACCTGATGGGCGATGGTTTGCGCGACGTGTTCGATCCGAAGAGCCGAGGCAGATGACCGCCCAGCTCCCCCTCCTTTCCATCGAGGACCTTCATCTCGACTTCGATACGTTCGACGGCGCGCTCCATGTGCTGGACGGCATAAACATCGCGCTCGATGCCGGCGAGACTGTCGGCATCGTCGGCGAGACCGGCTGTGGCAAGTCTGTCACGGTGCGCAGCATCCTGCGCTTGCTGCCGATGCCGCCGGCGCGATTTTCCAGCGGCGCCATCCGTTTCAAAGGTCGGGATCTCGCCGTCGCTTCCGAGCGCGACATGCGGCGCATCCGCGGCCTTGAGATCGCGCTCATCCCGCAGGACCCGATGAGTTATCTCAACCCCGTTTTCACGGTCGGCCAACAATTGATGGACGTGATCCGGGCGCACGCCCGCAACCGACCGCGTGACAAGCGGCCGGCCGAAAAGTCGGCGTGGGAGAAGGCTATCGAACTGCTCACGCAGGTCCATCTTCCACATCCCGAAAAACAGCTCGAAGCCTACCCCCACGAACTTTCCGGAGGCATGCGCCAGCGTGTGCTGATCGCCATGGCCCTTGCCGGCCAACCCTCGCTCCTGATTGCCGACGAGCCGACCACCGCTCTCGACGTCACCATCCAGGCGCAGATCCTGCGGCTGATCGGCGATCTGGTCGACCGGCTTGGACTGGCCGTCATCCTGATCTCGCACGACATCGGCGTCGTCGCCAAGGTCTGCCGCCGCATCGTGGTCATGTATGCCGGAACGGTGGTCGAGGACGCCTCCGCAGAGAACCTGCTCGACCGCCCGCTCCACCCCTATACGCAGGGGCTCCTCGCCGCCATCCCCAAGCTGCGCGGCGACAACCAGCAACTTTCCGGCATTCCCGGAAGTATTCCAAACCTGCTTCAACCGCCGGACGGGTGCCGTTTCTACGACCGCTGCCCGCTCAGGATGGATGTCTGCCGGACGACGAAGCCGCCGCTCGTGGACGCCGGCGGAGGGCAGCGTGTCGCCTGCCACCTCTATCCTGGACCCCGGCAGGAGGCGCGTTATGGCTGACGTGCCACTGCTACAGGTGAAGGGACTAACGAAACATTTCGATATTCATTCCGGTCGCTTCGGAAAGGCCGTGCTCAAGGCGGTGGACGGCATCGATCTCATGCTGGATCACGGCGAGAGCCTCGGCCTCGTCGGCGAGTCCGGCTCCGGCAAATCGACGGTGGCGCGGCTGGTCACCGGACTGCATCGGCCGACTGCCGGGGAAATCCTTTTCGAGGGGTCGCCCATCCAGGCCATGGGCAGCCGTGATCGCCGCCGTCTCGGCCGCGATATCCAAATGGTCTTCCAGGATCCGCATTCCTCGCTCAACCCGCGCAAGACCATTTTCGGCAGCATCGCCGAGCCGCTGACGATCCACGACGCGTTGCGCGGCGTGCGACTGCGCGCTCGCGTCGAGGAGCTTCTTGAAACCGTGCAACTCGACCGCCGCTTCATGTACCGCTTCCCACACGAATTGTCCGGTGGGCAAAAGCAGCGCGTCTGCATCGCGCGTGCGGTGGCGCTGAATCCGAAGCTCCTCGTCCTTGACGAGCCGACATCCGCGCTCGACGTATCGGTGCAGGCGCAGATACTCGAGTTTCTGCGCGAACTGCAGGACCGACTGGACCTCACCTATCTCTTCATCTCGCATAATTTGGCGGTGGTCCGCCATGTCTGCTCGCGCGTCGCCGTCATGTACATGGGACGCGTCGTCGAAGCGGGGCCGACCGCCGAGGTTTTCGACCAGCCGAACCACCCCTATACGAAAGTGCTTCTCGCCTCCGTACCTGAGCCGATCGCAGGACAGCAGGAAGCGCCGGTGCTCGGCGGCGACGTTCCAAGCCCGATCGCGCTGCCGCCCGGCTGCCCATTCAATCCGCGTTGCCCGAGCAAGATCGGCTCCGTCTGCGAGACCCTGAACCCCGAACTTGTTCCTCTGGGAAATGGCACGACTGGTGTACGGCAGGTCGCCTGCCACCTATTTCCCGCTCAGCTTCGCTAGAGCATGATCCGGAAAAGTGGACACCGGTTTTCCGAAAAGATCATGCTCAAACAAAGGGATAAGAGCATGATGCGCTTCAATCCAATCGTATTATGCTCTAATGTAACATCATCAAATCGTGAATGGATCCCACCTGTATAGGCGAACATTGCCCCTGAAGGATCCGGAACCGGGCCTGCGGCTGTTCACCGAGCAGGCGGACATGCTCTACGCGATCTTCGCCGTGTCCCTCATCTCCAACCTCCGGAGGCCCTGGTTTCAGCCGGCAACATGGTGATCTTGGCTGTCTTTGTCGAAATGCCGCGACCTGCGACCGGATATTCTCGCCGGCAGGATCGTTATCGATGTCATGAACTTCCGGGTGCCGACCGGTGGGACCATGGCTGAGTTCGAAGGGCGGCATTCGAGCAACGGGGTTGTCGCGCAGTACCTGTCACAAGCGCGTATCGTGCACAGCTTCAACCGTATGGGCTACCAGGAGATCAAGGAGGAAGCGGGGCCGCCGGCGACCCGGACCGGCGCGCACCGGCACTCGCCGGCGACGATGCCGAGGCACGCGCAATGGTCCCCACCTTCATCGCCGGGTGGGCTATGATCCCGTCGATGCTGGGTCGCTCGCGGCCAGCCGCGTCTTCGGTGTCGGTACGTCCGTCTTCCGCGTCACCTTCCGGCAAATTCACTCAGTTTTGCGAAGAAATCCTTCAGGATCGCATCACGGTTGATCCTGTAGACGTAACGCATCAGATGGCGCTCTTTCCCCACGCTCCAGGTCGGGATCTCTGTCAGAATGGGCGTTGGGACGAGGCTGCTTGGGCACCAGTCCGGATTGAGCAGCCAGCCGATCGGAGCCATGTCCCATATCTCTTTAGACCAGCCGACATGATCATTCGAATATTCCTTGTACCGCGCGGCAAGGAAATGGCCTATCTCTCCGAAAGGTTCCACATAGCGCTCGATTTTGGGAACAGTGCTAAGCAAGTGCGAGACCACCCCCCGGCACGGCAGAAGCACGACCGGGACGCCACAATCAAACAGGACCTGCGCTCCGCCGATATCCTGGCGGAGGTTGAATTCGTAGGTGTCGGGCCACTCGAGGGAATGGCCGCCAAGCCATACGACGACTACGCGGTCAATGATGTCGGGCGCCTCCGCGGTGGTCTGGGGCGTCGCACTGCGCCCCGACGGCCAGATAAACGCCATATTGGTAGCGCTGGGCATCGAGCCGCAACGCTTTCTGACATCGCCCAACCAGGCGTTGATGTCGATCATGCTTATCGTGAGTTGGATCGGCGTCGGCTACTGGATGACTTTCATCCTTGCCGGCCTGCAGGACATTCCAAAGGCCCTGTACGAAGCCGTCGTCATCGACGGCGCAAACCGCTGGCAGCAGTTCTGGTACGTCACGCTGCCTCAATTGCGGCGGCCGCTGACCTTCGTGCTGGTGGCCGATACGGTTGCGAATTTCCTTGTCTTCGCGCCCGTTCAGATCCTGACGGCCGGTGGGCCTGAAGGCTCGACGAACCTGATCATGAATGACATCTACACCAAGGCATTCGTGATCAGCGATCCCGAAAGCGCGGCTGCAACAACCATCGTCCTGGTATCGGCGGTGCTGATTGTCGTGACCCTGCAATTTCACTTGATGAGCCGCGGAGAGGATCGGTGAACGAGCATTCATCGGCACTTCGCTACGCGGCGATCATCCTTGCCGCGCTGGTGTTTTTCATGCCGCTTTGGTGGGTCGCCATCAGCGCGCTGCGGCCAGCCGACGAGATATTCCGCTATATCTCTCCCCTCAGCCTCCAAAGCTTCTGGCCGGAGCACTGGACCCTCACGAACATCGTCGGCCTGTGGGAAGGCAGCTTCCGGCGGGCGATCCTGAACTCGCTCTTCGTCTCCGCCGTGACGGTCATCGTCGGCCTTGCCATCTGTTCGATGGCGGCGTTCGCGCTTGCGGTGATCGATTTTCCCCTGCGAAACGCCGTCTTCATGACCATGGTAGTCAGTTTCCTGATACCATTCGATGCGATCGCAGTGCCGCTGTTCGGTATCATGCGGGACCTGCGCCTGCAGAATACCTATACTGGGCTTATTCTTCCGGGCATCGGCAACGGATTGGCCGTATTCCTGCTTCGACAATTCTTCCTGGGCATCCCGAAGGAATTGCGCGAGGCCGGCTTCGTCGACGGGATGGGCTGGTTCGGCATCTATTGGCGCATCTATCTGCCCCTCTCGGGGCCCGCGATGATCAGTGCCGCGCTGATCCTTTTCGTGTTTCAGTGGCAGGCATATCTTTGGCCCCTGCTGATCGCGCCTGCGCCACAATTCAAGGTGGCTGCTGTGGCGATCGCGCAATTTTCCGGGCAGTACGATGTCAATTTCGGCCTGATATTCGCCGCAGCCCTGTTTATTTCCGTCATACCGATGGTGATCCTGACGATATTGCAGCGGTTCTACTCGGCGTCGGTGGCGAGTTCGGGCGGAAAGGAATAGACGCGTGCGAGCCTTTTTCCGGCAGGGTAACGAGTCCGGGTCAACGCGGTGAAGTCGGGATTCCGGCGAGTGAGTTCGCCAGGAGACATCACGTGGAGGCTTGCGCCAGGAGGCCTCCAAAGCCCTTTACGCCATGTCGATAGCCCGCGAGCTTGAGTGCATGCCAAAGCGTCACTTGCGATGTCGAGAGCACAGGCTTTCCCAGTTCCTTCTCAAGTTCCTGCAGAACTCCCATCGACTGCCAGTTGGTGCACGCCAATACGACCGCCTCGGCTTCGGAAGTATCAACGGCGCGGACCGCATCGATCGCTGTTTGCGGTCCGAGGCGGCCGACCTGCAAATTGTCGACCATTCCCAGGCCGCTCGAGGCGACGATTTCGAAGCCGTTGTCGCTAAGGAACTTTATGGCGATATCATTCACCTCGGATTTGAACGCCGTCGACAGCGCCAGCTTCTTCAGTCCCAATGCGGTCAGGGCCGCCAGGAGCGCGGTGGAAGTAGTCGTCGCGGGCTTGCCGGACGCCTTCGAAAGCCGGGCAATCAATTCCCGATCATAGCCTTTACCACGCAAAAAGCTTGGGGCGGTCGCGCCCAGAACGACGACGTCGACATCCGCCGAAGCCAGATATCCGGCTTCCCGATCGATATCCTCGATCAGTCTCGCGATCGAGGCAGGCTCGATCTTCGTCAGGTAGCAGCGTGCCACGTGCAGCGTCACATCCGACGGCAAGGCCCTGTAGAACTCCACCTCGACCGTCGAGTTGGACGAAGGTACCAGCAACCCGATGCGTTTTGATACCTGGGACGAATGGTCAGACATGGCGGTTCCGTTCGAATGTGAGCTAAAGGATCTGGTTCAGAAATTCGCGCGTGCGCTCATGGCGCGGCGCGGCGAAGAATTCATCGGGCGGTGCGGCCTCAAGGATCCTGCCGTGATCGGTGAAATAGACCTTTTTGGCGACTTCACGGGCAAATCCCATTTCATGGGTGACGATCAGGCACGTGATGCCCTCCTCCGCCAATTCCCGAATGGTAACGAGAACCTCCTTGACGGTTTCAGGATCGAGGGCGGCGGTGACCTCGTCGAACAGCATGACGCGGGGACTCATCGCAAGAGACCTCGCAATCGCCACCCTTT
>Ga0207678_10006091_pt1 | contig 10730 bp, 6 predicted proteins | sample KBSC63metaG_FD_184319 | JGI IMG/M metagenome (GOLD analysis project Ga0207678, IMG submission 184319) | Corn rhizosphere microbial communities from Kellogg Biological Station, Michigan, USA - KBS C6-3 metaG (SPAdes) (version 2) | ecosystem: Host-associated > Plants > Roots > Rhizosphere > Soil ...
GGCGATGTTGTTCGGACGACACCGTTGTTGCGGCGATTGAACGGACCGATCACTTGGATCACGGCGGAAAATAATCTGAGCCTGCTTCAGGGAATCGATCGAGAGGGGCGTTATCTTTCATGGGAAAATCGAAAGTGCGTCGCAAAGACTGTCTACGATCTTGTAATCAATCTCGAAGATGATTGGGAGAGCAGCCGGTTTTTGAAGGAACTTAAGTTCAAACAACTCTTCGGCGCTCACCTGAACGGAGACGATCAGCTCGCTTATACTTCAGATTCGCGTGAGTGGTTCGACTTAAGCTTGATTAGCACTTACGGACGGGAAGAAGCGGACCGTCGCAAACTCTTAAACCGCCGCACTTACCAGGAATTGATTTTTGAGGGTCTGGGCCTTGGCTTTTGCGGTGAACCGTACTATTTGCCGCCTTCGATACCGACGAGATTGCAAGGAGATGTGGCTATCTCGTCCACTGCCGGCCCGGTGTGGCCGATGAAGAAGTGGGCATATTTTGACGAGCTCAAGAGGGAACTGCAGGCAATGGGCTTGACGGTAAATATCCTGCAAAATCGGCCGAGTTTGCTTGAACATTTGGCCGATGTCCAGGGTCATCGGTGCCTCGTTTCTGGAGACAGTCTGCCCATGCACCTGGCACTGGGCAGCGGCGTGCGCTGCGTCTCCATTTTTACTTGTACCAGTCCGTGGGAAATATACGGATATGGATTACAAGAAAAGGTCGTCTCGCCGTTTTTGCAAAACTTTTTCTATAAGCGCGGCTACGATCGGAACGCGACCACGTCAATCAGCGTTAGGAGAATCATGGACGCAGTCGTGGGGCAGTTAGATCCGTTAGTGGTTAACGTTCGCTGAGCTGATTAGGTTGATGATCACCAACAATACCTCAAACGTTGTTAACGATGATGCTGCTCTTGTTAGCATCGCTCGCGCAAGGGCGGGCATTGAAGGCCATCCGAAAGAGCCAATCGATCCCAATGAGAAACATCTCCGCACTGACCATCTTTTGCGGGATCTCAAGGGCCGGACGATCTCCAGCGCAGTCGTCACCATTATAGCGCAGGGAGCTCAATTCGTCTTAAATCTGGGCTCTATCATGATCATGGCGCGTCTTCTTACACCACAGGATTTTGGCCTGTTTGCGATGGTCACGACGGTGATGGGTTTCTTGCGCGTTTTTAAAGATGCCGGTTTGTCTACGGCTACCGTCCAAAGAGAAGGCATCACGCACGCTCAGGTCTCCAATCTGTTCTGGATCAACGTCGCCACGAGTGGTGCGATCGCCGTGATACTTGCACTTGGTGCTCCGGCTATCGCATGGTTTTATCGGGAACCGCGTCTGGTTGGCATCACGTTGGTTCTATCCAGCACTTTCTTGTTAAGTGGCCTGACAGTCCAACACACAGCTCTTTTGAACCGACAGATGCGTTTCATAGCCAATGCTTTTATCCAAGTTGCTTCAATATTAATCGGTTCTGCGGTAGGTGTTGCGATGGCTTGGATGGACTACAGCTATTGGGCCCTGGTCTGGGGAAACTTTGCTACGGTTGCCGCATCGGTTCTGCTAACATGGATTGCCATCCCATGGCGGCCTCAGCAGCCTCTGGGAGGAAGCGGCACTCGGTCCTTGGTAGGTTTCGGAGCTAACTTGACCACCGGTGGCCTTCTTTATTCATTCGCCAGGGGGGCTGACGCGATGTTAATCGGCCGATTCTTCGGGCCGAATTCGGTAGGTTTATATACGAGGGCGGGAGCGTTGCTGAACCGCCCGATGGAACAATTTCTGAGCCCGCTGCATTCCGTGTTCGTGCCAGCCTTATCCAGAATCCAGACGGAACCCGAGCGGTACCGGCGCGCTTTTCTTCGCGTTTACGAAGCAATGGCGCTGGTAAGTTCTGTTTGCGCGGGCGTGTTATTAGCTCTAGCTCGGCCACTCACTCTCGTTGTGCTCGGCGCAAAATGGGAACCGGCGGCGGCGATCTTTGCAGGCCTTACAATCGCAGCGTTCTGTATGCCGCTTGGTACAGTTTCAACATGGCTATTCATCAGCCAGGGGCGGGGGAGAGACTGGTTGTTTGCGAGCTCACTGGTTTCCGTGATTACTGTCGCATCTTTCATTGCTGGTCTCCCCTTCGGCCCAACCGGGGTCGCAATTGCTTATTCGACGATTAACCTCTTGATCGGGATGCCAGTTCTTTACTATTTTGCGGGACGGGAGGGGCCCGTCAGTACGGCTGATTTGTGGAGCGGAATTTTTCGGTACGTTCCGCTTTGGATTGTCGTCTGTGGTGTAACTTGGCTGGCGAATCGTTTCATGGGGAATTGCGCCCCCTTGATACAATTAGCAGTTTGCGCTCCCGTTGGCCTGCTGACTGCTTTAGTCCTAATCTGTACCGTGCCGCCAATCCGGAGAACGGCACTTGGGCTGACGAATATCCTCCGGGAATTGATCTCAAAGGTAAAGAGGTAAGGGTTCTCTTTGTAGCAAGGAATTGGCTAGCGAGCTTACCATTTCTTTGGAACCGCAGCGAGCACGCGAACCTAAATGTGCACGTGTGACGCTCTTTGGTGGTCGGATGGGTGTGTCGACGACATGAAAATATGCACACGCTAAACGATCAAGGGGAGGGGCGATGCTTGTCGCAAGCATCGGTGTCATCGCCCGCACCTCGTGTTTGCATTCCGACCTGGAGAGGAGTCGCTCGCATGGCTTTTGAGGCGGCGAATTACGAAGCTGAGGATGTCTTCATGGAGGCGGATGACGTCGACCTCCTTCCATTGGAACCCGGCGTGGGCTTCAGGTTTAGAGAAAAATGCCACCGTAGGCTTTTGTGGAAGGACGTGACTCGCCGACTCGCCTCGATCAACCCGGGACTTCGTCCGGTCAGGCTAAGAAAGGACTACGAGCTGTTTTTTTGCCGCTTCCAAACTCTTCGGGATCTGCTTTACGTGAACGCTGTCAAGGGTTGGAAGGATCGGTGCAGGACAAGCGTATGTTGGCTGGACGAATTATACTCCGCCGATGCGGCCCATAGCCGAAATTACTTGCACATCTTGAAACGATTCGATCATGTGTTTGTTGGCTTCAAAGGGAGCGTGGACTCGATCAGCAAAGTAATTGGACGGCCTTGCCACTTCCTTCCCTATGCGGTAGACGCGATCCGTTTCAGTCCTTACCCAAACCCGCCTGCACGGGTGGTCGACGTTTACAGCCTGGGCCGGCGACTAGAGTGCCTTCACAGAACGCTGCTTAAGTTCACGGCTGAGCGGAACATGTTTTACGTTTACGAGACGCTCCAGGCTGGGGCGGAAAACTTGGTGTTCAACCATAGGCAGCACCGTGAGTTACTGGCCAATCAAATCAAGCGGAGCCGATATTTTTTGGTTGCCCCTGGCAAGGCGAACCTACCAGAGGAGACTCGAGGCCAAATTGAAGTGCCCGCTAGGTTTTACGAAGGAGCGGCGGCCGGTACCGTGATGATCGGCCAAGCCCCGGATTGTGAGCTATTTCGCCAGCTTTTTGATTGGAGGGACGCGGTTATTCCAATCGATCACAATAACTCCGATGTGACGGGCGTTTTGACCGAGCTTGCTGGTCAACCGGAGCGGCTCTGCGAAATCAGCCGTCGTAACACTGCGGAAACTCTCCTTCGGCACGACTGGTCGTATCGCTGGAAACAAATTCTTGCCATTGCCGGCCTCAAGCCCATGCCGCAGCTTCAGTTGCGGGAGAAACGATTGAAAGAACTGGCGGACGTTGCCAGAAATTATCCATTAATGTAGTGCCCCGGCGGGTGACAACGACAGTACCCCACGCGGAAGGTTGTCACTTCACTACGGCTCTCCTCGTACCAACCGCGTGTGCCATAAGCAACTCATACAATAACATGATCGACTAAATCTTCGGACCCACCGGGCAAAAGATTTAGGCGCGAAATGAAGCAAAACAAAAAGCGTAACAAAATCGTCTTTTTCGGCGTGTTTGGTAAGCAGAATTTAGGTAATGAATGCACCTTGGAGGCTACTATGTATAACATCCATATGGTTCTTCCGGATGCAACATTTTTATGCCTTTGCACAGTCCCCGAGGATACAGAACTAAGACATAATATCCCTGCATTTGCAGCGCATCAAGAATATCCAGCTTGGTTAGACTCTCAATTGTGGTCTGGGCGATTCTCAAGGTGTATGAAATTGCTGCGAAAGATGTTTTTCCGAATTCCGCTGGAAGTGATCCATTGGGCTCAGGGCTTTAAGGTGATGAACGGAAGCCAGATGCTCATTGTGCCAGGAACGCAAGTGGTATCAGATTACGTGACCGGACCGTTTAGCTGGCCCTACGATATATTCAAATGGGCAGTCATTGCGAAACTGTGCAGGGCCAAGGTGCTCTTCCTTAATATCGGAGTCGGCCCGATATATCACCCTCTGAGCAGGTGGTTCATTATGGCTGGTCTAAATCTCTCGGACTATCGTAGCTACCGAGACGATGCGTCGAAACAGTACGTGGAGAAAACGGTGGCTTGTCGGAGTTGGGACGCCGTTTATCCCGATTTAGCGTTTAGCTTGCAAAGCACCTTGTTACCAGCATGTCGGAATGGGGATAAATCCAGGCCTGTCTTCGGTGTTGGACTAAAGGACTACCTGGGTCGAGAGGGCTTGCGTGATCGCCACAATAATCGCGCCTATCGGGATTACTTGAACATGCTGGGAGATCTTGTGGCCTGGTTGTGTGAGCGAAAGTACGAAGTGCGACTGATCATCGGAGATGTCTTGTATGACAGCGGCGTGGAACAAGATTTCATGGAATTGCTGCACGAGCGTGGATTAATGAAGAAAGACGGTCAGATTGTTAATGAACCGGTGTTCACAGTAAAGCAGTTGTTGTCTCAAATCGCAGCCATCGACTTTTTAGTTACATCACGGTTTCATAACGTAGTATTGGCTCTTATGCTCGATAAGCCCGTAGTCTGCCTGTCAGACCATCGAAAGCTAGATTCCTTGATGAGCGACATGGGATTAACGGAGTACTGCCTTTCTCTTGCTAATTTGGATTTTGACGATTTGATCGAGAGACTTGTTAAGCTCGAACAGAATGCCGCAACGCTTAGGCCGTATATTAGACAGAAGACCGAGGAGTATCGTAGAACTTTGGACGCGCAATACGCCCTTATCTTCGAAAGCGCTTGAGCGAACGTTAGTCTGTGCATCATGCCCCTTGGGCAACGACCCGTCGTCGGCGTAAAGCGCAAGTCGGTGGTCGGAGTCGGCTATCCCAGCCACTGTCATGGCCTGAGGGTGACTTGGAAAAACGCGGGATCCGCCATGAGGTCGACATTCGCTCAGAATTTCATTGTGATAAACAACCACGCGCATCATCGAATTCTGGCGAAAGCGGCGCGCTTGCAGGTCTTAGGAAAGTCTCCTGCTGGCTTTTATTTGCGGCTCAATAAATGGTTATGGGACCGGGTCCCTTCTCGCGTACGAGATTTGTACTCCGTCCGATCTTACATGGCGTGGTTGCATACCTTGGTTTGCCTTAGCACCAAGCGGCAGCAGTATTTCGGCACGTTCTTCCTGCGCAATCGTCCAGCTCTCGAGTTGGTGCGCCGCCTGGTCGGAGAAAGAGAGCACGGCTCGACCGTCAGAATTACCGTGCTGGGTTGTAGTATCGGGGCTGAGGTTTATTCAATCCTCTGGATCGTTCGCTCGGCACGGCCGGACTTAAAAGTGCTGTTGGATGCGGTGGATATCTCCAAAGAAATACTGACCTTCGCTGAGAAAGGCATTTACGCTCCTGACACCTCCCGGTCGGTCGGTGCTTCGATTTTTGAACGGTTGACCAAGGCTGAGATGGTTGAAATATTCGATTGGGAAGGCGACCAGGCTACGGTTAAGTCATGGCTGCGGGAAGGGATCACGTGGTGGCTTCTGGATGCCGCTGATCCGGAACTTGTAGACGCTCTCGGGCCTCAGGACATGGTGTTCGCGAGTAACTTTCTCTGCCACATGGCCCGAGACGATGCACAGAAGTGCCTCGGCAATATCGCGCAACTGGTTAGTCCCGGAGGATACCTTTTTGTTTCGGGAGTAGATCTGGATGTTCGAACGAAGGTCGCACTTGAGCTTGGCTGGGAGCCGGTGCCGGAGTTGATAGCGGAAATCCATAACGGTGACCCTTCCGTGCGGGCCGACTGGCCCTGGCGGTGGTGGGGTCTTGAGCCCTTGGACCGAAGAAGACGCGATTGGCGAACTCGTTATGCTGCCTCATTCCGGGTTGTTAGCTCACAAATCCAGTAATTTAAGATGGAGTGCCACGGTCCAGCATTGAGCCGCATAACATGTACACTGCTCTTCTAGGTACCCCAGGGAGAACCAGTAACATGGATACCATTACACGGATTCTTGTAAGCGGAACAGAACGGTATCTTGCTGCGTTGTTAGCACTGGCGTTAACCCGCCAGGGCTATGAAGTCATTGGTTTGGACACCGGCTTTTCCAAAGGCCGTACGTTATATCAAGACGGCGGAACCACACCGTTGATGCTCGCCAAGCACCTTCGTCACGGCGAAGCAGAGCACGCGAAGGATGTGGCTGCCGTCCTTCCCATGGCCGAACCGCAGAATGGATCCGGGTGGCCAACTTGCCGCCGCACTTGGCTTAAGGCGTGATAATGTAATCGACGTCGGAATACCTTACGATTTTCGCAGTGCGAGGCGCGACTCTCGAATTGTGTCGGCATGCTAAGGCCCACACAGATAATAGGTTACAAGTTTCGCGAACAACGGCTCTCTGTTGGCACTGGATTTGCTGTTTTACTGTTTTGATACAGAGACGGCCTATGCCGTTTGTGAGAATAAAAAGGGCACAGTGGATATAGAGACTACGTCCCTTGAAAACGGGGGCCCTTGTCGATCTTGATTCGCGGACTCTCTTTTTGGACGCAATGACGCCCGATGGCGGCACGACCAGGAAACGCATTCATGCTGAGGAAAGGCCATAATATTCCTGTAATATCCGCAAGATACTTCAGGGGAGTAGCCGAAGCCTGCATTTTGCGGATGGGCCGGGTTACCGCGATTGCAGCTTTAACGGTGCTAGCGTGGGCGCTGATAGTCGGTGGCAATCTCCCCGCAGCGCTTGTGCCTCCGGGGTTTACTGAAACTCTAATCTCGGGGCCATGGACCAATGCTGTCGGAATCGCTTTCGAAAGCAGCGGGCGCATGTACGTGTGGGAGGGGAGCGGCCAACTCTGGTTTAAGGATCCAGGCGACGCCAATTATACGCTGCTCCTCGACATCCACGACGAGGTTGGCAAATGGGGTGACCACGGAATGCTGGGGTTTGCGCTGGATCCCGAGTTTCGGGTCAACGGTTACATCTATGTGTTGTACGTCGTGGATCGCTACTATCTTTTCCATTCGGGAGACCCCAATTACGACCCCAATGCTAATGAATACAATGCCGCAACAATCGGGCGCCTGACGCGATACACTTGCCGCTCTGCGGATGGCTTTCGCTCAGTGGACCCGGCCAGTCGGCAGATTTTAATTGGAGAAACCAGACAGACGGGAATCCCAATTTGCTCCACTTCGCATGGGGTTGGAAGCTTGGTGTTCGGTGAGGATGGAACGTTGTTGGTATCGGCAGGAGACGGAGCTGGTTTCGACGACGCCGACACTGGCGGCTCTCACCCGGGCAGTTATGCCCCTCAGGCCTTGGCTGACGGCATTATCCGGCCAAAGGAAGACATCGGCGCTTTTCGCGCTCAGTTGGTTGATTCCCTCAACGGAAAGGTGTTGCGAATTGATCCAGCCACCGGCAATGCGGTGCCCAGCAATCCGTACTACGACGCTGCGAATCCGAGGTCGGCGCGCTCACGGGTTTGGGCATTAGGATTGCGCAATCCTTTTCGCATGACCTTGAGGCCAAACACGGGCAGTCATTATCCACCCGACGGTAACCCAGGGGTTCTGTACCTCGGGAATGTTGGTTGGAACACTTGGGAATCATTACCGGTGGTCACCGGTCCAAGACAGAACTTTGGCTGGCCTACCTATGAAGGATTGAGTATCGCCAATGGCTATGATGTCGATATCGCCAATCAAGACGCTCCAAACCCCCGATACCCTAGCCCCGGCTGCAGTCAGTATTTTTCTTTCAGACAGTTGCTTCATGAAGCTACGCTGGATCCAGCCGGGCAGCCGCCGTTTGCCAATCCGTGCGACGCGTCGCAAAGGATACCAAGTTCTATCCCGCAGTTTCTCCATACCCGGCCGGTGCTGGATTGGGAACACGGCTTCTCAGTCACACGTACCCCAATTTACGGCCCCTCAGGCGACGCGCAGATAGCAAACGTGGGAGATCCCGGCTCGCCGGTGTCCGGAACGCCGTTCGGAGGAAACTGCGCTATCGCGGGCACATGGTACACGGGCACGAACTTTCCAGTGGCCTATCAAAACTTATTTTATTTTGCCGATTGGGCTGCACAGGCGATCAAGACCCTGGCCTTAGATGCTAATAACAGGCCATTTGCACTGGGTGGCTTTGCCGTGGATGCCGGGGCCGTTGTGAACATCGTGCAACATCCTACTGACGGGACCCTCTATTATATCACTTACAACTACACTGGGGGCGCGCTCAAACAACTTTCTTATACCGGCAATCGGACCCCGGTTGCAGTTGCTTCGGCGGACCGGTATTATGGCCCGACACCGCTGGCGGTGCAGTTCAGCAGCAACGGTTCTTACGATCCGGATAACCAGCCGATTACCTACTCGTGGAACTTTGGCGATGGTTCGCCGCTTAGCACACAGGCTAATCCCGCACACACCTTTACAGCATCGCCTGGGGTGCCAACTGGGTACGTGGTAACACTAACGGTGACCGACAGCGGGAATTTGTCGTCGCAAGCCACGCTAATTGTCTCGGTAAACAACACTCCCCCGAACGTCACCATCAACAGCCCGGTCGATGGAGCGCTCTATTCCCCGGTTAACCCAACCACGATTAACCTAACCGCTGCGGTGAGTGACGCTCAGTCGAGCAACGCACAACTATCTTATCAATGGCAGGTGCTACTGCATCACAACAATCACAACCATCTCGTTTACTCGGACACGAACCATTCGACCACGGCGGTGCTCGACCCGACCGGCTGCGACGGGATCAACATGTACTACTACCGGGTAATTCTCACCGTGACAGACCCACAAGGCTTGGCAACAACGCGAGAGGTGCGGCTTTATCCAGATTGTGGGCCGGACACACCGCCAACGATCTCTAACATCCCCAATCAAACGATTTTTCAAAACACTTCCACTGGCCCTGTTCCGTTCACCGTGGGCGACGCACAAGTAGCGCCGGCGAACCTGCAATTGAGCGCGGCGTCATCTAATCCGGTGCTAATACCTAATCAGAATATCGTGTTCGGAGGGTCCGGCGCTAACCGCACCGTAACCGTAACACCGGCAGTCGGACAAACGGGGACTGCCACAATCACTGTAACGGTGAATGATGGGCCGAACAACACCAGCACGAGCTTTTTAGTCACTGTAAATCCAGGTTCAGGTACACCGACTCCGACACCAACGCTTACGCCTACTCCGACGGCTACACCTACTCCAGGGTCGACAACAGGTTGTCAACGGCCACTGATAATTGATCACACCAAGGTTCCCGGCACGCAGTCGAATTTCACCGTGCTGGTGAGCGTTACTGATGCTGCACTTAAGACAGTTGCCAACGGTGGCCACGTTGCCAATGCGAATGGGTATGACATCGGGTTTTATGCGGATTCTTCTGGCTTAACAAAATTGAAGTGGGAGATAAATTCGTACAATCCGTCGACGGGACAGCTTATCGCATGGGTAAAAATTCCCACCCTGTCGAGTACGACAGACACGTCGTTCTATCTCTTCTACGGAGATCCATCGATTACGACCGATCAATCTGATCCACTCAACACATGGGATTCCAATTTTAAGGCCGTTTACCATCTTGGCGACGGGACAATCCTAACCGCAACCGATTCTACCGGTGGCAACAATGGGACGTTAATTAACAGTCCTACGGCGATTGCCGGAAAGATCAGTGGAGCGGTCCACCTTGTATCAACCAGTAGCCAATATATATCGCTGGCTAATCCAGGGGATTTTCCAGTGCAAACGGCGTGGACAGCAGAGGGATGGTTCAAGCCTGCAACGGACGCAAACATGGGTCTCTTTTGGGGCAGTACTTCAAATAACGGCCCTCATTTAATACTTCCGGGAAACAACACTTGGCGAATTGGTTTTTGGGGTGGTGCGTCTACTGAAGGCGGTTCTGTTAACCTGAATACTTGGCAGCACATAGTGGGGACTTTTGATGGCGCGAATCTGAGGCTTTACAAGAACGGTTCGCTGATAGCTGGACCTAACAGTGCAAGCCCTTCTTCTATCTCTATCTCCAGTGCTGCGATAGGATCCAGGTATGGCGACTTTCTGTTTAATGGCGATGTCGATGAGGTGCGTATTTGCAGCACAGCCCGATCTGCCGCCTGGATCACTGCCGAGTACAACAACCAAAATTCTCCTGGATCGTTCATCACAATGGGAAGCGAGTCGTGTTTATCGACAACGCCCACTCCCGCTCCTACCGCGACTCCAACGCCCACCCTAACTCCAACTCCAACCTTCACTCCTACTCCGACTCCGACACCAACCTTCACTCCGACACCA
>Ga0207678_10006092_pt1 | contig 10728 bp, 6 predicted proteins | sample KBSC63metaG_FD_184319 | JGI IMG/M metagenome (GOLD analysis project Ga0207678, IMG submission 184319) | Corn rhizosphere microbial communities from Kellogg Biological Station, Michigan, USA - KBS C6-3 metaG (SPAdes) (version 2) | ecosystem: Host-associated > Plants > Roots > Rhizosphere > Soil ...
CCGCGACCTGCCGATGCAGTGGCTCACCACCACCGCCTTCAGCCTCATGCACGCCGCGGCCGAGGACGTGGCGGCCGGCCGCCTCGACGCCAGCGAGGCGCCCAGGCTCATCACGGCTACGCTGCTCGGCGCTTTCGCCTTGCCTGCGCCCAGCGGCCCTGCGCCCAGCAGCCCGGCGGTACCGCGCTAAAAGACAATGAGGATCAAAATCATCAGCCAGAACGGGCGCTGGCTTCGCGCGGGCAGCCCGCCGTCTTGACTTTGGCACACGGGCGGCGCCGTCCCTGGTGGCAAACGGAAGATGGTGGATAGCAGCCCACACGGGGGTGTGGGCTGCTATCCACCATCGTTGGCTGCTGTGGCCGGGTGGCGGAGCACGCGGTCGTTCTGATGGATGATTTTGCTACGCGGCGGGGGTGGGCTTTCCGGCCTGCTTGCTGCCCCCGGCGCCGAAGATCGGGATGCCACGTGGTCTTGCCTGACCCCGGCTGCGAGCCCGGATGCGGTCAGCCACGATGGCCACGCCGAGGACCAGGCCAAGGGCGACCTGCTGGTAGTACGGGTTGACGTTCAGGACGATCAGCGCGTTGTTGATCATCATGAGCAGCAGGATGCCGAAGACCATGCCGACGATCCGGCCCTCGCCGCCGTACAGGCTCACGCCGCCGATGACCGCGCCGGCGATCGCGTCGAGCTCCCAGCCGTTGCCGATGCTGGGGTCGCCGACGCCGACCCGGCCGATGACCAGGACCGCGACGAGGCCCGCGCAGGCGCCGCTGATCACGTAGGTGAGCATGAGGCGCCGCTTGACCGGGATGCCGGCCAGCCGGGCCGCCTCCTGGTTGCCGCCGACGGCGTAGATCTGCCGGCCGATGTAGGTGCGCTCCATCAGGATCCAGGCGACGACGGCCACCACCACGAAGATGATGTCCGGCACCGGGATGCCCGCCACCTTGGACAGGGTCAGGTCCTGGTAGGAGAACGAGACCCCGCTGACCGGCTGGCCCGAGGTCAGCGCGAGTGCGCCGCCGGCGGCGGCAGTCAGCGTCACTAGCGTGATCGCGAACGGCGGGACATCGAGCCGGGTGACGAACCAGCCGTGCAGGTACCCGATGATCATGCCGATCACAATGGAGATGATGATGCAGAGCCCGACGGGCACGCCCACGTTGACGTTTAGGTAGGCGGAAACCATGGAGCACAGCGCGACGACCGAGCCGGGGGACAGGTCGATGCCGCTGGTCAGGATCACGATGCCGGCGCCGATGGTCAGGATGCCGTAGTTGGCGAGGTCTAGCCCGATGACCTGGAGGTTGGACGCGTTGGCGAACCGTGGCTGGAGGATCGTCACGACGACGAAGACCAGCACGCACGCGGCGACCACGCCGAATTCTGGTATGTCAACGATCGCCCGCAGCCGGTTCCGGCGCACCGGGGGAGCCGCCTGTACAGTCTCGGGCGCGTCGTTCGACGTTCCCGCTTGGCTTCTTGTCACGGGATTTCCTTAACTCCGCTAGCCGTGAGCAGGACTTGCTCTTTGGAGAACTGGTCTTTGGCCAGGACACGGCCAATGCGGCCGTGCCGGAGCACGACGATCTGGTCCGACAGGTGGAACAGCTCCTCAAGCTCCGAGGACGCGACGATCACGGCCATGCCGCGCGCCCGTGCCTCGTCGATGAGCCCGTAAATCTCCGCCTTGGCCCCGACGTCGACGCCACGGGTGGGCTCGTCGAGCAGCAGCAGCTTCGGCTCGGCGGCGAACCACTTGCCGAAGATGACCCGCTGCTGGTTGCCGCCGGACAGCGAGCCGATCGGCTGCTCAATCGACGCGAATCTAGCGCCGGTGCGGCTGGTGAACTCCTTGGCCCGGTTCCGCTCCGCCTTAGGCGAGAAGAACCCGCCCCTGGTCAGCCGGCGGAGGGTCGCGAGCGTCACGTTCCAGCGCACTGGGGCGTCTGGGAGGATGGACTGCTGCTTTCGGTCCTCCGGAACGAGCGCCACGCCGGCCTCGACGGCATGGCCCGCGTTCCGCGGCGCATAGGCGGCCCCGGCAAGCGTCATGGTGCCGCCTGTGCGGGGGATGGCGCCGAAGATGGTGTGCATCAGCCGGCTCCGGCCCGCGCCCATGAGGCCTGCGACGCCGAGCACCTCGCCCTCGCTGACGCTCAGGCTTACCGGCCCGAGGCCCACCGCGGTGAGGTCCTCGGCGGCGAACACCGGCGCCGACCGGGCGAGGCCGCTATGGTCCGCCGTCACGGTGGCCAGGTGCTCCCGGCCGACCATCTCCTTGATCAGCCGGTCGTCGGTCGCGTCCGCCACGGGCATGTCGGCGACCAGCCTGCCGTTGCGCAGCACGACCACCCGGTCGGCGGCCTCCCTGACCTCCTCGAGGCGGTGTCCCACGAAGATCACGGCGCCGCCGTTGGCGGCGTGCTCCCTGGCGATGCTGATCACCAGGTCGGCCTCGACTGGGCCGAGCGCCGAGGTCGGCTCGTCGAGGATGAGCAGCTTGGGGTTGCGGCCGAGGGCCTTGGCCACCTCGAGCAGTTGCCGCGCCGGGATGGACAGCGTGGAGACCGGGGCGTGCGGGTCGATGTCGAGGCTGACCCGTTTCAGCATTCCCCGGGCGACAGCGGCGACCGACTTCCTGCTGAAGAAGAATCCCTTGCCTTCCGGCCGCATGCCGAGCGTGAGGTTCTCCGCGACGCTCAGCTGGCCGACGAGGGGAAACTCCTGCGAGACCATGGCGACGCCCGCTGCCTGGCTCGCGATGGGCGAGCCCGGGTGCACCGAGTCGCCGTTGATGACCACGTCACCGCCCGCGTCCGGTGCCACGGTGCCGGCCAGGATGCCGAGCATCGTGGACTTGCCCGCGCCGTTCTCGCCGACGAGGCCGGTGACCTCGCCGTTGCGGAACGTCAGCTCGTCGAGCTGGAGGACGGTGGCCAGGCCATATGTCTTGGACACGCGTCGCAGGGAAACGCCGTCGGCGTTCCCCTGCGACACGTGGCTAGCAGCCGATTCGGTCACTGCGACTTAAGCCCGATCCCGGTCCAGAAGGTCAGGAAGTCGTTGATGTTCGCCTGGGTCATGACGCCCACCCCGGTGCTGAGGGTGTTGCCGCCGGTGCTGTCGAAGTACGGCTTGACCAGGGCCATCGTCGCGCTTTCGCCCAGCGCCTTGTCGGCCGCCAGGACGTAGGCCAGCATGTAGCCCTGGTAGTACGGGCGCTGCAGGATGGACGCGGCGATGGCGCCGCTCTGCACGTCGCTGACGGTGTCGGACTCGCCGTCGTCGGAGACGATGGTGATCTTGCCGGTGTTGCCGGAAGCCTTGACGGCCTGAGCCGCCGCGCCGCCGTCGTAGGAGTACACGGCGTAGATGCCCTTGATGTTCGGGTTCGCCTGGATCGCGGCCTGCAGGTCGGAGACCGCGGTGTTCACGTCCTGGTTGTCGTTGAGCGTCTGCACCACGTTGATGCCGGAGCCCGCGCACTGCTTGAACCCGGCCACCCGCTGCTGGGTGTTCGCGGCGGTCAGCGAACCGCTGATGGCCACCACGTCACCCGAGCCGATCGCCTGGGTCATCGCCTTGCCCGCGTCGCAGCCGGCGGTCGTGTTCGGCGTGCCGATGTAGAGCTGGGTCTTGGCGCTGGGCAGCGGCGAGTCGTAGGCGACCACGCTGACGCCCTTCGCCACGGCCTGCGCGATCGGCGTGGTGACCGAGTCCGACGTCACCGCGCTGACGCCCCAGCCGGTGTAGCCCTGCGAGGTCAGCGTCTCGAGCAGGGAGACCTGGACGCTCGCGGTCGAGGAGGTTGGCTCGGTGAACTCGCCCGTGGCGCCCTTGCCGCCGAGCCACTTCATCGCGTCGTTCCAGCCGGCCTTGGCCTCGTTCCAGTACGAGGCGTTGCCGTTGGTGATCATCGCGATCTTGACGTCGGACAGGCTCTTGCTGCCGATGGCAGTCTGGATCTTGGTGGTCAGCGCCTTCAGGTTCGCGTCGTTGAACGAGGACGAGCCGACGATGGCGTTTGCCCCCTCGCCACCCGCCGCAGCGGACGTCGAGGCCGCAGCCGAGGCGGGGGCTGAGGTGGCGGCGCTGCTCGCCGGGGCGGAGGAGGAACTGCTGTTCGACGGGGAGGAGCACGCCGCCAGCGCTAGGGCACCGGCGGTGACGGCAAGCCCTGCCGCCAACTTTCTGTTCATTCGAAATCTCCTTGTTTTGTTGTTCGGAGGTAAAGGTCCGGATGAACGGATCCATCCGTTGCCGTGATGTCTCACTGAATTTCTTTGCCTTTATCGGCGTATTGAGTTGTTAACGTTGCCGGGAATGTATGTCGGTTTTCTGGATGGTGTCAAGATCCGCGAATCGGATTGTTATAATTGCGGATCTTTGCCCTGTAAAAGGGCGCGAAAGTACCCCTGAGCAGGCAGGATGTAACTAAAGAATTATCGGATGGCATACAGGCATGCCGAGAGCCATAAAGGTAAGGCGAGGCCGTTACCTTGGCGAAGCGCGTAGCAAAAATAGCGGCAAAGAGCGTAATAACCAGTGCGGTGCCGTCGATAAAGCCGTATGGCTAGACACGCCCCGCAGCCGGAAGTTGCTCTCCCGGGGCGTCTGTGTGCTATTTCCGAATATGATCTCCTCTGCGCTTAGATTCCGCGCGCAAGTCGGTAATAGGCGGCATTTGCCCGGATTTCGGCCTCGAACGACCGGAGCGTTGTCGCCGAGTCGATGATCAGAAGCTCGGTTCCCGCCATGCGCGCGAAGTCCTCGAAGGCTTCGATTCCGACCGCGGTGGACATGACGGTGTGGTGCGCCGCGCCGGCGGTGAGCCAGGCGGCCGCGGAGGTGGCGAAATCAGGGGCGGGCTTCCAGACGGCACGGCCGACGGGCAGCTTGGGCAGCGGGGCGGTTGGCGGGACGAGTTCGACCTGGTTGGCGACCAGCCGGAACCGGTCGCGCATGTCCGAGAGCGCGACGACCACGCCAGGGCCAGGATCGGCGGTGAAGACAAGCCGTACGGGATCCTCGCGGCCGCCGATGGAGAGGGGGTGGATCTCCAGCCGGGGGCGGGTGGTGGTGAGGGTGGGGCAGACTTCCAGCATGTGTGCGCCGAGGATCCGCTCCTCACCTGGTGTTAGGTCGTAGGTGTAGTCCTCCATGAGGGAAGCGCCGCCGGGGAGCCCGGCTCCCATTACCTTGGCGGCGCGGACCAGAATGGCGGTCTTCCAGTCGCCCTCGGCCCCGAACCCGTAGCCGTCGGCCATGAGCCGCTGCACTGCCAGGCCAGGGAGTTGCCTCAAGGCCCCGAGGTCCTCAAAGCTGGTGGTGAACGCGCTGAAGTCGCCCGCCTCAAGGAAGGAGCGCAGGCCAAGCTCGATCGCGGCTCCGTACCGCAGCGACTCGTGCCGGTCGCCGCCGGGAAGCAGTTCGGGGGCGACGTCGTAGCGGTCGGCGTACTCCTCGACGAGCTCGTCAACGCGGTCCTTGGGGGCGGCGTCCACGGCGGCCACCAGGTCGTTGACGCCCCAGGTGTTGACCTGGACGCCGAGCACCGCCTCGGCCTCGGTCTTGTCGCCTTCGGTCACGGCTACATAGCGCATGTTGTCGCCGAAACGGGCGAGCTTCAGCGACTGGGTGGCCGCCCGTCCGGCGGCGGCCCGCGCCCAGGTCGCCACGGATGTGACCACGCGAGGATCGGACACGTGGCCCGCGACGGTCTTGCGGGCGATACCGAGCCTGGTCTGGATGTAGCCGAACTCCCGGTCGCCGTGCGCGGCCTGGTTCAAGTTCATGAAGTCCATGTCGATCTCGGCCCAGGGCAGCGCCACGTTCGCCTGCGTGTGCAGGTGCAGCAGTGGCTTGCTGAGCGCCTCGAGCCCCGCGATCCACATCTTCGCCGGGGAGAACGTGTGCATCCATGCGATCAGGCCGATGCACGAGTCATCGGCGCTGGCATCCAGGCATAGCCGCCTGATGGCCGCCGTATCGGTGAGCACCGGCTTCCAGACCACCCGGATGGTGATGTCTGGCGCGGCATCGAGCGCCTCCGCGATCACCCGGGACTGGCTCGCCACCTGACGCAGGGTTTCCTCGCCATAAAGGCCCTGGCTGCCAGTGACGAACCAGATCTCGGCGGTGGGGGAGGTACTCATGATGCGAAAGACTCCGTTCGGGGTCATCGTGAATGTTTTACATAGGTTGGGCTGGTGGATAACGGCTTTCCTGGCTGGCCATACACATTCTGGTAGCGGTCGTAAAGGTGGTCGATGTCGGCCTGGGGAATCGGGAGCGGCTCGCCGAGCTGGCGGGACAGGTGCACGGTGCGGGCCACGTCCTCGCACATCACGGCTGCCTTAACCGCCGCGCGGGCGTCCTTGCCGATCGTGAATACTCCGTGGTTGCGCATCAGCACCGCCGGCGAGCGATGACCGGAGAGGGTCTCGACGATGCCCTGCCCGATGGAGTCGTCGCCGATCAGCGCGAACGGTCCGACCGGGATCTCTCCGCCGAACTCATCAGCCATCGCGGTGAGCACGCACGGGACGGGCTCGCCGCGCGCTGCCCACGCGCAGGCATAGGTGGAGTGCGTGTGCACGACGCCGCCGACTTCCGGCATGTGCCGGTACACGTAGGCGTGGGCGGCGGTGTCACTGGACGGGGCGAGGTCGCCTTCCACCACGGTGCCGTCCAGGTCGCAGACGATCATGGACTCCGGGGTCAGCTCGTCGTAGGAGACCCCGCTCGGCTTGATGACCATCAGGTCGTGGCCGGGCACGCGGCCCGAGACGTTGCCCGCCGTCCACACGACGAGCCCGTACCTGACGAGTTCGGCGTGCAGCGTGCTTACCTGCTCACGCAGCAACTTGAGCTGGGTCGTCAGAGCGCTCATGCGAGGGTCGCTCCGTTCCTGCGGTTACGGAGGCGGTGCAGCACGTCGTTACCCGCCCATTCTGGCCTGCCGGAGAAGTAGTCATGAAGGGTCCGGTACTCCGCGAAGAGCTCGTCGTACACGTCAGCGCGCGCCGGGTCCGGGACGTAGGCCGCCTGCTCGGCCCGGCCCATCACGGCGGAAGCAGCGGCAACGTCGGCGTGCAGTCCGGCGGCGACCGCGGCGTGGATAGCCGACCCGACCGCCGGCGCCTGGTCCGAGGCGGCGACGGACACCGGGCGGCGCAGTACGTCCGCGTAGATCTGCATCAGCAGCCTGTTGCGCTTGAGCCCGCCGGCGACGATGAATTCAGTGACGGGCACTCCCGCGGCCTCGAACGCCTCGACGATCACCCGGGTGCCGTAGGCGGTGGACTCGACTAGGGCTAGGTAGACCTCTTCTGGGGTGGTGGCGAGCGTGAGCCCGGCGATCACCCCGGAGAGGTGGTGGTCCACCAGGATCGACCTGTTGCCGCCCATCCAGTCGAGGGCGATAAGGCCGTGCGCCCCCACGGGCTGTCCCTCGCACTGGCTCGACAGGTACTCGTGCAGGTCCTGGTCGCGCTCTGCGGCTTCCTCGAGGTAGCTCTCCGGGACGCCGAGGCTGGTCCACCACGCGAAGATGTCGCCGACGGCGCTCTGCCCCGCCTCGTAACCGAACTTCCCGGCGATGATCCCGCCGTCTACCACCCCGCAGATGCCTGGCACCGCCGCGAGCCGGTCGCCGTTCATCACGTGGCAGGTGGAGGTGCCCATGATCGCGAGCATCTGCCCGGGGGCGATGGCCCGGGCGGCGGGGGCCGTGACATGCGCGTCGACGTTGCCCGTGGCCACCGCGATGCCCTCGGGGAGGCCGGTGAGCGCGGCACCCGCGGCGGTCAGCGACCCGGCCCGGCTGCCGAGCTCGGACAGTGGCACGCCGGCTAGCCGGGTCTCGGCGAAGTCGGCGAAGGCCGGGTTAAGCGCCTTGAGGTAGTCCTCCGACGGGTAGCGCCCGTCCTGATAAATCCCCTTATAGCCAGCCGTGCAGGCGTTTCGCGTTTCCACCCCGCAGAGCTGCCAGATGATCCAGTCCGCCGCCTCGATCCACCGCTCGGTCCGGTCGTAGGTGTCCTGGTCTTCTTCGAGCAACTGCAGCGCCTTGGCGAACTGCCATTCAGAAGAGATCCGGCCGCCGTACCTGGCGATCCACGGCTCCTGCCGGGCGTGGGCGAGGTCGTTGATGCGGTCGGCCTGCGGCTGCGCCGCGTGGTGCTTCCAAAGCTTGGGCCAGGCATGCGGCCGGGCGCGCAGCGACGGGATCTCGCACAGCGGGGTACCGTCCCGCAGCACCGGCAGCACGGTGCAGGCCGTGAAATCCGTGCCGATGCCCACCACGGAAGACGGGTCCGCCCCGGCGTCGCGCAGCGCCGCGCGGACCGCGGTGCCGAGCGCCGACCGCCAGTCCGCCGGGTCCTGGAGCGCCCAGTCGGGCGGGAGCGCCGCCCCGGTGGACGGGAGCGTGCGCTCGATCGCGCCGTGCGCGTATTCGCTGACCCCGGACCCAAGCTCCGCGCCGTCGCTGGCCCGCACCACGACGGCACGCGCTGAGAGCGTCCCGAAGTCCACGCCTATTACTAGCGAGCTCTCTTCGTCCTGCCCTGTTGCCTGAAGCGCAGCGTGTTCAGCCAGGCCAGGAGGTAGAGAGCTCGTTGGCTGACCTGCGGAGCTGTCCGCTGTCACGTCGTTTCGTCTCCTTCGACGGCCGGCTTCCCTGGGCTATACCAGCCAATATTTCCGGCTGGATGCCGTCCAAGCGCCCGGGGGTGCATCAAACGGCTCGTTGGCTCAGATTGTTAACGTGCTCAATCTGGGGTGTCAAGACCTCTGTGCCATCTCGTTACCAGGGCCTTGCCGTGGTACCGCAGCAGCCCCAGCAGGCCCTTCCGTGCTCTGAGCTGTATATATGCAAGAAAGTGACAGGTTCAAGCCGTTGGTATGTTGACAGGTCAATCTGTTAACGTTCACAATCAAGCTGTCCGGAACGGCCAGGCCACGGTCGGACAACCCGGACAACCCGGACATGTAACTAACGTCGGGGGATAGAGTGTTGACGCAGCGATGCACCAACTCGACAATCAATTGGGGAGCTACGTGGTCAGACCCGCCAGAGAGCCGGCGATGACCGACGTCGCCAAATTGGCAGGCGTCTCACATCAGACCGTCTCGCGGGTGCTGAACGACCATCCGAACGTCCGTGAGCAGACCCGGCTTCGGGTCCAGGCGGCGATCAACGAGCTCGGCTACCGGCCGAACAAGGCCGCACGCCTCCTGGTGACGGGAACGTCCCAGGTCATCGGCGTAGTTTCCAGGTCATCGACACTGTACGGGCCCGCCGCGACCCTCAGTTCCCTCGCGGAGGAGGCCGTCAAGCGCGGCTTCACGGTCAACGTCGAGAGCGTCCGCACGTTGGACCGGCAGCCCATCGCCGACGCGATCGGCAGACACCTTGACCAGCGGGTCGCGGGCCTGGTCATCATCGCCCCGGTGGAGTCGGCCAACGACGCGCTCGACGACCTTCCCGAAGACATCCCGCTGGTCACCATCGACGGTGATCCTGGCCGGCCGACCGAGTTGGTGACCGTGGACCAGGAGGCCGGCGCGTACGCCGCGACCAGGCACCTGCTCGACGCCGGCCACTCCACCGTCTGGCACGTCTCCGGGCCCGATGACTGGTTTGACGCCCGTGGCCGTATAGCCGGGTGGCGGCGGGCTCTCACTGAAGCAGGCGCGGAGGTCCCCCCGCTGATGTCGGCGGACTGGCTTGCCGCGTCCGGGTACCGCAACGGCCAGATCCTCGCCAGGATGAGCGACGTCACGGCGGTCTTCGCGGCCAACGACCACCTGGCCCTCGGCGTCCTGCGCGCACTGCACGAGCGGGGCCGCAGCGTCCCCGGCGACGTCAGCGTGGTCGGCTTCGACGACGTGCCAGAGGCCGCGTACTACATCCCGCCCCTCACGACCGTCCGGCCCGACTTCGACGCGGTCGCCGGCGCCAGCATCGACCTGCTCCTCGCCCAGATCACCAACGGCCACCGCCTAGGCGACCGCCGCGTACTGACCCCCACCCTCGTCACCCGGGACTCAGTAGCCCCACCCCGCTCCTGAGCTCACACCGCGCTTCCGCCCAGCGGCGCCGCCGTTCGGGCCTTGTGTGCCACAAGGCCCGAATGATTATGTGCGTGTGTGCCACAAGGCCACAACCGTTGTGTGCGTGTGGCACTCAAGGCCAATAGATACGTGCGTGTGGCACACAGGGCCAATATGTTCTGGCCTTGAGTGCCACAGGGCCAGAAGCCGCCGCGGGCTGGTGCGATCTCCACTCGCACCAGCCCGCGACGGCTTCCTCTAGCGTTCTAGGGAGCGTTCCCCGCAGCGACCTCGGGAACTCAGTCGCCGAGGGCCTCCGCCACCCGGCGGTGGGCCGCCCAGATCTCCTCTGGGAGGTTGGCGAACTGCTCCAGGTGCTCCTGGCGGAAGCCGATCTCCTGCCTCCAGCGGTCGACGTCGATGGTGAGCAGCCGCTCCAGGTCCTCAGGGGCGATGTCCAGGCCGTCCAGGTTGAGCTCCTCCTTGGCCGGCAGGATGCCAACCGGCGTCGAAACACCGGTGACGGAACCGTCGCGTAGCTGCATCAGCCACAGCAGCGCGCGCAGGTTCTCCCGGTAGCCCGGCCAGAGGAAGTGCCCGTCCGACTCGTCCCGCTGGAACCAGTTCACGTGCGCGAAGATCGGCTTCGACGTGCACTTG
>Ga0207678_10006095_pt1 | contig 10727 bp, 8 predicted proteins | sample KBSC63metaG_FD_184319 | JGI IMG/M metagenome (GOLD analysis project Ga0207678, IMG submission 184319) | Corn rhizosphere microbial communities from Kellogg Biological Station, Michigan, USA - KBS C6-3 metaG (SPAdes) (version 2) | ecosystem: Host-associated > Plants > Roots > Rhizosphere > Soil ...
CGACCGCGGAGAGGCCAAGCCGTTCTCGCCGGATCGCGTGCGACGCCGCGACTTCGTCACCAGTCAGGAATTCTATGCGCAATCCGAGCTGAATGAGCTCGGCGCCACCATACTCTTCGAGCTCCTGCTCATAGAGAAGATCGGGAACGACAAAATCGTGAGCGAGCTGAAGCGTCGCTGCCCAAAGATCGGCGCGCTCCAGATCGATCAGAACCGAGGTGTCGGAAACAATAATTTTCACCCATCGGCGACTACCATCTCCCACGGCGCCGACATATGCCTATCGAGATCGCGCACGGAAATTCCCAATGCTTCGGCGGCGCGCGATTCCGTAATCAATTGTTCTTGAACCGCCCTGAAGCACAGCCGTTGAAGCCGCTTGGCAGATTCTGCCTCCCGCTCAAACGGCTCCTGATAAGGAGGGTCGCGCCAGCCCAGCCGTTTGAATTCGTCGTAAAGACGCCCAAATGCAGCTTGGCCAATGATGCCCAGATCCTTGCAGCGGTACGCGATCGCTTGGACGGAAACACCAAGGACCTTCTTCAGATTGAACAGCTCTCCGAGGCTAATGTCTTGCCTGTTTTTGCCGATCTCGTCCCAAAGCGTTTCTGCCGGCATTAAAAACGCTCCGGCAAAATAATGGGCCGCCTTTTCGGCCTCGTTCTCCGACAGCCTGATCGGCTCCATAAGGATATGACCGAGCTCATGGGCGAGCGTGAATCGCTGGCGCTCGCCTGAATGGGTGCAATTGACGATGATCACTGGGATCGGCTCGCCGTACTCACGCCGGACGGTGGCCGTCATTCCGGCGATGTTCTCGGCCAGTTTCTCGCAAATTACCTTGAGCCCATGCTCTTCGAGCAGCTCCACCAGATTGGCGATCGGTGAAATGCCAAGGTCCCAATCGGCCCGGACGCGTTCGGCGACCGACTCTGCTTCGACGATTTGACGAACCGGATACGGCGAATGCTTGGGCTTCTCCCATTGCGCGCTGTCGAGACCGAGCGCTTCCTCGAGCGCCAGATACTGTCCGACGCAGTGGATCACGCGGGCCTCGACCTGCGCCTCTTCGCGCCGGCTGGCCGACGGCTTCTTCCGAAAGTCGACGCCTTCAAGCGTCAGGACATTTTCACTCAAAAGATAGTCGACTGTTACGCCCAGCGGTCGCGTCAGCGCCAACAGAACGTTGGAACTGGGCATCGCTTCGTCGCGCTCATACTTGCCGATCGCCTGGGCCGTCACCAGCCCGTCCATGGCCTCGGATAACCCACGCAACGACAGGTCCGCCGCCGCGCGGGCGAGCTTCAGACGTGCTCCGATCATGTTTTTCTCCAGCCCCCTTGAAAGTTTACAAACGAAGCTCTAAAAGTCGCATGCGTAAACCATCGGTTGCTGCCTTAGTTGCATATCAGCACTGGTGCAAGAGGAAAATCTCAAGGAAGGCAGACGATGGAACGCCCGCAATTTGGAAACTTCTCTCCGCTCCAGTCCGAGGCGGACATTCTGGTCGCGGACGTGCTTGGCCGGATCCAGGCGTCGCCCGCCGTCTATGAGAAGGCTAACGAGCGCTACCACACCCAGGCGGAATGGCTGGAGCGGGACGGCAGCCCGCTCAAGGGCAAGGTCGAGCTGGTCTACGGGCAGGGCGGCGTCTCGCAGGGTTCGTCGATCGCCGCGCGCGGCACCAACGACGAGTTCGACGTGGATGCGATGGTCCAGCTCCATCCCAGCATCGATCTCGGCCCGGACTATGTCCTCGACCTGCTCTATATCACGGTCAAGGGCGAGCGGGGGTCGCGCTATCATGATGTGACGACGCGCTGCACCAGGTGCGTCCAGGTGCAATATGCCGACAAGATGCATATCGACCTGACGCCGGCGATCCTCCAGCCCGGCGTCCTGGCGCGGCAGAGCACGATCTTCCATCATCGCGCCGAAACGCCGACCGTTCCCGGCAAGCGCGTAACGGCCAATCCGTTCGGGTTCACGCGCTGGTTCAAGGACGCAACGCCGCCCGAGCCCTATCTGATCGATGCCTTCGACAGCGAACTGCGCGCGCTTGCCAAGGCCGATGCCGAGCCGCTTCCGCAGCAGGTCGGTCCGCACGGAATGTCGCGCGCCCTGGCCAGCCTCCAGCTGATCAAGCGGTTCCGCAACCTGCGCTACGACCGGCGCGACTGCCGCTGCCCGCCGAGCGTGCTCCTGGCCAAGCTGGTCGCCGACTACCGGGCCGAGGCGATGACGCTGGCCGCGGCGCTGCTCGAGCATGCCATCCAGCTGCGCGGCCGCTTCGTCCGTGAAATCGGTTGCGGCAGGCTGATCCACGAGGTCAATCCGGCGCCCTGCCAGTCAGACGTGCTGACCGATCGCTGGCCGTCGAGCATGCAGGACCAGTTGCAGTGGGCCGGCGACCTCGACCATCTCGTCACCCAGTTGACCATTTACGTGCACCGCCAGCTAACCCTCAAGCAGCGCCAGGATATCCTCGGCGACCTATTCGGCGAGCAGGCTGCAAAAAGCGCCATGCACGTCTTCACCGACCGCTTGGCGGAAGCCCAGCGCCGCAGCGGCACCCATTATCAGCCGGGCACCGGCAGGCTGGTCCTGCCCGCAGCCGTGGCCGCTTCGACAGCGTCGCAGGCAAGACCAATGCCGTCGACCAAATATTTCGGAGGGGAGCGGTGCGAGCCCTTTCTCTAGCCGAGCAGGACCGGTTGATCCGCCAGCAATGGCCGGAGATGCGGACAGTCTTCCTGTCCAGCACCTTCGGCCGCTGGCGCGGGACCATCTTTGGCTTTTCCCGGCAGTACGAGATCATGATCACCTACGTGACGGATCGCAGGCAAGCGAACTTCATCTGGAATTACGCCGCCTTCCCGGTGGTCGAGGTCGTCAGTCCGCGGCTCGAGCGGCGTGAAGAGGATCCGGACAGGCCGATCCCGCATCTCTACGAGGAATTGCTGAGGCGGGTGCTCTGCCTGTTCGATCCGCTCGAAAAGGGTTGGTCGTCCGACCGGCCGATCGCCGAGACCACTGTCCCGTGGACGGCGGACTGGCTTCGTCATTATGAAATCTGGCAGGCGACCGGTGAATGGAAAGGCGGCGGTCGCGATCATGTCGTCCGCGATTGGGATTTGAGCGCCATCAGCTATTCGCCCAGGCTGAGCACCAAGGTCAGCAAGGTGACCGGCCTGGAGACCGCCGTAGGCGCGTTCGCCGAGAGCCTGCTTGCCAGCACCGGCGGATTTCTCGCCGAAGAGTCGCCGGACTCCATTGCGGAGGGTTTCGATCCCCGCAACGTCAGCCGGGCGGCCTGACCATGACCCTAGTCAGGTCCGGCCGAGCGACGGCGTCCGTCAGTCCGAAGATGCGCCTCGCATTGTGGACGAGGGCCGGGGGCCGCTGTCAGTATGAAGGCTGCAACCAGATGTTGCTAGGCGACCTGCTGTCGGGCCGGGAAACGCTCAACAAGGCGTTCGTCGCGCATATCATTGCCGCAACACCGGAGGGGCCCCGCGGCCATCGGACATTGTCCTACGAGCTGGCGAACAGCCTCGACAACCTCATGCTCCTTTGTCATCGATGCCATACGCTCATCGATGACGAGGACGAGAAGGGTCATCCGGTCGAGCGGCTCCGGGCGATGAAGCAGACGCACGAGCGGCGGGTGGCGATGGTCACGGGTATCGCGCCCGACCAATCGACTACGATCCTGATGTACGCCGCGCGGATCGGAGAAAACGATTGCCTGATCGCGCCGCGGCTGGCCAAGCAGGCGGTCCTGCCCGAACGTTATCCCAGCGAAGAGCCGATCAGCTTGGAATTGGTCCGGTGCGATTATCGCGATTCAGACCCCGAATATTGGACGTTCCAAGTCGACAACCTTCGCCGCCAATTCGACCGCAAGGTTGCGAGCCGAATCCAGGAGGGCGGCATTGGCCATGTCTCCACCTTCGCGGTCGGTCCGCAACCATTGCTGATCGAGCTCGGCCGGCTGCTGTCGGACATCGCCTATGTCGACGTGCTTCCGCTGGCCCGCGAGCCCAAGGGATGGGGGTGGCGCGAAGAGGGGCAACCCATCCGCTTCCACGAGGCAAAGCGCGCCGGCACCGGCCCGGTTGCTCTGAAGCTCGGGATCAGCGCGGCGATCGCCGACAGCCGTATCGAACGTGTCCTCGGCGATGACGCCACGATCTATGCGATCAATGCCGAATTGCCGGGCAATGACATTCTCTGCCACAAGGCCTCCCTGGCCGCATTCCGAGATCGGGCGCGGGCGATGCTCGCCAGGATCGCCCATGAGAACCCGGCGGCTGAGGCGATTCACGTCTTTCCCGCGGTTCCCGTCGCGATGGCGGTTGAGCTCGGCCGCGTGTGGATGCCGAAGGCCGATTTGCCCTTGCTGATCTATGACGAGGATCGCGACCGGGGAGGGTTCCAGTTACGCCACCGACTCGGCGCATCTTTTGCGCGCTAGTCGCGATCCAGGCCTTGCCCTATTTGAACTTGGCACCCACTCGGTCGATGCAACGAGATCAAGAGAGTCCGTTGATACCCCACACCGTTTCACTAAATCCGACGCAACGTGTGGGGCTAGATGTGGGGCTACGCTTGGCCATGCCGCAGAAAACCGCATCTATACAGATATTTAGAACAGAAATTTGGAAACCTCCCGCTCCGCTGCCGAATGTCCGCTTTCGACCCAGTGCGGACATTAGCTCGTTTGGGTGCGCGGCTTTTCGTTCATCAGCGTCGCTTGTTTCCTGAGGTCTAACCACGCGACTACGAGCGCGACCACCACCAAGACGTTCGCAACCGCATCTATCGGGCTGAAGTGCCCCCCGATGAAACTCAACGTGATCCGGAGCACCATTAGTAGAGTGAGCACCAGCACAACCAACGGTGCGCGGCGGCTACCCGCAGCCATGACACCAAAGAGCAACAGACCCAGAAAGATGTTCCAGCCAGCCGCAGGGTCATCGTTCGCGAAATCCGGAATGGCTAAAAGGATGAAGAGAGCAGCCACGGCGAATGAGAGCCAACGCCCAGTGCCGTGCCAGCGAACCTGCTCATCCATGTCGCCAGCATATGTTCCGATTCCGTCACGTCAAACGTCCGCTTTCCGCCGATAGTGTTGAAAAAACTCCGCTGAAGTCGATTTTCACGCTTTTGGCGGCGATTTCGCCGTTTTCGTGCCCCGCTAAGTCGTTGAATTTATTACGGTGGATTTTGTGAGATCCACGCGAAAGGGGGCTTGAGGCGCCCAGATCCGAGTTTTTCAACACTATCCACCCAAAGCGGACATTAGAACGTCTCGTTTACACCAAGAGGGCCGGCGGTACGCTAGGCTGAGCTCCAAGTTGTCGACCGACGTCCAAGACTCACGCCCCTAATTTGGCGGGGCGGTTTCGATCGGATTTGCGGCTGGACAGAGTGCTGGAAATCCCTCACCATCCAGCGTCGTCCGGTGATTTCCGGCTCCTGACGTGGGAAAGAATGTTGGGAAGCAGCCGGGTCGCGGAATAAACCGTAGGAAGATCAGTGTCCTGCGGGGAAGGTGATAATCCCTCCGTCGCACCCATAGTCACGTCCGCTTTGCGCCCTTCTCAGCCATTTACGGCCGTTTTCGTGATTGCCGTTAGCGGGCGTTCGTTCAGCCCGGCGCTAACGTCTGCTTTCGACCCATTCCTGCCACTAGCTCGGCAGCGGCAATTGACCCTGGTCAGCCCCGCTCGCCACGTTGGGCTGGCGGCGGCGGTGCTGGCGGCGGAGGTGGTACCGGACAGGTCATTGTTGCCGCAATCACCGATCCGTCCGGGCAGGTCTGTGTGGCCGGAGGCGGCGGCGGAGAAGGAGGAGGAGGCGGAGACGGCGGGGGGACCTCGACCGGACTGCCGCCGAAACGCCATCCGGCCTTCACTCCAAAGCCCTTGACGTCGCCGAGTTCACCCCATGCGGCGAGGATTGGCCCCGAACCGTTGTGAGCGCCGATGCCGGCTTCGATCCGGCCCCAGGTGCCGCGGCCCTCGCCGTCGATCGTGTCAGAGGCGCCGCCGCTCGCTAGCGTCAGGTTCCTGTTCCTGTTGAATTCATGAAACAGTTTCGCCTCGACAAACGGCACGAAGGCTCCGTTGCCAAATTCGGCGCGCGCGCTGAGGTCTCCGCGCGTGCTCTTGATCCTCTCGAAATCGAAGGCGATCGCGCCGACCGCAAAATCGTCGATCTTCGAACGGACATAGGCAAGGCCCGCGCCAAGGTCGAAGTTCATCGCTCCGGAAACAAATCGGTAGCCTGCCTGACCCTGGGCGCCCCAGCTCTTGAGCTTCGGATTGCCGGTCACGCCAACGAACAGAGGATTGCTGAATTTCAGGTCGGCGTCGTCATATTTGACGAGGAAATCGCCGTAGAAGCCTGCGCCGCCGCCGAACATGGCATAAGCGCCCGCATTCCAGCCGTGCGCCTTGAAGTCGGATGCCGAATTGCGGACATCCGATTTGACGCGCTCGTAGCCGCCAGTCACTCCGAGGACGGCACCCGTGCCGATGAGATAATCGACGCCGGCCTGGATGCCCCAGCGCTTGTTTTCGACGCGACCGACCGTGAAGTTCGCGCCGAACGGGCTGACGTCCTGGCCATGGTCCTTGTCCTGGCCCCAATAACCCTGTCCCCAAAACCCGAGGTTGCTGGTGCGATTGACTCCGAGGTCCGTGCGGCGAAGCGCGGCATAGTTGCTGTAGATGTCGGCCGATTGGTACCACAGGTTCGAGGCCATATCCCCGATCACCACCGGCTCGACCGCCGCGATATTGGGCGCCGAGCTCAGGAAGTAATCCTGCCCGACCTGCGCCAATTTGAGGTCGAGCAGCCCGACGTTCGTGGTTCCCAGAACGAACGCGTTGGACGTCGTGGTGCCTGTATCGACAACCAGTATGCCGGTGGGGTTGATGACCATGTCGGCCGTAGGAGTGACATTGATCGTCGTCGTGCCGCTCGCGGCACCATTGATCACCAGCTCGTCGGCCGCGGACCCGCTATAATCGATGAGCAGCTTTGAGCTGCCCGAGCCGCTGAAGGCGCTGTTGACCGTGAGGACATCGCCAACAGCACCATTCTGCAGGTTGATGGTGCCGGAGTTGGCGAAGGACGTCTGGCCCGTAATCGTCGCGGCGCCCCGGGCATTGATGGTGCCGCTGTTCGTGAAGACGGCGCCAGGAACGGTGAACGTCCCCGGCGCTAGATTGAGCGTGCCGCTGTTGCTGAGCGACGTGAAGCCGGACAGCGTAAAAGCGCCCGTGGTAATGAGCGTGCCGCTGTTGCTGAACGCACCGGTGCCCGCGAGTGATGAACCAGCGCCGGCGTTTGTGGTGCCACCAAGAGTCGCTGCGCCGAGCCCGGTCACTGCCGAACTGGCGGTGAGATTGAACGTTCCGGAGTTCGTCAGCGTCGTTCGGACCCCGATGAAATCCAAGGTGCCCGTCGTGGTGATCGTACCGGAGTTGGAGAGGCTCTCGAGACCGTCGAACGTCGTCCCCGCTGCCGTATTGAGCACACCCCCGGATTGGTTGTTAACGGCGTCAGTGCCAGTCAAGAAGTTCTGGGCTCCAGCCGCGTTCCAGGTCCCCCCATTGGTGACCGAGTCGTTGAACTGCGACAGATTGACGCGGCCATTTAGGATGCCGCCGGTCTGATTCGTAATTGATGTGGCTGCGAGACCATCCGTGGATACGGCCACTCCGCCCGGGACGCCCAGCGTTCCGGCATTGGCGACCGTAAGACTGCTGCCCACGACCGAATTGATTGCGGTCGGGCCTCCCACGACGCTGCCCCCTCCGATCGTGACCGTCTGCGCGCCACCATTAGAGGCGAGATTGATACCAATTCCGCTCGTGGTCGAAACATCGGCGCCGCCAGAAAGGGTGACCGCGATCGCTCCGCCGCCCGATGAAGCTTGAATGCCTCCCGTTGCACCATTCACAGAACCGCCAGCGAGATTGATCGTTGTTCCGCCGGTCGTGGCCATGGTGTTGATGCCTACGCCAGTGGCCGCATTTATTGCGCCGGCGCTGGTAACTGAAACCGCCCCCGATCCCTGAGTAATGGCCGAGACGCCAGCCAAGTTTCCAGCGACGCCGCCAGTGCCAATGTTGACGGTCAGGTTGCTGGTCGATGCAGCGTTGTTGATGGTGGCCCCTATGGCTGGGGAAGCGCCACTCGTTCCCGTTACCAGGCCGGTGCCCGTGGTCACGGACACGGCGCCGGTGCCCATGGTTGTTGCCACCACACCGTTGTCGCCGGTTGCACCGCCACTGCCGACGGTGATCGATACATTGCCCGTCGAGGAGGCGTTGTTGCTGGCCGCGTAGATGCCGGCGAGCGTCGTACCGTCGACTAGGCCGGCGCCGGTCGTAATGCTTACCCCGCCGGTACCGTCGTTCATTGCGAGGATGCCGCCCACTCCGGTGATGGCGCCCGCGCCGGTTGTCACGGAAACGTTTCCGGCCCCAGCTGAATTGAGCTGATGGCCGATAATGCCTGCTCCGCCAGTGGCGCTGACAGGCCCTGCGAGGTTGGCATTGACGCCGCCCAGGCCAGCCGTAGAAATGTTAACTGCGTCGCCGTTGCCAGATGTGATCGTGTTGCCTGCGTTTAACGTCAGCCCGACATTCTGATCACCGGCAGCGTTGGTCGAGCTCAGCACAACGGCCGGGCCGCCGGCTGAATTGATGTTGCCGTCGATCGTGGCGTTGATCCCGCCCGATCCGGCGCCGCCATTGGTGGTCACCGACAGCGCGGTCGAACCGTCGCCGAGCGCGGTCAGGTTGCCGCTGTTCAGCGTCACCTCCGGGGCGGTGATATCGAGGATGGTGGCGCCGGTCGCGCCCGCCTGTCCGACCAGCGTCGATCCGGTCCCCGTGTAGGTGAGGCCGGTAGTCGTATCGACGACCTTGATCACCCCTTTACCCGCGGTGGTGCTTTCGATGTAGCCAGTCGTCGTTACCGTCGTGAATCCACCGTTGGCGGAGAAGACCGCCGCGGGATCGACAATCGTGATGGATGCGACGGCGTCGGTGCTGACATCGATCTGCCCGTTGCCGTTCGGATCGGTGCAGGTCGTCGTCGGAAATCCGAAACTACAGACCGAATCCGCCTGCGCCGGCTGTGCCGCGAGGATTGTGAGCCCGAAACCGAGAGCCGCGCCGGCAAGCAAGCGCGCACGAGTACCGAGAGCCGTCATGTTTAAGTCCCCTATTCGACGCCCCGAGCGTGGCGTTCGGTTGTCCGCTCGAGTCCTGACGCCGGCGAGTCTCGACTCAAGTTTCAAGAACAGGTCGTATCGTTTCGTTCTCTTTTTGCAATCGATCGACTGTAGCGCCGGCGCAACACGAACCGAGGGCTGCGGCCCGAGCTAGTGGCTGCCGGCTTCATAATACGCCAGGCGTCTCTGGCGGCCAGGAAACGAGTTGGTAATCCGCCAGAGGCAAATAACGATTTGGCGGGGCTGCTTCGACCACGGCTTATGTCTGCTTTCCACCCATTGCAGACACGAGCGAGCGCCGAGATAACTTACTGTCGATGGCATCAACGACTGAATCGCGGCCCCATTCAATCGCTGAGGCTTCGAAGGCGAGAGCGCTTCTTGCAGTCGTCGTGCCGATCGCGTTCCCCTTCGTTATTGCTTTCGCGCTTGCTCGGTCCGGTCACAGTCTTAGTGACTACTTCGGACTAATCGGACGCGGCGAGCTATCGCCCGTCCGACAAGCTCTAATGTGGATTGCGATGGCCGCGTGGGTGGGCATCTACGTGCCTGCGGCAGTCACAGCGCTGACTAGCCGCTACTATATCGCTTCCACTCCAACCGAGTTGATTGTCCCGTCGGGCGAGCGTTTCGATCTGGCGAATGTGAAGTCTATCTCCGTCCGCAAGACGTTTTGGCACAAAGTGCTATCGGTCGGACTGCCGGATCAGACCCGCAGGATCATTGTCACGTTCGCGAGGCCTTTTGCGCCCGAAATCCTCAGGGCTCTCCAAAACGACAGCGACCTGAGCAACATCCCTATCTCGTAGATCGCTAATGTCCGAGTCCCACCCTTAAAGGCCACAACCGACCCATTGCTGACATTGGTTTGTGGCGTCAGGCTAAGCGCATGAAGGATAAGACCTCTAGGCTTTGGTCGCTGGGGCGAATCCTCGGCGCAGCGGGTAGTGTTCTACTCCTAGTCTATTCTATCGTCCCGCCGGTTTGGGACATCACACACGGGCCATGCGATCTCTCTCCAACTTGCCCTGCGCCAATTGACCACAGTGCTGTTCTCGTTCTCGGCATCCTCAGCGTCTATTGCCTCATTGTCGGGTTCTTCGTCGGCCGGAGTGTCGATCGGGCGGTAGTAGAAAGGCGAAGCGTTGCCGCCGCATTCTTCGTGCCTCTGGGCCTGTTCGGCGCGGTGCTCTGGATGATCATTCACGCCGCATTTTGGTGACGATCCGAGCGTCAGCATTCCACCCATTCCTGCCATTAGCCGGACCGGGTAAGCTGCGACGATGTCCAACCTTCACAGTATTACGGCGACCATCGATGAGCTGAGGCGCGCCCTTGCGGGAGCCTGAGTGGATGCGGCGAGCGGAGCGTGCAGCGCTTAGCCTCGGCGCCACGACCGTCGGTAGGCCCAACGCACGTCACTCGGTCTACGTCGTCTTTTTACACGATCCCAAATTGATTGGACGCGCTG
>Ga0207678_10006096_pt1 | contig 10726 bp, 3 predicted proteins | sample KBSC63metaG_FD_184319 | JGI IMG/M metagenome (GOLD analysis project Ga0207678, IMG submission 184319) | Corn rhizosphere microbial communities from Kellogg Biological Station, Michigan, USA - KBS C6-3 metaG (SPAdes) (version 2) | ecosystem: Host-associated > Plants > Roots > Rhizosphere > Soil ...
CGTCATCAACCGGCTGCTGCACCCGCTGATCAACCGCGCGGCGATGCTGGTGCAGGAGGGCGTCGCGCCGGTCGAGGTCGTCGACGGCCTCCTCGAGGGCTGCCTCGGGCACTCCACCGGCCCGCTGCGCACCGCCGACCTGATCGGCATCGACAACCTCGTCGACTCGCTCGTGGTGCTGCACGAGCGCACCGGCGACCCCGAATGCGCCCCCTGCGACCTGATGCTCGACAAGGTCCGGGCAGGACACCACGGCCGGAAGACCGGCCGCGGCTTCTACGACTACCGGAAGGCGGCCGAATGACCACCGCGAACCCCGTCACCGACGCGCAGACCGTCGAGGCCGAACTGCTGGCCTTCCTCACCGAGCGGATCAAGGCGCCGGTGCGCCCGGACGAGGACCTGTTCAAGGCGGGCCTGGTCTCGTCGATGTTCGCCATGCAGCTGGTGGTGCACCTCGAGGACACCTACGACATCGAGATCGTCGGCCCGGAGCTGACCCTGGACCACTTCCGCAGCGTCGAGGCGATGACGGCGCTGGTGCTGCGGCTGCGGGAAGGCACCGGCGCGGATGAGTGAGGTCCTGGACGAGCTGACCTTCCTCGACGAGCTCGTCGGCGACCGGGCCGGGGACTGGGACGTGGCCGGCGAGCTGCCCGCCGAACTGCTGCGCAAGCTCGGCGCGATGGGCATCCTGTGCGCCGAAGTGCCGTCGAAGTTCGGTGGCCTGGGCGCGAGCAGCCTCCGCAACGGCGAACTGACCGCGCACACCGGCGCGCTGTGCAGCTCCCTGCGCAGCGTCATGACGTCGCAGGGGATCGCCGCCACGGCCGTGCGCCGGTTCGGCGACCGCGGGCAGCGACAGCGGTACCTGGCCGAGCTCACCGGCGGCCGGCTCGCCGCGGTCGGCTTCAGCGAGCCCGGCGCGGGCAGCGACCTGGCCGCCATGACGACCCGCGTCCGCCCGGACGGCGGCAGCGTGGTCGTCACCGGCGAGAAGCGCTGGGTCACCGGGGCCCGCTACGCCGACCTGCTGCTGATCCTGGGCCGCCACGGCGACGACGCGGCCGCCGTCGTGGTGCCCGCGGACACGCCGGGCGTGCGGGTCGAGCCGGTGCCCGCGCCGATGGGCTGCCGCGCGGCCGGGCACGCACGGGTAGTCCTCGACGACGTCCGCCTGCCTGCCGACGCCGTGCTCGGCGGCGGACGGCAGCCGCTGTCGCTGCTGTTCACCACGGCGCTGTCCTACGGCCGGATGTCGATCGCCTGGGGGTGCGCGGGCATCGTGCGCGCGTGCCTGCGTGCGGCGGCCGCGCACGCCCGCGAGCGCGAGCAGTCCGGCAAACCGCTGGGGGAGCACCAGCTGGTCGCCGGGCACCTGGCCGACCTGTACGTCGCCGAAGAGGTCGTCACACAGGTCTGCCGGCACGCCAGTGCCCTGCAGGACACCGGTTCGCCGGAGCAGGCGGTCGCGGCGGTGCTGGCCAAGCACGTCGGCGCGACGCACGCCGCCCGCGCGGCCGCCACGGCCGTGCAGGTCCTCGCGTCCTGGGGCGCCGGCGACGGTCACGTCGTCGCGCGCGCCTACCGCGACGCGAAGCTGATGGAAGTCATCGAAGGCAGCAACGAAATCTCGCGCCTGGTGCTGGCGCGGCACGTGCTCGACAACGCCTGAACCCTGGAGGGAACCCGTGTCCGACGAGCCGACCCTGGTCAAGTGCCTGGTCTGGGACCTGGACAACACGCTGTGGCGCGGCACGCTGCTGGAGGACGGCGAAGTCGTCCTGCCCGAGGAGATCCGCGCGGTCGTCGCCGAACTCGACGCCCGCGGCATCCTGCAGGCGGTGGCCAGCAAGAACGACCACGACCACGCCTGGGCGCGCCTGGAGGAACTGGGCATCGCCGAGTACTTCGTGCTGCCGCACATCGGCTGGGGCCCGAAGTCGGCGTCGGTCAAGGCCATCGCCGAACAGCTCAACTTCGCCCTGAAGACGATCGCGTTCGTCGACGACCAGCCCGCGGAACGCGCCGAGGTGGCCCACCACCACCCCGAGGTCCGCTGCTACGACGCGGCGCAGGTCCCGGACCTGGTGGGCCTGCCCGAGTTCAGCCCGAAGACGGTGACGGTCGACGCCGCGCGGCGCCGGTCGATGTACCAGTCCGGGTTCCGCCGCGACGCCGAGCGGGAGTCGTTCGCCGGCCCGGACGAGGACTTCCTGCGCTCGCTGGAGCTGGTGATGGAGATCAAGCGCGCGGACGAGGTGGACCTGTCCCGGGTCGAGGAGCTGACCCTGCGCACCAGCCAGATGAACGCCACCGGTGTGCACTACTCCGACGCCGACCTGCGGGCGCTGCTGGCCGACCCGGACCACGAGGTGCTCACGGTGACGTTGGCCGACCGGTTCGGCCCGCACGGCGCGGTCGGCGTCCTGCTGCTCGGCTACCACGGATCGGTGTGGCACCTGAAGCTGCTGGCGACCTCGTGCCGGGTGGTTTCGTTCGGCGCGGGAGCGGCGTTGCTCAACTGGCTCGTCGACGCCGCGGCGCGGGCGGGCGTGCACCTGGCCGCCGATTTCCGGCGTACCGAACGAAACCGGATGATGGACATCGCCTACCGGTTCGCCGGGTTCACCGCGGATGCGTGTCCTTGCCTGGCCGAAGCGGCTTCCGCGGACCGCGGGGACGTCGAGTTCCGGCACCTGGTGCCCGAACGCCGTCCCGCGCCGTCGACGATGACGCTGGTCGCGCCCGAACTCGCCGCGGCTGTTCAGCTGGGGATCGGCCGCAGCTGAACGCCTGGACGGCTTTACGGTGCCCGGCGACGCTGCGAAACTCACGCGGTCCGGCACCGGTTCTCACCCGCCCCACCGACGGCGGAACAGCAGGAAAAGCGATGGGAGCGCGGGAATGGAGCCTTTGGCGATCGTCGGTATGAGCTGCCGCTACCCCGGCGGGATCGCCTCGCCCGAGGACCTGTGGCGCGTGCTGGCCGAGGGCAGGCACGTCGGCAGCGGGTTCCCGGCCGGCCGGGGCTGGGACCTCACCGGTCTGCCGCCGGGTGGTTTCCTCGACGACGCGGCCGCGTTCGACGCGGAGTTCTTCGGCATCTCGCCGCGCGAAGCGGCGGCGATGGACCCGCAGCAGCGGCTGGCCCTGGAAACGGCGTGGGAAGTGCTGGAACGCGCGGGAATCCCGCCGTCGGCACTGCGCGGCTCGCGGACCGGGGTGTTCGTCGGGGCCGAGTTCCGCGAATACGGGCCGCGGCTGCACGAGGCTGCCCCGCCCGAAGCGGGACGGCTGTTCACCGGAACCGCCGGAAGCGTCCTTTCCGGACGGATCGCCTACACCCTCGGCCTGCGCGGCCCGGCGCTCACCGTGGACACCTCCGCGTCGAGTTCACTCGTCGCGCTGCACCTGGCGATCTCGGCGCTGCGCACCGGCGAGTGCGAGCTGGCGATCGCCGGCGGAGTCTCGGTGCACGCCCTGCCCGGCGCGTTCGTCGCCTTCGGCGGCCTGGGCGCGCTCGCCCCCGACGGGCGGTGCAAGCCCTTTTCGGCGGACGCCGACGGCACGGCGTGGGCCGAGGGCGCGGGCATGCTGGCGCTGGAAACGCTTTCCCGGGCCCGGCGCGCCGGGCACCGGGTGCTGGCGGTGGTCCGCGGCTCGGCGATCAACTCCGACGGTGCCAGCAGCGGCCTGACCGCCCCCGACGGCGACGCCCAGCAGGCCGTCATCCGGGCGGCACTCGCCGATGCCGGACTGTCCTTTCCGGACGTCGACGTCGTCGAGGCGCACGGCACCGGCACCCCGCTGGGCGACCGGACCGAAGCGGCGGCGCTCGGCGCGACCTACGGCCGCGACCGCGACCGGCCGCTGTGGCTCGGCTCGGCGAAGGCCAACCTCGGCCACACCCTGGCCGCCGCCGGCGTGACCGGCGTGATCAAGACCGTGCTCGCACTGCAGCACGGGCTGCTGCCCCGCACTCCCCACCTCGCGGAGCCCATTCCGGACGTGGACTGGGCGGCGGTGCGGCTCCTGGCCGAACCCGTCGCCTGGCCGCCGGGCGGAACACCGCGTCGCGCGGGGGTGTCGGGCTTCGGGGTCGGCGGCACCAACGCGCACGTGCTCCTCGAAGAGGCGCCCGCGGCGACGCCCGCGCCCGCGCACACCCCGGTCCTGACGGCCGGTCCCGCGGCCTGGCCGGTGTCCGGCCGGACCCCGCGGGCGCTGGCCGCCCAGGCCCGGGCGCTGCGCGAGCGCGTCACTGACCTCGATCCGGCGGACGTGGCGTGGTCGCTGGCGACCACGCGGTCCCCGTTCGAGGAACGCGCCGTCGTGCTCGGTGACCACCGGGACGGGCTGGCGGCACTGGCGGCAGACCTGCCCGCGGCCGGCGTGGTCACCGGAACGGCCGTCGAGCCCGGTCCGGTGGTCTTCGTGTTCCCCGGCCAGGGCAGCCAGTGGATCGGGATGGGCCGTGAGCTGGCGGAGGTCTCACCGGTGTTCGCGGCGCGGTTGGCGGAGTGTGCGGCGGCGTTGGCGCCCTATGTGGACCTGGACCTGGATGATCCCGACTCCGCTGACGTGGTGCAGCCGGCGTTGTGGGCGGTGATGGTTTCGCTGGCCGAGGTGTGGCGGGCGGCCGGGGTCTCGCCGGACGCCGTGGTGGGTCACTCTCAGGGTGAGATCGCCGCGGCGGTGGTGGCCGGGATCCTGTCGCTCGAGGACGGCGCCCGGGTGGTGGCCCTGCGGTCGCGGTTGCTGACGGCGCTGGCCGGGCGGGGCGGGATGCTCGCGGTGGAACAGGCCGCGGACGTCGTCCGGGACCGGCTCGGGCCGTGGGGTTCCCGGCTTTCGGTCGCCGCGGTGAACGGGCCGCAGTCCACTGTGGTCGCCGGTGACCCGGAGGCGCTGCGGGAACTGGCGGCGGCCGTGGCGGTCCGCACCCGGCTGATCCCCGTGGACTACGCGTCGCACAGCGCCCAGGTCGAGGAACTGCGCGAAGAGATCCTCGGTGCCCTCGACGGGATTTCGCCGCGCCCGGGCCGGATCCCGATGGTGTCCGCGCTGACCGGCGAACGCCTGGTCGACGCCGGCCCGGCGTACTGGTACGCGAGCCTGCGCGAGCCGGTCGAGTTCGCGCGGGCGGTCCGGGTCCTGAGCGAGTCCGGGCACCGGACGTTCATCGAGGTGTCCCCGCACCCGGTGCTCACCGGCGCGATGAGCGACGCCGCGGTCGTCACCGGAACCCTCCGCCGCGACGACGGCGGCGCCGTCCGCCTGCTGCGGTCGTTCGCCGAAGCCCACGTGCGCGGGGTCGCCGTGGACTGGGCCGCGGTGCTGCCGCGCGGGGCCCGGCTCGACCTGCCGACGTACGCCTTCCAGCGCGAACACCACTGGCTCGCCAGCGAAGCGGCCCCCAACCGCCCGGTCTCGGGTGGGCCGGAGGCCGCCTCGGTCCCGGTGCGCTCGGCGGCGGACGGGACGCGGGATCTGCTCGAACTCGTGCGGGCGCACGCCGCGGCGATCCTCGGCCACCGTGATGCCGCCGCCGTCGCCGCCGGGCGCACCTTCAAGGACCTGGGCTTCGACTCGGTGACGGCGGTGGACCTGCGCACCCGGCTGGCCGCCGCCACCGGGCTCGCGCTGCCCACCGGGCTGGTCTTCGCCCACCCGACCCCGGCCGCGCTCGCCGCCCACCTCGAAACCGGACTCGGCGGCGGCACCGCCGTCGAGGTGGCCACCAGGGCCGCCGGCGACGCGATCGCCATCGTCGGCACCGGCTGCCGCCTGCCCGGTGACGTGACCGGCGTCGACGAGCTGTGGGACGTCGTCGCCTCCGGCACCGACGTGGTCGGCGGCTACCCGGCCGACCGCGGCTGGGACCTCGGCCGCCTCGACGGCCGCGGCGGCGGCTTCCTGCGCGACATCGCCGGGTTCGATGCTCTGTTCTTCGGGATCTCGCCGCGCGAAGCCGTCGCCATGGACCCCCAGCAGCGCGTCCTGCTGGAAGTGGCCTGGGAAGCACTGGAAAGCGCCGGGCTCGACCCGCTTTCCCTGCACGGCGAGGACGTCGGCGTGTTCGCGGGCGCCTTCGCCTCGGGCTACGGCGGCGGCGACCGGACCGGGCACCTGATGACCGGCGTGTCCGCGAGCGTGCTGTCCGGCCGGATCGCCTACGCGCTGGGCCTGCGCGGTCCCGCGGTGTCGGTGGACACGGCGTGTTCGTCGTCCCTGGTCGCGCTGCACCTGGCGGTCCGGGCGCTGCGCTCGGGCGAGTGCGCGCTGGCGCTGGCCGGCGGGGTGACCCTGCACGCGACGCCGGAATGGCTCGTCTGGTTCACCGAGCAGGGCGGCCTCGCTTCCGACGGCCGCTGCAAGGCTTTCGGCGAGTCGGCCGACGGCATGGGGATGGCCGAGGGCGCCGGGATGGTCGTGCTGGAGCGGCTTTCCGACGCGCGGCGGCACGGGCACGACGTCCTGGCGGTGATCCGCGGCAGCGCGATCAACTCCGACGGCGCGTCCAACGGCCTGACCGCCCCCAACGGCCTCGCCCAGGAGCAGGTGATCCGGGCGGCGCTGGCCGACGCCGGCCTGGCACCGTCCGATGTGGACGTCGTCGAGGCACACGGCACGGGCACCCGGCTGGGCGACCCGATCGAAGCCGAGGCGCTTCTCGCCACCTACGGGGAAGTCCTGCTGGGCACGGTGAAGTCGAACCTCGGGCACACCCAGGCCGCCGCCGGGGTCGTGGGTGTGCTCAAGACGGTGGCCGCGCTGCGCCACGGCGTCGTCCCGCCGACGCTGCACGCCGCGACGCCGACGTCGCACGTCGACTGGTCGGCGGGCAACGTCCGGCTCGTCACCGAAGCGACGCCGTGGCCGGAGCGGAACCGGCCGCGCCGGGCGGCGGTGTCGTCCTTCGGGATCAGCGGCACCAACGCCCACCTGATCCTCGAACAGGCCCCGGCTCCCGAGCCGGCCGCGGCGCCGCGGCCGCTGCCGGTCGTGGCCTGGCCGCTCTCGGCGCGGACGCCGGAGGCGCTGCCCGCCCAGGCGCGGCGGCTGGCCGGACACGCGGACCAGGACCCGGTGGACGTCGGCTGGTCACTGGCGACCACCCGGTCGGCGTTCGACCACCGGGTGGTCGTGACCGGCTGTGACGGCGACGAGCTGCGCGCTGGGCTGGCGGCCGTCGCCGAGGGACGCGAAGCACCCGGCGTCGCCGCGGGCACCGCCGGGACCCTCGGCCGGATCGCGTTCGTTTGCACCGGCCAGGGCGCGCAGCGGCGGCGGATGGGCCGTGAGCTGTCCGAGGCGTATCCGGTGTTCGCGGTGGCGTTCGACGAGGTGTGCGCGGAGCTGGACCGGCACCTCGACCGGCCGCTTGCGTCCGTTGTGGACATTGACCTGCTCGACGAGACCCAGTGGGCGCAGCCGGGACTGTTCGCGATCGAGGTCGCACTGGCCGCGCTGCTGCGGTCGTGGGGCATCGAACCCGAGCTGGTGGCCGGGCATTCGATCGGCGAGCTGTCGGCCGCGTATCTCGCCGGGGTGTGGTCGCTGCCGGACGCGTGCCGGGTCGTCGCCGCCCGTGGCCGGTTGATGCAGGCGTTGCCGCGTGGTGGCGCGATGGTTGCGGTGGCCGCGGGCGAGGCCGAGGTGTTGGCGGTTCTGGAGGATTTTCCGGGTGTGGCGGTGGCGGCGGTGAACGGCCCGCGGTCGGTGGTGGTGTCCGGTGTGGAGGGTGAGGTCCTGGCGGCGGCCGGACGGTTGGCGGAGGCGGGTGCGCGGACGAAGCGGCTGTCGGTGTCGCATGCGTTCCATTCGCCGTTGATGGAGCCGATGCTGGCGGAGTTCGCCGAGGTGACGGCTTCGGTGACGTATCACGAGCCGCGGCTGCCGCTGGTCTCGGGTGCGCCGACCGATCCGGGGTACTGGGTGCGGCACGTGCGGGAGCCGGTGCGGTTCGCGGACATGGTGGAGTCCCTGCGGGGCCGGGGCGTCCGGACGTTCGTGGAGCTCGGCCCGGACGCGGCGCTCACCCCGATGGTGGTCCCGGCGGACGGGGAAGCCTGGCTGCCGGTGCTGCGCCGCGGCCGCCCCGAACCGGCCACCGCGGTCGCCGTGGCGGCGGGCGTGCACGTCCGCGGCGGGACCCTCGACTGGCCCGGGTTCTTCGACGGCACCGGAGCGCGCCGGGTCGCGCTGCCGACGTACGCCTTCCGCCACCGACGGCACTGGCTCGACGGCGGGCCGTCCGGGCCGCTGCTCGGCGCGGCACTGGACGTGGTGGGCGGTGGCCAGGTGCTGACCGGGCGGCTCTCGCTGAGCGCGCAGCCGTGGCTGGCCGATCACGTCGTCGCGGGGTCGGTGGTGGTGCCGGGGACCGCGCTGGTCGAGCTGGCCGTCCGGGCGGGCGAGGCCGCCGGCTGCCCGCGCGTCGCCGAGCTGCTGATCGAGACACCGCTGGTGCTCGAGGGCGAAACGGACGTCCAGGTCACCGTGGGCGAGCCGGGTGACGGCCGCGAGCTGGCGGTGTACGCCCGCCCGGCGGCGGGAGGCGAGTGGACGCGGCACGCAACCGGGCGACTGGCCGCGGACGTGCCGGTCCCCGGTCCCGGTCTCCCGCAGTGGCCCCCCGCGGGGGCGGTGCCGGTCGACCTCGACGGCTTCTACCCCGCGCTGGCCGACGCCGGGCTCGCCTACGGCCCGGCGTTCCGCGGAGTCCGGGCGGCCTGGCGGCGCGGCGAGGAGGTCTTCGCGGAAGTGGCGCTCCCCGACGGTGCAGCGGCCGGGTTCGCCGTGCACCCGGCGTTGTTCGACGCCGCACTGCACGCCCTGGTCGCCCTGGGCCCGGCCGAGGGGACGCGGGTGCCGTTCGCGTGGTCGGACGTCGTGGTGCACGCGCCGGCCGCAACAGCGGCCCGGGTACACGCGATCCCGGACGGCGACGCCTGGCGGCTGACCCTGACCGACGCCGCCGGCGGCGCGGTGGTGTCGGTGGGTTCGCTGGTGTTGCGCGCCTTCGACCCGGCCGCGGCGGTGACCCGCGAGGCGTTGTTCCGGCTCGACTGGGTGCCCGTGGGAGAGGAGCCTGCCGACGTGGCGGGGTGGGCTGCGGCGGGACCGGGACTGCAGGGTGGCCCGACGACCTGGTACCCGGACATCGCGGCACTGGCCGCTGCGGTGCGGGCGGGAGCGCCGGTCCCGCCGGTCACCGTCGTGCGCTGCCCCGAGCCGGAGGCGCCCAGCGGTGCTCCCGAGCCGGCCACCGCTCGCAGAACCGACCTCGGCCTCCCCACCTCCGGCGCCGCCCAGGTCCTCGACCTCCTGCACCAATGGCTGGCCGAGGACTCCCTCTCCACTTCACGGCTCCTGGTCGTCACCGAACGCGCCGTCGACGCCGGGCCCGGCACGCCCGTGCGCCCCGCCGCCGCGGCGGCCCATGGCCTGCTGCGGGTGGCCGCCGCCGAACACCCCGGGCGGATCTTGCTGTCCGATGTGGACGATCCGGCGACCGCCGTCGGCCTGCTGGCCGCCGGGGTGGCCTCGGGTGAGCCGGAGTTCGCCGTGCGTGGCGGGGAACTGCGCGTCCCGCGGCTGGTGCGTGCCGCCGCCGGGCTTTCCGTGCCCGCACAGGATGGCTGGGAGCTGGCCTCCGCGCGGCCGGGCACCCTCGAATCCCTGGCCCTGACCGGCACCGGCCGTGGCACGCGCCCGCTCGGCCCCGGGGAGGTGCGGGTTGCCGTGCGCGCGGCCGGGGTGAACTTCCGGGACGTGCTGACCGTCCTGGACATGTACCCGGGACCGGCCGGGCCGCTGGGCCTGGAGGCGGCCGGCGTGGTGGTGGAAACCGGCAGCGAGGTCGCCGAGCCGGCCGTCGGTGACGCCGTCATGGGGATCTTCCGCGGCTCGTTCTCGCCGACGGCCGTGACGGACGCCCGGCTGGTGGTGCCGAAGCCGGCCGGGTGGTCGTGGGCCGAGGCCGCGGCCGCGCCGATCGCCTTCGCGACCGCCTACCACGGCTTGGTGGACCTGGCCGGGCTGCGGCCCGGGGAGTCCGTGCTGGTGCACGCGGCGGCGGGCGGGGTCGGGCAGGCCGCGGTCCAGCTCGCTCAGCACCTCGGGGCCCGCGTGTTCGGCACCGCCAGTCCACGCAAGTGGTCCGTCCTCGCCGGCTGCGACCAGGTGGCGTCGTCGCGGACCCTCGCCTTCGAGGACGCCTTCCGCGCGGCCACCGCCGGTCGCGGGGTCGACGTCGTGCTCAACTCGCTGTCCGGCGAGTTCATCGACGCGTCGCTGCGGCTCCTCGCCCCCGGCGGCCGGTTCGTGGAAATGGGCAAGACGGACCCGCGCGACCCGGCCGGAGTCGCGTACCAGGCGTTCGACCTGCTGGAAACCGGCGCCGAAGCTTCGGCGCTGGCCGCGCTGAGCCCGTTGTTCGCGGCGGGTGCGTTGCGGCCGTTGCCGGTCACGTGCTGGGACGTGCGGCAGGCGGTCGAGGCGTTCCGGTTCCTGAGCCAGGGCCGCAACGTCGGCAAGGTCGTGCTGACCGTCCCGGCGCCACCCGAGCCGGGCACCGTGCTGGTCACCGGCGCGTCCGGCGCCCTCGCCACCCTGGTGGCCCGCCACCTCGCCCGCGACGGCCGTCAGCTGCTTCTCGCCTCCCGCCGTGGCCCCGCCGCCCCCGCTCTGCCGGAGACCGTGGCCGGGCTCGCGGACG
>Ga0207678_10006101_pt1 | contig 10721 bp, 16 predicted proteins | sample KBSC63metaG_FD_184319 | JGI IMG/M metagenome (GOLD analysis project Ga0207678, IMG submission 184319) | Corn rhizosphere microbial communities from Kellogg Biological Station, Michigan, USA - KBS C6-3 metaG (SPAdes) (version 2) | ecosystem: Host-associated > Plants > Roots > Rhizosphere > Soil ...
CATGTTCTTCATGACCCAGGCGGCGCGGCCGCACCTCAAGAAGGGCGCTGCCATCGTCAACTGCACGTCGGTAACGATGTACAAGGGCTCGCCCGACTTGCTCGACTACAGCTCGACCAAGGGCGCGATTACCGCCTTCACGCGCAGCCTCGCGAAAAATCTCGTCAAGGACGGCATCCGGGTGAATGCCGTTGCACCCGGTCCGATCTGGACTCCCCTCAACCCCTATGGCGGCAAGCCGCCGGAAGACATCAAGGATTTCGGCAAGGACTCGCCGATGGGGCGGCCCGGGCAACCGAACGAGGTGGCTCCATCGTTCCTGTTCCTCGCCTGCGACGACTCCAGCTACATGACGGGACAGGTGATTCACCCCGACGGCGGGGAATCCACTTCCAGCTAGTTGACCGGCGCCGCACAGCCCGCTGAAAGCAGCGGCAATGACGCCCGCGAACCCATCGGAATTCAATGAGGCTCTCGACGCCTTCAACGGCGGCGATCTCGATCGGGCGCGCGAGGTGGCCCGGCGCGGCCTCGCGCAGGGCGGGGATTCGCGGCTGCACCATCTCCTTGGCCTGATTGAGTGCAGATCGGGCGAACTTGCGAGCGGCATCGAATGGCTGCGCAAGGCTAGCGATGGGGACCCGGCGAACGTCGGCTTCCGGGTCATGCTTGCGCGGGCGCTGATCGACAGCGGCCGGGCAGCCGAAGCGCTCGACATTGCGACGCCTCCCGACGGCGAAAGTCCACCCGAGCTGGCGCTTTGGCATGCCCGCGCCGAAGCGGCCGACGCCACCGGGGCGAGCGAAGCTTCAGCGGAGGCGTGGGGCCGGCTCAGTTCGGCGCGGTCCGGCGACTGGCGCGCCTGGGGGAATTACGGCGATGCCCTTGCACGCCTGGAGCGATGGGCGGAAGCCGTGGCTGCGCTCCGGCGTGCGGTGGCGCTCAATCCGGGGCACCGGCAGCTGAGGGACAATCTCGTAAGCGCGCTCACCCAGGCCGGCGTCCATGAGGAGGCTGCGGACGAGCTTTCCAGGCTTCTCGACGAGGGCCCGGACAATGTCGCGACGCGGCTGGCTCTCGCGAGGATCCTCGCCGATCTCGCCCGCGAAGACGATGCCATGCAGCAGCTCGACAAAGCGGCGCGGCTGTCGCTCGGCGAGCCGGCATTCGCAAAGGGCAACTCGAATGTCCTTGCGATTGCACTCGGCCCCCGGCGGCGAGGTGCGGGAGAGCTTTTGGACGAAGAGGTGCAGGGCGTGCGCAACCTCGCCCTCCTGCTGGAACGGAGCAACCGCCTCGAAGCGCTGCGCGGCCTCCTGGAGGACGCCGGCAAGCTCGGAATCGCGGAATCCGAGCTCGCGTACCCCGCAGCCGCCATCGCCCAGCGCGACGGCAAGGCCGCGGAAGCCAAGCGGCTGCTTGAACTGGAGTCCGAGAGTGCGCGCGGGGTGCTCTGGCACCGGCTGATGGCGAAGATCGAAGATTCGCTGGGCAATACCCGCGCGGCAATGGCCGAGGCGCGGGCGATGAACCGCTCCGAGCCGGCTTTCGACCATTGGGTCGAGCGCGGAGCCAGGTATCGCGAGCGGCTTCATTCGCTGGCCGAGGCAACCACGCCGCAATGGGCGGCTCGCCTGCCGTCGATCGCGCCGGCGGAAAGGCCGTCGCCGGTCTTTCTTGTCGGCTTTCCGCGCTCCGGGACGACTCTCCTCGACACATTCCTGATGGGTCATCCGGCTGTCGAGGTGCTGGAAGAAAAGCACATGATGATCGAGGCGGAGCAGCTGCTTGGCCACACGGTCGATCTTCCGCGCCGGTCTCCAGCGGATCTCGGTCGCGCCCGCGACGCCTATTTCGCGGAACTCGACCGCCATATCGATGCCGGCTTTGCAGGGACGGTCGTCGACAAGCTGCCGCTCAACATGGTGGCGATCGCCAAGATCCACTGCCTGTTTCCCGACGCGCCGATCATTTTCGCGCAGCGGCATCCCTGCGACGTGGTTCTGAGCGGCTTCATGCAGAGCTTCACGCTCAACGATGCAATGGGATGCTTCCTCGAGATCGACACCGCGGCGGACCTTTACGATGCTGCGATGAAGGTCTTCACCAACAGCCGAGAGGTGCTGCCTCTCAACGTTCACGACCTTGTCTACGAACAGCTAGTCGACGACCCGGAATCGACGCTTCGGCCGCTCATCGAATTCCTCGGGCTCGACTGGCGTCCGGAGCTTCTCGACCACCAACGGACGGCCAGCGGGAGGGGTGTGATCAACACGCCGAGCTACGACCAGGTATCGCGCCCGCTGAACAAGGCTCCGAGCGGCCGCTGGAAACGCTACGAGCAGGACCTGGAGCCGGTTCTCGAGACCCTGCTGGGTTGGGCTAAACGGCTTGGTTATCGCGATTGAGTTGGGAATTTTTCCCAACTCGCGGCATGTTCCTCTTCCAGCTTGACGGTCGAACACTGTTTTTATTGGATAAAAGCAATTTGGCATGGTCAATGCATTGATGGTTCCGTGGCCCAATGTCGGGCCGCAACAGAAAAAGGGACCAGACAATGTTCGCAACCTTCTCCACCGGCCGCGAGACCGCCACCGCCTTCGCCGGCGCCTTCATCACCGCCATGCTGCTCGTCAGCACCGCCACGTCGCTGATCGCCTGAACTGGGAGCCCGAAGTGAATAGCAACCGTTTCCTCATCAACCGGCGCGACGCCAAGATCATGGGCGTCGCCGCGGGCCTCGCCGATTACACGGGCGTCGACCCGCTGCTGATCCGCCTGGCGCTGGTCGCGGGCCTCCTGCTGACCGGGCCAATCGTCCTCATCCTTTACCTTGTCGCCGGATTGGTGGCGGCCGAACGCTAGAAGCGAAGCGGCCGCTACCGCGCTATATGGGCACGGTGAGTCCGAATTCCGATCCTTTCGATCTCGAACGCTTCGTGGAAGCGCAGGCCGGAGTGTTTGACGTTGCGTTGTCGGAGCTTAAAGCGGGCGCCAAGCGGAGCCACTGGATGTGGTTCGTCTTTCCCCAGGTCGCCGGTCTCGGCCGCAGCCGAGTGAGCCGCTATTATGCTATCCGGTCGCGCAGCGAAGCCAAAGCCTATCTCGAACATCCGCTTCTCGGCCCGCGCCTCAAGCAGGCGGCCGAGGCCTTGATGCCTTGGGCGGGCACCCGTGATGCCGCCGCACTCCTGGGCCCCGTTGACGCGATCAAGCTGCGCTCCAGCCTCACTCTGTTCGCCGCGGTCGCGCCCGACGAGCAACTGTTCGAGCAGGCGCTCGCCGCCTTCTTCGGAGCGCCCGATTCCGAGACTCTTCGCCTCCTCTCCTAATTCAACGATTTCAATGCGCTGACGATTCCGGCCGGTTGTGCACAGGAACTTTCACTTTGCGCGGCCATCTTTTCGTGTGAACCCGCTAATCCGCATTCGCGGATCTGGAGGCGCAGATGAAAACGAAGGCTCGATTCAGCTGGGGTGCTTTTGTTGCAGGCGCGATCACGCTCGTTGTGGTGGCGGCAGGTTTCGCAGCGATCGTCGTCTTTGGCGGGTTCTATCCTGTCGCCGCCTCGAAGGGCGATCCGGCGGGCGTCGGTCCGCTCCTGTCGGCGTCCCGCGACCACGCAGTTGAACGCTCGGCCGCAGGGCTGACGGCACCGGCAATGACGGCGGCTGACATCCGCGAAGGCGCCGGACACTTCAAGGGCATGTGCCAGGCCTGTCACGGCGGTCCGGGGGTCGAGGCGGCCGAATTCGCCTCCGGAATGAATCCCCGCCCGCCGAATCTCGCCGAGGCTGCCGACGATTTGAGCGTTGCCGAGGTCTTCTGGATCGCCAAGAACGGGCTCAAAATGAGCGGCATGCCCGCGTTCGGGAAAACCGACGAGGACGAGGAGCTGTGGAAGGTCGCGGCCTTCGTCAAGGCGATGCCGAAATTCACCGCGTCCGACTATGCCGCGGTTCCGAATGCCCATGAGGAAGGGCACGAGCACGGCAAGATGACCGGCGACAAACACGTGCACAGTCATTAAGAACTGCGGACATGCCGTGGGGCTGCGGCACATGACGCGCACATTGAAGGAGCGAATCATGCGCAAATTGCTCATGGGACTGGCTTTGGTCTCAATCGCGGTCCCCGCCTCGAGCGCCCTTACGGTCGGATCGAAGGCGCCGGACTTCACCACTACGGGCGCGCTTGCCGGCAAGCCGTTCAAGCTGCACCTCCAGGAACAGCTGAAGCACGGCCCCGTCGTGCTCTATTTCTTCCCCAAGGCGTTCACGAGCGGCTGCACGCTTGAGGCGCACGCCTTCAGCGACGCCAGCGCGCAGTTCAAGAAGCTCGGCGCGCGGGTAATCGGCATGTCCGCCGACGACCTCAAGACGCTGCAGGACTTCTCGGTCAAGGAATGCCGCAACAATTTCGCGGTGGCGACGGCGAGCCCGGAGGTCCGGCAGGAATATGACGTCGTGCTCAAGCAGAAGCCGGAATATGCCAATCGCACGTCATACGTGATCGCGCCGGACGGCCGGATCGTCATGGAATACACCAACCTGGATCCCAGCGAGCACGTGCAACGGACGCTTGCGGCGGTGAAGTCGCTGAAGGGCAAATAGCCGCCGCCCAACAGGGGAGGGGCACATGGGGTTCGGTAAAGCGCGCTTCGGCGCGGCGATCGTTGCGGGCGTCGCACTCGCTGCGATGGCTGCTGACAGGCCGGCGACCTTCAGCTTCGATCCGCAGCCGCGCTGGCAGGAAGATCCGGAGACCGAGGACGTCTGCAAGGCAATGGAAAGCGAATGCGCTTCCCAGCTCAAGGACGGCCAGATCGACACGGAATGGGGCTATGCCGAGCTCTACAATGCAGACGGCTATCTCGTCGGATTGCGGTCGGTTAAGAGCACCGGCTGCAAGCCGCTCGATGAGCACATGCTTCTCTCGCACCGCCACTTCGTGACGGTCTTCAGCCAGGATGGCGCGCCCGATCTCGACGATATCAAGGTTGAGGTTGCTGCCGGAACGAACCCGGACTCCGTCCGCTTGGTCAAGCGGGGCGAAACGCAGGTTAGCATCGGCTGCTGATCGAGCCTTAGCTTTTCGCGATCTTGTCCGGCTGCTTGGCAGGCTTCTCGGCATCGCGCGTCTGTGCGCCGGCCTTGGGGGCGTCCGTAAGCGCCGCGATGACCGCGCCGTCGCGCTTGTAGATGTCGGGATAGTCGATGATCCGGCCGTCGACCGTCGCCGCCGACGACATGTAGACGATGTAGACCGGAAGCGGCTCCGGGAAATTGGCCTGGACGGACTTGCCGCTCCTCAGGGTCGCGTCGACCTTTTCGGGCGTCCACTCCGTCCCGCCCTCGCCGAGCAGGATCGTCGCCAGCTTCAGGATATCCTGCGTTCGGATGCAGCCATGGCTGAAGGCGCGCACCTTGCTGTTGAAGCGGCTCTTCGCGTTGGTGTCGTGAAGGTAGATCGCCTTCGAATTCGGCATCACGAACTTGACCTGGCCGAGCGCGTTCGTCGGCCCCGGCGGCTGGCGCCAGCGCTGGACGCTGCCGTCATCCTTGCGGACCGCGACGAAGCCTTTCTTGCCCGCCACTTCGCCGGAGATGCTCGTCGGCACTTCCCACCATGGGTTGAGAATCACCCCGGTCGCGACCGCCGAAAGCTGCGGCGTCGGCGTGGAAATCTTGCCGGCGACGGCATGGTGCCTGGAGATGGTCTCGCCATTCTCGACCAGGGCCGCCGTGTAAGCGGGGACGTTGACGATGATATAGCGCTCGCCGAGGTTCTGCGGCAGCCAGCGCCAGCGGTCCATGTTGAGCCGGATTCGGGCGATCGCGGCCTTGTCGGTTGCCGGCGTGACCTCCAGTGCGTGCTTCAGCGCCGCATATTGGGGATGGGTCGGAAGCAATCCATCGAGGGTCTCGCCGACATGGTGAGTCATCAGCGCCCAGCGAAGCAGCTGGTCGGTGCGATCGCCGTCGAGGTCCGGATCCTTGATCGTCCAGTCGACGCGGTCCTTGCCCTTGGTGTGGCCGAGCGCGAGGTCCGACGCGACGCGGGTGAAGAGATCGCTCGCGACCTGGTTCAGCTTGACGGGATCTCCGAGGGAGAGCGCGGCGCTGAGCTCCAGCGGGTTATAGTCCGCCGGGCTGAGCCCTTCCTTGCCGATTCCCTGGATATAGGCGAGCAGCGCCTGCGCATCGGGAACGCTCCACGACGGCGGCGGGAGCGGCGCGGGCTCCGCGGATGTCGCCTGCGGCTGCTGGGCGGGAACCCCGGCGACGGGTGCCGGCTGCGCCTGAGCGGGTGTCTGGATCGCGGGCGCGGGTTGCTCCGCGCGGGCCGCGAAAGGCAGCGCCGACCCCGCACAGAACATTGCGAACGCATTGAATCTCTTATACAATCTCACGACAGTCTCGCTCTTCGGCTCTTTGGTCGAGCCATACTTTTGCCCGTCGCCGATAATACACAGGCTGAACCGCTCGGACCAGTGATGGAAAGCCACACCGGGGCCATAAGTCGTGGATAAGAACCAATCTTTAAAGTCTTGGCATTAACCCGGCCGCGCAAGTGGGGGAGTCGATGGCGAGCAAGTATCTCGACGGCTCGATGGTGCCGCGAAGCGTCAGGCGCTACGCGGATCACCGATCCGAGCCGCGCATCGAGACTGGGGCGCAGACGGCGGTGCTGGAGCTGCGCGGACGCAAGCATCGTGTCGAACTGGTCAACGTATCAGCCTCGGGAGCTATGCTCATCTTCTCCTTGATCCCGTACATCGGCGAGACAATAAGACTGGAACTCGGTGGGCGCGGCCAGGTCTCCGGCGCCGTCTGCTGGGTCAGGGACGGGAAGATCGGCGTGACCTTCTCCGGTCCTGCGGGATAGAAGCGCGTGGAGATGAATTTTTCGATGATCAAGGCGCGCATCGCCGAAATTGCCGATCCCAACGATCGCCGCCTGTCGCCGCGCGTTCCGGTCGAGATCGAGGGGACGGTGCGCGAGCTGGGTTCAAGAGGCGTGGAAGCGCGGATCCTCAACATTTCCGAGCGTGGGTTCATGGCAGAATCCGAGGGCCGCTTCGAAGTCGGCTCGCGTGTCTGGCTGATGCTCCCGGGCCGAGATCGCGCCAATGCGGTCATCAAGTGGACCGCGGGCGACCGGCTCGGCGCGGAGTTCGCCGAGCCCATTGCTATGGACCAGCTGCCTACAAGCGGCTGAATTTAAAGGCGTTCCGCGCTCCCATCGAAGATGGTTAAGCGTCCCGAAACGGGGCAGCGATGCAACCGCTGCGACTTTCGCTCGTTCACCCGCCCCGAAAGGAACGTCTCATGCCTGCCACTACAGGCCAGAACGACATGACCTATCATACGACCGTGCGCGGCTATCACGCCGTCTATCGGGAGCATGAGGTGAACCATTGCCCGGGCTGCGGCCGCACCCAGTGGATCATCGGCCGGGTGTCGGCGGAATGCGCCTTTTGCGCGACGGCACTGCCGCTGGCGGAGGCCAGCACCCGCTCGCACGGCCGGCCCGTGATCATCCTTCACAAGAAGGCCGACCAGACCGCCTGGGCGGCGTAAGACCGCTCAGCCCGCCGGCGCCGGCCGGATCGGCACCGGCGCGTTGCACAGGTCGACGCCGACTGCGGGCCTGATGAAGAAATCGTCCTTCCGGTTCGCCCGAGCTTTCACGTAAGCCCTGAACGCCGCCGCGTTGGTATCCATTGCCTGGAAGGACGGGCGCTCCGCTACGGGCAAGTCGCTCGCCAGCCTGACCGACGCGATCGGCACGTCCTGCGACCGCTCCTTGTAGAAACCGAGCGCTTCCGTTCCTCGCGGAAGGGTGCTCAGATTCTCGATCCCGCCGATGACCCGGCCCACCACCGCGATGTTGCGGTCGAGATGCCTCGGCGCGTGGCCGATCACCGCATAGAGTTCGCCGCCGGTGCCCGTGTCGGGGGCGAGGTCGCGGCCGACCCCGACATAGCCATAGCAGTGGGTCAGATTGGCGGTCCCGTCCTTAGGATCGTAACCGATGGGCCAGCCGAGCGCATAGCCGGCCTTGGGCGCGTAATCGTCGGGATAGGGAAGCGGGGTCACGCTCAATCCCTTCAGCGGCCGCGCATACTCGGCCGGGGGCCTGGCAACCACGCCGGCGGGCAGCGGGTCGCTGGTCTCGTTCTTGCCCCACTGCACGACATAATTGTCCTGAACCCGGTAGATGCTCGCCTTGTCCCACCAGTGCGCCTTGGCCAGCGCGCGCAGGTTGGCGACGTGCACCGGTGCGAATTCGGGCGCCAGCTGGATCACGACCCCGGAGCCGTTCTGCAGCTGCATCACCAGCAGGTCGTCTGCCGGAATCGTGCGCCACGCGCTGGCCGGCGCCGAGGCAACCAGTTCGCTGGCTGTCTTGGCCTTGGGTGCCGGCGCGGCGGCGGCCAGCACCAACAGAGACAGCGTGGCAAGCTTGTGCATCGGATCCCCCATCTTCCGGCTTTCGACGGAACACTCTAACGGCGGCTGATGCACCTCGCCACCTTCATGCTGCTCGGCTCCGGAGAGCTCGGGCGCGAGCTCACCGTCGCCGCCAAACGGCTCGGCTGCCGGATCGTCGCGTGCGACCGTTATGCCAACGCCCCTGCGATGCAGATGGCCGATGCGTTCGAGGTGTTTTCGATGCTCGACGGGTGCGCGCTACGCGCAGCGGTCGAAAAGCACCGGCCCGACTTCATAGTTCCCGAGATCGAGGCGATCGACACCGCGGCCCTCAGCGAACTGGAGCGCGAGGGCTGGCACGTCGTCCCGTCGGCGAAGGCGGTGCAGCTGACCATGAACCGCGACGGGATCCGCGAATTCGCCTCCAACGAGCTTGGCCTCCCGACGTCGAAATACCGCTTCGCCGAGAGCCGCGATGAAGCAATTGCAGCCGCCGAGGTCGTTGGGCTGCCGTGCGTGATCAAGCCGGTGATGTCGAGCTCGGGCAAGGGGCAGAGCACGGCGAGCACGCCTGACGAGGTCGGCGCGGCGTGGGACTATGCCGTGGCCAAGATGCGCGGCGACCGGACCCGGATCATCGTCGAGGAGTTCGTTGCGTTCGACAGCGAAATCACGCTGCTGACGGTCGCGACGAAGGACGGCGTCCTGTTCTGCCCGCCGATCGGGCACCGCCAGGAATATGGCGACTATCGCGAGAGCTGGCAGCCAGCGACCGTGCCCGCGCCAGCACTGGCATCCGCCCAGCAGCAGGCAAGGACCGTCGTCGAGGCGCTCGGCGGATTTGGCATTTTCGGAGTGGAATTCTTCATTCGCGGCAAGGAAGCGATTTTCTCGGAGCTCAGCCCGCGCCCCCACGATACCGGAATGGTCACCCTGATCTCCCAATATCCGAACGAGTTCGAGCTTCACGTGCGCGCAATCCTCGGCCTGCCGATCCCGAGCATCGACCTTGCCGGTCCGTCGGCCTCGGCGGTCATCCTCGCCGACCGCGAGAGCGGCGACTTTCATTACGCGGGGGTCGATGAGGCGCTCGGGCTCGGCGCGCCAGGCCGGCCCGTCGACCTTCGCATCTTCGCCAAGCCCGACACGCTGGTGCGGCGGCGCATGGGCGTGGGCCTCGCCCGCGCGGCGAGCGTCGAGGAGGCGGTGGATCGCGCCAAGGCGGCTGCCGCAATGGTCCGGATCGTCTATCGCGACTGAGGCGTTGGCTTTTTGAGAGGAGGATCGACATGCGCGCGCTGATTGCGATCACCATAACGGCGATGCTCGTTGCGGGCTGCGACGACGGGCGGCGGCAGCAAGCGCAGCCGGTGCAATCGATCAAGGTCAGGAGCGCGGAGCAGGACCAGCTGTTCAAGCTCAACGATCTCAATCGCGCGATCGCCCTCAAGCGCGCGATTTACGACGCCGGATACAGCTGCAAGCGGATCACCAGGTCCGGGTTCATCGGCGCCTACAAAAACCTCGACATGTGGATGGCGAGCTGCGCCGACGGGCGGGACTGGGCGATCTTCGCCGGGCCCGATGGAAGCGCACAGGTGCGGGACTGCAAGGACGTCACCGGCCTCGGCTTGCCGCGATGCGCGATGAACGAGGAGCCGAAGACGCCGCCTGCGGTGACGAACGCGGCCGGTTAATTATCGCAGCTGCGGCTTTCCTTATATTCGCCGGCCGCTGATTTTTCCTTGATGGTGACGCACTTACCCTGGCGGATTTCCTCGCGCCAGCTGCCGTCGGCGTTGACGACGCGGTTTCCCTTCGGGACGCGCTTGCCGTCCTTGATCGTGTAGCTCCAGCCGCTCGGGGTCGCTGCCGTCTGGGCCTGCGGCTGCTGCTGCGGCGCCTGCGCAAGCGCCATCGACGCCAGGCCGAAGCCCGCAATCACCGAAAGTGCTACTGCCAAACGCTTCTTCATTTCACACTACTCCCTAGGCTCGTCTTCTAGCCGCGCACAGGTGAACCCGCTGTGAAGCGGGCGTACATGTGCCAGAAGGCGAAACGACCCGTTTTTGCGATGTGAGTGCGCGGAGCCGCGTCCGCAAGCGAGCGTGCGCTTAGCCCTGGCGAGCCTTGAAGCGGCGGTTCGTCTTGTTGATCACGTAGACTCGGCCACGGCGGCGGATAACCCGGCAGTCGCGGTGGCGCGACTTCAGCGATTTGAGGCTGTTGCGAATCTTCATGGCCGGGCGCCTTGCTCGTTCTCTTGTGTTCAGGTTTTGGGAG
>Ga0207678_10006106_pt1 | contig 10719 bp, 6 predicted proteins | sample KBSC63metaG_FD_184319 | JGI IMG/M metagenome (GOLD analysis project Ga0207678, IMG submission 184319) | Corn rhizosphere microbial communities from Kellogg Biological Station, Michigan, USA - KBS C6-3 metaG (SPAdes) (version 2) | ecosystem: Host-associated > Plants > Roots > Rhizosphere > Soil ...
CGCTCGCATTCGCGCGGTCGACCTGGTAAATGATAGTACCTCCGCCTCTGCGTGCCCAAAGATTGTTACCATTCGAATCATATTTGGCAATAAAGGCATCGCCCAGTCCCAAGGCTGCAATCGAGTTACTATCAAAGCTGGCCGTGTTCTGAAATTCGCCAACGATCGTAATGTTACCGGCCGAATCCACTACAATGCCGTGTGCAATGTCGGCACCTGTGCCGCCGGCGCGTTTTAGCCAAACGAGTGTTCCATCGGAATTGTACTTCGCCAAAAATATGTCGTATAGACCGGTACTGCTAACAGTAACTCCATCTACTGTCATGGTACCGCTGAAGAAACCGGCGACATAAACATTTCCAGAATTGTCCAGGGCGACGCCATGAGCCATGTCGCCTGCCGTTCCCCCTGCATTCTTGGCCCAGACAACCGAGCCATTGGCATCATACTTCGCGATGAACCAATCGTAGTCGCCATGACCGGTTAGGGTGATGGCATCGAAGGTTACGGTCGGATAAATACCGTTAGTCTGAATTGCCCCCACAACGTACGAGTTGCCGCTCGCATCAGTGGCAATGTCGTAGCCTTGGTCGAGTAACGGGCCGCCGGCTGTTTTTGCCCAGACAAGTCCGCCGGTCGGATCATATTTTGCAACGAAGACATCGGACGCGTTACACGGGATCGTAAGGTTATCGAACAGGGCAGGATTGCTGATCATTCCGGTCGCGTAAGTGTTTTGAAGACTATCACTGCTTACGCCATTACTTATTCCACCGGTTCCTTGTTGCTTGATCCACTGAGCAGTCTGTGCCTGAACGTTAGCGCTGAGAAAAGTGATAGCGATTGCAACCAGGGCAGCGAGCCATGTCCAACTTGAGGTTCCAGTGCAAAGCGGTTGTTCGACCAGGGCATTCGATGCACGCGATCCTGCAAAAAACGGTTGGGGAAACATCGGGGTATTAGTAAGCATGCGGGGGATAGTGCGCAGCCCGGCGAGATCGTCGCGCGCTGAAAAGTTAAACGGCGTTAACTTTTGAAAACGAAGGGGAATAAAGGTCGCGGTTGCGGCGACCGGCAGATAGAATCCCGGGTTTCGTGGCTCCCGAACCCTCACATAGAGCATTGGCGGCGATCATGTTCACAGACATGGTCGGCTACAGTGCGCTGGCACAACGCGATGACGACCTTGCGCTGGAATTACTGGAGGAACATCGCCGGCTGTTGCGCGAAATTTTTCCGCGTTTCCACGGCATTGAGGTTAAGACGATCGGGGACGGTTTTCTGGTCGAGTTTCACAGTGCATTGGACGCGGCGCAATGCGCAATCGAAATTCAGCGCGCTTTATCCAAGCGCAACTCGGACACGCCTGTTGAACGCCGTATCGCGATAAAAATCGGTGTTCACATCGGGGATGTTGTTCATCGAGACCATGACGTCTATGGCGATGGAGTAAACATCGCTGCGCGCATCGAGCCATTGGCGGGTCCAGGCGGCATTTGCGTCTCAGTGGACGTCGAACGGCAGATTCGCAACAAGCTAGACGCCGATTTCGAAAAATTGGCACCAACTGAATTGAAAAACATTTCCATGCCGATGGATTTGTTTCGCATCATCCCGCCCTGGGAGAAGAGGGCTTCGAGTCTTCCTCAAACTGAACCAGAATCGACAGGAGCGACTCGTAAGTATCTGTGGACAGCCGTTGCACTGGTCTTCCTATTGATGATTGGCGTCGGCTGGTGGTGGGCGGAACGGCCGCATGGAACTCCGACTTCGGAGGCAGAAAACAGACGCCCCTCAGCGGCTGCGGCGGGAATTCCCACAAAGAGCATTGCAGTTCTTCCGTTCGAGAATTTGAGTCGCGATCCTGACAACGCGTTTTTCACGGAAGGCGTGCAGGATGAAATCCTGACGCGACTGGCGAAAGTCGCCGATCTTAAAGTCATCGCGCGCACTTCCACACGAAAATTCAAAAGCGCACCGGAAAATCTGCCAGACATCGCGCAGCAGCTCGGTGTAGCGAACATTCTGGAAGGCAGCGTCCAGAAATCCGGCGACCAGGTGCGCGTGAATGTGCAGTTGATCAATGCCCTAACGAGCGCGCACATCTGGGCGGAGATTTACGATCGTAAGCTGACCGACATTTTCGCCGTCGAGAGCGACATCGCAAAAGCTATTGCCACGGCCCTGCAGGCGAAGCTGACTGGTGCGGAAAAAGCAATGATCGCGGCGCAACCAACAAACGACACAACCGCGTACGAACTCTACCACAAAGGCAGATCTCTTTGGGAAAAACGTTCCGGCGACAATCTGGCGAAGGCGATTGCCTTCTACGAACAGGCGATCGCGCGGGATCCAAAGTACGCGCTCGCTTATGCAGGCTTGGCTAACAGCTATGTCCTGCTTCCATTGTATTTTTCCGTGCCTCAACGCGATGCCATGGCAAAAGCGCGAGAGGCGGCTCTGAAAGCGCTCCAGATCGATCCCAACCTCGCGGAGGCGCACAATGCCCTGGGCAAGGTTCTGAATTTTGATGATCTGGATCTTGCCGGAGCTGAACGGGAATTCCAGCGAGCGATCGAACTTCAACCAAACAACGCCACGGCGCATCAGTGGTATGGCAACGGTCCGCTCGACAGCCTTGGCCGATTTGACCAGGCCATCGCAGAAACTAAACGGGCGGTTGAATTGGATCCGCTGTCGCCCATTATCAACACGGATCGCGCTTTTTCTCTGTACTACGCCCGCCGCTACGACGAAGCGATGGCACAGGCGAAGAAAACGGTCGAGCTCGACCCGGGCTTTTTTTATTCCCATCAAATTTTGGGCATGGTCCTTCAGGCGAAAGGCGATCTCCCTGGCGCGATCGCAGAGTTCGAAAAGGCCCGACAACTGAGCGGCGACCCGTTGCACTTGGCCCTTCTCGCCATGGCTAAAACCAAAATGGGGGACAAAAACATCGCGGAGCAAGCCCTCGCCGAGCTCGACAAAGTAAATCCAGATCGACAAGGACTCCCTTATGACCGCGCTCTCGTCTACCTCGCAATAGGCAACAAAGAACAAGCGCTTCACTGGCTGGAACAGAGCTACGCCGATCGCGACGGCGCGAACCTCAGCTGGATCGATGTTGAACCCATTCTCGATTCGCTCCACGGCGATCCGCGGTTCGAAGCGCTGGTTCAAAAAATCATCGCGCCAAAATCGCAAGCGAAGCCGTGAATATTTTGTACGGTCCCGAACAAATCGGGCCTAACAAATAGAAGGCACCGTAGCCGTCGCCGTACGGGCGACGCATGCCAGCCGATTTGCGCAGAAAGGGACGCTTCGCACAGCGAAGCGGCTACAGTCCGCGCAACTCCCCAAAAAGCGTTCGGGATTGCCCAATAATCCAGATCGTCTGAAGTTTGCCGTGTGGCACAAGATCGCAAAGTGAATCCGAGGACTTTTTTCGACGAGCTGAAGCGGCGCAACGTTTATAAGGTTGCGATCGCGTACGTCGTCGCCGGATGGGCTCTGGCTCAAGGCCTCGCGCAAGTACTTCCCGTTTTCTCTGTTCCCAACTGGGTCATTCAACTGATTGTGCTGCTCATCATACTGGGTTTGCCGATTGCGCTCGGTTTGGCATGGGCGTTCGAGCTGACGCCTGAGGGGCTCAAGCGCACCGAAGACGTCGATGAGGCCGCAGCAGCGGCTCACAAGAAGCGCGCCTGGGTTTATGTAGTCGTTGCCGGTGCATTGGTATCGGTTGGTTTGTTTTTCCTTGGTCGATACAGCGCTATCAACGCAACGCCTCGAGAGAGCGAGGCGGCTACAGGAATTCAACAGAAATCGATCGCCGTTCTGCCGTTTGAAAACTTAAGCGATGATAAACAAAACACCTACTTTGCTGACGGTGTGCTAGATCAGATCCTGACGAATCTGGCGAAGGTCTCCGATTTGCGGGTCATCAGCCACACCAGCGTGCGGCAATACAAAAGCGGCGAGCCACGAAATCTGCGCGAGATTGGTAAACAGCTCGGCGTTACCGACATTCTGGAAGGTTCTGTGCGGCGCTCCGGTGATCGCCTTCGCATCAGTGCGCAGTTGATTGATGCCCGCACCGATTCACAAATCTGGGCGGACACGTACGAGCGCCCCGCGGCCGATTTGTTTGCGATCCAAAGCGAACTCGCGAAATCGATCGTTGCCCAGCTTCAGACAAAATTGTCGGCTCGACAGAAAGCCGAGATCGAGCAGCGGCCAACGCAGGATTTGCTGGCCTTTGAGCTTTATCAACGGGCCAAGGAAATAGTCGATAGCTATCTGATCGCCGATGACGTCCGGGCCGCGCTGCTTTCCGCTCTGGAATCGCTGGATCAGGCAATAAAACGCGACCCAAACTTTCTGTTTGCGTATTGCTACATCGCGCGCGCAAACGACCTGCTCTACTTTTTCGATCTCGATCCAACGCCAAACCAGGTCCTTCTTGCGGAAGCAGCAGTAAAGGTGGCTCTGCGACTTAATGCTGACTCAGCCGAAGCACACTTTGCGATGGCGGATTTTCTGTTTCGTTGCCACCGTGATTATGATGGCGCTCTGAAGGAGCTCGCAATCGCGCGTCCTGGTCTGCCGAATGACACGGCGTTTTTCATTCTTTCGGGTTACATCAACCGACGTCGCAATAATTGGATTCAGGCCGAGCAAGATTTCTCTACTGCAGTGAAACTCGACCCTCGAAATCCCAATGCTTACAACCTGCTCGCCGATACCTATAACCTGCAACGAAAGCATCTGCGGGCGGCGCAGGTTTACGACAGTGTGCTTGCTGCGGGCGAGCGTACTCCAATTGTTTTCTACCGGCGGGACTCAGCCCTTTTCAATCGAAGCGGTGACTCGACAGAGTTGCGTCGGGTGCTGTTGGAAAACCCCGACTTGGACGTAGGCGGCGGACAAACTCCGTATCGAGTATTTCTGGCGTTGATCGACGGCAATTTTGCTGAAGCAGAGCGGATACTTGCCGCTTCACCCCGCGAAGAATTCCAGGATATCGACTACAGTTTCTACTACCCCAAGGTGTGGTTTGAGGCGATGATTGCCAGAGCAAAAGGCGATTCTGCGCGTGCAACCGCCGCCTTCTCCGCCGCGCGGACGATCTTGGAGCAGAGATTAGCCGTTAAACCGGAACACGCGCGAACGCTGGCGGTCCTCGCTCAGGTGGACGCCGGCCTCGGTCGGAAAGAACTGGCCATTCAAGAAGCCAAACATGCGGTCGATTTGATGCCACTTTCCAAAGACGCTTACGATGGCGCGTTAGTGCTTGAGGGATTAGCGCAGGTTTACACTTGGACCAACGAACCCGATCGCGCCATCGAGCTATTGCAAAAGCTGGTCGCAATGCCGAGCTACGTTAACTACGCCCGACTCAAACTGTTTCCCATGTGGGATCCGCTGCGCGGCGATCCGCGTTTCCAGAAAATCGTCAACTCACTCGCGCCGAAAGATCAGAGCAAGTAAACTTGAGCGATGAATCCGAAGGTGTTCTTCGGCGAGCTGAAGCGGCGCAACGTGTACAAGGTGGCGGTGGCGTATGCCGTTGTGGGGTGGCTTTTGATTCAGGTCGCAACGCAGGTTTTTCCGTTCCTGGAAATTCCGAATTGGACGATTCGGCTCGTGATTCTTGTGACCGCATTCGGTTTTCCTATTGCGCTAATCATCGCCTGGGCATTTGAGCTCACCCCTGAAGGAATCAAGCGCACCGAAGATGCCGACGCGGCGCGGCAACATTCGCGAGGTAGTGTTTGGATTGCCGTTGTTGCCATTGCCGCAGCGCTCTCGTTAGGGCTTTTCTTCCTCGGCCGCTACACTGCTGGTCGTAACACGCTTCGACAGAACGAGGCGGCTACAGCGTTTTCTGAAAAATCGATTGCTGTGCTGCCGCTGGTCAACACCAGCGGCGATCCGAGCAACGAATATTTTTCTGATGGTCTCTCGGAGGAATTGATTGCGGTTCTGGCAAAGATTCCCGAGCTGAAGGTGATCGGCCGGAGCTCGTCTTTCTTCTTTAAAGGTAAATCCGTCGATTCTGCTGCAATTGGCCACAAGTTAGGCGTCGCTAATCTGATCGAAGGCAGCGTGCGCAAGCAGGGAGATCGTGTTCGCATCGTTGCGGAGCTCATCAGCGCCGCCGATGGCCGCTCACTTTGGTCGGATACGTACGATCGCGAACTGAAAGATGTGTTCGCAGTGCAGGCTGAAATTGCCAAATCGGTCGCGGAGCAGATGAAGGTAAAATTGTTAGGCGAACGACAACAGTCCGACGCTGCTCCGTCCAATGAAAACCTCGCCGCCCATAACGCGATTCTGCAGGCGGATTTTTATTTCCAACAACTGACCCCTGAGAGCGTGCGGCGCGCGATCCAATTCCTCGAGGAAGCGGTGCGGTTGGATCCAAATTATGCGCTTGCCTACGCCAAGCTATCACAGGCTTGGCGCCAATACGCAGCCAGCTTTGCTACAGACGATGCGCAGAAAGCGTACGCGGAGGCCCGCCGAGCTGCGGAGAAGGCAATTAGCTTGGCCCCGGATCTGCCTGAGGTGCGAATGGCGGTGGGCCTCCTCGCGTTTACGCCCGATCTCGACTTTCGCGCCGCGGAAAAAGAATTCCGGCGTGTTCTGGAATACGCGCCCAACCACGCCGCTGCCAAAACTTACCTTGGGGCTATGCTCTCGGCACAAGGTCAACTGGCCGAAGCAGAGCAAATTTGCCGGGAAGCCGTGTCGTTAGACCCTCTCGGCACCAGTTCTTGGTACAACATTGGACGCGTCGTGGTCGGATTGGGCCGCTACAAGGAAGCTGAGGAGCTGTTTCGTAAAGGGCTTGAGATTCAGCCACAAGCTTCACGTTTTCACAGCTACCTCGCTCTCCTGGATATTGTTCAGAATCGCCCCACACAAGCCATGACCAACGCCCGACTGGAGACGGAAGGTTTCTGGCGCGACTATGCCATCGCTTTAGTGCACCAAACGCAGGACGACCGGGTTGCGGCCGATGCCGCGCTTAAGGATTTCATCGCGAGGAATTCGAATGGCGGCGCATTTCAGGTCGCTGTGCTCTATGCGGCTCGTAAGGAGCCCGACAAGATGTTTGAGTGGCTCGATACCGCCTTCGCAACGCACGACTCCGGTCTCTCGCAGATGGCGGTGACACCGTTCTTCCTCCCTTATGCAAACGATTCGCGCTTTGTTGCGCTGTGTCAGAAACTCAACGTACAAGTGCCGGTAGTCTCCGCGAAACCATGAGCGACAAGCCTTCCTTCTTCTCTGAACTGAAGCGGCGCAATGTCTACAAAGTTGCCGTCGCGTACATCGTGGGCGGTTGGGCGCTTTCACAAGGCATCGCGCAAGTACTTCCAGTTTTTAATGTCCCAAACGTGGCGATTCGGGTGGTTGTTTTGTTGATCATTATGGGGTTGCCAGTTGCACTTGTCCTGGCGTGGGCGTTCGAGATTACGCCGCAGGGAATTAAGCGCACCGAAACGGCTGATGCCATGCCGCAGGCGGGACGGCAAAAGAAGAATGCGTGGATTTATGTCGTTGTAATGGGTGTCGTCGTATCGATTGGATTGTTTTTCCTCGGCCGTTATACGGCTGGGAATGAAGCAGGGCTCCCACAGAAATCGATTGCCGTCCTGCCGTTGATTAACGAGAGCGGCGACCCGAAGGACGAATATTTTTCGGATGGGCTGTCGGAAGAATTGATTGCAGCTCTCGCTCAGATTAGCGGTCTCAAAGTCATTGGTCGTAGCTCTTCATTCCGGTTCAAAGAAAGAAAAGAAGAACCGAAAACAATTGGCGAGAAGCTGGGCGTGAGCACGCTCCTGGATGGTACGGTGCGCAAACAAGGTGATCGCGTACGCATCGTAGCCGAACTCGTGAACGCCGCCGACGGAATTCAGCTCTGGACGAAAACATTCGATCGCCAACTTAAAGATATCTTCGCGGTTCAGCAGGAAATCGCTCGCGCGGTCGCCGAGTCATTGAAGGTGACTTTGTTGGGCACCGATAGCAGGTCGTCGCAGGCGTCGGCCACTGACAATGCAGAAGCCCATAACGCCTATCTTCAGGGGCATTTCTATCTCGTGCGTCGGAACGTCGAAGATCTTCGCAAGGCGATCGATTACTACGATGAGGCCATCAATCTCGACCCTCAATATGCTTTAGCTTACGCAGAACGTGCCGAAGCTTGGATTATTTTGGGCGACCTTACGGGCCAGCGGCCGATGACGTACCCAAAAGCTCGAAGCGATGCGGAGAAGGCCGTCTCGATTGAGCCTGCGCTAGCGGAGGCGCGCGCAGCCCTCGGTTTTGTCCGCTGTTTTGCAGATTGGAATTTCGCCGACGGTTTGAGTGAATTAAAACGCGCGAAAGAACTATCTCCGACAAATCCCACCGTCAACGATCTGCTGGGGCGAATCATTGTTTATCTTGGGCAATTTGATGAGGCCGAACGACAGGGACGCGAGGCGGTTGAACTCGACCCTCTATCTACGGTAGCGCAAGGCAATCTGGGTCGCGTTCTTTTTTATGCCGGAAAACTCGAGGGGGCAGACGTGGCTGCGCGCAAGTCCGCTGAGTTGCAACCGACCGGTGCTGGCAATCATCGATGGCAGGTACTCATCGCTGCCCAACGAGGTGACGGTGAGGCAGCCTTGCGCGAAGCGCAATTGGAACCCGATCCCGGGTTTCGCCGGTTCGAGCTGGCGGTGGCACATTACGTCCGAGGTGATCGGGCGGCAGCCGACGCCGCACTCGCGGACCTGATCGCCAATGCCCGGGAAGGTTTTGCTTATCAAATCGCGGAGGTTTACGCATTGCGTGGCGAAAAAGACAAAGCTTTCGAATGGTTACAAACCGCGTTTGGTGATCGGGACGCCGGGATGCTGGGCCTTTTGGTAGATCCGTTGTTACGCGGCTTGCGCGACGATGCTCGATACAAGACCTTGCTTGCCAAAGTCGGTTTACCCACAAAGTCATGAACGACAAGCCTTCACTCTTTTCGGAGCTAAGACGACGCAATGTGTTCAGGGTTGCTCTGACCTATGCCGTGGTGGCGTGGCTGCTAATTGAGGTTGCGTCAGTCCTTTTGCCTCTAGTTGACGCGCCTGAATCGATCATCACGGCCTTCGTGGTGTTGCTCGCGCTTGGGTTTGCGGTTGCGCTGTTTGTTTCCTGGGCTTTTGAAATGACGCCAGAGGGGCTGAAACGCACGCAGGATCTTTCGCCTGACGTCGTCATCCCATATTGGAGCCGTCGCAAGTTCGCGACATTCATCTTTGGCGTCGCAGGCGTTGCGTTTTGTCTTTCTGCGTACCACCTGCTGTTCCCCGCGCCACCGCGGAATCTTTCACAGAGCGAGACGGTTCCGATCTCGCAGTCATCACCTTCAGGCTCACCCTCGGAAGAAACGAGCGGTAACCAACCGGTCGAGCAACTTCTTCGTGATCTCGACACCAAGTGGGCGAAAGCTGCCGCAACTAAAGATGTCGAGCAGACAATCGCCTTTTATTCGGATGACGCGATCGTGTTTCCGCCAAACGCTGCGAGCGCAGCGACGAAGGATGCGATTCGAAATGGCTGGAAAGAGATGTTCGCCAGTCCCGGCTTCGTCATCACCTGGCAACCAACCAGAGTCAAGGTTGGCAAATCCGGCCAGATCGCGTGGACGAGCGGCACGTACGAATTGACGATGAACGACGCCAGCGGCAAATCGATCAACGATCGCGGGAAATACCTCGAAGTCTGGGAAAAACAAACCGATGGAAATTGGAAATGTGCGGCCGACATGTGGAATTCCAACCTCGCAGCTTCCGCGCCCGTACCTTAGAGAGTAGCCGGTCGCCTTCCTTAGTTCCCGATCTGAAGACGGTCTGCCCGGCCCTAAAAACGAAAGAAATCTGAATGAATTGGGAAATGCTCACGGCCATCGGCCAACTCGCCACGGTCTGTATCGGAGTTCCTTCGATCATTTACTTCGCTATCCAGCTACGTGAGCAGAACAGGGAACGCCGTCAGTCGGCTGTGAATGCTCTCACTGTACAATGGGGTGAGCTGACCAAGGCGTTGCATGAAGACGGTGAATTTACAGCTATTTATCTTCGCGGCTTGCAATCCTTCCACGACTTGGATGCTGTATCGAAGCTTCGCTTTAGCGCTTTCCAAAATCGCTTCTTCAAAAACTTCGAAGGCATGTATTACTCAAGACGTGAAGGGATATTGAGTACCGAGTTGTGGGATGAGATTGACCGGACTATGAGCGATTTCCTCGCCTACAAAGGAATCCGGGACTGGTGGCAGACACGCAGGCACTGGCACACCGAAGCGTTTGCTCGGGTCGTCGACGGCATCATCGCCAGGTGCGAACAGCCGACAGCCTACGCGACTTATGATTTGAAGCAGGTCGAGCTGCCTAAAGACAGCTAATGAGCGAAACCCGAGATTGGCCGCGAATTGCAGTCGTGGGTGCCGGTGCGGTGGGTGGCTATTTCGGCGGGATGTTTGCGCGCGCGGGCGCGCCGACGGTTTTCATCGGACGAAAACATTTCGCTGACGCAGTTAATTCGAAAGGTCTTGTTCTGGATAAATCAGATGGCCAGGAACGAATCAGTGCCCTGGCGACAGTCGAGATGGCCGGCATTAGAGATTGCTCGCTGATTCTTTTTAGCGTCAAAGCCAACGATACGTCAG
>Ga0207678_10006109_pt1 | contig 10717 bp, 10 predicted proteins | sample KBSC63metaG_FD_184319 | JGI IMG/M metagenome (GOLD analysis project Ga0207678, IMG submission 184319) | Corn rhizosphere microbial communities from Kellogg Biological Station, Michigan, USA - KBS C6-3 metaG (SPAdes) (version 2) | ecosystem: Host-associated > Plants > Roots > Rhizosphere > Soil ...
CCCGAAGAACGCCGCGAGGCAGCGTTGGTGCCGGGGGTTCCGGTGACGGCTAGAGCGAGAGCACCGGGCAGGTCAGGGTGCGCGTGACACCCTCGACGGACTGGATCGGCATCACGATAGCCTTGGCGAGCTCGTCCAGGTCGGCGGCCTCGCCGCGGGCGATGACGTCGTAGGGACCGGTCACGGGGTCGACGGACACGATGCCCTTCACGCCGCTGATCTCGCGGGTCACGTTGCTGGCCCTTCCCACCTCGGTCTGGATCAGGATGAACGCGCTGACCACATCGACCTCCTCGTCAGGGTCTCGGGGCATCGTACGTCAAGCCCTCGACGCGGCGCGAACCGCCCCGGACGGCGCTCAGAGCACGGGTTCGACGTCCGGTGCGGGGCGGGACAGCGCGGGCGTCGACAGCGCGATCCACGCCACCGCCCCTCCGGCGAGCGTGAGCAGCGATGCCCCGACGTAGAGCGTCTCCGGACCGTAGCGATCGAACACCAGGCCGCCGAGGCCGGCGCCGATGATCGGCGCGATCCCGAACCCCATCGTCGCGGCGAGCGACTGGCCGGTCGAGTACAGGCTCGACGGCAGCATGCGGCCGATCACGACCACCATCGTGGTGAACAGCAACGCGAACCCGGCGCCCTCGAACACGGTGAGGACGGACAGGACCGTCGGGTCCTCGACCAGACCCCACAGCAGGAAGCCGGTCGCGTACACGATGCATCCGGCCACGTACACGGCACGCAGGCCGAACCGCTTGGAGAACCGCGACGAGAGCCGCATGACGGGCACCTCGACCAGCCCGCCGAGCGCCGTCCCGATCCCCACCAGCAGCGCGCCGCCGCCGGCGCGCTCGATCTTCAGGCCGATGAAGTTCCACGCGGCGTTGAACCCCGTCCAAACGAGGAGCAGGGCGAGCAGGAACATCCAGAACCTCTGGGCGGCCCGGAACACCGCGCCCACCGCGCCGAGCCGGCCGTGGCGGATCGACCGGGCCGGTCGGTCGGGTTCGATCGCGACGATCGCCCAGACGAAGATCGCGAGCGCCGCGAAGGCGACGACGGGCATCGCCCAGCGGATGCCCACCTGCTGCAGGAGCACGCCGACCAGCAGGCAGGTCGTCGCGTACGCGAGGCTCTCCCAGCCACGGATGCGTCCGTACTCGGTCATGCGGTCGTCGCCCAGGAACTCCAGGGCGATCGCGTCGACGTTCGGCGCGACGGTGGCGCTCAGACCGGCGAACACGAACGCGGTCGCCACGATCGCCGGATAGGTCTCGGCCCCGAACAGTGCCAACGCGCCGATCGCGCCGCCGAGCGCCCCGATCTGCAGCGCGCGGTGACGGCCGAGCGAGGTGTCGGCCAGGTGACCCCAGAGAGGGCTCAGGAGCACGCGCGCGATCGCCATCACGGCGATCACCGCGCCGATCTCGCCCGCGGTCAGTCCCTTGCCGTCCAGGAACAGGGACAGGAACGGGAACGAGGCCGCGATGAAGACGCCGAAGAGCACGAACAGCGTCTGCACGGCGACCGCGGGTCGGATCCGTGGAGCCCCGGCCGCCCGCATCCGAACCACGCTAGCATCGCCCCTCGGGCGGCCCGATCCGGGAGACGCCGCTCAGAGCTCGCGGCGCAGGATGCGGACGCGCAGCTCGCTCCCCTCCCGCAACGGCTCGCGCTCGCCGGTGTCCCCGAAACCGAGATGCTCGTAGAACGCCGCGCCGCCCGTGTTGCTCTCGGTGACCGCGAGGATCACCGAACGCGCGTCCCAGGTGCGCGCCCACCCGAGGACCTGTTCGACGAGCGACGCCCCGATCCCGTTCGAGCGCCGCGAGGGCTCTACCCACATCCCGTACAGGTGCGCGTCGGCTTCGTCGCCGACACGCGAGCCGACGGCCATCCCCACCCAGTTCGGGCCGTCCTCGGCGACGAACAGGGCGTTGCTCGAACCGTCCCACCCCTCGATCCACCCGATCCACTCGGTCTCGCCGTGGGCGCGCTCCCCGTCGAGCGTGGATCCGAACGCGTCCGGCGCGTCGGCGAGCGCGCGCAGCCGGAGCTCGCGCACGCGCTCCCACGCTCCGCGCGTGACGCGACGCGTTCGAAGGTTCGACACCACGCTTGCAGGGTAGTAGTGGCGACCGCCGGCCGGGATACTTGGGCGATGACGAACGACGATGCCGTCTGGTGGCGCGAGGGCGTCCTGTACCAGATCTACGTGCGTTCCTTCGCGGACGCCGACGGCGACGGCACGGGCGACCTCCAGGGCGTGATCGACCACCTCGACCATCTCGAATGGCTGGGCGTGGACGGCATCTGGCTCTCCCCCATCACGCCCTCCCCGGACCGGGACTGGGGGTACGACGTCTCGGGCTACCGCGACGTCCATCCGGAGCTCGGCGACCTGGCGACCCTCGATCGTCTGGTCGCGGACGCGGCGTCCCGAGGCATCCGGGTGATCCTCGACCTCGTGCCGAACCACACCAGCGACGTCCACCCGTGGTTCGTCGACGCCCGGTCGTCCCGGGACGCCGAGCACCGGGGATGGTACGTGTGGCGCGACCCGCGGCCCGACGGCTCGCCGCCCAACAACTGGCGCTCGGTCTTCGGCGGGCTGGCGTGGGAGCTCGATGAGCCGACCGGCCAGTACTACCTGCACAACTTCCTGGTGGAGCAGCCGGATCTGGACTGGTGGAACGAGGACGTGCGCCGCGAGTTCGAGGAGATCCTCCGGTTCTGGTTCGATCGGGGGATCGCGGGGTTCCGCGTCGACGTGGCGAACGGTCTCATCAAGGACCGCGAGTTGCGCGACAACCCCGCTGCGACGGACGACGATCCCGAGGACGTCCGCCGCCGCGGCCAGCGCCAGGTGCACAACATGAACCGCCCCGAGGTGCACGGGATCTACCGCGACTGGCGAGGGATCGCCGACGCGTCCGATCCTCCTCGGGTCCTGGTCGGCGAGACCTGGATCTTCGACCTCCGGGAGGTCGCCCGCTTCTACGGTGCGACCGGCGACGAGCTCAACCTGTGCTTCAACTTCCCGTTCGTCTTCGCCGACCTGGACGCCGAGACCCTGCGCCGGATCGTGGAGACGACCGAGGACGCGCTCGAGCCGTTCGCCCAACCGGCGTGGGCCGGCTCGAACCACGACGTCGGGCGGTTCGCGACGAGGTGGTGCGGCGATCGTCCCGACGCCACCCGGTGCGCCCTCCTGATGCTGTTGACGCTCCGTGGGACGCCGTTCCTCTACTTCGGCGACGAGATCGGGATGGTCGAGGTCCCGGTCACCGGCGACGACGTGCGCGACCCGGCGGGTGTGCTCGGCACTCAGCCCGGACGCGACCCCGGCCGGACGCCGATGCAGTGGAACGCCGGGCCGGGGGCCGGGTTCACCCGCGAAGGCGTTCGGCCGTGGCTCCCGATCGGGGACGCTCGTGCGAACAACGTCGAGGACCAGCGCCGGGACCCGGGCTCGGTCCTGCGCCTGTGCCGCGACCTGATCGCGCTGCGTCGCGAGACGTCGGACCTGCGTTCGGGCGCCTACGCGTCCCTCCCCTCGCCGCCCGGCGCTTGGAGCTGGCGACGCGGGCCCTCGACGATCATCGCCGTCAATCTCTCGGACAGGCGGGTCGCGGTGCCGGTGGGTCCGGGAACCATCGCGATCGGCACCGACCGGTCACGCGACGGCGAGACGGCCGACGGGGACCTCAGCCTCGGCCCGTGGGAGGGAGCAGTGCTGCGCGTCGCTCCCGCCTGAGCAGGACCAGGTGGTCGGCGAGGCCCACGCTCGTGAACGGCAGGATCGGCGCCAGCAGGACGGCGGCCTCCGGCACCACCCGAACGGTGACGAACGCCCAGACCGTGGCGACGAGCACGGCGAGCATCCTCGCCTTCCACGGGCGATCGACGTCCGAGCGGAGGGCGACGACACCGCCCGCGGCGATCCCCGCGACGAACCCGGTGGCGGCGTCGGCGGCGAGCGCCGAGACCGGGATGCCGATCACCAGCGTCAATCCCATCGCCTTGGCCACCGCACCGGGCGCGCGCGGATGTGCGGAGGCGAACGCGAGGACGACGAACACGAACGGCACCAGCATGAGCCCGAACGCGATCCACAGACCCGGGCTCGCGACGCCCCCCGGTCGTGTCGATGCGACGGAGACCACGCCGATCAGGAGCGCCCAGTACGCCGGCACAAGCACCAACGTCGCCAGCAGGATCGCTCGCCACATCCGGCGCGGGACCCTCGGGTCCACGGCCGCTCCGACGTGCGGTGACGGTCCGGCCATCGACTCAGCCCTTGACGGAACCGGCCGTCAGACCGCGCACGAAGTACTTCTGCAGCGAGAAGAACACGATGAGCGGAAGGATCATCGAGATGAACGCCGCCGCCGTGAGCAGGTGCCAGGTCTCTCCCCGCTCACCCACCAGCCCGGCGAGCGCGATGGGCAAGACCATGGTCTGCCGCGTGCCACCCAGGAACACGTACGCGACCAGGAGGTCGTTCCACACCCACAGGAACTGGAAGATCGCGAACGCGGCGAGCGCCGGCACCGAGAGCGGGACGACCAGCCGCCAGAAGATCGTGAAGTGGTCGGCGCCGTCGATCTTCGCCGACTCGATGATGGAGGACGGCAGCGACCCGATGTAGCTCCGTAACAGGTAGATGGCCAACGGCAGGCCGAACCCGGCGTGGGCGAGCCAGATCCCCATGAAAGTGCCGTTCAGATCCAGGTCGGGAAAGACGATGAGGCGGCCGATGGTCGCGCCGTTGGCGAACAGACGGAGGAGGGGGATCAGCGTCATCTGGATCGGCACCACCATCAGACCGACGACCACGATGAACAGCACGTACCGGCCCCTGAACTCCATCCACGAGAAGGCATAGGCGGCGAAGGCCGCGATCGTGATGGGGATCACCGTCGAGGGGATCGTGACGGCGAGGCTGTTCAGGAACGCGTTGCCCAGTCCGCCCCGGTCAAGCGCCAGCCGATAGTTCTCCAGCGTCCACTCCGCTGCCCGGAACGGGTGCGCGAGCGCCGTCCACCACCCCGAGGTGTTCACCAGGTTCTCCGGACGGAAGGACGTGAACAGGACGCCCAACGTCGGGATCAGCCAGAGCAGGACGATGATCACGATCGTGATCCGCACGAACCATCCACCGCGCCGGTGGCCCGGAGCCTCGTCCCTCGCCTGGGCTTGGTCCCGAGCCTGCGTGATCTCGGGGGCCGGGATCGCGGGCGCGCTCATCGGATCATCTCCTGCTCTCGGAAGCGCTTCATGTTCCAGACCATGATCGGGATGATCGCGACGAACAGGAACACCGCGATCGCCGCGCCTCGTCCGCTGTTGTTGAGGATGAAGAACCACCGGATCATCCGCTCGGCGATCACCTCGGTCTTGTTCGTCTCCGCGCCGCCTATGACGAACACGATGTCGAAGACCTTCAGGGCGTTGATGACCATGTACGTGGCCACGACGGCGATGGTGGGCGCGATGCTCGGCACGATGATGCGCCGGAAGACCTGGAACTCGGAGGCGCCATCGATCCGCGCCGCCTCGGTGATCTCCTCGGGGATCGCCTTGATGGCGGCCGACAGGACCACCATGGCGAACCCCGTCTGCATCCAGACCATGATCACCATCAACAGGAGGTTGTTCCACGGGGCCTCCTGGAGCCACGCCACCGGCTGGTTGCCCAGGCCCTGCCAGACCGCGTTCAGCAGGCCGATGTTCGAGCCGAACCCCTCCGGGCGGAAGTCGTAGATCAGTCGCCAGGTGATGGCGGCCCCGGCGAACGAGATCGCCATCGGCATGAAGATCAGCGACTTGGCGACCGCCTCGCCGCGCCGCAGGCGATCGACCAGGGTGGCGAACACGAGGCCGATGCTGACCGCGACCGCCGGCACGACCAGCGTCCACCCCAGCGTGTTGCGGATCGCGCGCAGCATGCTCTCGTCGGTGAAGACGAACTTGAAGTTGTCCAGCCCGACGAAGCTGGCCCCCGTCGAGTCCTTGAGGCTGATCAGCAGCGTGTTGATCACCGGATAGACCAGGAACACGCCCAGGATCACGAGCGCCGGGCCGACGAACACGTAGGGCCGGACCCCCTCCCGATACCGCTCGGGAAGCAGCTCCACGATCCGATTCATCGCCCAGTACAGGAAGAAGACGCCGCCCACCCCCACGACGATCGCCACGCCCACGACGAACAGGCGGTTGGCGTTCTCGTCGCGCATGTAGTCGAACGTTCGCCACAGGACCGCGAAGGCGGCCACCGGGATCGCCAGGGCGACGAGCAGACGCAGGATGAACACGCCCAGCGCCCGAGGCTTGGAAGGCGGCGCCGTCAGGGTCGCGGCCTCGCTCGAACCCCCGGATGCGCTCATCGCCCGATCGCCTTCATCGAGGGGACGATGCCTCCTCGCGGCCCCGGACGCAAACGAGGAGGGGACGGCCGCGTGGCCGCCCCCTCCCTCTCAGGCCGATCCCGGTCGTCACGCTACGTGGCCGGCCAGCTGTCATCGATGTCCTGAAGGATCCCATCCAGCGAGTCGGGACCCTCCTGCATGTATTGCACCATGCCGGTCCAGAACGATCCCGAACCTACCTCCGGCGGCATCTGGTCCGAGGCGTCGAACCCAGCCTGGACCCCGCCTTCACCCTTCAGCGCAGCGGCGAGCAGCCCCGAGGCGTCGGCCAGGACCGGGTTCGCGTAGCAGTCCTGCCCGACGTTCACGTTCGGCGAGAGCCTGGATAGACCCGGGTCGCCGCCCATCGCGCACTGGAACTCCTCCCCGCTGAACTTGTCGAGGAAGTCCTTGATCTCCGGCGAGTTGCGGTAGGCGACCGCGAGCTCCCCGGCGAACAGGCCTCCCTGCTGATCGATCGTGGGGAACGGGAATGCGCTGTAGTCCACGCCATACTCGGTGCCCTTGGGGAAGAAGGCGTTGATGAACGTGGCCTGCCGGTGCAGCCAGCAACCCGGCGGGTTGTCGAACATCGGCAGCGGCGCGTCGCCGAACGCGATCGACGGCGTCTGGTCCGCGCCGCCCAGCACATAGCCGGGGTGGAACATGACGTCACCGAACATCTGCACGGCGTTCTTGACCGCCGGGTCCGTGAACGGGATCTCGTGGTTGACCCACTGCGTGTACTTCTCCTGTCCCGCGGTGGCCAACATGATGTCCTCGACCCAGTCGGTCGCCGGCCATCCGGTCGCCGTACCGCTCTCGAACCCGACGCACCACGGCGTCCCACCGTCCGCCACGATCTGGTCGGATAGCGCCATCAGCTCGTCCCAGGTCTCCGGGATCTCGTACCCTGCATCATCGAACGCCTTCTTCGGGTACCAGATCAGGCTCTTCCAGTTCGAGTTGGTGGGCAGCCCGTAGTGCTCGCCCTGGTACTCGCCGAGCGAGACGAAGTACTCGCCGTATGTGGCGTTGAGGTCGTCGATGTTGTACCCGAGATCCTCGAGCGACAGCGCGTTCCCGGTCGCAGCCTGGCCCGTCACGGCGCCCGGCTGCGGCAGCAGGATCGTGTCCAGGGTCCCGGCCTGCGACCGGATCTGGAGCTGCTCCTCGAATTGGTCGGAATACTCGAACTCGACCTGGTAGTCGACCTGATCTCCGTAGGTATCGTCCCACAGGCCCTGCAGCACGTCGCTCTCATCGGCGGAGGTCGCATTCAGGACGTTCACGGTCCCCGTGTTCTCCTCCTGAGCAGGACCGGAGGCACCTCCGGTCTCGCCCCCCCCTCCCTCGTCGCTCGTACATGCGGCCGCGATCAGCACGAGCACGGCGAACGGTACGACGAACCTCAATCGATGCATCGTTGCCCCCTTTCTCCAACCACCATTTGGCCCACACGACGCGTTCTCGGTCAACTCACCCCCTCTCGCCGTCCCCGGCTCCGGGAACGCGCTCGGGGGGCGTGCCGTTGGGCTCGCCCCTTCGAGCGACCTGCTGGTACCAATGTGCGCTCAACTTGGGTATACGCACCTGCGTCTCGAGGTCGACGTACACCAGACCGAAGCGCCTCGAATACCCCTGCGCCCATTCGAAGTTGTCGAGCAGCGACCAGACGAAATACCCCTCGAAGGGCACCCCGGCCTCCTTCGCTCGGAGCGCGGCACGCACGTGATCGCGCAGGTACGCGACCCGGGCCGTGTCATCGATCCGGTCGTCGGTTCCCACCACGTCCTCGTAGGCGGCACCGTTCTCCGTGATGAGGATGCGGGGAGGCGCGTACTCGCTATGGACCCACATCAGCAGCTCGGTCAGGACGTCCGGCTCGACCGGCCACCCCATCTCGGTCACCGCAACGCCCTCGGGGACGATCGACCATGCGCCGAGCGATCCCGGCAGCTCCTCGGCCTCGCGCGATCCGGGATCCGCCGTGACCGTGAACCGCCGGTAGTAGTTCACGCCCAGGATGTCGCACGGCCTGGCGATCGCCTCCAGGTCACCGTCGCGTACGAACCCCATGTCGGTGACCGACCGGTAGAACTCGACCAGCTCATCGGGGTAGCCGCGGCGGAAGATCGGGTCGAGGTAGTACGCGTTCATGTGCAGGTCCGCGCGCCGGGCGGCCAGGACGTCGGCCGTCCCGTCCGAGGCGGGCGTCGTCGGCTGGAGGTTCAACGTGATCCCGACCGCGTCGTCGCCGTCCATCGCCTCCACCGCCAACCCGTGTGCGAGCAGCAGGTGATGGGACGCAGCCAACGCGAGCGCGTCGTCCGCCTTCCCGGGCGCGTGCACGCCGGTCCCGTACCCCAACCACGCGGCGACCCAAGGCTCGTTGATCGTGATCCACGTGGGGACCTCGCCCGCGAGCGCGCCGTGCACGATCGCGGCGTACTCGGCGAACCGGGACGCCGTGTCGCGGTTCGCCCAGCCACCGAGATCCTCGAGCGCCTGCGGGAGGTCCCAGTGGTACAGGGTCGCGACCGGCGTGATCCCGTGCCGGTTGAGCGACTCGACGAGCCGGCGGTAGTGGTCGAGCCCCTGCTGGTTCACCGCTCCGCCGCCTTCGGGCAGGATCCTCGGCCAGGCGATCGAGAACCGGTACGCCCCGATCCCGAGCTGGGCCATGAGGGCGATGTCCTCCTCGAACCGGTGGTACTGATCGCACGCGACGTCGCCCGTGTCCCCGCCGAGGACTGCTCCCGGCTTGCGGCAGAAGATGTCCCAGATCGACACCCCGCGGCCGTCCTCCCTTACCGCACCCTCCACCTGGTACGCGGACGTGGCGGCGCCCCACAGGAAACCGCTGCCCGGTTCGGCCCGATCCTCGCTCGCCGAGGCTTCGCGCACCGTCATGCCGCCCCGGCTCCGACCGTCGAGGCCCGCACCACGAGCTCGGTGGGCAGGAGCACGCGCCGAGGGCCGGCACCGGGGTCCGACAGGAACTCGAACAGGACGTGGGCGGCCTCTTCCCCCTGCCGTTGCACGCCCTGTCGGATGGTCGTCAACGGTGGGTCCAGATGCGCGGCGAACTCCAGATCATCGAACCCCGCGAGCGCGACGTCGTCCGGGACCCTCAAGCCGCGCGACCGGATGGTCTGGAGGGCGCCCTCGGCCATGGCGTCGTTCGAGCAGAAGATCGCGTCGACATCGCGATCGAGGAGCTCGACCGCGGCGGTCGCTCCGGAGGAGCGGCTGAACGCTCCCTCGACGACGAGGCCGTCGGTCGACAGACCGGCGCGCTCCATCGCGCGTCGGTAACCGATGAGGCGATCTTCGCCCGCAACGGTCCCTCGCCTCCCGGTGACGTGACCGATCCGGCGCCCCCCCAGGTCGATGAGGTGCGAGGTCATCACATCGGCCGCGTGGACGTGGTCGACGTCGACGTAGCTCGCCGACCGGTCCTCCCGCCGATGTCCGAGGAGCACCGTCGGAAGGTCAGAGGCGAGCAACCCGTCGACGAGTGGATCGTCCAGGTTGTCGGCGGTGACGATGACGCCGTCGAGGAGCCCGAGCCACAGGATGCGGTTCAGGGTCTCCTCCTTGGAACGGTTGCCGAGCCACAGCATCATCCCGGCGGCCTGCTCGGAGAGCGCGTCGCTCATGCCGTGCAGGAGCTGCGCGAAGTACGGGTCGCCGAACAGATCGGGCGGCGCGACGTGCATGACCACCCCGATCACGCCCGACCGCCCCGAGGCCAGCGTGCGGGCCGCGGCGTTCGGTCGAAGGTTCGTGCGCTCGATGACGGCGAGGACCCGGTCCCGGGTGGACGGCGACACCGAACCGCCGTTGATGACCCTCGACACGGTCGCCCGCGAGACCCCGCTCAGGGCTGCGAGCTCGTCGAGCGTCCCGGCCACGGATCCTCCAGTCCTGGGCGATGCACGGGACGAGGCCGTTCTCGTCAAATGTCGGCTGGACATCCAAGGAACGGATCTTAGGTTCCTGGGTCATAGGTCATGGGTCATGGGTCATAGGGCTTTCCTACGGCCGCAACGTCTCCACCAGCCGCTACAACACCTTCTCGTGCGGGACCTGCCACGTGGTCTTTCAGGATCTGTATTCGAAGAGTCCGCATCAAGCCGCCTTCGCGGAGATGGGCGCGTGTGTGGTGTGCCATTCCAATCACGCCATCAATCAGCCTAGTGGGGCCATGCTCTCCGGCTCGTCGGCGGTGTGCGCGCAGTGCCATGACGAAAGTAGCGCCGGCGGGAAAGCGGCGGCTGAGATGGCGGGCCTGATCCGTA
>Ga0207678_10006110_pt1 | contig 10715 bp, 10 predicted proteins | sample KBSC63metaG_FD_184319 | JGI IMG/M metagenome (GOLD analysis project Ga0207678, IMG submission 184319) | Corn rhizosphere microbial communities from Kellogg Biological Station, Michigan, USA - KBS C6-3 metaG (SPAdes) (version 2) | ecosystem: Host-associated > Plants > Roots > Rhizosphere > Soil ...
GCTCGCCGAGGTCCGCGCCGGCCGCTTCGCCGGCGAGCTCAGCCAGGAAGAGGCCGGCGGCTATGCGCGACTCGAGCGGTCGCGCGCCGAGGCGCGCGGAACCCTGCTCGAAGCGACGTTCAGAAAATTGAGCGAAACGGAGCGCTGAGGTTCAGCCGATCGGCTCCACAGCCGGCTGTTGCGGCCGGGCGCCGACGCTGGCGCGTTCGAGATAGGCGCGTTGCATGTCGCGGTGGGCCCTGGCGACGTTGGGGTCGCTGGCGGCCGCCGCCAGCTCTTCTTCCTCGGCCGCGCGCCGAGCAAAGTACACGCGGTCTTGGCCGTCCATGGAACTTGCTCCTGCTCCGGCACGCACCATAGCATCGAATGACGCCAAAGTCGTTGCTTACCCGTCCCGAGCAGCGCTCGCCTTGCCCCGTTCGATCGCTTCGAGAAGCACGGTTTTCGCCTCCTCGGCATCGCCCCAGCGCCCGACCCGGACCCATTTTTCCGGCTCCAAATCTTTGTAATGGGTGAAGAAATGCTCGATCTGCTTCAGGATGATCGAGGGCAGGTCCTGCCGCTCCCCAACGTCGGTGTAATAAGGAAAGGTCGAGTCGACCGGGACGCAGATCAATTTCTCGTCGCCGCCATGTTCGTCCTCGAGGTTGAGCACGCCGATCGGCCGGGCGCGAACGACGCTGCCGGGGACGAACGGGGTGCGGGCGATGACGAGCGCATCGAGCGGGTCGCCATCGGGCGACAGGGTGTGCGGCACGAAGCCGTAGTTGGCCGGGTAGCGCATCGGCGTGTGCAGGATGCGATCGACGAACAGGGCGCCCGACCGGGTGTCGAACTCATATTTCACCGGCTCACCGCCGACCGGCACCTCGATGATGACGTTGACGCTGTTCGGCGGATCGTCGCCGACCGGGATGAGGGCGATGTTCATGGTAAGTGCGTGCCGCTCCTAAACAGGGCGAGGCCGAGGAACAATGCCACCAGGCTCGCGGTGACCGATCCGAGGAGGTAGGCGGCCGCCAGCGCGTAGGCATTACGCTCGATCAGCAGCGCAGCATCGAGCGAGAAAGCGGAAAAGGTCGTGAATCCGCCGAGGATTCCGGTGGTGAGGAACAGGCGCATGTCCTGCGGCACCCCGGGCCGGAAGGCGAACCAGCCAGCCAGCAGGCCGATCAGGAACGACCCGAGGACGTTGACGATCAGGGTCCCGAACGGAAATCCGTATCCGAACAATTTCACGGCGCCGACGTTGACCCCGTGACGAAGCGCGCCGCCAATGCCTGCGCCTGCGAAAACAATGAGATAGAGCATAATCCTCCTACTGCTGCACAAGTGCGCCCGTAGGAGCCATCAGCCGGTCGGCGGTTATACGGGAGACCCCATTCCCGCCGCCCGCTTAGCAGCAACCGAATCGAGGGACTAGCTGGCCGTCCACGAAAAGCACCGTTGCACATTGCGCACCGGGGCCATAGGCGGTCGCTCAAGGGAACTGGGCGCGCGAGCGTCCCCAAGCAGGATTCGCAGGCCATGCTTCCCTCAAACCCGGCAGTCGCGCCGGCCGCGGCTTTGCCGACCCCGACACCCCGTGATCGGAGAATTGCTTCATTACCGGCCTGGTGCGCCATCGCCTTGGGCGCCTGGCTGCTGCTGCGCGTCTTCCTCGCCCGCATCGGCCACGATGAAAGCCAATATGTGGCGGGGGCCGACCTGGCGCTGCGCTACACGATCTTCCGCGACTATCTGTCGTTGCAGCCGCCGATGCAAAGCTGGATCTATGCGCCGGTCGCGCTGCTTTTCCCCCACCACGTATTCTTGTCGATGCGGCTGCTGACCGCGCTGCTCGGGCTGGCGACGGTCGTCATCGTCTATCTGGCGCAGCGGTCGATCGGGGTCGGCCAGCGCCATGCGCTGCTCGCGGCCGGGGGCATGGCGGCGGTTGATGCCTTCCAGCAGGCCAGCTCCGTCGTCCGCAACGACGTCCTTCCGGCGTTCTTCCTTGGCCTTGCCTTGTGGGCAGCGCTTGGCGCCGTTCGGAAGGCCCGGCTCCGGCTGTGGTTTGTCGCCGGCATCGCTTTTGGGTTCGCTGCCAGCACCAAGCTCTCCTACCTGCCCTTCGGCATCGCCGCGGGGGCGTTCACAATGCTGCGCGGAGACCGTCCCGTGCGACAGTTCGCGGCCTGCGCGACAGGCCTGGGCCTCGGCGTGGTCCCGGCTCTCTTCGCCTGGGCCGGTGCGCCCGGGTCATTCCTGTGGGGTGTTCTCACTTACGGCGCGACTGCGCCCTTTCAGTGGTACCGTGGAATCGGACAAGCCTGGGAACTCTCCCCATTCGACACGGCCGAAGACCTGATCGGTTACCTCCTTCTCGGACCCGCCCTGCTGGCGTTCCTCCTCGTCGGCGCGCGACTGCGGACGTCCCTTGCCACGGCCTTTAACGGCGAGGTCATTTTCCTCGGCATCATGATCCTGGCGGGAGTGGTGGGAATGGTGCTCCCGCTTCCCGCGCATGCCCAATATGTCATTCCGGTGTTGCCGCCGCTGTTCATCAGCCTCGGGATCGCGCTTTCGACGGACGCGCCTCACACCAGGCTTTGGGCCAAGGCGATCCTGGTGTTTGCAATGGTCGGAATGACGCCGTCGCTGCTGGTCGCCTCTCGGGCAGCGAAGTCCGGTTCGCCGATCCTGATCGACGAAGCCGACGCCGCCTGGATGCGGAGGCACCTGCCCCCTGCCCGTCCGGGTGACGAAATCGCAAGCCTTTCCCCCGAGCGCGCCGTCGATTCCGGTGTTTCGATCGACGACGATTTCGCCACGGGACCGTTCGTCTTCAGGAGCGGCGTCTTGCTAAGCCCGCGGACCGCATCCGAGCTTCATGTCGTGATTCCGGCAAACCTCGAGCAGGTGCTGGACAAACGGCTGCCGCTGGCACTGCTCACCGGATATGAATCTCCGGAATATCCAGGATGCCTCGATGCCTATCTGGACGTTTTCGCGCAACGCCACGGCTATCGGCAGGTGAACCTGCCTGATGGCGTGGGACGGCTTTACGTGCGGCCGAAGGCCGGGCTGGCGATTGCCCGGCCCGGCGCGATCGTCGCAACTGATCTCCAGAGGGCTTGCAACCGGCTCAGCGCGGGCAGCCGTTCGACGTCAGAGAGCTAAGGGACTCACGAACCGCCTATCTTCGGCCGAACAATTTCTCGATCTCGCCATGGCCGAGCTTCACCCACGTCGGCCGGCCGTGGTTGCACTGGCCGGAGCGCGGCGTCACCTCCATCTCGCGCAAGAGGGCGTTCATCTCCGCGACCGAGAGGATTCGCCCGGCCCGCACCGAGCCGTGGCAGGCGATCGTCGCGGCGACATGGTCAAGCTTGTCGCGCAGGCTCAAGGGCCCGCCGAGCTCGGCGATTTCCGCTGCGAGGTCGGCGAGCAGCCCGGCGACGTCGGTCTTCCCCAGTGCGGCGGGATAGGCCCGGGCAAGGATCGCACCGGGCCCGAACCGCTCGATCTCCAGCCCGAGCTCGGCGAGGTCCGCCGCGGCACCCTCGAGCCGGTCGCAATCCGGCTCCTCGAGCTCGACCACCTCGGGAATCAGCAACACCTGGCGGGTGATCGCTCCTCCCTCGCGCGCCGCGCGCATCCGTTCGAGCACCAGCCGCTCGTGCGCGGCATGCTGGTCGACGATCACCAGCCCATCCTCGGCCTCGGCGACGATATAGGTCGCGGCGACCTGCCCGCGCGCGACGCCCAAGGGGTAGCTCGGGACGGCTTCAGTTGCAGACTCCGCGCGCCCGGCGGGGGCGTGATCGAACAGGCGCTGCTCCTCCGCCACTCCCGTCATTCCCGCGAAAGCGGCAATCCCGCTTCCTTGAACGGCGGAGGGACCCGTGCTTTCGCGGGGGTGACGGTTGAGAGCCGCATCGTAGGTCGCGCTCGTTGTCCACATGACCGGCGCCGCAGCCTGTTCGCGCGCGGCGCTGCGCTGGCTTTCCTCGTCGAGCGCGCGGCGGAGGCCGCCGACGATCAGCCCGCGCACCGCCGCCGGATCGCGGAACCGCACTTCGGTCTTGGCCGGGTGGACGTTGACGTCGACGTCCTCGAGCGGGACTTCGACGAACAGCGCCGCGATCGGGTGGCGGTCGCGCGCGATGAGGTCGCGATAGGCGGCGCGCAGCGCGCCGACCAAGAGCCGGTCCTTCACCGGCCGTGAATTGACGAACAGATATTGCTGGTCGGCCATGCCGCGATTGAAGGTCGGCAGGCTGATGACGCCGGTCAGCCTGAGCCCGTCGCGGGCGCAGTCGATGCCGACGCCGTGGCGGTCGAGCTCATGGCTGAGCAAGGCCGCGACGCGCGCGGGCGCGTCCGACGGCTGCAGCGTCAGAATCCGCCGCCCGTCGTGGTCGAGCGCAAAGCCGACATCGCTGCGCGCCATCGCCAGACGCTTCACGGCATCGAGGCAGGCGGCATATTCGGCGCGCGGCGAGCGCAGGAACTTGCGCCGTGCCGGGACCTTGTCGAACAGTCCCGCGATCGCCACCCGAGTGCCGGGCGGGAGCGCCGCCGGCCCCTCCCCGGCCGGTTCGCCGTGATCGACCGCGATTCGCCACCCGTCGCTGCCGCGGACCCGGCTTTCGATGCTGAGGCGGGAGACGCTGGCGATCGACGGCAGCGCCTCGCCGCGGAAGCCGAAGCTCGTCACCCGGTCGATCGAATCGTCGGGCAGCTTCGAGGTCGCGTGCCGCTCGAGCGCCAGGCGCAACTCCGCCGGGCTCATGCCGCGACCGTCGTCGGCAACCTCGATCAGTTCGAGCCCGCCGGCCGACAGCCGCACCGCGACCTGGGCGGCGCCGGCATCGAGCGCGTTTTCGACCAGTTCCTTGAGGGCGCTCGCCGGCCGTTCGACCACCTCGCCCGCGGCAATGCGATTTATGAGCTCCGGGGGCAGCCTTCTTATTGACATATTAACCATTCCTAGCTCATTCGAAGGCGGCCGGCGAAGCGCTGATTTTTCGCGGAAATTCAGGCCGCATTCAATGGGTAGTGTTTAATCGCGAGTGAAGCCGCGGAGTGCCTGTCCGCAGCTTCCACGCAGGTCGGGGATACGGGGATCAATGTTCTGGAATCGCTGGTTCAAGTGGATGTCGCACGACATGGCGATCGACCTCGGGACCGCCAATACGCTCGTCTACGTCCGCGGCCGCGGAATCGTCCTCAATGAACCCTCGGTCGTCGCCATCGAGACCATCAACGGCGTCAAAAAGGTCAAGGCGGTCGGCGACGACGCCAAGCTGATGATGGGCAAGACCCCGGACCAGATCGAGGCCATCCGCCCGCTGCGCGACGGAGTCATCGCCGACATCGACGTCGCCGAGCAGATGATCAAGCACTTCATCCACAAGGTCCACGGCGGCAAGATGCGCGCCTGGCGCTTCCCCGAAATCGTGATCTGCGTGCCGTCGGGCTCGACTTCGGTCGAGCGCCGCGCGATCCGCGACGCCGCGTCCAACGCCGGGGCGAGCGCGGTCTATCTGATCGAAGAGCCAATGGCCGCGGCGATCGGCGCCGACATGCCGGTGACCGAGCCGATCGGCTCGATGGTCGTCGACATCGGCGGCGGCACGACCGAAGTCGCGGTGCTGTCGCTGCGCGGCCTCGCTTACACCACCTCGGTCCGGGTCGGCGGCGACAAGATGGACGAAGCGATCAGCTCGTACGTCCGGCGCAACCACAATCTGCTGATCGGCGAAGCGACCGCCGAGCGGATCAAGAAAGAGGTCGGGATCGCCAAGCCGCCGGTCGACGGCATCGGCAAGACCGTGCACATCAAGGGCCGCGACCTCGTCAACGGCGTGCCCAAGGAGATTTCGATCAACCAGGGCCAGATCGCCGAAGCTCTGTCCGAACCGGTCGGGACGATCGTCGAGGGCGTTCGGATCGCGCTCGAGAACACTGCTCCCGAGCTCGCCGCGGACATTTGCGACCAGGGCATCGTGCTGACCGGCGGCGGCGCCCTGCTGCAGGGGCTCGACGAAGTGCTTCGCGACGAGACCGGCCTGCCGGTCACCGTAGCCGAGGATCCGCTGACCTGCGTCGCGCTCGGCACCGGCCGCGCGCTCGAGGAAGAGCAGTTCCGCGGCGTTCTGCAGACGGCCTAGCGAGGGCCTGAGGCGTGGCGACCGCGCGCCCCGGCTGGTCGCGCCGAGCCCAATACGGGCTGTTCTTCAGCTTTCTCGCGCTGATCGCCGGGATCCTGATCGGCCTGCTCCTGCTGGCCCTGTCGATCTTCGCCCCGGCGCGGTTCGACAGCGTGCGCGGCGCCGCGCTCGACGTCACCGGTCCGGTTGCTTCGGGGCTGCATGAGATCACCTCCACCGTCGAGGGCCTGTTCACCGGTGCCGGCAACTATTGGGACGCCGCCGGCCAGAACGGCAAGCTGAAGCGCGAACGCGATAGGATGGCACGCCAGATCCTCACCGCCAATGCGGTGCTGCAGGAAAATCGCCAGCTCAAGGCCTTGCTTAAGCTGCGCGAGCGCGAGCGGGGCGCGGTCGCCGTCGGCCGCCTCGTCGGCTCGTCCTTCAGCAGCCCGCGGCGGTTCGCGATTCTCTCGGCGGGGTCGAGCGACGGGGTCCGCATCGGTATGCCGGTGCGGTCGCCCGACGGCCTCGTCGGGCGGGTGATCGATGCCGGCGCGCTGGCCTCGCGCGTGCTGCTGGTGTCCGACCGCAACAATATCGTTCCGGCACGGGTGCTGCGCGGCGGGCTCCCGGTCATCGCCCAGGGCCGCGGCGACGGGACGATCGACGTCCGCCCGCTCGAGGTCGGGCGCAACCCGTTCAAGCGCGGCGACATCATCATCACCTCGGGCACCGGCGGGCTCTATCCGCCGCTGGTCCCGGTCGCCCGGGTGGTCAAGCTCGACGACGACGGCGCAGTCGCGCTGCCGCTCGCCGATCCGGCCAATGTCAGCTTCGCCGTGGTCGAGCCGCCCTACGAGCCGGACGCGGCCGCCAGCGACTCGCCGGCTCCGTCGGAGAGGCCGTGATGGTCCGCGCGGCACTCTCGACCAAGCGCAGGATCGGCCAGGGCCCGAAGCCCTTCGCGATGATCGCGCCGGCCGTATCGGTCGTCGCCGCCTCGTTCCTGGCCGCCTTGCCGATCGTCACCTCGAGCGGCTGGTATCCCGACTTCGGCTTCCTCGCGCTGATCAGCTGGCGCCTGCTTCGCTCGGACCCGTGGCCGGCCTGGTGGGCAGCGCCGATGGGGCTCGCCAACGACCTCATCACCGGCTCGCCGATAGGCTTGTCGGTGGCCTTGTGGAGTGCGACCATGCTCGCGCTCGACCTGATCGATCGCCGCACGATGTGGCGCGATTATTGGATCGAATGGGTGCTTGCCGCGGTGCTGATCGCGATCGACGAAGGACTGCAATGGCGGGTCGCCGCGGCAGTCGGCGCGCGCGTCCCGATCGCCGCCGTCGGGCCGCCGACCATCATCTCGATCTGCATCTTTCCGTTGAGCGCCTGGCTGGTGTCCCGGATCGACCGGTGGAGGCTGGGGCGATGAACCGGCCGACTCGCCTGACGACGGCGCATCAGTCGATCACGTTCTCGCGCCGGATGCTGCTGCTCGGCGGCGCCCAGGCGACGGTCGGCGCCCTGTTGATCGGCCGCCTCGGCTGGCTGTCGATCGCCCAGAACCAGAAATATCAGCTGCTGAGCGAGAGCAATCGGGTCCAGCTCATCCCGGTCCCGCCCCGGCGCGGCTGGATCATCGACCGCAACGGCAAGCCGATCGCGATCAACAAGGCGAGCTTCCGGGTCGACATCATCCCGCAGCAGCTGACCGACGGTCCGCGCGTCGTCGGCCAGCTCGCGCAGCTGCTGACCCTGCCGCCCGACGAGATCGACCGGATCAACAGGGAGCTCGAGCACAGCCGCGGCTTCCAGCCGGTCTCGGTCGCCGACAATATCGCCTACGAGCAATATGCCGCGATCACCGTCCGCCTGCCCGAGCTGGCGGGCGTGGCGGCGTCGCGCGGCTTCACCCGTTTCTATCCGGGCGGGACGTCGGTCGGCCAGCTGGTCGGCTATGTCGGCGCGGCGAACGAAAAGGAATATGAGGCGGAGGACAAGAACCCGCTGCTGCTCGTGCCCGGGGTCAAGATCGGCAAGGAAGGTCTCGAAAAGACGCTGGAGCAGACGCTTCGCGGGCAGCCCGGCGGCCAGCGGGTCGAGGTCACCGCGCGGGGCAAGCTGGTCAAGGAGCTCGACCCCAAGCCCGACCGCAGCGGCGGCACCGTCCAGTTGACGATCGACTCCGACCTGCACGAATTTGCGGCGCGGCGAATTGGCGACCAGTCCTGCTCGGTGGTCGTCCTCGACGTCACCAACGGCGACATCCTCGCCATGCCCTCGATGCCGTCGTTCGATCCCAACAATTTCTCCGACGGGATCAGCCGGAACGAATGGAAGATGCTGTCGCAAGACGACCATTTGCCGCTCGTCGACAAGGCGCTGGAGAGCCTCTACCCGTCGGGCTCGACGATCAAGCCGTCGATGGCCATGGCGCTCTTGAACGCCGGCGTCGACCGCAAGCACCGCGTCAATTGCACCGGCTCCTACCCGCTCGGCAATCATGTGTTCCACTGCGACAAGCGCCATGGTCCGGTCGATATGGACGCAGCCGTGGTCCACAGCTGCGACATCTATTTCTACGACATGTGCCGCCGGGTCGGCGCCGAGAAGCTGGCGCCGATGATCCGCTCGATGGGCTTCGGCGAGAAGTTCGACCTGCCGTTCGACAACCAGCGCTACGGCACCGTCCCCGATCCGCAGTGGATGATGCGCAAATATCATCGCGAGTGGCAGACCTACGACACGATCAACATGTCGATCGGCCAAGGCATGGTGCTGATCAACCCGCTCCAGCTCGCCGTGATGGCCAGCCGCCTGGCGACCGGCAAGCGGGTCATGCCGCGGCTGCTGAAGAACCAGCCGGTGAAACCTCAGTCCCACCTTGACGTCGACCAGGATCATTTGGACTTCATTCGCAAGGCGATGTGGGGCGTGGTCGATCACGGCACCGCGGCCGGCGCCAAGCTGCCGCTCGACGGGATCCAGATGGCCGGCAAGACCGGGACCGCGCAGACCCACCGTTTGTCCGATGCCGAACGGGGCAATTACACCAGCGCGACTTGGAAGCTGCGCGACCACTCGCTGTTCATGGCGTTCGTGCCGTTCGACAAGCCGCGCTACGCGGCCGCGGCGATCGTCGAGCATGGCGGCTTCGGGGCGGCCGTCGCCGCGCCGCTGATCCGCGACACGCTGACCTTCCTCTACGACCGGCAGAAAGCGATCGCGGCCCTGCAGGGCTTCGAGCAGAGCATCGGCGGCACGCTCGAGGAACGCACGCAGACCAGGACCGCCCGCTGGCGCGCCGCCAACGGCCTGCCCCCGCTCACCGACCAGGCATGATCACCTCGGCCATCATTCCCAAGCCGCTCGCGCGGCTGCCGTGGCGCTTGATCTTCCTGGTCGCGGCGATCGCCGGGTTCGGCCTGCTCGTTCTCTACTCGGCCGCGGGCGGCGCGGTCCGGCCGTGGGCGCTGAAGCAGGCGATCATCTTCATGGTCTTCCTCGGCATCGCCGTCGGCATGTCGTGGATCAAGGAATCGACGATCAAGGCGATTACCTTCCCGCTCTACGCCGTGACGCTGGTGATGCTGGTCGGGGTCGAGGCGCTCGGCTTCGTCAGCAAGGGCGCCCAGCGCTGGCTCGATCTGGGCCCGATCCGCCTCCAGCCCTCCGAATTCATGAAGCCGGCGATCGTCCTCACCCTCGCCCGCTTCTACGAGCTCGTCCCGGCCGGCGAGATCCGCAAGTGGCGCGCGATCTGGCCCGCCTTGCTCCTGCTCGGAGTCCCCGCCTTCCTGATCCTCGTCCAGCCCGACCTCGGCACCTGCATCATGGTCGTGCTGTGCGGCGTGACGGTGATGTTCCTCGCCGGCCTACCGTGGTGGATCTTCGCCGGGCCGGCGGTCGCGGTCGCGGTCGCGGCGCCGATCGCCTACAATCTGCTCCACGGCTACCAGCGCAAGCGCATCGACGTGTTCCTCAACCCGGAGAGCGACCCGCTCGGCGCCGGCTACCACATCAGCCAGTCGAAGATCGCGATCGGCTCGGGCGGAATCTGGGGCAAGGGCTTCCTCCAGGGCAGCCAGAGCCACCTCGATTATCTGCCCGAAGGCCACACCGACTTCGTCTTCGCCACCATGGCCGAGGAATGGGGGCTGGCCGGCGGCGTGTTCCTGATCCTCGCCTTCGCCCTCGTCATCCGCTGGGGGATGCGGGTCAGCACCAACGCCCGCACCCGCTTCTCGCAGCTCGCCGCGGCCGGCCTCTCCGCGACGATCTTCTTCTACGTGTCGATCAACCTGATGATGGTCATGGGCCTCGCCCCGGTGGTCGGGGTCCCCCTGCCCCTGGTCAGCTTCGGCGGCTCGGCGGTGATGACCGTGATGCTGTGCCTGGGCCTGCTGATGGCGCTCGAGCGGCAGCAGCGGACGGTCTCGTCGCTGGCTTGACCCTGCGACGGTTGCGCCCCACCTAAGTGCATGCTACCGGCGCCGCCGCTCAAGGCGAGATTGCGCCGGAGCTCTCGCCTCACGGCAGTGGACGCATAGCTCAGTTGGTAGAGCAGCTGACTCTTAA
>Ga0207678_10006112_pt1 | contig 10709 bp, 9 predicted proteins | sample KBSC63metaG_FD_184319 | JGI IMG/M metagenome (GOLD analysis project Ga0207678, IMG submission 184319) | Corn rhizosphere microbial communities from Kellogg Biological Station, Michigan, USA - KBS C6-3 metaG (SPAdes) (version 2) | ecosystem: Host-associated > Plants > Roots > Rhizosphere > Soil ...
CCGGACGCTCGAGGTGTGGTCGCCGGAGTATTCCGCGGTGGCCTTGCCCTCGAGGTGGCGGGCCGCGCCCGCGAAGAAGTCGATGTTGTCGACGCTGCCAGGCACGTCGAACTCGGTGGCCAGCCGCACCGGCTTGCCGGTCTGGCTGACCTCCTCGGCCACCAGCTCGTCGGCGTGGTCACCCGCCAGCTGCGCCAGCTTGGCCAGCACCGCGGACCGATCGGCAGGCGTCGCCGTCGCCCAGCCCCGCAGGGCCGCGCGCGCCGATGCGACAGCCCGGTCCACATCACCGGGAGCCGCCAGCGCGTACTCGGCGGCGGCCTCACCGGTCGCGGGATTGATCACCTGATGCAGGCCGCCACCGGTGACCACCGGGGCACCGTCGATCCAGCTGCCTGCCACGCTGGTAGATACGGTCGCAGTCATGGCCCAACGCTAGCCCACGGTGCAAGCGCGCGGCTACGCATTCCCGCGGCGCGAGGCCCTCCAAACGAGGGATTTCATGGTCACGGTTGCTTGTAACGACGGATTCCGTGCACAATCTCAGGCATGGCCAACCCGGGAGCTACGCAACCGATGGGCCCCGTCTCGTTCCGCGTCAACCAGTCTCGACCAGGCGCGGCGTTCCAACTCGACGAATTGTCGAAGCAGATCATCGAGAAACTGCAGCAGGACGGCCGCCGCTCGTACGCTGGCATCGGCAAGGCGGTCGGGCTGTCCGAGGCCGCGGTGCGGCAACGCGTCCAGCGGATGGTCGACGCCGGCGTCATGCAGATTGTGGCCGTCACCGATCCGATGCAGTTGGGCTTCGCCCGCCAGGCGATGATCGGCATCCGCTGCACCGGTGACACCACCCGGGTAGCCGAAAAACTGGCCGCCATCGAATCCGTGGACTACGTCGTGCTCACCGCGGGCTCGTTCGACGCCATCGTCGAAGTCGTATGCGAGGACGACGATGACCTTCTCGGCCTACTCAATACACAAATTCGCGCACTTCCTGGGGTGATATCCACCGAGACACTGGTTTATCTGAAACTTGTTAAGCAGCAATACAATTGGGGTACAAGATGACAACTACTGATATCACACGAGAAGTAACAAGCGATCTGGCCGCAAAAGCCAACCGCCACCTCTGGGGCCACTTCGCCCGCCACGGCGCAGGCATCACGCCGCCGATCATCACGCGCGGCGAGGGCGTCACCATCTGGGACGACAAGGGCAAGAGCTATATCGACGGCCTCTCAGGCCTTTTCGTCGTTCAGGTAGGCCACGGCCGCAAGGAATTGGCGGAGGCCGCGGCCAAGCAGGCCGAGACCCTGTCGTTCTTCCCGCTGTGGTCCTATGCGACGCCGACGGCGATCGAGCTGGCCGAGCGCGTCGCCGGCTATGCGCCTGGCGATCTGAACCGCGTGTTCTTCACGACCGGTGGCGGCGAGGCGGTCGAGTCGGCGTGGAAGCTGGCCAAGAACTACTTCAAGCTGACCGGCAAACCCGGTAAGCACAAGGTGATTTCGCGTGCGATCGCCTACCACGGGACGCCACAGGGCGCGCTGGCGATCACCGGCCTGCCGGCGTTCAAGGCACAGTTCGAGCCGCTGACACCCGGCGGGTTCCGCGCACCGAACACAAACTTCTACCGCGCACCCGCGCCATACGAGCACGACGCCAAGGCGTTCGGTCAGTACTGCGCGGACCGCATCGCCGAGGCCATCGAGTTCGAGGGGGCCGACACCGTCGCGGCCGTGTTCCTCGAGCCGGTGCAGAACGCCGGGGGTTGCTTCCCGCCGCCGCCCGGGTACTTCGAGCGGGTCCGTGAGATCTGCGACGAGTACGACGTCCTGCTGGTGTCGGACGAGGTGATCTGCGCCTACGGCCGGATCGGATCGATGTTCGCGTGCGATGACTTCGGGTATGTGCCCGACATCATCACCTCCGCAAAGGGTCTCACCTCCGGCTACTCGCCTCTCGGCGCGATGATCGCGAGCGACAGGCTTTTCGAGCCGTTCAACGACGGCAAGACGACGTTCGCGCACGGCTACACGTTCGGCGGTCATCCAGTTTCGTCGGCGGTGGCCCTGGCCAACCTCGACATCTTCGAGCGCGAGGGCATCAACGACCACGTCAAGGAGGCGGCGCCCGCGTTCCGCGCGACGCTGGAGAAGCTCTACGACCTGCCGATCGTCGGCGACGTGCGCGGCGAAGGCTTCTTCTACGGCATCGAACTCGTCAAGGACAAGGCCACGAAGGAGACCTTCAACGATGAGGAATCCGAGCGGCTGTTGCGGAGCTTCCTGACGCCTGCACTGTTCGAGGCCGGCCTGTACTGCCGCGCCGACGATCGCGGCGACCCAGTCGTGCAGTTGGCGCCGCCGCTGATCAGCGGGCAGAAGGAATTCGACGCCATCTACGAGATCCTGCACGGGGTTCTCGACGAAGCGGGCCGCCTGCTCTAATCGCTTCCGCGAAACGGCATTCCAGCAGGGAAAGGTCGGGTAACCGCCTGCTGGAATGCCGTTTCGGCGAGACTGGCCAGGTGACCGCGCCGCCGAAGCCGCCCGTTGATCCTGTCCGCTGGCAGCCGCCGCCCGTCGACCCACTGCCAGACGTACCCTCGGCCGAACTGACCGTCATCCCCGTTCCGGGCAATGCGCCGGAGGACGTGGTGGTCGACGCCGACGGGAACATCTGGACCGGCGTCGACGACGGGCGCATCGTGCGCATCTCTCCCGACGGTCGGGCAACCGTCGTCGGTGACACCGGGGGCCGTCCGTTGGGTCTCGCCGTCGCCCGCGACGGGCGCCTGCTGGTGTGCGACAGTCCACGCGGCCTGCTCGCGATGGACACCGACAGCGGCAGGTGCGAGGCGCTGGTCGAGGAGGTCGACGGCAGGCACTTGCAGTTCTGCTCGAACGTCACCCAATTGCCCGACGGCACAATCTATTTCACCGAGTCGACGAGTGCCTTCACCTACGCCCACTTCAAGGGGGCGATACTCGAGGCGCGACCCCGCGGCAGCCTGTTCCGACGCGATCCCGACGGCACCGTGCTGACCGTCGTCCCCGGGCTGTATTTCGCCAATGGCGTCACACCGACGGCCGACGGGTCGGCGCTGGTGTTCGCCGAGACACAGAGACGTCGGCTGTCGAAGTACTGGCTCACCGGTCCACAGGCCGGCACCGTCACCACGCTGGTGGCCAACCTGCCCGGCCATCCCGACAACATCTCCACGGGCGCCGACGGCCGCATCTGGGTGGCGATCGTCTCGCCCGTGAACGCGGCCGCCGAGTGGTTGGCGCCGCGCTCCCCCGCGCTGCGCAAGCTGCTGTGGAAGCTGCCCGACCGGCTGCAGCCACAGATCAAGCCCGAGGTGTGGGCCGCCGCGTTCGATCCCGACAGCGGCGAGCCGGTCGCCGGCATACACACCGAGAACCCGTCATTCGGCATGGTGACCGGACTCGTCGAGGCGGGCAGCCGGCTGTGGATGAGCTGCATCGGGGCGCCGGCCGTCGCACACACCAGGGTTCCTTGACCTGACAGCTCACCCGCCGGCAATGACGCACGGTTGAACCCCGTGAGGCCCTCGTCGGCCACGTGTCGCTCTAACAGCAGCCACACCAGTCACAGCGAGCCTCCACGGAAATCGCCTCTCGATCGCCTAATCTGCGCTCACGATGGCGACCTCACGGATGTTCTCCACCCGGGCCGTTTCCCTGGTCGCGGCGTCGGCCATGCTTGCTGCGCCCGCACTCGTCGGCATGTCCGTAGCTACTGCGGAGCCGAACTCGGCGCCCGACGCCGCCGTCTGTCCTTATCGGGAGTCGACGCCGGCGGCCGTCGACTCCTCCGAGGTGCCGGAGGCAGGCGATCCGCCGGCACCGCTGCCGGTGCCCGCCAGGCCGCTCGGCGGTAACGCGCTGTCGGGCTGCGGCATCATCACCGCCCCCGGCACGCCGCCGGTGCCTGGGGACATCTCCGCCGAGGCGTGGGTGGTCGCCGACCTGGACACCGGCGACATCATCGCCGCGCGCGACCCACACGGCCGTCACCGACCGGCCAGCATCATCAAGGTGCTGATCGCCATGCAGGCGATCAAGGAACTGCCCATCCACAAAGTCGTGGCGGGCAGCCAAGACGACGCCAACGCCGAGGGCACCAAGGTCGGAGTCGGTGCGAACGGCTTCTATTCCATCAACGATTTGTTGCACGGCCTGCTCATGCATTCCGGCAACGACGCCGCGCATGCGCTGGCCGTCCAGCTCGGCGGGATGGACACCGCCGTCCAGAAGATCAACGACCTGGCCGGCAAGCTCGGCGGCCGCGACACCCGCGCGGCGACGCCGTCGGGCCTGGACGGGCCCGGCATGAGCACGTCGGCCTACGACATCGGCCTGTTCTACCGATATGCCTGGGAGAACCCGACTTTCGCCGACATCGTGGCCACCCGCAGCTTCGACTTCCCCGGCCGCGGCGACGTCGGGTATCCGGTGGAAAACGACAACCAACTGCTCTACAACTACCCCGGCGCGATGGGCGGCAAGACCGGCTACACCGACGACGCAGGTCAGACCTTCGTCGGCGCCGCCAACCACGACGGCCGCCGGCTGATGGCGGTGTTGATGCGCGGCACCCGCCAGCCGATCGCGCCGTGGGAACAGGCGGCACACCTGCTCGACTACGGCTTCGCGACGGCCCCAGGCACCAAGGTGGGCACGCTGATCGAACCCGATCCATCATTGCTCGCACCCAAGCCGGAGGCCGCCAACAACACCGCCGCCAGCGCCGCCTCCGGACCGCTGCCGGATATCGACGCGATGCCCGTTCGGGTGGGCGTGGGCATCGTGGGGTCGATCATCGTATTCGCGCTGATCCTCGGCGCACGCTCGCTGAACCGGCGCCCGCAGCACTAGTCACCAGCACCCCGGCCGCTCACGTCCGGCTACGCGATCCTTCCGGACGGGGCGCGCGGTGGGCATCCGCGAGTCGACCCAGCGCCAGCGCACCGATCAACAGGCCGAAGTCGCGAAGCGCGACGTCGTAGAAGCCCGACAGCGTCAGCAGATCGACGATGATCCCGGCCAGCCAGAGGGCCACGACGTAGGCACCGATCCGCGGTGCGACGGCCACCAGGATGCCCGCGGCGATCTCGATCACCCCGACGATGTGCATCGCCGTTGTGGCGTCACCGGGCAGGATTCCGTCGATCCACGGGGCCAGGTACATGGGCCAGTCGGTCATCAGGTTGGTGAACTTGTCCAGCCCGAACAGGATGGGCGCCACCGTGAACACGGTGCGCAACAGCAGGAATGCCTGGTAGGAAGGGTCCCTCAGGCGTGCAGAGCGGTCGATGTGAGTAGCAGTCGCCATGACTCCATCCTTTCTAACGGATAATATTGCCTACGTTAGGAAGAACTCGCTTCTATCGTCAAGAGATTTATCTTTTAGAAACGGAGCAGCGGCGTGCCATTCGCCAATCGAGACGCAGCAGGTATCGGCGCACTTTCTGATCCGGTTCGGCGTCGCCTCTACCTGTTCGTTTGCGCACAACCCGACCCGGTCAGCCGAGAACTCGCGGCCGGCGAGTTGGGAGTCGCACCGCACCAGGCCAAATTCCACCTCGACAGGCTCGAGCGCGACGGACTGCTCGACTCCTTCTACGCGCGCCCGAGCGGACGCAGCGGACCCGGCGCAGGCAGGCCCGCGAAGCTGTATCGGCGCACCGACCGCGACATCGCAGTTTCGCTTCCCGATCGTGAATACCAGCTGGCAGGCGGGTTGATGGCGGACGCGATTGCGGAGTCAGCCGAAACCGGAACGCCCGTCATCGAGGCACTGCATCGACTGGCGCATACGTATGGACGACACCTCGGCGACACGGCGGTCGGCGACCAACCCCCGCCCAATGCCCGCGCGGCACTGGATCTGGCCATCGAAACCCTCACCGGCAACGGCTACGAGCCACGCCCCGACGGCGGCCGCGTCGTGATGGCCAACTGTCCCTTTCACGCGCTGGCGCAGGCGCAGACGCAGCTCGTCTGCCAGATGAACCACGCGCTTGTCGGCGGTCTCGCCGATGCGCTGGGACCGCACCGCCCGGTCGCCGAATTGGATCCGGCGCCCGACCGATGCTGCGTGGTACTCACCGAGACGCGCACAGGTTAGTGTTTACGAAGCCGCGAAAGACCAAGCGCTCCAAGGACTCCCACCGCGAATGCGGCCACCAGACCAGGCACACCCGGACCCTCGCGGATCTGCACCCGCGGGGTGATCTGGGCCGGCGCAGGCGGCTCAACCGGTGCGACGCCGAGGTTTTCGGTCGCCGTCGCCGCCCACGCCGTCGCAAACAGGATCAGCCGTGCGGTGATGTACGCGAACACCATCAGGCCCAGCACCGGGCCGAACGTCGCACCGGCCGGTCCGGTTACAACCGATTTCAGGTAGATCGAGGCCACCTGTTTGAAGATCTCGAAGCCCACCGCCGCGATCAGCCCCGCGCGCATCGCGCTGCGGAAGCTGACCGACTCGCGGGGCAAGCGCGCGATGACCCAGGTGAACAGCAGCCAGGTGATCAGTACCGACACCAACAGTGACGTCACCCGCAGCGTCAGATCGACTCCCGGAACATTTTGCAGCCCAAGCCATTCCAGCACGTGCATCATCAGATCGGAGCTGCCCAGCGCCGTCAGCGCGATGGTGACGGCGCTCGCCAGGAAAAAGCCAGTCATAGCGGCCAGATCGGACAGCTTGGTGCGCAGGAAGCCCGGCGGTTCGTGGCGCAGTTGGCCCCACATCTGAGTCAGCGCCTCGCGCAGGTTCGCCATCCAGCCCAGCCCGGCCCACGCGGCGGTGGCCAGGCCGATGATGCCGACCGAGGTGCGCGACTCGATCGCCGACTCCATCAGGGTCACCAGCTGTTGGGCGAAGTCGCCCGACACGGTCGATTTGATCTTGTCCTCGATCTCGGCGAGCAGGTCGGGTTGGCCCGCGAGGACGAAGCCACCAATCGCGAATGCGACCATCAGCACTGGGAACAACGAGAAGATCGTGAAGTAGGTGATGCCCGCCGCGTAGAAGTCGCCCTTGCTGTCCTGATAGCGCTCCTGCGCGCGCATCACGTGGTCGAACCAGCGGTAGCGTGCCCGCAGCCGATCCAGAATCCCCGGTTTGCTTTCCGGCTCGGCCGGAGGTGTCATCCCAGCCTCCCAGAAAGCGTTTACGAGCGTGGCGCTAAAAACCCTAACCGGTCATATACCCGCTTCAGGGTCTTCGCAGACACGTCTTTTGCGCGTTCCGCGCCGGCCGCGAGCACCGATTCGAGCTCGGAGGGATCGACGAGAAGCTCGTCGACGCGCGCCTTGATCGGGGTGACGAACTCGACGACCGCCTCGGCGGTGTCGGCCTTCAGATCGCCGTAGCCGCGGCCCGCGTAGCCCTCGACGAGCTTGTCGACGTCGGTCCCGGTGACCGCGGCCTGAATGGTCAGCAGGTTCGACACCCCGGGTTTGGTATCCAGGTCGAAGCGGATCTCCCGCTCGCTGTCGGTGACGGCCGAACGGATCTTCTTGGCCGACACCTTCGGATCGTCGAGCAAGCTGATCAGCCCGGCCTCCGTGGCGGCCGACTTGCTCATCTTCGACGTCGGATCTTGCAAGTCGTAGATTTTGGCCGTGGCCTTCTGGATCAACACCTCGGGCACGACGAACGTGTCCGGGAAGCGCGAATTGAACCGCTGCGCGACGTCGCGGGCCAGCTCCAGGTGCTGGCGCTGATCCTCCCCGACCGGCACCACGTCGGTGTCGTAGAGCAGAACGTCGGCGGCCATCAGGACCGGATACGTGAACAGCCCGACAGTGGTGGCCTCGCTGCCTTCCTTCTGCGACTTGTCCTTGAACTGCGTCATCCGGGAGGCCTGGCCGAAACCGGTGAAACAGCCCAGCGCCCAAGCAAGTTCGGTGTGCGCAGGCACATGGCTCTGCACGAAGATCGTGCTGCGGGACGGGTCGATGCCCAGCGCCAGGTACTGCGCGGCGGTGACGAGCGTGCGACGGCGCAGCTGCTCGGGGTCCTGTGGGATCGTGATCGCGTGCAGGTCGACGACGCAGAAGTAGGCGTCGAACTCATCCTGCAGACCCACCCACTGGTTGATCGCGCCCAATGCGTTGCCTAGGTGCAGCGAATCAGACGTCGGCTGCACACCGGAGAAGACGACGCGGCGGGACCCAGTAGAAGTGCTCATGATGGGTCGATCTTTTCACACGGAATCGAGCGATTTCGGCGCGGTTAGGCGCGCCGGGCGCTCCTATGCAAACAAGATCACCCAATCGCCTTTGGGGTGTTGTTCCGCTCCTGGACTTGGTCCATCGCCCTTCGTGCAAACACCCACCGCTCGGTGATAGCCATCTGCCCGCGCCCTCTGCCGAGGAAGGTGACGAACCACGAGATGACGGCGATGAGGCGGTTACGACTGCCGACAAGGTAGTAGAGATGCAATCCGAGCCATGCGAGCCAGGCGAGGAATCCGCCGAACTCGAGCTTGCCGACCTGGCACACCGCGTTGAACCGCGAAATGGTCGCCATGCTGCCTTTGTCGAAGTACTTGAACGGCTCTCGAGTCGCCGGGGCGTCGCTCTTGAGGTCAGCCTTGATCTGCTTGGTGGCGTAGACGGCGCCCTGGATCGCGCCCTGGGCCTGGCCGGGCACGCCGGGCACGTTCATCAGGTCGCCGACGACGAAGACATGCGGATGACCCTTGACGGTGAGGTCCGGCTCGACGACCACGCGGCCGGCGCGATCACATTCGGTCCCGTCGGATTGTTCGGCGAGGATCCGTCCGAGGGGGCTCGCCTGGACGCCGGCCGACCAGACCTTGCATGCGCAGTCGATCCGATGTTCGGTGCCGTCCTTCTCCTTGACCGTCAGGCCCATGTAGTCGACGTTCGTCACCATGGTGTTGAGCCGCACCTCAACGCCCATTTTCTCCAGCCGACGCTGCGCCTTGAGTCCCAATTTGGGTCCCATCGGCGGCAACACCGCGGGTGCGGCCTCGATCAGGATCACCCGGGCCTCACTCGGGTCGATCGTTCGGAACGCCCCCTCCAGAGTCCGGTGTGCAAGCTCGGCGATTTGTCCCACGACTTCGACGCCCGTTGGTCCGGCGCCCACCACGACGAAGGTCAGTCGGCGCTGGCGTTCGGCCTGCGACGTCGTCACCTCGGCCGCCTCGAACGCACCGAGGATCCGGCCGCGCAGTTCAAGGGCATCGTCGACGGTTTTCATCCCGGGCGCAAAGGCCTCGAAATGGTCGTTCCCGAAATAGGACTGCTGGGCGCCCGCGGCGACGATGAGACTGTCGAACGGAGTTACGCGCTCCCAGTCGAGCAGCTTCGAGGTGACGGTCTTGTTCTTCAGATCGATCCCGACGACATCGCCGAGCAACACCTCTGCATTCTTCTGCTTGCGCAAGATCATTCGCGTTGCCGGCGCGATCTCGCCCACCGACAGGATGCCCGTCGCGACCTGATAGAGCAGCGGCTGGAACAGATGATGGGTCGTTTTGGCGATGAGCGTGACGTCGACGTCAGCGCGTTTGAGATGCTTCGCGGCGAACAGTCCGCCGAAGCCGGAACCGATGATGACGACGCGATGTCGTCGAGGGGCAATGCTGGGGACGCTCATTGGAAGTGCTCCTCCCACGACACACCAGGACGTACAGACCCTAACCGAGGCTATTGCGGTGTGCCGGGTTCCTGCGAGTCGATTCGCTCAATCTCCCACTCACCGATATTCGACGGTCACCGGAGCGTGGTCGGACCAGCGCAAGGCATACGCCGCGGCCCGCTCGACCCGCGCGGCGCGCGCACGCCCTGCCAGCGCGGGTGTCGCCAACTGGTAGTCGATGCGCCAACCTGCGTCGTTGTCGAACGCCCGGCCCCGCCACGACCACCACGAGTACGGACCTGCCACGTCGGGGTGGAGCTTCCGGACGACGTCGACCCAACCCGTTGCCATTAGTTCGGTGAGCCACTGCCGCTCGCTGGGCAGAAATCCGGACTTCTTGACGTTGCCGCGCCAGTTCTTGATGTCGTTCTCGGTGTGCGCGATGTTCCAATCGCCACACACAACCGCGTCGCGGTCGGTCAACGTGGCCATCCGGTGCGCGAGCGCCGACATGAACCGCTCCTTCTCGAGCTGACGGTCGGTGCCTGCCTCGCCTGTCTGGATGTAGACGCTCGCGACGGTCAGCCCGTCGATGTCGACCTCCACATAGCGGCCGTGAAGCGCGAATCCTCCTCGCGAAGTTGGGGGTGCCCCCACATCGGCACCGTCCAGATCGCGCACCGACTTGATCGGATGCCGGCTCAGCACCGCAACACCATTGCGGCCCTTGAGATCCCCGCCCGCCGACGCCAGATACCAGGGGGTACCCCCCAGCTTGCGAGGGGGACGATCGGACAGCGCGGGGCGCAGCGCGCCTGCCAGTTGCTCGTCGTCGGCCCGCGTCTCCTGCAGGCACACCACATCGGCCCTCGTCTGGGCGAGCCACGGCAGCAGCCCCAAATTCTCCGACGACCGCTGCTTGATGGCGGCGCGGATACCGTTGACGTTGACGGTGCTGACGATCACGGGGACAGACCGTAGCCGACGCGCTTGCGGTACCGCCGGTATCACCTTTAGTGTCGGGCAGCATGACCGACCGCGCACCGATACACCTG
>Ga0207678_10006113_pt1 | contig 10709 bp, 11 predicted proteins | sample KBSC63metaG_FD_184319 | JGI IMG/M metagenome (GOLD analysis project Ga0207678, IMG submission 184319) | Corn rhizosphere microbial communities from Kellogg Biological Station, Michigan, USA - KBS C6-3 metaG (SPAdes) (version 2) | ecosystem: Host-associated > Plants > Roots > Rhizosphere > Soil ...
GGGGGCGCAGGGCGGGCGCGCTGCGGCGTTGCTCCTCGCTTGTGTGGCTCGCCACACGGCGCTCGGAGCGCCTTGCATCGCATCCCGCCCTGCGCCCCCCAAAACGGGAACTTATTTCGGGCCATGTCCTAAGGCCGCAGCCTAGTTTGCCTCGGTCGGGCCTTCGTCGTCCGCCACGTCTCCGATGGCACTTCTCGTGTCGGCCGCCCGCGCCTCCACCCACGCACCAAACTGCTGGACTTCATCGCGACCACGACCGGCGCGGGTGGTGATCAGCCAGTAGGCATAAGGGCTGTGGATGCGGCCCTCGCGGCCGAAGGGCTCGATCAGGTCGCCTCTTCCGAGCTGTTCGGCCACGAGCGCGAGCCGTGCCAGCGCCACACCTTGCCCGGCCAGGGCCGCCTGCACTTGCTGGTAGGCGAAGTTGAGGTAGAGCCAGCGGCGGGGTTGCAGCTTGCGTTGCCCGTTGGCGGTGAGCCAGGGGCGCCAGCTCAAGAGTTCACCGCTTGGGCGCTGATCGTCCTCTTCGATCAGCGTGAAGTCCGCGAGCTGAGCAGGGTTGTCCAGCCGCGGTGCCTTTCCGTTGCGGATGTCGTCGGCGAGTGCGCGACTGATCACCGGCGTCATGACCTCACCGAACAGGCGGTGCGAGCCCTGTGGTGTGGATTGAGGCGTGCAGTGGCGCAACGCGATGTCGATCTCGGGGTCGTCGAGGTCGACGATGCGGTCGTTGGCCGAGACACGGATGTCGAGATCGGGATGGGCGCGCTGGAAGGCTTCGATCTGAGGGAGCAGCCACAAGGACGCGAAGGACGGAAAGGTCGTGAGGTGCACGGCCCGTCGTCCGCGCGATTGACGAATTTGACGCACACCGGCATCGAGCCGGTCGAGCCACGGCGTTACCACGCGCAAGAGTGCGGTACCGCTGCCAGTGAGTTCGACATGCCGCGTACCGCGTGTGAACAATGGCGCACCGAGCTCATCTTCCAGTCCCTTGATTTGCCGGCTGACGGCAGATTGCGTGAGGTGCAACTCCTCGGCCGCTTCGCTGAAATTGAGTCGGCGAGCCACAGCCTCGAAAGCTCGCAGGCTGCCCAGGGACAGGGGTCGCTGTCGAACGCTATTCATGTCAATACCGCATCAAATAGGTTGTCCGAATTCATTGGAGCAAACCCTGGGAGTCGCCGAACATAGTGAGGCGATGCAACGAAAAAGCCGGTTGCAGCCAACCAGGAGATTGATGATGAAAACGCAATTTTTCCCCCAAGCAGGTGCCGCGACCCTGAAATTCGACGCCCCGATGCGTGTCGAGCGCTTGGCCGGTGAGTTTGCGGTCCTGAGCGGCCGCATGTGGCTCACCCGCCAAGGCGATGTGGACGACCATGTCCTCGAAGTCGGCGAACGCTTCTTCATTGCGCCGTCCGACAAAGTTGTGATCGAGCCGTGGACCGCTGGCGAGGCTGTGTCCGTTGCTTGGCAAGGCCATGCTCAGCGCGCGCGGGTCGAGGCCTTCCCGCGTGGCGTAGCTGCCTTTGCCTTGCGCGGCTTGGCCTCGTGTGCCGCCGCGGCAGCCTTCCGGTTGCGTCGTGCGGAACGGGGGTTTGAGGCCTTTGCACGTAGCGCTGCGGCAATGGCCAGTCGCGCCCAGGGCTGCATGAGGCCCGGCGACTCCATCGCTTCGGCGGGGACCGTCCAGTAACCCATCGTCACCTGCTTGTCGGTGGAGTCATAGACGAAGCGCTCCCCGCCCGCCTCTTCGAATGCGGCGCGGGTTTGCGCGTCGGTCTTGAGGTACAGGCGCTCGCGGATGATCAAGGCGACGAAGAGATCGTCGACGTAAAGGCCGTGTCCGCCGAACATGCGGCGGGATCGAACTGCGCCCATCGGGGCAAACAATTCCGTGCAGTGAGTGGCGAGTTCGTCGTGGCCCATGTGCCATCTTGCACAATTGGGCCATCCGCAGCAACGGCCTTGGCGTCAGACACCCATGGATTCCGACAAGAGCGACGACAGTGCAGCATTGCGAAACAAGCTGATCGCAGCCCGCCAGGCGCTGCCCGACCGCCTGGAACGCGCGGTGCAATTGCAAAGCGTGCTGCGCGTGTGGCTTGTGGGCCGCAATGAAATCGCCATTGGCGCGTACTGGCCGATCAAGGGGGAATTCGATCCGTTGCCGGCTTTGTACCGGTGGTCGGAGGCCGATGAGTCCCGCCGCATCGGTCTGCCGGTGGTCGACAAGATCGCCGGGTCGCTGCGGTTTCACGTCTGGTATCCGGGCTGTCCGACGGAGCTCGATGCCTACGACATTCCGAAGCCCAAGGGCACGGAGGTTTTCGAGCCGCAGTTGTTGCTGCTTCCCTGCGTTGGATACGGGCCGGAGGGTGTGCGCCTCGGATATGGCGGCGGGTTCTATGACCGGACGGTGGCGGCGCTCACGCCGCGGCCGAAGCGAGTCGGGCTTTGTTATTCGAACGGGTTCCTGCCATTCTTGCGAGGCAAGCCGGAAGATCTTCCGCTGGATGCCTTGATCACCGATGACGGCGTGGTCTGGCAGGCGGAAGATCGCTGAAATCAATCCTGGTGTAGTTTTTCATGCTATGCGGAACATAAGACCGCGTCTTTGGTATCGCTGCGGTTCGCGCCTAGTGTCGCGTCAAGCCTCAAGTGTCGGTTGCGCGCTGAGAAAGATGGGCTAGGGTGCGAGCCCCAGGCGCTTGCACAATTCGATCGTCAGCGCCGATTGATTCATCGTGTAGAAGTGAATCCCCGGCGCGCCACCGGCGATCAATCTCTCGCAGAGCTCGGTCACCACGTCCAGGCCGAAGGCACGGATCGATGCCGCGTCGTCCATGAAGCCTTCCATTTTCAAGGCCACCCAGCGCGGAATCTCGATGCCGTCGCGCGCGGCGAACTGCGCAATTTTGGAATAGTTGTGGAAGGGCATGATTCCCGGCACCACCGGCACGTCCGCGCCAAGTCGCTTCGTCTCTGCGACGAAATGGAAGTAGCTGTCGGAATTGAAAAAGAACTGCGTGATCGATGAATTCGCGCCGGCCTTCACCTTGTCCACGTAGTGCTGCACATCGCGCTTCGCGTAGCGCTGCTCGGGGTGGTATTCAGGGTATGCCGCGACTTCGATGTGCCAATCGGCACCTTGCGATTCGCGAATGAATCTCACCAGTTCGGCGGCGTAGCGAAACTCGCCGGTCGTCGCAGTGCCGCTGGGCAGGTCGCCGCGCAAGGCCACGATGCGATGAATGTTCTGCTCACGGTACGTGCCGAGGATCTCCTTCAGGCCTTCACGTGTCGAGCCCACGCAGGACAAGTGTGGTGCAGCTTCGAATCCGGCCTTCGCGATGGCCATCACGGTGTTCAGCGTTTTCTCGCGCGTCGAGCCGCCGGCGCCGTAGGTGACGCTGAAGAATTCGGGCTTCAACGAGCCGAGCTGCTGCACGACGTCTTTCAGCTTCTCGTCGCCCACGGGTGTGTTCGGCGGAAAGAATTCGAAGCTGATGGGTAGCGATTTGTTGCTCATGCTTTTGCGCCTTTGATCGGCTTGTCGTCTCTTGTCGCGTGGACGAAAAATTCATTGTTGCCGTCACCGCCTGCGATCGGACTCGCGAAATAGCCGCGCACCCAGAGTCCGGCTTCCCTGCAGGATTGGCGCACGCGAGTTTCGACGAGTTGGAAGGAAGACCTGTCTTTCACCAAACCGCCCTTGCCGATGAACTCGGGCTGCAACTCGAACTGCGGCTTCACGAGCAACAGCAAGGTGCCGCTTTGCCGCAGCAAGGGTGCGAGTGCAGGAATCACGAGGCTCAACGATATGAATGACAGGTCGCCGACGATGAGGTCGAAGCCGATCGCAGGCATCGCTTCACCAAGAATGTCCTTGCTCAAGTGCCGCGCGTTGATGCCTTCGAGCGCGTGCACACGTGTGTCGTCGCGCATCTTCTGATGAAGTTGCCCGTGGCCGACGTCGATGCCGACGACCCGGCTCGCGCCGTGCTGAAGCAGGGCGTCGGTGAAGCCACCAGTGCTTTGCCCAACATCGAGGCAGGTTATGCCGGCGACGCCGATCTCTCGCAGCTTCAGCGCGCCTTCCAGCTTGAGCCCGCCGCGACCAACGAAGCGCAATTCGGCGTCGTCGGTGACTTGAAGTTCGGCCTGGTCGGGCAAGTCTTCGCCTGCCTTGTGCGGCACGACCCACCCCTTGGGTGATAGCCAGCGCACGCCGCCGTGCGCGATCAACCGCTGCGCGGCAGACCGCGTCGGCGCAAGCCCTCGTTCAACGATGAGTTGGTCGGCGCGCATGCGTTGTCCTCCGTTCGCCTCAGAGGCTGAGAGTTTTTCGGGCGTGACGAGCGTGCATGATCGAAAGACTCTCAGCCTCTCGGCCTGTCGATAGGTCAATAGCGGTAGGTGTCGGGCTTGTACGGGCCGTTCTTGTTCACGCCGATGTAGGCAGCTTGCTCGTCTGTCAGCACGGTCAGTTGAGCACCGAGCTTGGACAGTTGAAGTCTGGCAACCTTCTCGTCGAGGTGCTTCGGAAGCACATACACCTTGCCGACTTGATAAGCATCAGGCTTTGTGAACAGCTCGATCTGTGCGATGGTCTGGTTGGCGAAGCTCGATGACATCACGTAGCTCGGGTGGCCCGTGCCGCAGCCCAGGTTCACCAAACGGCCCTTGGCCAGCAGGATGATGCGCTTGCCATCTGGGAAGATCACGTGATCGACCTGCGGCTTGATCTCCTCCCACTTGTACTTCTCGAGCGACGCGACGTCGATCTCGTTGTCGAAGTGGCCGATGTTGCACACGATAGCCTGGTCCTTCATCTTGACCATGATGTCGTGCGTGATGACGTCCTTGTTGCCGGTCGTCGTCACAAAGATGTCGGCCTTGTCGGCGGCATATTCCATGGTCACGACGCGATAGCCCTCCATCGCCGCCTGCAGGGCGTTGATCGGATCGATCTCGGTCACCCAGACTTGCGCAGAGAGAGCACGCAGGGCCTGCGCTGAACCCTTGCCTACGTCGCCATAGCCGGCCACGACGGCAACCTTGCCAGCGATCATCACGTCGGTGGCGCGCTTGATGCCGTCGACCAGCGATTCGCGGCAGCCGTAGAGGTTGTCGAACTTGCTCTTGGTGACCGAGTCGTTGACGTTGATGGCGCGGAACAGCAGCGTGCCCTTGGCGCTCATCTCGTTCAGGCGGTGCACGCCGGTGGTGGTTTCTTCAGTCACCCCGATGATCTCGGCGGCCTTGCGTGTGTACCAGGTCGGGTCCTCGGCGAGCTTCGCCTTGATGGAGGCAAACAGGCAGCGCTCTTCTTCGCTCTTCGGGTTGCTGATGAGCGACTGATCTTTCTCGGCCTTCTGCCCCAGATGCATCAGCAGCGTGGCGTCGCCGCCGTCGTCGAGGATCATGTTCGGACCCTCGCCCTTGCTGCCCTTGGGGCCGAAGTCGAAGATTCGATGGGTGTAGTCCCAGTAGTCGGCGAGTGTTTCGCCCTTGATTGCGAACACTGGCGTGCCGCTCTCGGCGATGGCTGCGGCCGCATGATCTTGTGTCGAGAAGATGTTGCACGAAGCCCAGCGAACGGTGGCGCCGAGTGCTTGCAGCGTCTCGATCAGCACGGCCGTCTGGATCGTCATGTGCAGCGACCCGGTGATGCGCGCGCCCTTGAGCGGCTGGGTCTTCGCGAATTCCTCGCGGATGGCCATCAGGCCCGGCATTTCGGTCTCTGCGATCTTGATTTCCTTGCGGCCCCAGGCGGCAAGGGTCAGGTCGGCGACGGCCGAATCGGTGTGGGATTTGAGAATTGCGTTCATGTCAGGCTCCATTTCGTACAGGAACCCGCCGACGCGGCTGGGAGGGGGAGCAAGAAGAGGCTTGGACTCACACCCACGAAGACACATCGTGCGGGTGAGCGCGGTTGCAATTGAAGTTTCCGAGCCTGGGGACCGGGCGCACACGTCAACATGTCTGCGCAGGTGCCTTGCAACGCTCCTCGGAAAGAGCCCGAATTGTAGTCGCGCGGGAAGCCCGGCGACTTCCGGGGTTGTGCAAGATTGGGCGGATGAAAGTGCTTCCTCCTGAGCCTGTGCCGGATCAGCCCTGAAGGTCGAGGAATCGTCGCATGCGATCGAGTTCAGCATCGAGCGCTTCGCGAAAGGCTCGCTCGCGCGGCGCGCAGCCTGAGATGTAGCCAAAGTCGCATTGGAGACGTGGGTCCTTCGTGGTGACGTTGGCCCAGCCGATCACGTCGTCACGCCACAGAAGAGGCAGCGCGTAGTAGCCGAGCTTGCGCTTTGGTGCGGGGGTGTAGGCCTCGAAGCGATAGGCCCAGTTCCAGAACAGCTCGAAGCGGCGGCGGTCCCATACGATGGGGTCGAAGGGCGCGAGAAGGCGCACTTCGTCTTGCGGCGCGTGTCGACTCGACGTGGGTTTCTCATCGGCAGGCCAGTACCAGTCGACGCCATTGATGCGCTCGTGTGCGAGCCGGTCCTTGGCGCGCTGGATGCTTGCCTTGAGATCGCTTCGCCATTGCGGCGTGCCGTGGCGCAGGCGGCTGATGAGATTGCCGAGACTCTGCGCCGGCAAGGGCGCGTATTTCCGAACGATCACGTCGATGAGCGCATCGAGTTGCTCCTGCCGAGAGGCTGTGTCTTGGGTGACAGGGTCATGCTCGTGCACCCCGTAGATGCGGACGCCGCACTCGCGCCGGACCACGCGAACGAGGCCGCGGTAGTGCATGCCATCGAGCAGGCGGGTCGTGGCACTGGACGATCCGCCCCAATAGTTTTCGACTCTGCCGTGCGAGAAATGCGCGTCGACTTCGCGCGGGTGCACTTCGCCGCGTTCGCGGATGAATTCCAGCAGCGTGATTGACCGCTTCTTCGTTGATTCAGGCCAGGCAGTGCTCGGTGTGCGAGGGTGCATCAACTGCTGGACCTCGGTCGATAGAAAGCCGTAGTTGACGAAAAAATCTTCCTCGACTCCCAGCTTCGGATAGCGCCGCTCGAGTTCACCGGCGACGTAGTCCTTCACTCGATGGCGCAGCGTCAGGTCTTGAGCGCGTGCCGGGGCGCGGATGGGGTCGGCCTGGATGAAGCCGAGCTTGCGGATCGCGGCGGGCAGCGTCGTCGGCTTGAAGAGCGAGCGCGAGACGGCATAGTGGCGGAGGTCGTCGAGAGTCGGCGTTCGCATGAGGCAATCATGCACAAACACGGCAGGCCAAGAAAAAGGGGCGACTTGCGTCGCCCTTCGATGAGGTGCGGCTGAAGGCCGCCTCAGGCCTGCTGCTCAGTCTTAGCCTTGTGACTGACGCTGCAAGTCCCAGGGCGCTGACATGCCGTCGTGCCTTACCGGCCCGCTGCCGCACGCAGCACTTTGGCCTTGTCTGTACGTTCCCATGAGAACTCAGGCTCTTCGCGCCCGAAGTGCCCGTACGCCGCCGTCTTCGAATAGATCGGACGCAGCAGATCCAGCATCTGGATGATGCCCTTCGGACGCAAGTCGAAGTGCTCTTGCACCAGTGCAGACAGCTTTTCATCAGGGATGACGCCAGTTCCCTCGGTGTAGACGGTGACGTTCATCGGCTTCGCCACACCAATGGCGTAGGCAACTTGGATCTGGCATTGACGCGCGAGCCCCGCGGCGACGATGTTCTTCGCGACGTAGCGCGCGGCGTAAGCCGCCGAGCGGTCCACCTTCGTCGGGTCCTTGCCCGAAAACGCGCCGCCGCCGTGTGGGCACGCGCCGCCGTAGGTGTCGACGATGATCTTGCGGCCGGTCAGGCCGCAGTCGCCCTGCGGGCCGCCGACGACGAAGCGGCCCGTCGGGTTGATCAGGAACTTCGTTTCCTTGAGCCATTCCTTCGGCAGCACGGGCTTGATGATCTCTTCGATCACCGCTTCGGTGAATGCCGGCAGCATTTTCTTTCCGTCGCTCATCTCGGGTGAATGCTGGGTCGACAGCACCACCGTGTCGATCGAGTGAGGCTTTCCGTTGACGTAACGCATCGTCACCTGGCTCTTCGCGTCCGGGCGCAAGAATGGCAGGCGACCGTCTTTGCGCAGTTGCGCCTGACGCTCGACAAGCCGGTGTGCGTAATAGATCGGAGCGGGCATCAGCTCGGGCGTTTCATCGCAGGCGTAGCCGAACATCAGGCCCTGGTCGCCAGCGCCCGTATTCAGGTGATCGTCGCTGGCTTGATCCACGCCTTGCGCGATGTCATTCGACTGTTTGTCATAGGCGACGAGCACCGCGCAGCCCTTGTAGTCGATGCCGTACTCGGTGTTGTCGTAGCCGATGCGCTTGATGGTGTCGCGCGCGACCTGGATGTAGTCGATGTGCGCGTTGGTGGTGATTTCACCGGCAAGAACAACGAGGCCCGTGTTGCACAGTGTTTCAGCTGCCACGCGCGAACGCGGATCCTGCGCGAAGATTGCGTCGAGGATGGCATCTGAAATTTGGTCAGCGACCTTGTCAGGGTGTCCTTCGGACACAGACTCGGACGTGAAAAGGAAGTCGTTCGACACTCGTAAACTCCAGTCAGGTTGGACACTGCGTTGCCGACCAGAATGGGTGAGAGCGGCGAACGCTTTAGCGGTATTGGACTGCTGTCCTCGCCCCGCAAGTAGTTCAATAACTCGGCGATGCGAACATTATAGAAACATGCTGACTCTCTTCCGCTGGTTGTCGCACTGGCCGTTGTGGCTTCTGCACGCACTGGGCGGAGCGCTCGGATGGCTGAGCTACGCGCTGTCGCCAACCTACCGTCGCCGATTCAATGCCAATGCGCAGCAAGCGAACGTCGACAAGGCCTTCTCGCGCCCTGCAGTGGCCGAGGCCGGACGGCTGCTGATGGAGTTGCCCTATCTCTGGATGCGACCTCATTCGACGCCACTCGGCGCCAGGGTGAGCTGGGACGGCGACGCGCTCATCACCGCCGCTCACGCGCAAGGCCGTGGCATCGTATTTCTCACGCCGCACATGGGCTCCTTCGAGGTCACCGCGCAGGGCTATGCCGAACGGTTCTCGAATGATCACGGCCCGATCACCGTGCTTTATCGGCCCGCTCGCAAGGCCTGGCTTCGTGAACTGGTCGATACTTCTCGCGGGCGCCCAGGCCTCGCGACCGCCCCGGCAACGCTGGCCGGTGTGCGCCAGATGATTCGTGCCCTGCGACGCGGCGAAGCCGTAGGTCTGCTGCCCGACCAGGTTCCGCCCGACGACATGGGCGTGTGGGCACCGTTTTTCGGCCGACTGGCCTACACGATGACGCTCGCCGCCCGCCTGGCGCAACAAACCGGCGCAGTGTTGCTGCTCGCCTGGGGCGAACGCCTGCCGAGCGGACGGGGCTGGGTCGTCCACCTTGCGCCCTTCGACGAGGCATTGGCTGAGGGCGCCTGCACTCAGGCAGAATCGGCCGCCGCGGTAAACCGGGCCATGGAAGCCGTGATTCGCCGTCGACCGCAGCAATATCTCTGGGGATATGACCGCTACAAGACACCACGCCGCGTCACCGCGACGCAGAGCATGGAACGGGCCGACGAGAACAAAAAGGATTGACGTTGGGCTCTCGAATTCTGCTCAGTTTGTTCTGGCTTTTGCATTGGCTGCCGCTGGCCGCGCTGGCGGCGGTTGGCCGGGGGCTCGGCCGCTTGTTGTACGTGCTTGCCGGTTCCCGGCGGAAGATCGCGCTGCGCAACCTCGAATTGTGTTTTCCTGAAAAGAGCGAGGCTGAGCGATGCGCTCTCGCGAAGGAGCACTTTCTGTGGCTGGGCCGCAGTATTCTCGAACGCGGCGTGCTGTGGTTCGCCTCCGTCGATCGGCTCAAGCGCCTGATTCATGTTGAAGGCGACGTGACGCTCGCCGAGCGCAGCGACCGCGCGGTGATGTGGCTTGTGCCGCACTTCATGGCGCTCGACGTGGCCGGCGCGGCGACGCAAATCTTCCAGCGCCAGCAGGTCGCGTCCATCTACCAGGAGCAAAGCGACGCGGTCATGGACGCGGCGATCCGTCGCGGTCGCTTGCGCTTCAACCAAGGCGAGGTTTTTCCCCGCAGCGATTCGGCCAAGCCCTTGATCCGAGCGATTCGTAAGGGCTGGGCCTTCTTCAACCTGCCCGACATGGACTTCGGCGAGCGTGACGCTGCCTTCGTGCCTTTCTTCGGCGTGCCCGCGGCAACCTTGCTTGCGCCCTCGCGCATGGCGCGTGCGCTCGACATGGTCGTGCAGCCGGTCGTGGCCGAGATGCTGCCGGGCGGGGCCGGTTATCGGGTGCGCTTCCTCGATGCGTGGGCTGGGTTTCCGAGTGAAGACGCGCTGGCCGACACGGCAGCGATGAATCGATGGATTGAAAGCGAGATCCGGAAGGACCCGGCGCAGTATCTGTGGGTTCACAAGCGGTTCAAGACCCGGCCAGCGGGGGAGGCCAGCCTCTACTAGTGTCGCGTTAAGCCTCAAGTGTCGGTTGATCGCGCCGCGGTCGGAGCGCAGTGCAAGGCGCGCCGAGTCATGGCTGATGCGTGAAGGGACACTCCACAGGCTACTGCTCCTACGCTACCGACGCCAGTAAGCCTCGCAATGACCGTCAATTAAGGGCCCGTTCGGGGATAAGTTGTGCATTTGGCCGCCGGCTGCGAGATGCGATGCAAGGCGCAAAGCGCAGTGATGCCCATAGGCATCGCGAGCATT
>Ga0207678_10006115_pt1 | contig 10706 bp, 9 predicted proteins | sample KBSC63metaG_FD_184319 | JGI IMG/M metagenome (GOLD analysis project Ga0207678, IMG submission 184319) | Corn rhizosphere microbial communities from Kellogg Biological Station, Michigan, USA - KBS C6-3 metaG (SPAdes) (version 2) | ecosystem: Host-associated > Plants > Roots > Rhizosphere > Soil ...
GGCAGCCGGGTCCTCGCAGTGATCCCGCCGAAGGACGGCTTCGGCTCGACGGGTAACTCGCAGGCGGGCGTCGGCGCGACCGACACGCTGGTGTTCGTCGTCGACATGGACTCGACGTTCGCCACGGGCAGCGTGTCCGGCGCGCAGACAAGCAACGCCGGCGGCTCGCTGCCCACGGTGACCGCGCCGGCGGCCAAGAGCACGGCCGGGCCGACGATCAAGATCCCGGCCAACACCACCGCACCGACGAGCCTCCAGGTAAAGACCCTGATCAAGGGCAACGGCGCGGTCGTCAAGAAGGGCCAGGACCTCGCCGTCCAGTACACCGGCGTGATCTGGCGGACCGGCAAGGTCTTCGACTCCTCCTGGTCCCGCCAGACGCCGCTGACCACCGTGATCGGTAAGGGCCAGGTCATCCCGGGCTGGGACACCGGCCTGGTCGGCCAGACCGTCGGCAGCCGTGTCCTGCTGGTGATCCCGCCGAAGGACGGTTACGGCAGTTCGGGCGCGTCCCAGGCCGGCATCAAGGGCACGGACACGCTGGTGTTCGTGGTGGACATCCTGGCCGCCGCCTAAGTCTGGGTAGTACCCGCAAGTCAAACCCAAGGTCAGAACCCAAGGTCAGAACCCAAGGTCAAGACCCAAGGGGCTGGTAGCCCGGTCCCGGTGGGATTTCTCGCGTCACTCCTCCGGAAGGCCGCGAGGAAATCTCACCGGGCCCGGGCTTCTTTGTTCTCCGGCCTCAACCCTCAGCCGCCCAGCCCCGCCCCCGGCGTCGGATGCCCGGATATTTCGTGAAATCGTCAGGCCCCGTTAGCATGTAAAGTTTTTTCAACGGGAAGACTTTTGGTCCGCTGAAGAAAAAGTGCGCGTAGGGCGCACTTTATTTACACCAGGAAAAAACTTTACAGGCTAATCCCCGGACCGGGAGCAGCCTCGACCCTCCCCGGGGGCTAGTGGGGCAAAAGGGATACGGCGTGCTTGCCGGCGGCGGCGGCCGCCAGGAAGTACTCGCGGTCCTCGTCCAGGGAGCGGCCCATGGTGGACAACCGGACCGGCGTCGCGCGCAGCGCCTCTTCCAAGCCATCGACTGGGACGGTGATCAGGGTGTGGCGCTTGGCCAGCGGAGCTACGTCGGAGGCGATGCGGGCCGCGTGGAGTTCGGGGAGGGCCGGGATGACCACGTCGGCGCTGGCTAGGGCGACCTGGCCGTAGGCCGTCAGGTTGTGGTGGGACACGCCCTGGTGGCGCTCGCGGGGGTCGGCGAAAGAGATACGCAGCGACGCGACCGGGTGGCCGGACAAGGCGGCGACCGCGTTGATCGCCTCGCCCGCGGCCACGCCCGAGTAGCCCCACTTCGTGCCCGTGCCGAGGTTGCCGGGCCCCTGGGCGATGATCGCGACGTCCGCGCCGACGGCGTGCCGGGCGGCCAGCAGCCCGGAGTGAACGGTCACCGCTTCCAGGTCCCCGCCGTAGGACTGGCCGGTCGTGATCGTCGCCGCCAGCCAGCCCGCCTCGCGCAAGCCGGCGATGGTCCGGGAGAACCATGCGGGCAGTGCCCCGCCGTCCGTCATGACGTAGGCGACGCGCGGGACCCCGGCCGCCCCGGCCCGCGAAGAAACTTTTTCCTCCGCGCTCCGCGAGCGGGGAACGGTACCCCCGGCGCAGAATAGGCCCGCCAGGATCGCCGGGAGGGCCGAGTGAAGGTCGGCCACCACCACCGGCATTGCGCCAAGGGAGTCGGCCGATTCGAGCAATTCGTGGTGCTTAGAGCCCTGTTCGTCGGCGCTTTCCGTCATCACCTGCAACGGCGTATACCGAGATTTCACGATATGCCCGGTGATATCGGGGTCCGGCGGCAAACGGTCCGGTATCGCCACGACGAGGGCGTAGCCGCCCGTGCCGAGCCCGGCCTCGAGCGCGGTGACGTTCAGCAGCACCCGGTCGCCGACGCGCGGCGAGCCGACGAGGGCGGGGTACGCGAGCGCGCGAACCGACGCCCCGTCCACGGTTACCATAAGTTCTGCGGCACCTGACCACTCTCGCCGCAACGCCGTGACAGTTCCGCTGCGCCATCGGATCACGACGGCAGAATAGCGGCAGGCGGCCCGATGCTGCACTAGGTCAAGGCTGGGTCTCAGGGGTAAAAGCACCACCTTAGGAGGTCGCGTTGTCAAAGCGCCGAACCGAACGCCTCCTGTCCATCGTTGTCCTCCTGCTCTCCTCGCGCAGGTACCTGACCGCCGAGCAGATCCGCGCCGCGGTGAGCGGCTACCCGGAGGAGCAGGAAGCCTTCAAGCGCATGTTCGAGCGGGACAAAGAGGAACTGCGCGATCTGGGCATCCCGCTGGAAACGGGCCGGGCGACTCCGGTCGATGATGACCTGGGCTACCGGATCAGCCGTCAGGACTACGAGCTTCCGGAGATCCATCTGGAGCCCGACGAGGCGGCCGTCCTTGGCATCGCGTCGCGCGTGTGGCAGTCCGCCGAACTGGCCGGCGCGGCCACGGGTGCGGCGCTGAAGCTGCGCGCCGCCAGCAGGGACGGCGACGGGGATGCCGCGGCGAGCCCGCCGCTCGGGATCCAGCCGAGGCTGTCCACGCAGGAGCCCGCGTTCGGCCCGCTATGGGAAGCGGTCCGTGACCGCAGGCCCGTCACCTTCAGCCACCTGGCCAGTGGCCGCTCCGAGGCGACCAAGCGGACCCTGGAGCCGTGGGGGGTCGTCAACCGGCGCGGCCACTGGTACGTCGCTGGCTACGACCGGATGCGGGAAGCGCCGCGGGTCTTCCGGCTCAGCCGCATCACCGGGCCGGTGAAGCTCGCGGGGCCGGCCGGCAGCGTCAAGGTCCCGGAAGGCACCGACGTCCGCGACCTGGTGAAGGACTGGGACAAGCCGCTGACCTACGACAGCACCGCAAGCCTCCGGGTCCGCGCGGGCGCGGTCCCCACGCTGCACCGCTACGGCAACCCCAAGCCCGACCCCGCGCACCCCGGCTGGGACCTCATCACGCGCAAGTACTCCGACCCGGAGTGGTACGCGGGCTACCTGGCGTGGTTCGGCCCGGACGTGGTCGTCCTCGGCCCGCCCGAGCTGCGGGAGGCGGTTATCAGGCACCTGAAGGGGGCACTCGCGTGAGCACGCAGCCGAGGATGGTCACCTCAGCCGAGCGGCTGCGCCGCCTGCTGGCCCTGGTCCCGTACGTGGCGACGCGGCGGGTGGTCAGCCTGCCGGAAACAGCGAGAACGTTCGGCATGACCGAACGGGAACTCATCGACGACTTGAACCTCGCATGGTGCGTGGAACTGCGCGCGCCCGAGCCGTACTGCCCGATCGACCTGTCCTATGAGGACGGCGAGATCTCGATCAGCCAGGCCGAGTCCATCGCCCGGCCGCTGCGGCTCGCCGCCGACGAGGCGAGCGCGCTGCTCGTCGCGCTGCGGATGCTCGCGGAGGCGGGCGGCGACCGGGACGCCGTCAACCGGCTCATCGCCAAGATCGAGTCCGCGGCGGGCGCGGCGGGCGCGGCGAGCTCACAGGTAACCATCCAGCAGTTCGACAGCCCGCGGGTGCGCAGGGTGGCGGCCACGCTGAGCGGGGCGCTCACCGCCGGCCGCCGGGTCCACCTGCGCCACTACGTGTGGAGCAGGGACGAGGACACTGAGCGCGACGTGGACCCGATGCGGCTGCTGGTGGTGGAAGGCAGGACCTACCTGGAGGGCTGGTGCCGCCGCGCCGAGAGCGTACGGCTGTTCCGCCTCGACCGCGTGGTCGAGGTCGACGTGCTCGATGTGCCTGCCGAGGTACCGGAGGAAGCGGAACCGCGTGACGTCGACGCGGGCCTCTTCCGGCCCTCGGAGACGGACGTGCTCGCCGAACTCGAACTTGGCCCGGAGGCCCGCTGGATCGCGGAGTCCTACCCGTGCGAGTCGGTGACCGAACTCCCCGATGGCAGGCTCCGCATCGGACTGCGCACCCCCGACACCACCTGGGTCCGCCGCCTGGCCCTGCGCCTCGGCGAGGACGCCCGCGTGGTGTCCCCGCCCGAACTGGCCGACGACGTCCGGGCGACCGCCGCCGCCGCGCTGGCTCAGTACGACTGACCCCCGGACAGTGGCAGCATGGTTGCGCTCCGCCCGGTGGCTTTGACGTCCGCGCAGGCAGAAACATATCGTTAACATCCCGATACACCATGAGGGCTATTTGTGCTGCTCTGAGCGCATATGGTCGGTTAACCAGGCGTTCGGTGGCTAGCCCCTAGTTGTTTCAATCTTGGCGTGTAGACTCAACGGCGAGGCGAGTCGCGATGTACAAGACTCATCCCCTGTGACTTAAGGACTCAAATGATTGGTGACCTGTTCGACAGCCCGTGGAAGATCGCAATTATCGCGATCCTGATCATCGTGCTGTTCGGGTCGCGCAAGCTGCCCGACGCCGCACGCTCGCTCGGCAAGTCGATGCGCATTCTGAAGACCGAGGTCCAGAGCCTGCACGACGACGAGCCGGAAACGACCGCCCCGGTCCAAGCCGCCCCGGCGCAGCTCCAGGCCCCGGCCGCGCCGGACGCCCAGTCGCAGATCGACGCGCTGAGCAAGCAGCTCTCCGACCTGCAGCAGTCTGTTACTGTCAACAAGACGGACAGCGCGCAGGCCAAGTAGGCCTGCGCGAAGTCCTAAGTTCCCACCACGACCCCTTCCGGGAAAGCGATCATGGCGTCGAAACCTTCCGCCATCAGGGGTGCCCGCATCGTAGGCCAGCGTTACCTGAGCTCTAAACGACGGGAGAACCCGGACGGGCGCATGCCCCTGATGGACCACCTGCGCGAGCTGCGCAACCGTGTGGTCAAAATCGTCCTCGCCATTGTCGCGGGCGGGGCCGTATCGCTGATTTTCTACGGCCCGATCTCGAACTTCGTCCAGGAGCCCTTCTGCCGGGCGGTGAACGGCTGCAACCCGGCGAAGATCGGGCACTTCCTCGTGCTCAACGGCGTGATGGACGGCTTCTACCTGCACATCAAGATCGCCGTCATCGCCGGGATCATCATCACCTGCCCAATCTGGCTCTACCAGATCTGGGCGTTCATCGCTCCCGGGCTGTACAGCAGGGAAAGGCGCTGGACCTACACGTTCCTTGGCGCCGCGGTCCCGCTGTTCGGCCTTGGCACCTTTTTCGCCATCGTGGCGATGTACCGCGGGCTGCAGTTCTTCGTCAGCATGGCCGGTGCCAACACGGTGAACTTCTTCACCTGGGACACCTACATCGGCTACTGGATCGCGATGATTCTCGGCTTCGGGCTCTGCTTCGAGGTCCCGCTGTTCCTGGTCATGCTGAACCTCGCCCGGGTCGTCACGCACGAGCGGTTCAGGAAGTGGCGCCGGATGATCATCTTCCTGATCTTCGTGTTCGCCGGTATCGCCTCACCGAGCCCGGACCCGCTGACGATGCTCATGCTCGGCGGCATCGTCATCGTGCTCGTCGAGGCGGCGGAGGTCCTCATCTACTTCAACGACAAGCGCTGGGCCCGCAACCACCCAGACCTGTACACAGACCTCGCCGACAACGAACTGGCGCCGCTCGAGGAGCCTGAGCCCGTGGACGCCGACAGCACCAGCTAGGCGCCCTAGCGCCTCATGCGTACCAGCCATGGGCGATTTCCCCTACTCTTGGAGCCATGAGCACACCAGCGGTGAGCCCTGCCGATAAGTACGCCAGGTTCCGGGAACGGCAGGCCGCCCCTGAGTTCACCAGCTTCCGTGAGCTTTACGACTTCGGCTTCGACCCGTTCCAGGTAAACGCCTGCGCCGCCCTTACCAACGGGGACGGCGTCCTCGTCGCGGCACCGACGGGAAGCGGCAAGACGGTCATCGGCGAGTACGCCGTTCACCTCGCGCTCACCCAGCACAAGAAGTGCTTCTACACCACGCCCATCAAGGCGCTGTCCAACCAGAAGTACAACGACCTGCTACGGCGCTACGACGCGGACACGGTCGGCCTGCTCACCGGGGACAACGCCATCAACGGCGACGCCCCCGTAGTGGTGATGACCACCGAAGTCCTGCGCAACATGCTCTACGCGGGCTCGCCGACCTTGAAGGACCTCGGCTACGTGGTCCTCGACGAAGTGCACTACCTTGCCGACCGCTCCCGCGGTGCCGTCTGGGAAGAGGTCATCATCCACCTCCCGGAAAGCGTCCGCGTCGTCGCCCTGTCCGCCACGGTCAGCAACGCCGAAGAGTTCGGCGACTGGCTCAAGCAGGTGCGCGGCGGCACCGAGGTCATCGTCGACGAGCACCGCCCGGTCCCGCTGTGGCAGCACATGCTCGTAAACAGAAGGCTGTACGACCTGTTCACCGACGACGGTCACCGCGAGGTCAACCCCGACCTGGTCCGGCTGGCGCACCGCGAGGCGATCAGGCAGCCAGCAAGCAGGCCAGGACGCGGCGGTCACCGGCCAAAGCGCAGCGCCAACCCCTACCGTCCGGAGATCATCGACCGGCTCGACGCGGCGGGCCTGCTGCCCGCGATCACGTTCATCTTCAGCCGGGCCGGCTGCGACGCCGCCGTCGAGCAGTGCCTGGGCGCCGGCCTGCGCCTCACCACTCCCGACGAGGCGCGGATCATCGAGGACGTCGCCGCGCGGCGCACCGCCGACATTCCCGACGAGGACCTGGCGGTCCTCGGCTATCACGACTGGGTCCTCGCCCTCAAGCGGGGCATCGCCGCGCACCACGCCGGGCTGCTGCCCGCCTTCAAGGAGGTTGTCGAGGAACTGTTCACCGCGGGCCTGGTCAAGGCGGTCTTCGCCACGGAGACCCTGGCGCTCGGCATCAACATGCCCGCACGGACGGTCGTGCTCGAGAAGCTCGACAAGTGGAACGGCGAAGCCCACGTCGCGCTCACCCCGGGCGAGTACACCCAGCTCACCGGGCGCGCCGGACGGCGCGGCATCGACGTGGAAGGCCACGCGGTCGTCCTGTGGCAGCCGGGCACGGACCCGGGCGCGGTGGCCGGCCTCGCGGGCACCCGTACGTACCCGCTGAACTCGTCGTTCCGCCCGTCCTACAACATGGCGGTCAACCTCACGTCCCGCGTCGGCCGGAAGAAGGCCGCCTCCCTCCTCGAGTCGAGCTTCGCCCAGTTCCAGGCCGACCGCGGTGTCGTCGGCATCACCAGGCGGCTGCGCCGCCTGAAGGAGCAGGCCGACGGCCTGGCCAAGCAGGTCAGCTGCGACCGCGGCGACTTCATGGAGTACGCCGAGATGCGCCGCAAGCTCACCGACGCGGAGCGCGGCGCCTCCCGCAGCCGCGCCTCCGCGCGGCGCGCCGAGGCCAGGCGGGTCCTGGCGACGCTCAGGCGCGGCGACATCATCCGCGTCCCGTCGGGGCGCAGGGCCGGGATGGCGGTGGTGCTGAACCCGCCGCCGGCCGGCGACGACTTCTCGTCGCACCGCGCCGACGGCCCCCTCGTGCTGACCGCCCACGGCCAGCTCAAGCAGCTGTCCGCGGCCGACTTCCCGGTGCCCGCCGACCCAGTCGACCGGCTCCGCATCCCGGCCTCGTTCAGCGAGCGCTCCCCGAAGCACCGCCGCGACCTGGTCTCCGCGATGCGGAGCAAGCTCGCGGGCGGGCCCGTGGGTGGTAATGCGGGGGACCCGTCGCCGCGCCGCCGCCGGTCGGCCGCTGGTGCGGATGCCGATTACTCAGAACGGTTCCGTGGTGCCAGCCGCCATGAAGATGATTTCGAGGAGGGCGAAGACACCGCCCGTTCTGATGCGGAAGAAGAGCGGTACGACGACCTGGCCGTGGCGGACCGCGGTACCCGGGACCGGCGGTCCCGGCGCGGTAGCGCCGGCGAGGCGGACGGTGACGGGGACAGCGCCGAACTGCGCCGCAAGCTCCGCCGCCACCCGTGCCACGCCTGCCCGGACCGCGAGCAGCACGCCAGGTACGCCGAGCGCTACTTCCGCCAGATGAAGGAAGTCACCGACCTCGAGCACCAGGTCGCGGGCCGCAGGCACGTGATCGCGCGGACCTTCGACCGGGTCTGCAAGGTGCTCGACGAGCTCGGCTACCTGGACGGCGACACGGTCACCCCGGCCGGCCAGCGGCTCACCAGGCTGTACTCCGAGCTAGACCTGGTCGCCGCCGAGTGCCTGCGCAGGGGCGTGTGGGAGGGGCTGAACCCGGCCGAACTCGCCGCCTGCGTGTCGCTGCTGACGTTCGAGTCACGCAGGCAGACCGAGGAGAACGGCCCCGCGAGGCTGCCCAAGGGCCCGGTCCGCGACGTCCTGACCAGCATGGTCCGGACGTGGAGCGAGCTTGACCACCTTGAGCAGCGCAACGGCCTGTCGTTCCTGCGCGAGCCCGACCCCGGCTTTGTCTGGGCGGCCTACCGCTGGGCGCGCGGCGCCAAGCTGGAAGACGTCCTGGACTCCGTCCCTGGCCTGACCCCCGGCGACTTCGTCCGGTCGATGAAGCAGCTCATTGACCTCCTCGACCAGGTAGCCGCGGCCAGCCGCGACCCGAGGGACGCTGCCAGTGCGACGGCGGACGCCGCCGACCAGGCCGAACCCGCCCCGAAGACGCGGGACGTCGCCTCGACCGCCCGTGCGGCGATCGACGCGCTGCGCCGTGGCGTGATCGAGTACACGACGCTGACCGACTGAACGCCTCTTGCGGTTCCGCCAGGGCGACCCCGCGGCTTTCATAGATCTGGGCTATAGGTTCCGGGTGAAACTGGCATTAGTGCTAATGACACGCCGCCGGTTACGGTGGAGCAGACACCATTGGGGAGGTTGTTGATCGTGTCAAGCTCAGTCGTCGAACTGCCCCGCGTCACCGGGACCTGTCCGGAGTTTCTCGCTGCCGCCGTCCGCGGCGCGGTCCGCTCTGGCGGCTCATGGCAGCAGACCGCCGACCGCGTGGCCGCCGCTCTGCGCGGGCGCCTGCCGGGGCCCAGCCTGCTATCCCCTGAGCAACTCGCCGGCGATCCCGCCGGGTACCAGACGCACCTGGTCCACGCTGAGCCCGACGGGTCGTTCTCGATCATGGTGATGGTCTGGCGTCCAGGGCAGCAGACCTCCATCCACGACCACCTCGCCTGGTGCGTGACCGCGGTCCTGCAAGGCACCGAGTACGAGGTGGTCTACGCGAACCGCGGCGACCACCTGGAGGCGGTCGCGCGGAACGCCAACGCGGCCGGCACGGTCTCCGGGTTCGCTCCGCCCGGCGACATCCACCAGGTCACCAACATCGGCGACACGGTCGCGGTCTCCATGCACGTCTACGGCACGGACATCACCCGGGTGGCGTCCAGTGTGCGCCGCGTCTACGACCTGCCGGTCCGCTAGCCCCGGGCCGCCCGGACCGCCCCGGCCGGACCGCCCCGCCCGGGCCGCCCCGGTCAGCCGCAGAACCGCCAGCCTCCACGGCTGGCGGTTCTTTTTTGCCTTCACACTTGTATCGACGATACATAGCGATATATCGTTGAGATGTCGAGAACGACATACGAGTATCGAAAGAAGGTGACGCGTCATGCGTGAAGAGCACAGGCGCGGTATGCGAGGAGAAGGCTGGGGCCCGCCGCCCCGGCCAGGCGAGCCCGAGTGGGGACCACATCCCGGACGGGGCAGGTACCGGGCCCGCGGAGGCCCTGACTTCCGCGGCGAGCGCGGCGGCCCCGGCTGGGGCCCAGGCGGGCCGGGAGGCCATGGTGGTCCTGGCTGGGGCCCCGGTGGTCCTGGCGGGCCGCTGCGGCGCGAGTTCATGATGAAGGGGCCGGGTTTCCGCCGGGGTGGCTTCGGCGGTGGCCGCGTCCGCAAGGGCGACGTCCGGGCTGCGATCCTGGACCTGCTCGCCGAGGGCGGGCAGTGGAACGGCTACCAGCTGATCCAGGAGATCTCCGGGCGCACCAGCGGCGTGTGGCGGCCGAGCGCGGGTTCCGTGTACCCGGCGCTGCAGCAGCTTGAGGACGAGGGCCTGATCGCCCCCCAGGGCGAGGGCCGCCGTCGGATGTTCGAGCTGACCGACGCGGGCCATACGTACGCGCAAGAGCACGTGGACGAGCTGAACGCCTCGTGGGACGCCGCGGCAGGGATGACCGACGAAGCCGCCATCGAGTTCCACGACCTCATCCGCCAGGTCATGATGGCGGTGATGGAGGTGCGGCGCGCGGGTTCGGCCGACCAGCTGGCCCAAGCCCGTTCCGTTCTCGCCCAGGCCCGCCGCTCGCTCTACCTGATCCTGGCCGAGGGCAGCACTGACCGGCCGTCGGGCAGCGCGGCGGAGGACACCCCGGAAGACGCCCCTGGGGATGCCCCGGAGGACGCCCCTGGGGATGCCCCCGGGGACGCTCTGGAGGACACTGAGTGACCGAGCCCGTCGTCCAGGTCGCCGACCTGGCGCAAGGGCACGTCTACCACGATAAAGATCCTGCGTACCCTCGTGAACCCCCCCTCGGGGTCCGCGAGGGTCGCCCTGATGTGATCGTGGGCCATCCGCGGCTCCATTTGACGCGGATGGCCCACAATGACGAAATGGCCCTGCGGAGCGCGGGGTAAAGTGTGAGCAGGTCCGCGACCGTTATCGGGAAATGCCTGGGCGACGCGACGGTTTCCACCTTCCGGGGAATCACCATTCTGTGCCTGGCAGGCCCTGGCACGCGTCCCCTGCAACCCGATTCTGCTTCTTGAGGTAATCGGGAACTGCTG
>Ga0207678_10006117_pt1 | contig 10705 bp, 8 predicted proteins | sample KBSC63metaG_FD_184319 | JGI IMG/M metagenome (GOLD analysis project Ga0207678, IMG submission 184319) | Corn rhizosphere microbial communities from Kellogg Biological Station, Michigan, USA - KBS C6-3 metaG (SPAdes) (version 2) | ecosystem: Host-associated > Plants > Roots > Rhizosphere > Soil ...
TCGGCACGCCGCGGGGTTCCACGACGTAGAGGATTTTCTCGTCCGGCGAGAAGCAGAGCCCGTTCGGCCCGAGCACGCCTTCAGCGACGATGGTCGCTTTGCCGGTCGCGCCGTCGATCCGGTAGACATTGGCGTCGATTTCGGATTCGGCCTTGTAGCCCTCGTAATTGCCGAGCAGGCCGAAGGTCGGATCGGTGAACCAGATCGAACCGTCCGATTTCACGACGACGTCATTGGGCGAGTTCAGCCGCTTGCCGTTGAAGGAGTCCATCAGCACCGTGATCGAACCGTCATATTCGGTGCGTGTCACGCGGCGGCCGCCGTGCTCGCAGGTGACCAACCGCCCCTGGCGGTCGCGGGTGTTGCCGTTGGCGAAATTCGACGGCTTGCGATAGATGCTGGTAACGCCGGTTTCCTCTTCCCATTTGAGGATGCGCTGGTTCGGAATGTCGCTGCACAGAAGATAGCGCCCGTCGCCGAACCACACCGGGCCTTCGGCCCAGCGCAAGCCGGTGGTCAACCGCTCCACGGCCGAGAGTTTCAGCCAGTATTTTTCAAAGCGCGGATCGAGCGCATGGATCGCGGGATCGGGATAATAGGTCGCCGGACGCCAGCCGGCGGAATGAGACGATGCCTCGGACATTTGCTGTTCTCGTTGTTGTTGCGTTTCCTCGTGGTTTGGTTTGCTATCATTGAAGGCTCACGACCGCAATTCGGTCGCAAGAAAGAGGGAAGAAATGCCACGCATATTGATGACCGGTGCGGCCGGGGGAATCGGCACGAGCTTGCGCAAATTGCTGCCGCCGATCTATCCGGACCTGCTGCTAAGCGATCTGAAGGCGCCCGCCGATCTCGGCAAGGAGGAAAAATTCAAGGCGGCCGATCTGGCCGATCTCGCGCAGGTCGAGGCGATCTGCGAGGGTGTCGACGGCATCCTGCATTTCGGCGGCTATTCCGTCGAGGGACCCTGGGACAACATCCTGCAGTCCAACATCATCGGCTGCTACAATCTGTTCGAGGCCGCGCGTAAAAAGGGCGTGAAGCGCGTAGTGTTCGCCTCGTCCAACCATGCTGTGGGCTTTTACCCACGCCACCACCGGATTGGCACCGCCGTCACCGCGCGGCCGGACAGCCGCTACGGCGTCAGCAAGGTGTTTGGCGAAGCGGTCGGCGCGCTCTATGCCGACAAGCACGGGCTCGGCGTGACGTGCCTGCGCATCGGCAATTTCGGTGACAAGCCGTTGGATCACCGCCGGCTCGCGATCTGGCTGAAGCCGGAAGATCTGGTGCAACTCTGCCGGATCGGGCTCGATCATCCCGACATCCATTTCGAAGTTTTCTACGGCGCCTCCCATAACGAGCGCGCCTGGTGGGACAATCATCGCGCCTACGATCTCGGCTATCGTCCAACCGGCCGCGGCGAGGATTTTCGCGAGCACGCCATGGCCGAGCAGGCCAAGCTCAAGCCCGATCCGGTCGGCGATTTCTATCAGGGCGGCGCGTTCTGCAGCATGGAGTTTGACGGCGACGCGAGCAAGATCGTGGATTGGAAATGACGCGATCGCTATCTCTCGGTCGCATCGCCCCCGATCCGGCCGAGATAATCCGACTTGCTGTATTGCATATGATCGACGCAAAGCTGGGCCAGTGCCCAGCTGTCGCGTCCCCGAAGCAGCTCGATCATCAGCTCGTGCTGGCGGCGCGATAGCGCGAGGCCTTCCTTGTCGGCGAGATTCTTGGCGCGCATCGGCAGGGTCAGGTTCATGTAATCCTGCAGCGAGCGCACCAGATAAGGATTGCCGCAGGCCGAAAACAGCGCGACGTGAAACGCGTCGTTGGCTTCGTGGATGCCGCGCAGATCCTGCGCGTCGGCCCTGGCGCAATATTGCCGCTGGAGCTCGCTCAGTTGTTCGATCAGGCTGGCGGTCGCAGGCAGTGCGATCATCAGCGCAGCCTGCCGGGTCAGCATCTCCCGCACCTCGTAGATCTGCCGCACTTCCTCGGCCGAGTAGAACCGCACGGTAGCGCCGATGTTCTTCTCGCGCAGCACGATGCCTTGCCGCTCGAGCTGGAACAGGCCCTGGCGCACGAAATGCCGGCTGGCGCCGTAGCGCGTCATCAGCGTGTCTTCGACCAACCGCGATCCCGGCGCGAAGCGGCCGAAGATGATGTCTTCTTCCAGTCGGCGGATCACCTCCGCCTGTTCTTCCTCGCGCGTGAGCGCGGACGCCTCTGTCAACGATTCCTGCGGCTTCATCGCAAAGCCTCCCAGCCGGACAGAAGATAGCAATCCTCAACCAGCCGCAACGTTTCAAGATTATCCCGCGGTGCGGTTTCGAACGGCATATTGTCGCGCAAAGACCGCACGAAGTGCGCAATCGTCCGGTTATAGGAACTCTGATATTCGGTCGGGAGATCGTAGGTTCGTTCCGCCGGTGAGGTGCCCGAGCATGTCAGCGATGGCCCGTCGAGCTTGATCGCGCCCTTGTCACCGAGAATTTCGAGACGGTCGACTTGCGCGGCCGGATGTCCATGCGCAGCAAAACTCGCAAATACCGTGACGCCAGCTCCGCTATCGGCTTTGAGCTGGATCACCGCGCCGTCTTCGCCGACGAGCTCGTCGCTCGAACGCGAGAGCTGCGCTGCCGTCACGCGCAGCGGCCCCAGCAGCATGCGCAGCGTATCGAGATGATGGATCAGCACTTCGGCCACCAGCATGCGGCGTTCGCGTCGCATGAAGGGTTGGCGCTCCAGTGCCGGGCAAAGTCCGTCGGGTCCGGGCAGCACGCCAGATGTCAGCAGCGTAAGCTGCGCCTGCTTGACATTGCCGATGCGGTTTTCGCGCAGCCACGCCGCGGCGTCGCGATAATATCCGCGAAAGCGCCAGTTCTCATGCACCATTAGCCGCGTTTGGTCCTTGACCTCGGCGGCGAGTGCGGTGGCCTCCTGCAAATTGGGGGCGAGCGGCTTCTGACAGAGCACCGGCAGACGCCGTTTTGCGGCGAGGCGCACCAGCGGCGCGTGCATCTCCCGGGGCGCAGCAATATCGACGGCGTCGAGTTCGTCCGCTGCTAGCATCGCTTCGGCGTTGGCGTAAGTCTTGGAGATACCGAATTCACCCGCGCGGCGCGCGGCATTGTCCGCGGAGGGATCGGCGATCGCTACGACACGCGCCTGATCTGCTATATCGGCCCAGGCGATCAGATGGTGGCGGCTCACCATGCCGGCGCCGATCAGGCCAACGCGCAACGGCTTGTTCATGGGCGCTCGTTTCCGATCATCATGGGAAATCAGCACGCATGCGTATTATTGTCAATAATACCGGGTTGTTGGCCACTGAATGGCGCTATTTTGCGCCCAGATATCAAATATTGACAATAATTCGCCGGGCTCCTTTAGTGCGGGGCATTACGACAAGGAAACAAGAAAATGGCTGACGGACTTCGCAAGGGACTGACGAGTTATGGCGACGCTGGCTTCTCGCTGTTCCTGCGCAAGGCTTTCATCAAGGCGATGGGCTATTCGGACGATGCGCTCAATCGCCCGATCGTCGGCATCACCAACACCTACAGCGATTATAATCCCTGTCACGGCAACGTGCCCCAGATCATCGAGGCGGTGAAGCGCGGCGTGATGCTCACCGGCGCGATGCCGATGGTGTTCCCTACGATCTCGATCGCCGAAAGCTTTGCATTTCCAACCTCGATGTATCTGCGCAATCTGATGGCGATGGATACCGAGGAGATGATCCGCGCCCAGCCGATGGACGCGGTCGTCGTGATCGGCGGCTGCGACAAGACCTTGCCGGCGCAGATCATGGCGGCGGTCTCTGCCGACCTGCCGACCGTCGTTATCCCGGTCGGGCCGATGGTGGTCGGGCATCACAAGGGCGAAGTGCTGGGCGCTTGCACTGACTGTCGCCGGCTCTGGGGCAAATACCGCGCCGGTGAAATTGACGACGATGAGATCGAAGCCGTCAACGGCCGCCTCGCGCCTTCAGTTGGCACCTGCATGGTGATGGGCACTGCCTCCACCATGGCCTGCGTTACCGAAGCGCTGGGCCTGTCGTTGCCGATGAGTGCGACCATTCCGGCGCCGCATGCCGAACGTTTTCGCATCGCGGAGGCGAGCGGCAAGGTGGCTGCCGCGATGGCGAAGGCAAAAGGGCCGCGCCCGAGCGAGTTGCTGACGGCGTCCTCGTTCAGGAATGCACAAATCGTGTTGCAGGCGATCGGTGGATCGACCAATGGGCTGATCCACCTGACCGCGATTGCCAACCGCACCAAACACCGCATCGATCTCGAAGCCTTCGACAAGCTTGGCCGCGAAGTCCCCGTGCTGATCGACCTGAAACCATCGGGCGAACATTACATGGAGCACTTCCATCATGCCGGCGGCGTGCCGAAGCTGATGGCACAACTCGGCGGTCTCATCGACCTCGACGCCAAAACAATCACTGGCGCGACCTTGCGTGACGTCGTCGCGGGAGCAGAAGAAGTGCCGGGGCAGGACGCGATTCGTCCGCGCGAAAATCCAATCAAGCCGGAAGGCGCGATGGCGGTGCTGCATGGCAATCTCGCGCCACGCGGCGCCGTGATCAAGCATTCGGCGGCGAGCCCGAAGCTGCTGCAGCATACCGGCCGCGCCGTGGTGTTCGATTCCGTCGAAGACATGACGCTGCGGGTCGACGACCCCGCGCTGGATGTGACCGCCGACGACGTGCTGGTACTGCGCAACGCGGGTCCGAAGGGCGCCCCCGGCATGCCGGAAGCGGGCTATCTGCCGATCCCGAAGAAACTCGCGCGCTCTGGTGTGAAGGACATGGTCCGGATATCGGATGCGCGAATGAGTGGCACGGCGTTCGGCACCATCGTGCTGCACATCACGCCGGAATCCGCTGTCGGCGGTCCACTGGCGCTGGTGAAGAACGGCGACATGATCCGGCTCGATGTCGCGAAGCGAAGCATCGATCTCCTGGTCGATGCCGCCGAACTGGAAAAACGCCGCGCTGCGCTTACACCCGTCACCACGCCGGAATGGGCGAAGCGCGGCTACGCGCATCTGTTCAGCGAGACCATCTTGCAGGCGGACGAAGGCTGCGATTTCGATTTCATGCGCGGCGAGGGCAAGTAGGCGGCTGCATGAGACTACCGGTCGTCATGCCCGCAAAAGCGGGCATCCAGTATTCCAGCGACGTTCGCTAGAACGGAGAAGCCGCCGCGTACTGGATCATCCGCCTTCGCGGATGATGACGTCTGTGCGATCCTTATCAACGAGCCCCTTCATCTCGCACATGCGTTGCACCTTGTTCGATTGACAAGCGAACGACCCCGATGGGATGATGAAAAGAAAAAATTCATCAGAGGGGGAGCCCATGAACAGACTGGGAAGCTTTCTTGGTGCGGTCGCGACTGCACTCGTGGTGATGATTGCAAGCGCCGGCGCGCAGGAAGCGAAGCATTATCGCTTCGCCTATGATCAGCCTAAGATCACGGGGTACGGCATCCTCGGCGATATCTTCAGCGAGAAGCTGAAAGCGCTGAGCAAGGGCACCATGCTGATCGACCAGTACCCGGGCGCGCAGCTCGGGCAGGAGCCCCAGGTTCTGCAGCTCGTCAAATCCGGCGACGTCGAGTTCTGTATTTCGTCTTCGGCGAACGCCGCTACGCTGTCGCCGCAGGCAGGCGTCATGTCGATGCATTTCCTGTTCCGCTCGGAAGCCCATCTCATCAAGGCTATGGCAGATCCCGGCGTGTCCGGTGCCGTCAAGGCGATGATTGCGGACACGGTGCAGGGCGCCCGCGTCATCGCGCTCGCGACGCTCGGTTTGCGCAACATGTATTCGAAGCGCGAGATCAGGAAGCTGGACGATATCAAGGGGCTCAAGGTGCGCGTGCAGGCGACACCGACCGAGGACACCATGTTCCCGGCCTATGGCGCTCAGATCGTTCATATGCCGTTCGGCAGCGTCTACACCTCGCTGCAGACCGGCGTGGTCGACGTCGCGGAAAACGGCGTCAACGTCTATCTCGCCAACAAGCACTACGAAGTAGCTCCGGTGCTGTCGATGACCGAGCACGAGGCCAACAACAGCCTGGTCTGGGTCAGCGACAAGCTCTGGAACAGCCTGACGCCGGAACAGCAAGGCTGGGTGCAAGCCGCGGCCGACGAGGTCAACAAGACCCAGCCGGCCAAAGCAATAGAACTCGAGCATCAGTCGGCAGACAAGCTGAGAGCGATCGGGGTGAAGGTCGTCACCGACGTCGACAAATCCGGCTTCGTCGCTGTGGCCGATCCCTATCTGGACAAGCTTGCCAAGGAGCTCGGGCCTCACGCCGAGAAGGTCAAGGACCTGGTTCGCGCGATCAAATAGGTGTCGGCAGCCGAAAGTCGTCGCGGCAAGGTTGTAGCCGTAATTGTTGATAATCCCTGGCCATTCGAGGTGGTGAATTGCCGCATCGCCTCGAAATCCCGATGCTTTATTGACAATCCAGCGACCTTGATGGGATGATCGAGAAAACCAGAACAGGGGGAGCGCGTCGATGGCTAATCGAAGGAAATTCATGGGTGCGGCGGTTGCCGCAACGGCGATGTTGTTCGCCGCCGCTGCCGGGGCCCAGGACGCAAAGCACTACCGTTTCGCCCACGACCAGCAGCTCAATACCGGCTACAGCGTCGCGTACGACATATTTTCCGCCAAGCTCAAGGAATTGAGCAAGGGCACGATGCTCGTCGACCAGTACCCGGGCGCACAGCTCGGACAAGAGCCGCAGTTGCTGCAGTTGGTGAAATCCGGCGACATCGACTTCGCCATCGTCTCGTCGGCGAATACAGCCACGATCTCGCCGCAGGCCGGCGTGATGTCGCTGCACTTCCTGTTCCGCAGTTCCGATCATTTGGTCAAGTCGCTCGCCGACCAGAAGGTCATCGACGCCATTACAGCGATGATCGACGAGACCGCCCAAGGCCTTCACGTGATCGCCACCGGTTCGCAGGGCGTGCGGAGCATCTACAGCAAGAAGGAAATTCACAACGCCGGCGACATGAAGGGAATCAAGATCCGCGTTCAGGCCACCGCCACCGAGGACGCGATTTTCCCGGCCTATGGCGCGCAGACCGTGCACATGCCGTTCGGCAGCGTCTACACCTCGCTGCAAACCGGCGTGATGGATGCCGCTGAGAACAGCGTCAACGTCTATCTCGTCAACAAGCATTATGAAGTTGCGCCGGTGCTCTCGATGACCGAGCACGAGGCCAATAATGCGTTGCTGTTCGTCAGTGACAAGCTGTGGCAGAGCCTCTCCGCCGAGCAGAAGGGGTGGGTCAAGACGGCAGCGGCGGAAGTCAGTGCCAAGGAACCGGCCAAAGCGTTCGAACTCGAAAAGGCTGCGGCGACCAAGCTCAAGGGGTATGGGGTCAAGATCGTCGAGGACGTGGACAAGAAGAGCTTTGCCACGGTCTCCGACCCGTATCTCGACAAGCTCGCGAAGGAGCTCGGGCCCCACGCCGAGAAGATCAAGAATCTGATCCGAGCGATCAACTAGGCAGTTTATTCATGCGTCGTCCCGGCGAACGCCGGGACCCATACGCCGCGGCTTAGCCGCTCGGCATCCGGCAGCTCTTTGCGGGCAATGAACGCCGGTGGTTATGGGTCCCGGCGCCCCGTGCGCAGTTGCGCACCAGGCCGGGTCGACGAGAGATTTTTGAATCGCGACCACAGTGAGCTTGAACGATGGCCCTTGCCGATAAACTGGTGCTGCAACGGCAGCGTCATCTGAAGTGGCGGGCGTTCGACATCCTCGAACTCATCCTGATGATCTTGTGCGGCGTGTTGTGTTTCGGCTTTTCGCTGTCGGTGACGGCTGACATCGTCACCCGCACCATCGGTCATCCCTGGCTGTGGCTGCAGGAAGTCACGTCTACGCTGTTCATCTACGCGATCTTCGTCGGCACGGCTGCAGCTACCCGCCGCAACGATCATCTGTATCTGACCGCGGTCTCCGAGGCGATGCATGGCACGCCGCGGTTGATCGTCGAAATCATCATCCGCATGGCGGTGCTCGGCGTGGCGTTCTGCCTGATATGGTTCGGTTACATCAACTATCTCCGAGGCTTCGGCAGTTTCCGGTTGCCGTCCGGGACGCCGATCGCCTCGCTCTATGCCGCGATTCCTCTTGCGGGCGTGTTGATCGCCCTGTTTACCGTCGAGCAACTCGTTAACGGCATTCGCAACGGGTTCGATCATCCCGAGCCGCCAGAAACCGATCACGATATTCCGCCCATCGATACCAACGTCGAGATGAGGGCGCGTCCGTGAGTGCACCGCTTATTCTCGGATTGATGACGTTCTGTTTCCTGTTCTTCGGCTATCTCGGCGTACCGGTGCCGTTTTCGCTGCTGGCAGGCGTATTCGTTGGGGCGATGCTGACGGATGTTTCGCTGGCGGCGATCATCCAGAAAGTCTTTGATGGTGTCGACTCGGAGGCGCTGCTGGCGATTCCGTTCTTCCTTCTGGTCGGCGAACTCATGAGTTCGGCGAACGTGGTGGTGCGAATAGCCAACCTGTCGTTGTCTCTGGTCGGGCATATCAGGGGAGGACTCTCGCAAGTCGTCGTCGTTTTCAGCATGTTCTTCTCGGAAATGTCGGGATCGACCACCGCTGACGTCGCGGTCATGAGCCGCGCGCTGGGCGGTCCCATGAAGCGCGAAGGCTACAGCCCCGCGTTCATCGCCGCGATCATTGCATCCGCCTCCACCATCGCGGCATTGGTGCCGCCGAGCATCACCGCCGTGGTTTATGGCGCGGTCGGAAACGTCTCGATCGCCGGGCTCTTCATGGCAGGCGTCGTGCCGGGATTGATGATCGGCTTCGGCCTGATGATCTACTGCTATTTCTTCGGCCCTACCGGCATGCGCAAGGCGCGTGCACCATTGCGCCAGGTCGTGTTCGCCGCCGGAGACGCGGCGCTGCCGCTGATGATTCCCGTGATCCTGCTTGGGGGCATCCTGACCGGCTGGTTCACGCCGACGGAAGCCGGCGTCGTCGCCGTGGCCTGGATCATCATCGTGGTGATCCCCGCGCTCAATCGCGGGCACTTCAGCAAAATTCCTTTTGATTTCTGTCTGGCAGGGCTGATCTTTTCGTTGCCGTTGATCACCATCGGCGCCGCGAATGCCTTCGGCTGGATGCTGGCGTATTTGCGTGGCGCCGCTGTCATCGCCGACTGGATCACCTCGCTCGCCGGCAACGACCCGCATCTGATGATGCTGTTGCTGGTGTTGCTGTTCACGGTGGTGGGGGACTTCATCGAGCCGGTGCCGACCATCATCATCTTCATGCCGCTGGTGAACACCCTGACGCAGGCCGGCGACATCAATGGCGTCCATATGGGCGTGGTGCTGATCGCGACGCTGGCCTTCGGACTGATCACGCCACCCTATGGGTTGGTGCTGTTGATGGCCTCGAAATTCGTCGGGGTCAGTTTTGGCAAGGCGTTACGCGCGGCCCTGCCGATCTATGTGGTGTTCCTCGTCACCATTACGTTTACGATCTATTTCCCGAAGGTCGTGCTGTGGCTGCCGAAGCAGGTGATCCCGGAGTCGGTGGGTTGTTTCAAGTCGCCGGCAGGGACGGGGTATATCTGTCCGAATACGTAGCGCTTCATGATGAGAAAACGCTTGTCCTGTTTGGCAGCGCCGCAGGTTCACTCGATAAGGTAGATCGGACTTGTCCAGGCTTGATGACCGTCGGCTTGCGTCACCCGCAGGTAAACCGGCAGGTCGGGGCCGCCGGCAAAGCTGACCTTGTGGTCGAGGACGACGCGCCGGCTCCAGTCCCTTTCAGGTAAACGATAAACGCTAAGTTGCCTGCCAAGACCACCGCCATCGAACACGATGTTGTCGTCAGCGAGTGCGGCAAGATCGACCGTGCCTGAGACGACATTGGTCTCGATGCCAAGCGTACCCGCGCGTGCGTCGTCGAGCCAAAGATCGATGCCAGCCAGATTGCCGGTCGTGACCGAAGTCCAGGCCAATGTCGTCCCGGCTGCGGTCTCCTTCACCACGCGTTCGGGGTTGAGAAAATTCACCGGCGCAAACCGTTCAATGCGATTACCCGCGAGCGTCAGTTTGCCCTCCCAAAGCGTCTCGCGGCCGCGACCGCGATACTCGGCGCCCTGCCACAACACGCGTATCCGCCGGCCCAGATCGGATGCCCCGTAGGGACGAAATGTCTGGACGACCGAAGTCCCATGCAGAACGTCGACCCGTTCGACCGGAGCCGTGCCAATAACTTCGGCCGATAGCCGCATCGGAACATTGCCCGGGCGAATGATGTCGCCCATCCGTGCCTGCTGCACGGCGAATTGTTCGGTCGGCCCGAGTTGCGGATCTTCGGCAAATCCGGTGACCGGCTGGTCGAACGAGGCGTTGAGGTCCACGAAAATGCGAACGCCCGTCGTGCCGTAATGCCGTCTTTGCCGCAGCGCGTCGAATAACGCATCACGAGTGAGCTCCGGCATGAAATAGCAGGTGAGGCCACCGATCGCGCCGAAGCTCGATGCTCCCGGCCGGGTCGCTCCGGGACGCCCCTTGTGATCGTCGCTGTGACAGACGACGCCGACACGGTAACCCTTCTCGAACGCGTCGTGGAGGATCCATTCGAACGTACCCCAGGTCGAGTGCACTTCGACTGCGCGCTCCAGGC
>Ga0207678_10006118_pt1 | contig 10703 bp, 9 predicted proteins | sample KBSC63metaG_FD_184319 | JGI IMG/M metagenome (GOLD analysis project Ga0207678, IMG submission 184319) | Corn rhizosphere microbial communities from Kellogg Biological Station, Michigan, USA - KBS C6-3 metaG (SPAdes) (version 2) | ecosystem: Host-associated > Plants > Roots > Rhizosphere > Soil ...
TGGGCGTGCTGCTGATCGACAGCTTGCCGCCGTCCTTGAGCAGCCACACCCAGCCGCTGCCGAAACGGCCGGCGCCGGCCTTGCCCCACTGCTCCTTGAACGCATCGAAACCGCCGAACGAGCCGTTGATCGCGTCGGCAATCTTGCCGGTGGGGGCGCCGCCGGCGTTCGGTGCCATCCACGTCCAGAACATGCTGTGGTTCCAGTGCCCGCCACCGTTGTTGCGCACGGCGGTCTGAATGTCCTGCGGCAAGCTGCTCAAGCCCTTGCACAGCTCCTCGACGCTCTTGCTCTGCAGGTCGGGATGGTTGGCGAGCGCGTTGTTCAGATTCGTGACGTAGGTCTGGTGGTGCTTCCCGTGATGGATCTGCATCGTCTGCGCGTCGATGTGCGGCTCGAGCGCGGCGAAGTCATACGGGAGCTTTGGAAGTTCGTGGGCCATGAGTCCTCCTGAGCCCGCAATCGTACTCGAATGCACGCAGGCCGGTCTAAAGACCGGCAGCTACGTAATCGACAGCATTCGATCCAGCGCGACCTTAGTCCAGTGCTTCTGGTCCTCCGGCACCACGATCCGGTTGGGAACCCGTCCTTCCACCAGTTCTTCGAGAATCCACAGCAGGTGGTTCGGCGACACGCGGAACATCGTCGAGCACAGGCAGCCGAACTGATCGAGCGAGATCACGGTGCGGTCCGGCGCCACGTCGTTCGCAAGCCGGTTCACCAGGTGCACTTCGGTGCCGACCGCCCAGACCGACCCCTTCGGGCTGTTCGACACCGTCTTGATGATGTACTCGGTGCTGCCGCTGTCGTCGGCCGCCTGCACCACTTCCCACGGCACCTCGGGGTGCACGATCACGCGGATGCCGGGATGCTGCCGGCGCACGCCCGCAATCTGCGCCGCCGTGAAGCGGGTGTGCACGGAGCAGTGCCCCTTCCACAGCAGCATCTTCGCGGTCTGCGCCTGTTCGGGGGTGAGGCCGCCGAAGATTTCGTGGGGATCCCACACCTGCATCTCGTCGAGCGGGATGCCCATCTTGTAGGCGGTGTTCCGTCCCAGATGCTGGTCGGGCAGGAACAGCACGCGCTCGCCGCGGCCGAACGCCCACTTCAACGTGGCTGCCGCATTCGACGACGTGCACACCGTGCCGCCGCGCTCGCCGACGAACGCTTTGATCGAGGCCGCCGAGTTGATGTACGTGACGGGCACGACGCCCGTGATCCCCATCTGCTGCAGCTCTTCCCACGCGGTCTCGAGCTGATCCTGCGCCACCATGTCGGCCATCGAGCAGCCGGCGGCGAGGTCGGGCAGGATCACCTGCTGGTGCGGCGCGCACAGGACGTCGGCGCTCTCCGCCATGAAGTGCACGCCGCAGAAGACGATGTAGTCGGCTTCGGGCCGGCTGGCAATCTGACGGGCCAGCCGGAACGAGTCGCCGGTGTAGTCGGCGAATTTGATCACCTCGTCGCGCTGATAGTGGTGACCAAGGATCACGAGTCTCGAGCCGAGCGTCGCGCGGGCGGCGGCAATGCGCGCCTCCATCTCGGCGTCGGACAGACCGAGATACTTCTCGGGCAACGCCTGGCGCTCGGAGAGATTCTGCTTCTCGTACTCGGTGAGCAGCGGAATGATGGACGGCATCGGCGTTCGGCCCCTCTTGTGACCTTGTGAAACTTTTCGCAATCTCCGGATATGAAAAAGCCCAAACCCCCGACGGCTCTCGCCTGAGGATTTGGACTGAGGGAATTATAGCGCGTTACCAGGACGCAATGATCGCGACCTGATCCGGCTGGAAATCGCGGGGAGCAGCCGGGCTAGCCGGCGTGAACCGCGGGTTCCGGCGCCTCGACCGGAGGCACGTTGACGATGTTGTAGAGCGTGTCGCGCTCGTAGGGCTCACGCCCCGCGGCCCGCACGAGCCGGGTGAGGCCGGCGGTGGTCATCCCCTCGGGCGTGGGCGACCCGGCCATGTGGTAAATCTTCTCTTCCTGCACGGTGCCGTCGAGATCGTCGACGCCGAACCACAGCGACGCCTGCGCCATCTCGAGCCCGGTCGCAATCCAGAACGCTTTGACGTGCGGGATGTTGTCGCACATCAACCGCGAGACCGCGTGCACGCGCAGCGTGTCGGTCCCCGTCGGCGCCGGCAGCTTCCGCATCTGGTTGTTGTCGGGATGGAACGCCAGGGGGATGAACGCCTGGAATCCGCCGGTCTCGTCCTGCAGCGCGCGCGCACGCATCATGTGATCGACGCGCTCCTCCATCGTCTCGATGTGCCCGTAGAGCATCGTGACGTTGGTGCGCAGCCCCATGCGATGCGCGATGCGATGAATCGAGAGGTAGCGATCGGCGTCCGCCTTGTCGTGGCAGATCTTCCGGCGCACGCGCTCGGCGAAGATCTCGGCGCCGCCGCCCGGCAGTGAATCCAGGCCGGCATCCTTGAGTTCGCGAAGGATCTGCTCGTCGCTCATGCCGTAGAGCTGGGAAAAATAGGCGATCTCGACGGCTGTAAAGCACTTCAAGTGGATCGAAGGCCGAATCCGTTTGAACCCGCGCAGCAGCTCCGTGTAGTAGCTGAAGGGGAGATGCGGATTGAGCCCGTTGACGACGTGCACTTCGGTAAGCGGTTGGTTCGCGCGCTGCCGCAGCTTGTCCCAGGCCTGCTCGAGCGACATTGTGTACGCCTCGGGCATGCCTTCCTTCAACCGCGAGAACGAGCAGAAGAGGCACGTGGCCTCGCATACGTTGGTCGGCTCGAGCCGCAGGTTGTAGTTGAAGTAGGTACGCGCGCCGTGGCGCTTCTCGCGCTCGCGGTTGGCGAGGTAGCCGACCGCCAGCAGATCGGGCGTCTCGAACAGACGCACGCCATCCTCGAGCGTCAGACGCTCGGAATTCTGAAGTTTCTCGTCGATATCGGCCAGTCCGGCCGCCTGAAGACGCGTTCTCACCAGGTGCCAATTTTATCGCGCCGGCCGGCTACCCGTCCAAATACGCGCCATCCCACCCGGAATCGTCGAATTAACCCCGCCGTCGCGGCGGGATCACGTCGGTCGACAACGATTCCCGCTGACCCAGGAGGCAGTGAGGAGCTTTATGAATCGACTTCCGACCAAATTGTGGACACTCGTCTGCGGCATCGTGCTCGTCTGGTCGACGGCACGAACGCTCGCGTCACCCAGCGATTTCGGCGCCTGGGTGCAGGAGCAACTGCAAGCCGAAGCCCCGGATCTCTTTGGCTTCGAGCCTCTCAAAAAGAGCGCCACCGGGCCGTACGACGGCGCTTCGAGCCTCAAGGCGATCCAGGTGGCCAACGGGCTGCTGGTATCGCTCGTCTCGAGCTCGACCGCATCGGCAGCCGACCAGATGGCCTTCTGGCCCGATGCGAATCACCCACGCTACATCTTCGTTTGCGACGAAGAGACCAGCGTTCCGGCGGTGCAGCGTGTCGATCTGTCGGGCTCCCCCGGCTCGAACGCCACCACGATCGTGACCGGGCTCCAGGACTGCGATCCGGTACGTCGCACACCTTGGGGCACCATTCTCATAGGCGAAGAAGCCGGTGCTCTCGGCGGTCTCTACGAGATCCTCGATCCGGTCAGCATCAACGCGCCGATCAACGTCATCGACCGTGACAAGGGCATTACGAGCGACCCCGCCCACCTCGTCAAGCGCAAGGCGCCGGGCGCGCTGGCATGGGAGTCGATCGCGATCCAGCAGGATGGCTCGATGATCTACGGCGACGAACTCGCGCCCTCCGGCGGCAATGCCGGTGGCGGCATCTACAAGTTCGTGCCGACGTTCCCATTCGACGGCGGTGGGCCCATCGGCGTCCCCTCGGCCTCGCCGCTCGATTCCGGCAAGGTGTACGGACTGCGGGTCGCGGCCTCCAAGTCGTCGAACTGGGGTCAGGGTGCGGAGACGGGCGCGGGCGCGTGGGTGGAGGTGAACCTCGCGGGCGCGGGCGTCGCCGACGCCAATGGCAACATCCAGCTGCGAAATGCCCAGGTCCTGCAGAAGTTCACGGGCTACTACCGTCCCGAGGACATGGACGTCGATCCGGTCGCGTTGGCGAAGGGCGTGTTCCGCGCCTGCTGGGCCAACACCGGGCGCAAGAGCCACGCCGGCGGCAGCAGCGTTGAGCACAGCGCCGTACAGAGCGAGGTGATGTGCCTGGTCGAAAAGCCGCCGAGCGCCAACGACCCGATGCCGGCAACCGGAACCATTCCCACGGTCAACAGATTCATCACCGGCAGCCAGGAGCGCGCGATGTTCGACAACGTCGCCTTCCAGCCACGCACCGGCAACCTGGTCGTCCTGGAGGATGGGCCCACCAGCATCATCGACAAGACGGGCAAGACGGTGCCGCGTGGAAATGACCTCTGGATGTGCCTGCCGGACGGAAGGGACGACGACGACCTGAGCGACGGCTGCGTCCGTTTCGGATCGATCAAGGACACGAGTGCCGAGCCGACCGGGTTCATCTTCTTCGGGTCGGGAGAAGAAGCGCTCGTCAGCATCCAACACCGCAAGGTGAACGACGACGCTGGTGAAGGCAACCACGGTGCGATCGTGAAGATCTCGGGCTTCAAGATCCGGGGGCACGTCGACTTCGACGACGAGCAATAGAGCAGGTTCTCTTCGACTCGATTCGCGAGCGGTGACCAGGCGGCCTTCCCAGTCCCAGGCTGGAGGCCGCATCACCGCTCGCGGCTGCCCGGAAACCGGGTGCTATACTCCGGACAGTCACTGCCGGGTGAACAGGGAAGTGGGTGCAAAGCCCACGCGGTCCCGCCACTGTAAGCGGAGAAGTTCGGCCAACGACGTCACTGCGTGAACGCGGCACGATGCGGCGTTTGCTCGGGAAGACCGGCCGCACCGATCCATCGCTCCGCGAGCCAGGAGACCTCTCCCCGGTGTTCCGTTCCTTGTTCCAGCGCGAAGGACGCTGGGGGGAGACATGCCGTCAAAGTCTTCGACGTATCTCGTCGCGCACGAGGTCTCGTACACATATCCACGACGTGGCCGCGGCGGTGTCGTCGCCGCGCTGTCGGGCGTCAGCCTGGAGGTCACGCGTGGCTCGTTCACGGGCCTCCTGGGGCCGAACGGCTGCGGCAAGACCACGCTGCTCAAATTGATGGCGGGCGTGCTGCGGCCGTCGGCGGGCCAGGTCACGCTCGCCGGCCAGGCGCTCGCCGAGATGCCCCGTCGCGAGGCCGCGCGACACGTCGCCGTGGTACCGCAGGATACGCATCCGGCCTTCGACTACACGGCGCTCGAAATCGTCCTGATGGGGCGCCACCCGCATCTGCGCGCCACCCAGCTCGAAGGGCCTGACGACCTTGCCATCGCGAATGAGTCGCTCCAGGCGACCGGCACGCTGCATCTCGCGCAGCGGCCATTCACGTCGTTGAGTGGCGGCGAGCGTCAGCGTGTCGTGATTGCGAGCGCGCTGGCGCAGCAACCGGACGTGCTCCTGCTCGACGAGCCGACGGCATCGCTCGATCTCGGCTACCAGCTGGAAGTCGCCACACTGCTCCGCCGCTTGAGCCGCGACCACGACGTCACGATGGTCATGGCCACGCACGACCTGAACCTGGCGGCCTCCATGTGCGACGAGCTCGCCCTGCTGCGCGACGGACGACTTCTGCGGCACGGCGCGACCGCCGACGTACTCACGGGCAAGAGCATCCGCGAACTCTACGACGTCGAGGCTGATGTGCAATTCCATCAGGCCGCCGGCCACCTGACGGTGACGCCCGTGCGGAGGGCCGGATGATCGCCGACGGCACCGCGCCAGCCGCCATGTCGGCGCCGCTCGCGGCGCCGCGCACGATTCGCACACGGCTGACGCTCACGGTCGCCGGGTTCGGTGCGCTCGCGCTCGTCACCTGCCTGCTCGCCCCGCTCGTCGGCAGCTCGTCGATCAACCTGCGCCGCGCGCTCGACAGCTCGATTCCGTTTGCCAGCAACGTGGACGCGCAGATTCTGTTCATCGCGCGCCTGCCGCGCGTACTCGCCGGCGCGCTGGTCGGCGCGGCGCTGGCCTCGTCGGGCGTCGTGTTCCAGGCGCTGCTCCGCAACCCGCTCGCGACGCCGTTCACGCTTGGCGTCTCCGCCGGCGCCTCGCTCGGCGCGATGCTCGTCATCATCCTCGGGGGCACGCTGGCCGTCGGTCCGTGGTCGCCGGTGCCCGCCGCGAGTCTCGCCGGCGCCGGCATCGCCGCAGCCATCGTCTACGCGCTCGCCAATGGGCCGCGGCGCGTGATGTCCACCACGGTGCTGCTGCTGGCAGGTGTCACCCTCAACGCGTTCTTTTCGGCGCTGATCGTGTTCGTGCAATACCTGGCGGACTTCGCCGAGGTCTACCGCGCCGCGCGCTGGCTGATGGGCGACCTCGACGTCGGCGGCTTCGATCCGATCCTTGCGGCGCTGCCGCTCATCATCCTGGCTACCCTGATCTTCTTCCGCCTGCCGGCGGCGTTGAATCTGATGGGCGTGGACACGGATTCGGCGTCGGCGCGCGGCGTCGACGTCGCCAGCACGCAGCGCTGGGCGTTCTTCAGCGCCTCGCTCGCCACCAGCGCGGCCGTGGCGCTGGCCGGCCCCATCGGCTTCATCGGCATCGTCGTCCCGCATCTCGTCCGTCTCCTCGTTGGCGTCGACCACCGCATCGTGCTGCCGGCCTCGGCGCTCTTCGGCGCGACGTTTCTCGTGATTTGCGATCTGCTGGCCCGCACGCTGATGGCGCCGGTCGAAATTCCCGTCGGCGTCGTGACCGCCATCATTGGAGGCCCATTCTTCCTGTGGCTGCTCGTTCGCGAAAACTGATCGTCGTCCTGCTGGCGGCACTGGCCGCGGCGGGATGCCACGACGCCGCCACGCCCACGCCGGCCACGGCCCAGCGCATCGTGTCGCTGGTGCCCGCCGTGACCGAGATGCTCTATGCCATTGGCGCCGGACCACAGGTGGTTGGCGTCAGCAGCTACGATCACTTTCCTCCCGAAGTCGAGAAGCTGCCGAAGGTCGGGGCGCTCATCGATCCGGACACCGAGCGCATCCTGGCGCTTCGGCCGGACTTCGTCGTCGTCTACGGATCGCAGACCGAAATCGAGGCGCGTTTCAAGAAAGCAGGCATTCAGACGTTCAGCTATCGTCACGGGGCCACGGACGCCATCCTGGGCACGCTCGACATCATCACGGCGCTTGGAGCTGCCACCGGACACGAGCCGCAGGCCCGCGAGGTGGTGGTGGGTATCACCGCCGGACTCGACTCGGTCCGCAGGCGGGTCGAGGGTCTCAGCCGGCCGCGCACTCTGCTGGTCATCGGCCGCCAGCCCGGCACGCTCCAGGGCGTGTACGTGGCGGGCGGTATCGGATTCCTGAACGAGGTGCTCGAAGTCGCGGGCGGTCAGAACGTCTTCGAAGACGTCACGCGCGAGTCGGTGCAGCCGTCGTCGGAGACATTGCTGCGGCGCGCGCCGGACGTGCTCCTGGAACTGCACGCGGCCGAGCCGGCCGGCAACTATCCGAACGGCGATCTGAACGTGTGGAACACATTGGCGTCGATACCGGCGGTCCGCGATCGCCGCGTCCATTCGGTGGTCGGCGACTTCGTCGTCGTGGCAGGCCCTCGCCTCGCGGCGGGCGCCGAGGCTATCGCCCGCGCGCTGCATCCGGATACGTTCAAATGAAGATCCTGCTTTCCTGGAGTTCCGGCAAGGACAGCGCCTGGGCGCTCCATGTGCTTCACCAGCACCATCCCGGCGCCGTGGCGGGCCTGCTGACGACCATCAACGAATCGGTGCAGCGGGTGGCGATGCACGCGGTGCGGCGGGAACTGCTCGAGGCCCAGGCCGCTGCGGCTGGCCTGCCTGTGCGGGTGGTGCCGATTCCCGAGCCGTGCTCGAACGACGAATACGAATCGCGGATGCGCGCCTGCATCGACGGCGTGATTCGCGAGGGCTTCACCCACGTGGCCTTCGGCGACCTGTTTCTCGAGGACGTGCGCCGCTATCGCGAGACCAACCTGGCCGGCACCGGCTTGATGCCGCTCTTTCCGCTCTGGGGGACGCCCACGCGGCAACTGGCGCAGGACATGATCGACGGGGGATTGCGCGCCCGCCTGGCCTGCGTCGACACGCGGGTGCTCGACGAATCATTCTGCGGACGCGAGTTCGACGCCTCGCTGCTGGCCGATCTGCCAGCAAGCATCGACCCGTGCGGCGAGAACGGCGAGTTCCATACGTGTGTGTACGACGGTCCGATGTTCACGGCGCCGCTGCCGATCGACACCGGCGTGGCCGTGACCAGACCGCCCTTTTCGTGGCGCGATTTCACTCGCGCCGGGGCCGGCCCGAAGACCGCCGCGACGTGATCGCGTGACCGATCGCTATCCGCGGCGCATCGTCTGCCTGACCGAGGAAACCACGGAGACGCTGTATCTGCTGGGCGAGGGCGATCGCGTGGTCGGCGTGTCGGGCTACACCGTCCGCCCGCCCGAGGCACGCCGCAAGCCACGCGTGTCGGCCTTCACGCACGCACGCTACGAGAAGATCGACGCGCTCGCACCGGATCTCGTGCTCGCCTTTTCCGATCTGCAGGGCGACATCGCCGCGGACCTGGCCAGGCGCGGCTATCCGGTGATGCTCTTCAATCAGCGCAGCGTCGCCGAGATCCTGCAGATGATTCTCATCGTCGGCGGACTGGTGGGCCGTGTCGACCGCGCCAACGCGCTCGTGGCGCAGCTCGAGGCGGGGCTCGAGGAGGTCCGCACGCAGGCGTCGCGTCTGCCGTCGCGGCCGCGCGTCTTCTTCGAAGAGTGGGACGCGCCGCTCATCTCCGGGATCCGCTGGGTCGAGGAGCTCGTGGAGATTGCCGGGGGCGATCCGATCTTTCCCGAGCTGCGCGACGCCAAACTGGGCAAGGATCGCATCGTCGACCCCGACGAAGTCGTGCGGCGCGCGCCGGAGGTCATTCTCGCGTCATGGTGCGGCAAGGCCGTGCGACCCGAGCGGATTCGATCGCGCCCGGGCTGGGACACCGTTCCCGCGGTGCGCCGCGAGCAGATCTACGAGATCAAGTCGCCGCTCATCCTGCAACCCGGACCGGCTGCGCTGACCGACGGGCTGCAGCAGCTTCACAAGGCGTTGCACACCGCTGCGCAGACTCTGGAGACCCGCCCCGGACCAGACTAGAGTCCTGGCTCCACCAGACTCCCGGCACGGCAACACGACGACACCGACAGATCTCCGGCAGGATCCGTCTTTTCAGCCGACGAGCCATTGGCCGCCCGTTTGCGATGACACACGCCGGGGTTCGCTCACGCGGACCAATGGAGGCGCAGAGATCGATGACATTGAGAGTCGTGGCGGTGGCGGGTACGGTAGTTCTGGCCGGGTTGATGGCGCGTTCCGCGCAGGCGGCGCCGATTTTCAGCGCGCCGGTGATCGCGACCGGCGGCCACGTCATCGCGACGTTCGAAGCGAACGGTGCCGGATACTCGAACGATCTGTTTCTGGACGCGCCAGACAACGGGCTCGGTCTCATCTTCAACAACTACGCGACGACGCCGGAGACCTCGGTAGATCTGGGCGACTTCGCACCCGGCACCGAACTGATCTTCCGCTTGCACGTCAACAACACCGGCGACAATTTCTTCACCGGCCCGGCGATTCGCAACCCAGACGGCGTCGCACACGTACTGGTCGATGACAGTGTGCCCGGGGCCCCGGGGAAGACATTCGTCGGCTTCGAAGATCTGTGGGGCGGCGGCGACCTCGACTACAACGATCTGGTGTTTTCGTTCACGAACGTGCGGGCGCATGACATCGTCCCCGATCGTCCAGTACCTGAACCGGCTTCGCTCGTCCTGCTGGGGACGGGGTTGGCCTTCGGCGCCAGGAGGCTCCGGCGCCGGTGAGCTGAGCTGACGGCTCACTCTCGACACCTTGAAAAAGTTGCGTGACATGAACGCGGGCGCCTCACCGGAGGCGCCCGCCGGCTCTCGGCTCATCGGGATCTGAACCTACCCAACACTGACGCCGTTCCACACGAGTCGCGTCTGGCGCGCGCATTGCTTTTCGTCGCGTGTCCAACTCCCACCCGCATCCGCGCGGAGGCACGATGACTCGACTTGGCGTCATGGCTGGTACCACTGCTCTGCTCTGCAGCTTGGCCGTTCCGGCCCGAGCGGTCCCCATCACCGGAGATACGCTGATCGCCACTGGCGGCGATGTTACGGTGACATTCGCATCCAACGACGCGGGCTACACGAGCGATCTCTTCCTCGAGGGGCTGTACGGCGACGGCAGCGTCATCTTCAACAACTGGACAACCCCGGTCGGAACGTCGATCAACCTCGGGAGTTTCGAGGCGGGTACAGAGCTCGTCTTCAAACTGGTCGTGCAGCAGACGGGCGACACGTTTTACACTGGACCGGCCGATCGAAACCTCGACGGCCAGGTACATGCGCTGATCGAGAACCTGGCCGGCCAGGTCATGGTTGGCTTCGAGGATCTGCGCGGCGGCGGCGACCGCGACTACAACGACCTCGTCTTTGCGTTCACGAACGTGAATCCGTCGAGCCCGCCTGCTCCGACCGGGACGGCCGGTGCTGGTGGCAGCGACACGCCCCTCGCGGTGGACGAACCCAGCTCGCTGCTGATGTTCGGCAGCGGCCTCGCGGCTCTCGTGTTCGTAATGAAGC
>Ga0207678_10006119_pt1 | contig 10701 bp, 10 predicted proteins | sample KBSC63metaG_FD_184319 | JGI IMG/M metagenome (GOLD analysis project Ga0207678, IMG submission 184319) | Corn rhizosphere microbial communities from Kellogg Biological Station, Michigan, USA - KBS C6-3 metaG (SPAdes) (version 2) | ecosystem: Host-associated > Plants > Roots > Rhizosphere > Soil ...
AGCAGCAGGGCGCTGTGAAGTCGCGCTGATCGTTGCCCGGTCGACACGGTACTGCGCCTGACCGGCGGGATCGGCGTCGATCGCGTGATCGACGCGGTGGGCGTCGACGCGATGCGCGCGACGCACGGGCCGGCCGCGGCCGATCGCGACGCGGCGCGCGCATTCGATGCGGAAGTCGACGCCGTCGCGCCGCGCCGCAAGCCGGACGGCCGCTACTGGACGCCGGGCGACGGGCCGTCGCAGGTGCTGCAATGGGCGGTGCGCGCGGTCGCGAAGGCCGGCACGGTCGCGGTGATCGGCGTGTATCCGCCGCAGGCGCGCGTGTTTCCGATCGGCGAGGCGATGAACCGGAACCTCACGATCAAGATGGGCAATTGCAATCACCGGACCATCACGCCGCACCTGATCGAGCTGGTGCGCAGCGGCGCGTTCGATCCGGTGTCGGTGCTCACGCGCTGGGAGCCGCTGACGCACGCGATCGACGCGTACCGCGCGTTCGACGTACGCGAGCCCGGCTGGATGAAAGTGAAGCTGACGCCATGACGATCCAACTGGAACGAGGAGCACTGCGATGAGCGAAACGAATACTCGCTACGACAACTGCATGGCCGCGTGCGACGCGTGCGCGCACGCCTGTGACGCGTGCATGGCCGCGTGCCTGGCGGAGCCCGACGCACACAAGCTGGCCGACTGCATCGCGCTGGACATCGAATGCGCGCAGCTGTGCCGCTTCGCGTCGGGCGTGATGGCGCGCGGCAGCGTGGTCGCGCCGCGCGTGTGTGCGCTGTGCGCGCAGGTATGCGAGCTGTGCGCGGTCGAATGCCTGCGGCATCTGCACGAACATTGCCGGCGCTGCGCGCTGGCGTGCGACGCGTGTGCCGCGATGTGCCGCGCGATGGCTTGAGTGAGGGCCTACACGCGGGCCTGCGGAAGGGCTCGAGTGAAGGCGTGAGCGCTGGTGTGAGCGATCGCGCACACGATCATGGCGTGCCATGCACCGTGCGCGCGACACGCTGCAGCAGCGCGTCGAGCACGGCCATCTCGACCGGTTTCACGAGGTGATCGTCGAAGCCCTCGCGCGCCGTGCGCGCGAGATCCGAGGAGCTGGCATGACCGGACAGCGCGACACAGATCATGCGGCCGGGCGTGTCGATCGCGCGCAGTTCGTGCAGCAGCGTGTAGCCGTCGACGTCGGGCATCGACAGGTCGATGAGCATCAGGTGCGGAACGGCTTCGCGCGCGAGCGCCAGCGCGTCGCTCGCGTTGTACGCGACGCGCGGCACGTGCCCCTTCAGCTGCAGCAGCACGGCGAGCGTGTCGGCCGAATCGCGGTTGTCGTCGACGACGACGATGTTCAGCGGCGCGGCGGCCGGCTTCCCGGCGCGCGGCGCCGGCGCTTCCGCCCGTGCCGTTTCCACGTGGTGCTCGACGGGCAACCGTACCGTGAACGTCGCGCCGTGGCCGGGGCCGTCGCTTTCGGCGGAGATCCTGCCGCCATGCAGCTCGATGAACGACCGGCAGATCGCGAGGCCCAGCCCGAAGCCGTCGGACGGGCGCCGGCCCGGCACGCCGTCCTGGTCGAACAGGTCGAAGATCGTCTCGAGCGAACCCGCCGCGATGCCGACGCCATGATCGGTCACGCGAATCGCGACGGTCGCACCCTCGCGGGCGGCGGCGACGTCGATGCGCGCGCCGGGCGGCGAGAACTTGGACGCGTTGTCGAGCAGGTTGTGCAGCACCTGCACGAGCCGCGCGGCGTCGCCACGCACCACCACCGGCTCTGGCGGAAGTTCGACGCGAAGATGCTGCTGGCGCGCGGCCAGTTTCGGCTGGATGCTCTCCACGCCGCGGCACACGACGTCGCGCACCGTCACCGGCGCGTTGTCGAGCTCGACCTTGCCGGCCGTGATGCGCCCGACGTCGAGCAGATCGTCGACTAGCCGCGTCAGCTGTCCGACCTGACGGTGCACCGCGTCGCGGCATTGCGCGAGCATCGGCGCCGGATCGGGCAGCGTTTGCAGCACGCTGACGGAGTGGCGCAGCGGCGCGAGATGATTGCGCAGTTCGTGCGCGAGCATCGCGATGAACACGCTGAGCCGGTGCGTCGACATTTCCAGTTCGGCGAGCCGCTTGCGCTCGGTCATGTCGCGCGTGATCTTGATGAAGCCGGCCAGCTGGCCCCCGTGATCGCGCACGGCCGTGATCGTCACGCTGGCCCAGAACAGCGAACCGTCCTTGCGCACGCGCCAGCCTTCGTCCTCGAAACGGCCGTGCACGCTCGCTTCGCGGAGCCCGAGCGCGGGCCGGCCCGCGGCGATCGCGTCGGGCGGATAGAAGCGCGAGAAATGGTGGCCGATGATCTCGGTGGTGCGATAGCCCTTGATGCGCTCCGCGCCCGCGTTCCAGGTCGCGACGTTGCCTTGCGGATCGAGCATGAACACCGCGTAATCGGTGATCGCACCGACGACGGTTTCGAAGCGGAACTCGGCGAAGCGATGCAGCAGATCGCGTGCATCGGCGGGGCCGAGCGGCGGAGGTAATTCGGAAATGGCGTCGTCTTTGTTCATCGAACCTAGGTCAAATGAGGGCGGCCTCGGGCCAACCCGGCCGCGCCGGGCGGGGCCGGCAGCGGCAATTCGAACCGGATTGAGTCGCTCGAAAGCATACGGGAACCCGTTTCACCTGATCAATGGGTGCGCATAGTGCATGCCGCGTGTGGGATGACGCGGCCGAAACGGCTGCCGGCCGCCCGATCGCCGCAGACGCGGCATGCCGATTGCGTCGTGGTCCGATCCGCGCTACACGGGCGCATCGGGCACGCAGGCGGTCCTGCGGCCTGGCGGAACACGAGGACATCGACATGAACAGTACACTGAATCCCGACAACGAGCCGGTCGGCCCGGACGACGAGAACGCGTCGCGCGGGCGCGATGGCCGCGCGCTGGGCCCGAGCGACTCGTCCGACAGCGGTAGCGACACGGCCGGCGCGCGGCGCCATCCGTTCGACATCGATTCGCCGCTCGACGAGCACGCGCTGGAGCGCGGCGACGCGGCGCTCGACAGCGATACGGACCGCGCCGGCACCGGCGAGCGCGCGTCCGCGGACGGCGATGCGGGGCTCGAGGACGCCGCGGATATCGAGCCGGACCGCACGGAACGATTCGACGAGGCCGGTGGCCTTGAGGACCCGGACGAGCCGACAGGCCCGGGCACCGGTGGCGCATAGGGCCCGATACGGCGCCGTTCCGCGCAAAAACTGCAATCGCGTTGCAGATAGGGGCGGCAGCCGGCGCCGGCCACCGGCGTTCGACCGGAGACCACCCAAGAACACGGAGAAGCCGCGCGCGGTGTAAACCGACGAGCCGCGGCGAGTCGCCCGCCGGCCTCGACGTGTCGGTCCCGCCGGCGACCGCGGCACGCGATTTGCAAGCGATCGAACCACGCGCGCCGCGCTGCGGCATGGAGCCGTGCGCGGCACTGGGGCGCGCAAGGAGGACACGATGCAACGACGATATCCGGGACGGCAAGCCGAACGCAGCGGGCCGCCCGACTGGCAGGAACGCGGCGAACGTGCGTACCGGGGCGGCGAGCGCGACTTTCGCGGCGACGAAACCCGGCGGCACGACGCCGACTATGAATCCGCGTACCGGCGCTTCGCGAGCGAGAACGTCGGCCCGGAAGACTGGGGCAGCGAATGGAGCGAACGCTCGGCGCGCACGTCGGCCGAGCGGCGTCCGGGCGACGTCGGCGGCGACTGGCGCGACGCGCCGGGCGGGTCGCGCGATCCGGAGTGGGAAGCCGAGCGCGGCTACGGCAACCGCGGTCGTCGCATGGAAGGCGGCGAGGGCCGCGAAGGTCGCGAAGGCCGGTATGGTGGCGATCAGCCGGGGTTCCGCGAGCATTACCGGATGGGCGGGTACGGCGGCGAGCGCGACCATGATCCGAGCGATCCACGCGATCCGCGCCGTACCGATGCGCAACGCGAGGCCATGCGCCAGCGCCGTGGCCCGAAAGGCTATACGCGCTCGGACGAGCGCATTCGCGAGGACGTCTGCGAGCGGCTTGCGCACGCGCTCGACATCGACGTGAGCGACGTGTCCGTGCAAGTGCGCGACGGCCGCGTCGAACTGGACGGCACCGTGCCGTCGCGCTGGATGAAGCACGACATCGAGGACATCGCCGACGGCTGCATGTGCGTGCGCGACGTCGAGAACCGCGTGCGGGTGCGCCGCGACGCCGACGAACACCAACCGGGCACGGTGCTGCATCCGTCCCAACGCACCGTCACGCCGACGCAGCCCGCCGTGCGCGACCCCGAACCGGGCAGCGGCACCGGCCGCGACCGCGAATCGCACCATTGACGGCCGATGCTCGGGACGACCCGACCACGGACCCAGGCATCGCGCGCATGACGGCCGGCACCGACGAGCTGACGCGCGACGGCCGCGACCCGCGCGGCAACGGCGCGCGCCCTGACCGCCACGGCGATTACCGCGACAGTCGCGAGCGCGACACACGCGGGTTGCGCATGCGCATCGCGCTCGAGCTGTGGCGCGCGATCCGGCATTACCGCACGCGCGTGTTCGCCGCGATCGTGCTGCTGGTGCTCGCGAAGGCGGCGGCCGTATCGGTGCCGCTGCTGCTGAAGGATATCGTCGACGGGTTCGGTCGCGCGACCGGCCAGCCGATCGCGCTGCCGGTGCTGCTGCTGTTCGCGTATGCGGTCGTGCGCTTCGCGGCGAATGCGTTGAACGAAGTGCGCGACATGACCTTCGTGCAGGTCACGCAGCACACGGTCGCGTCGTTTACCGTGCGCACGTTCGGCCACCTGCACCGGCTCGGCGCGCGCTTTCATTCGCAGCGCGAGACGGGCATGGTCGTGCGCGATCTCGAGAAAGGCACGGCCGGCATCGCGTACCTGCTCGGCGTCGCGGTGTTCACGATCGTGCCGACCGCGATCGAGATCGGCTCGGTGCTGGTGATCGTGATCAGCAAGTACGGCGGCGGCTTCACCGCGATCATCCTCGTCACGTTTGCCGTCTACGCGGCGTACACGACCGTGTTCACCCGCCGGCGGACGCGCTACCAGCGCCGCGTGAACGCGCTCGAGGCCGAATCGAACTCGCGCGTGGTCGACAGCCTGCTCAACGTCGATACCGTCAAGTACTTCGCGCGCGAGGATGTCGAGCGCAGCCGGCTCGAACGCGTGCTCGACGACTGGCGCGAGGCCGGTGTCGAGAATCAGTACGCGCTGTCGACGCTGCACATCGGGCAGAGCGCATGCATCGGCGCGGGCATCGCGGCGGTGATGCTGCTCGCCGGCCAGTATGTCGCGCGCGGCACGATGACGGTCGGCGACCTCGTGCTGATCAACGCGTACATCATCCAGATCAGCCTGCCGCTGAACGCGCTCGGCTTCGTGTTCCGCGAGGCGAACGATGCGATGACCAATATCGAACGCCTGTTCGGGCTGCTCGATGCGCGCGGCCAGCCGGGCGAGGACGGCGACGCGCCGGGCGCGCAGCCGCTCGCGGTGCGCGGCGGCGCGATCGAGTTCGAGCATGTCGATTTCAGCTACGAGCCGAGCCGGCAGATTCTGTGGGATGTATCGTTTCGCATCGAGCCCGGGCAGTCGGTCGCGGTGGTCGGCGGCAGCGGCTCGGGGAAGTCGACGCTCGCGCGGCTGCTGTTCCGGCTGTACCAGCCCGATGCCGGCACGATCCGGATCGACGGCCAGGACCTGCGGCTCGTGACCGAGCGCAGCCTGCGCGATGCGCTCGGCATCGTTCCGCAGGACACGATACTGTTCAACGACACGCTGGCCTACAACATCGCGTACGGCAGGCGCGACGCCACGCGCGGCGACGTGATCGCGGCCGCGCGCGGCGCGCAGCTCGACACGTTCATCGAACGGCTGCCCGATGCGTACGACACGCGGGTCGGCGAGCGCGGCGTGCGGCTGTCGGGCGGCGAGCGGCAGCGCGTCGCGATCGCGCGCGCGCTGCTGAAGGCGCCGCCGATCGTCGTGTTCGACGAGGCGACGTCGGCGCTCGACACGCGCTCCGAACGCGCAATCCAGCAGGAACTGATGCGGGTCGCGCGGCACCGCACGAGCCTCATCATCGCGCACCGGCTGTCGACGATCGTCGACGCCGACCGGATCCTCGTGATGGAGCACGGCCGGCTCGTCGAGCAGGGCACGCACGACGAACTGCTGGCGAGCGACGGCGTGTATGCGCAGATGTGGTCGCTGCAGGCGAAGCAGCGCGAGCTGGAGCGCACCGAGGCGAAATTCGCGCGGCAGCCGGTGCGGATCAATCCGCTCGTCGCGCACGTGCTCGACTCGCTGGCGGAGGCGGCCGCCCGGCGCGGCGTGCCGGTATTTCGCGAATTGTCGAACGAGGATCTCGTCGTGAAGGCCGATCCGGCCGCGCTGCGCCGCTTCGTGTGGGAGCTGTGCCGCGGCGGGATCGACGCGAGCGGCGGCGGCCAGGTCGAGGTGCGCACCGCGCGCCACGACCCGGAAGCGCGCATCACGATCACCTGCGCGGGCGTCGAGGCGCCGGAGTTGTCGCTGCTCGATCTCGAACGGCTGCAGGACACGATCGAGGATGCCGGCGGCTACGTCGTGCGCGAGCGCGACGACCACGGCGTGACGTTGCACCTGTCGCTACCGATGTGCGCGGTGGCGCCGGCATCGCTTCAGGCGGCCGGCACCGGCGCAACCGTGCCGGCGAAACCGCTCGACGGCGTGCGCATCGCCTGCGTCGACGACCACGACGAGGCGCGCGAGGCGCTCACCGCGCTGCTGAAGTTTGCCGGTGCGGACGCGCGCGCGTTCGCGTCCGGACAGGCGCTGCTCGACGAACTGTGGCACGCGCGCCGCGCGGACTGGCCGGCGCTGCTCGTCTGCGACATCGACCTCGGCGACGACGAGGAGGACGGCTACACGGTGATGCGCCGGGTCCGCCAGCTCGATGCCGAACGCCCGCGCGACGGCCGCGCGCCGCTCGAGGCGCTCGCGTTGTCCGGCCATGCGCGCGAACGCGACCGCACCCGCGCGGTCGAAGCGGGTTTCCATGCATACCTGACCAAGCCCGCCGCGGCGGACGACCTGATCGCGGCGCTGCGCGCGCTCGCGTTTTCCTCCGGAGAACTCCATGCCGAACCTTCTGAATCCGACGCCCCCCGAAACCCTGACCCAGCGCCGCGGCGGTAGCGCGTTCGCCGATCGCCAGGCCGCGGTCGCGGCCGTCGAGCTGCTGCTGCCGACGTTGTCGGCCGCGTTGCATAGCGACTTCGTCGGCGACAGCGGCTGTCTGCACATCGTGATCATGGATCCGGCGCTCGGGCCGCGCGACGCCGCATTCGAGGACGCCATCCTCTACGAGTTCTCGCTGCCCGACCCGAAGGACTGGGACGCCGACTATCGCGCCTACGCACGCGCGAAGGCGCGACTGTCGTGGGAAACCGGCCGCGACGGCCACGTCGTGCAGGCGCTGGAGCCGTACCGGCTGCGCGCGGGCGACACGAACCTGTGGGGCGGTGTCGCGCAGCACGGGATCGTGGTCGGCGTGTCGGGCGCGCAACCGTGGTTCGACGAGGCGTTCGCGGGCTGCATCGCGCACTGCCTGCGCGCGCTCGCGAAGCACCGCGCGCAGGCGACGCCGGACGCGCTCGCGATCTGAGCCCGGGCGCACGGGCACGTTTTTACAGCCCGTTATAAAAAAGCCAGCGACCACGCGCCGCCCCGCGACACGGCACGGGCGCGCGCGCACGGGCATGCTTCTCGCTGTACCCCTGTACCGACGCTTGTCGCGACAAGTGTCACGGCCACGATTCTGACGATTCTTCGGACGCATACAGGAGGTGCATGTGAACGCGACTCACGATCCCGCCCGCCAATCTCTTGCCGGACGCACCGCGCTCGTGACGGGCGGCGGCCGCGGCCTCGGCGAGGCCATCTGCGAGGAGCTGGCGCAACACGGCGCGCACGTGATCGTCGCCGATCTCGACGGCGACCGCGCGGCGGCCGTCGCGCAACGACTCGAGCGGCATGGCGGCCAGGCGGTCGGACGGCCGCTCGACGTGCGCGACGAAGCGTCGGTGCTGCAGGTGGTGCACGACGCGCGCGAGGCGCTCGGCGATCTCGACGTGATCGTCAACAACGCGGCGATCGACGTGACCGCGCCGATCGACGACGTCAGCGTGGCAGCGTGGCAGCAGGTGATGATGACGAACCTGTTCGGCCCGTACCTGATGTGCCACGCGGCCGTGCCGATGATGAAGGCGCGCGGCAGCGGCCATATCGTCAACATCGCGTCGACGGCATCGAAGCGCGCGTGGCCGAATGCATCCGCGTATCACGCGACGAAGTGGGGGCTGCTCGGGCTGTCGCATGCGCTGCATGCGGAGTTGCGGCCGGCCGGCGTGAGCGTGTCGGCGATCGTCGCGGGCGGAATGCGCACGCCGTTCCTGCTCGACCGCTTCCCCGACATCGACGAGGACACGCTGCAGCCGCCGGAGCACGTCGCGGCCGCCGTGCGGTTCGTGCTGACGCAGCCGCCCGGCACCGTCGTGCCGGAGCTGATGGTGCTGCCGATGAAGGAGACGTCATGGCCCTGAAGCGCGAACGGCGGCTGCCGGGCGCTGTGCTGCTCGACAAGGACGGCACGCTGCTCGAGAACGTGCCGTACAACGTCGATCCCGCGCGGATGAAACTCGCGCCGGGCGCGGCGCGCGCGCTGCGCACGCTCGGCGAGACCGGCATGCCGATCGCGGTCGTGTCGAACCAGCCGGGCGTCGCGCTCGGCCGCTTTACCGAACGTGAGCTTGGCGCGGTCCGCCAGCGTCTCGCCGAACTGTTCGAAGCGAACGGCGCGGTGCTGGCGGACTTTTTTTACTGCCCGCATCACCCAGCGGGCAGCGTGCCGCGCTACACCTGCGACTGCATCTGCCGCAAGCCGCGCCCCGGCATGGTGCGCCGCGCGCTCGCGACGCTCGGCGCGGTCGCCGAATGGAGCTGGATGATCGGCGACATCCTCGATGACGTCGAGGCCGGGCGCGCCGCACGCTGCGGCACGATCCTCGTCGACTGCGGCAACGAGACCGAATGGCGGATCGATGCCACGCGCACGCCGCTCCACGTGGTCACCCGTCTCGACCTCGCCGCCGACATCGTCGTGCGCGAGGCCGTGCGCCGTCACGGCTCGTGGGTGCGGCGATGAGCGCGGCGTGGGATCGTGCACGCCGGATCCTGTGCGTGCGGCTCGACAGCCTCGGCGACGTGCTGATGACGACGCCCGCGCTGCGCGCGCTGAAGGAGAGCGGCCACGGCCGCCGGCTCACGCTGCTGACGTCGCGCACCGGCGCCGCGCTCGCGCAGCATCTGCCGATGGTCGACGACGTGTGGACGTATGACGCGCCCTGGGTCAAGCATCCGGACGCGCGCGGCGATCCGGTCGTCGATCTCGACATGATCGACCGGCTGCTGGCCGGCCACTTCGACGCGGCCGTGATCTTCACCGTGTACAGCCAGAGCCCGCTGCCGGCCGCGATGATGTGCTGGCTCGCGGGCATCCCGCTGCGGCTCGCGCATTGTCGCGAGAATCCGTATGAACTATTGACCGACCGCGTGCCGGAACCCGAGCCAGAGTCGTTCGTGCGCCACGAGGTCGCGCGCCAGCTCGCGCTGGTGCGCTCGATCGGCGCGAAGACGTCCGACTGGCGGATGGCGTTCGAGCCCGGCGACGCGGCGCGCCACGCGCTGCACGCACGCCTGCGTGCCGCGCTGGAGCGCATCGGCGGGCCGCGCCGGCAGGGCTCGGCACGCGCGCGCTGGCTCGTCGTGCATCCCGGCGCGAGCGCGGCGTCGCGGCGCTGGCCGGCGGAGCGTTTCGGCGCCGCGGCCGCGCGGCTCGCGCGGCTGTTCGACGGGATCGCGGTGACGGGCAGCGCCGACGAGCGGCCGCTCGTCGAGGCCGTGTGCGAACGCGCGGGGCCGCGCGCGGTGCCGCTCGCCGGCGCGCTGCCGCTCGGCGAGCTCGGCGCGCTGATCGAGACGGCCGACCTGCTGCTGTCGAACAACAGCGGCCCCGTGCATCTCGCGGCCGCGCTCGGCACGCCGGTCGTCGACCTGTACGCACTGACCAACCCACAGCACACGCCGTGGCGTGTGCCGCATCGCGCGTTGAACGTCGATGTGCCGTGTCGCAACTGCTATCGCAGCGTATGCAACCAGCCGGGGCATCCGTGCCTGCTCGGCGTGAGCGTCGACGACGTCGTCGCGGCGACGCACGCGCTGCTGCGCGGCAGCGAGCGCCATGCGCAACGCGCGGCCGGGCGCGCCGCCGTACGCGGCGTCGAGCCGGTCGCCGCGAACGCATCGAACGTGATTCCCTTCGCGCACGTCATCACCAGGAGCTGACGCATGCCCGACTCCACTTACACGCTCGGCATCAACGCCGCCTTCCACGACAGCGCCGCGTGCCTCGTGCGCGACGGCGTCGTGCTCGCCGCCGCCGAGGAGGAACGCTTCACGCACGTGAAGCACGCGAAGCGGCCGGTGCCGTTTTCGACGTGGGAGCTGCCGTATCACGCGATCGACTACTGTCTCGCGGAAGCCGATATCACCCTGGCCGAGGTCGACCATGTCGCGTATTCGTACGATCCGTGGCTCGAACTCGACCGGCACGGCAACAC
>Ga0207678_10006123_pt1 | contig 10698 bp, 10 predicted proteins | sample KBSC63metaG_FD_184319 | JGI IMG/M metagenome (GOLD analysis project Ga0207678, IMG submission 184319) | Corn rhizosphere microbial communities from Kellogg Biological Station, Michigan, USA - KBS C6-3 metaG (SPAdes) (version 2) | ecosystem: Host-associated > Plants > Roots > Rhizosphere > Soil ...
CGCTCTGGTGGCCGAGCAGCTCCTTGAGCACGAACCAGGTGTGCGAGGAGCGCTCGCCGATCCGGCAGTACGCGATGGTGTCCTTCGAGTCGTCGAGCCCGGCCTCGCCGTAGATGCGACGCAGCTCGTCGTCGGTCTTGAAGGTGCCGTCCTCGTTGGCGGCCTTGCTCCACGGCACGGACAGCGCGGTCGGCACGTGGCCGGGCCGCTGCGCCTGCTCCTGCGGCAGGTGGGCCGGGGCGAGGAGGCGGCCGGCGTACTCGTCGGGCGAACGCACGTCGATCAGGTTCTGGGTGCCGATCGCGGCGACGACGTCGTCGCGGAAGGCGCGGATCGAGCGGTCCTGCTCCTGCGCGGTGTAGCTGGTGGCCGGGCGCTGCGGGACGTCGGTGGTGTAGGGGCGGTTGTCCAGCTCCCACTTCTTGCGGCCACCGTCGAGAAGCTTGACGTTCCGGTGGCCGTACAGCTTGAAGTACCAGTACGCGTACGCGGCGAACCAGTTGTTGTTGCCGCCGTAGAGGACCACCGTGTCGTCGGTGCCGATGCCCTTGCTCGACAGGAGCGCCTCGAACTGCTCCTTGTTGACGAAGTCGCGGCGCACCTGGTCCTGCAGTTCCGTCTTCCAGTTGATCTTCACTGCGCCCTGGATGTGGCCGCCGTCGTAGGCGGTGGTGTCCTCGTCGACCTCGACGAAGACCACGTTCTCGGCGCCGAGATTCTTCTCGGCCCAGTCAGCGGATACCAGTACGTCGTCGCGGCTCATGCCGTGCCTCTCCTTGCCTGTGGCTACATTTCGGCGATTCGTTCTCGGGAACGCGGCCAGGACTCACCCCGCCGCGCAGTGATGCGCTGTGCGAATACGGGGGGCGGCGGCGAACCGCGGAAACGTGGAACCGGTCGCCGGCGCTCAGGCGCGGCAACACAAGGAGGCGTTCATGCGGCACAGATCGACCGCACGGCGCTTGGTGAGCAGCATGCTCATGGCGTTGAAGCCTAGCATCGCCGCCCGGCCTGACGGCGGGCCCGAGATGGCCGTCACGCCGTGGTGGCCCGCTTCCCGTGATCTTGCAATCCGGGGCCCGGTTCCGAGCCTCAGATTTCCAAGATCGCAGGAAGACTCAGGTGACCAGTTGGACGTTTGCCGCGGTTGCGGTCACGCGGACGCCGGATCCGTCGGTCGTGACGTTGCGGATCGTCAGCGTGTACGGCATCTTCGGCGTCCGGATCGTCGCGGTCAGCCGGTTCTTGAAGTTGTCGAAGATGCGCTTGGCGGCCGGCGGAAGGTCGCCCGCGTCGGTGTCGATCGACGTGAGCTTCAGCCGCACCTGGCCCTCGGCCACGGTGATGTCGCCCGTGGCCACCAGGGTCGTCTTGAAGCTTCCGAGCTCGAGGGGCAACCGCAGCTCGACCTTGTTGTCCACCACCTTGACCTGCAGCTGGGCCGGGTCGAACGGCACCGGCAGGTTCGCCAGCGAGATCAGCGTGCGGACGGTGTCCCAGCTCATCGTCGCGGTGCCGGTGATGTTCTCGGCGGTGACCGGGCCGCGCCCGTTCAGCAGGTCGCTCGCCGCCGCCTTCACGTTGCTGGCGACCAGCGTCATCCTCTCGAGCTTGATGTCGTTGCTCTGCGGCTGGTCGGCGGTGATGGTGATCTTCTCGTACGTGCCGCCGAGCACCTGGGTGAGGAACGGGAACCCGCTGATCTTGACATCCGGGTCGCCCTGCGTGGTGGCGCCCGCCTTCTTCAGCTCCTGCGACGCCTGCTCAGCGATGCGGTCCTCGGCCACGCTCGCCCCGACCCGGTCGGCAACGACGACGAGGCCGAGCAGCAGGACGAGCATGACCAGCAGCGCTATGCCGATCTTGCGACCACGACCCACGGCCGGCCCTCCCCTTCGGTGTGCTGGCCCTTGTGGCCGCTGCCTGTCTTGACGCGGCCGCTTGACCGCGGGCTCCGCACGCTCCGCCCGCTGGCGGCCGCTGATTACCCAGACGTCAGAAGTTACAACCCTCGCGCCAGTACCAGCGTGGCCGCGTAGGCCACCGGCGCGGCGAACGCGAAGGCGGTCAGCGGGCCCTGCATGTGCCGCACCAGCCACCACGGCGGCGGCATCCCGGCCAGGCGCCGGCCGGCCTCGGCGTAGTTCACCGACAGGTCGACCATCAGCGCGATCACCGCGGCGGCGAGGCCGGCGATCGCGGTGGGCAGCGTGCTCAGGCCCTCGAGGAGGTATCCGGCCAGGCCGGCGGCGGCCGTGCCGACCATGGCCCCGGCGATCACCCCGGCGCCGCCGCGCGGCACGGCCGGGGCGACCCGCAGCATGGGTGCGACGACGTCGGTCAGGTGCGCCACGAGCAGCGCCGTGCCGGCGCCGACGACGCATGCGCTGATCACCTGGGTGCCGAGCGCCTTGCGGCTGAGCACGATCAGCGTCGCGTACGCGACGACGCCGAGGACAACCATCAGACTGGAACCGAGCGACTCGGTGACGCGTACCCGGCCCGCTGGGCGGAGCAGTTGACCGATCACGGCGACCACGAAGCCGCCCGCTGTGATGTACGCCATCGGTGCCAGTGAGGCCGGCTCCACGCGCACCGCAACGAGGTCGGCGCCGCCCGCGACCACCAGGCCGACGAACCCGACGACGCGCGGCGCGGGCGGCTGGGCGGCAATCGTCCAGACGACCACGAACAGGATCTGCACACCGAGGACGACCAGCGCGAACGACGCATGGTCGAACTGGACACCGACCACCACGGCGACGGTGAGCAGCGCCGTCAGCCCGACGACGCCCAGCGACACCAGGCGCCGCACCGGAGCGAGGACCGGCGGGCGCGCCTCCCCGTCCTCGGCGTCGATACCACCCAAGACGTCGTCGGGATCCGTCCCGGCGTAGCTGTCCTCGGGGGGCCACTCGCTGGCGCGTGGTTCGGGCATGGACACGCCGACGATGGTGCCAGACCAGCCGGGATCACACGATGTGGGCCGAAGTACGTGGCCGGAATGGTCGGGACCTGCACTATTCTCTTGGAAACGAGTGGACGCCGCCGCCAGCGGCCCACCCCTCGCGCCACCCGTCATAGACGCCGGGCCCGGTCGCCGCCCAACCCCCCGGAGACGGAGGTGTCGCGTGGAGATCCTCATGTTGACCGCCAGGGCCGATGCGCCATCGGTGCTCGCCGCGCTGGACCTGCTGCCGCACGCGGTGCGCACCGCACCTCGGGACGTGCGCACGCTGCTCTCCGGCCCCACGCCGGACGCGGTGATGGTCGACGCCCGCACCGAACTGGCCGAGGCGCGCTCGACGTGTCGCATGCTGCGGGCCACCGGGCTCGGGGTGCCGCTGATCGCGGTGGTCACCGAGGCCGGCCTGGTCGCCCTGCACACCGACTGGGGCCTCGACGACGTGCTGCTCGCGTCCTCCGGCCCGGCCGAGGTCGAGGCGCGGCTGCGGCTCGCCGTCGGCCGGCTCAACGCCGCGACGGCGAGCAGCAGCGGCCTCATCAAGGCGGGCGAACTGACGATCGACCCGGACACCTACGCGGCCAAGCTCAAGGGCCGCCCGCTGGACCTCACGTACAAGGAGTTCGAGCTGCTCAAGTTCCTCGCCCAGCACCCCGGCCGGGTGTTCACCCGCGACCAGTTGCTCCGTGAGGTGTGGGGCTACGACTACTTCGGCGGCACCCGCACCGTCGACGTCCACGTGCGGCGGCTGCGGGCCAAGCTCGGCTCGGAGTACGAGTCGATGATCGGAACGGTGCGCCAGGTGGGGTACAAGTTCGTCGTCCCGCCCAGCCGCGGGCTGCCCGACGCCGAGCCGGCCCGCGTCTGAGATCCGCGTTAACGTTGCCCGGTGACCGCCGAGGTAACGCGCGCCAACAGGTTGACCCCTGACCAGCTCGCCGCCGTGCTAGCGCTGGCGCACGCCGCGGAGGAGTCCGACGGCAGTCCACCGCTGTCCGAGCAGACGCTTCTACGGCTGCGGCACGCCGGCAGCGCCGGCACTGCCGGCTCCGACGGCTCCGCCGGCACTGCCGGCTCCGACGGCTCCGCCGGCGTCCACCTGCTGGTCAACGACGGCCGCGACGGCTACGGCCACGTCGCGTCGGACGGCGCCGCGGAACTGGTGATCGCGCCGGCGCGGCGCGGGCACGGCCTGGGCCGCGCGCTCGTGGACGCGGCGCTGGCGGTCTCCGGCGGAACGCTCGATGTGTGGTCGCACGGCGACCACCCGGCGGCGGCCGCGCTGGCCCGCGCGCTGGGGTTCGAACGGACGCGGGTGCTGCGGCGGATGCGGCGCTCGCTCGCCGAGCCGCTGCCGGCCGCGGAGGTGCCCGACGGCGTGGTGGTGCGGGCGTTCGTGCCCGGCCGTGACGACGAGCCATGGCTGCGGCTGAACGCCCGCGCCTTCGCCAGCCATCCGGAGCAGGGCCGCCTGACCCTCGACGACCTGCACCTGCGGATGGCCGAGCCGTGGTTCGACCCGGCCGGGTTCCTGCTGGCCGAGCGGGCCGGGCAGTTGATCGGCTTCCACTGGACCAAGATCCACGAGGACGGCCTGGGCGAGGTCTACGTGCTCGGGATCGATCCCGACGCACAGGGCATGCGGCTGGCCCGCCCGCTCGTCGTGGCCGGCCTGTCCTGGCTCGGTTCGGTCGGCGTCGACACGGTGATGCTCTACGTGGACGAGTCGAACCCTCGGGCGGTTGCCCTGTACGAGAAGCTCGGCTTCACACCATGGACGAGCGACGTGACCTACCGGCGGACTGCGTCCGCTGCCGCAGGCGCTGCTTGACCATCAGCTCGCGGTGGTCGAGCACGGCCAGCACCGGATAGAGCACGCCGCACGCGAACAGCCACAGCAGCACCCGGTCACGGGCGTCGTCGGCGAGGCCGACCGCGGGTAACGGCGCGAGCGCCATCAACAGGATCATCCCGCCGACGTGGTGCGGCCGGCCGCCGCCGGTGGCGAGGCCGTAGCCGAGCAGCACCGCCGCGCCGGCGATCGCGGTGATCAGGACGGGCGGCGTCCAGACGACGTCGCCGATGAGCGCGGCGATGAGCACGCCGCTGGCGATCAGGCCGCTGTTGGTGAGCCGGCCGGGCCGGATGTACGGGAAGTGCCGGGCATAGTAGCGGCCGGCGAGGCTGTGCAGCCGGGCCGAGACGACGACCGCGACCGCCCAGGCGAGCCAGCGCGCCGGCCACGGCATCGCGACGGTGGCGACGATGGCCGTGGCGAGGAGGAGCAGCCCACCGGGTGCCCATCGAAGTCCCTGCCAATACCACATATGCCGCATATCACGACATAGCGTAGTTGGTGCGCTACAGGTTGACGACGAGGCGCGCTGAGCCGTCCGGTTGCAACTCGGCCGCCGGCTGCACCGGCCGACCCGGCTCGCGGGTCGCCGCGGCGGCCAGCACCCGCTCGATCGTCGGGTACCGGGCGAGCTGGCGCAGCGTCACTTTCGTCGGCGGGAGCATCGGGGTGCCGTCGCCGGCGAGCTCTCCGGGTGACGCCCAGCGGGTGTGCGCCGCCTCGCCGCCCACGTCGCGGGTGCGCTGACCGCCGGGCAGCAGCGCCAGGAAGAAGTAGGTGTCGTACCGGCGCGGCTCGAAGTCCGGGGTGATCCAGCGGGCCCACGGCGCCAGCAGGTCGGTGCGCGGAACCAGGCCACGCTCGGCGAGGAACTCCGCGAAGCCGACGGTGCGCTCGATCAACGCGACCCGGGCGGCCTCCCAGTCGTCGCCGCTGACGTCGCCGACGACGGTGTCCGGGCCCGGGCCGGCAAGCAGCACGCCGGACTCCTCGAACACCTCCCGCACGGCCGCGCAGAGCACGGCCCGGGCGGTGGCCTCGGAAAGGCCGAGGCGGGCGGCCCACTCCCCCGGCGGCGGGCCGGCCCACTGCAGCTCGACCGTGAAGTCGCGCGGATCGACGGCGCCACCCGGAAACGCGTACATGTCCGCGGCGAACGCCATCGTGGCGGCCCGGCGGATCGCGTACACCTCGAAGCCGTCCGATGCGCCCTCCACGGGTCGCAGCAGCACGACAGTGCTCGCCAGGCGGGCCGGCGCGGGCTCGCGGCCGGCCTCGGCGAACTCCTGCGCGTGCTTCATCAGGCGGGCCGGCAGCGGAAACGTCACCGCGGCAGTCCGATCTGTGCGATCAGTGCCTTCCACACGGCGAGCCTACGGCTCCCGGGCCGAAACTCAGATCAGCCCGTGCCGCAGCGCGTAGGCCACCGCGTGCGACCGGTTGCGCAGGTGCAGGCGGCTCGTGATGTCGTGCAGGATGTTCTTGATCGTGCGCTGCGAGTAGGACAGCTTCGCCGCGATCTCGGCCGTGTCCAGGCCGTCGGCGACGAGCCGGAGCACCTCGATCTCCCGCTCGGCGAGCCCGCCGAAGGTGAGCCCGCGCGGCCAGAGCACCTGCCGCTGCAGCTTGCCCACCTGGTTGAGCAGGCGCCCGAGCAGGTCCGGCGGCAGCGCGCCGTCGCCGACGGCCGCGGCCTGCACCACGTTGATCAGCCGGTCGGGGCTGGCCTCGGCCCGACGGACCACGCCGGCAACGCCCGCCTCGACGGCGGCGACCAGATCGGCGTCGTCGAGCTCGGCGACCACGAGGACCAAGCGGGCACCCACGCGCTGGAGCGAGCGCAGTGTACGCAGTGTCGGCTCTGCGACACGGTCGGCGACCACAAGGGCAACGCTGGTACGCCCCGGTTCCGGAGCGTCGATGACCTTGACCTCTGGCCGCGGCCGCAACTGGCTGGCCAGGCCGGCGCGGAGGATCGGGTCGTCGGCGTGCACATAGACGGTCAACTGTTCGGCGTTCATGAGTCGTGCCTCCCGGGGTAGTGGGTCAACCCTGACGGGCATGCCTCAGCGCACGCTCAACATGGGCTCAACGGGTCGGACCGCTTGCCCATTCGGGTACGCCGGGAGAGCGCTTTCAGTTGCCGATGCAACGAAAAGATCCGCTAGCGTGCGGGCATGACCACGCCCATCCGCTGGGGAATCCTGTCGACCGGCGCGATCGCCGCCACCTTCGTCGACGATCTGCGACTGCTTCCCGACGCGGTGATCACCGCGGTCGGCTCGAGGACCGAAGAGGCAGCGAAGCAGTTCGCCGCCACCCACGGGATACCGACCGCGCACGGCTCGTGGCGGGCGCTCGCCGAGGACCCGGAGGTCGACGTCGTCTACGTCGCGACGCCGCACTCCGGCCACGTCGCCGCGACGATGACTGTGCTCGACGCCGGCAAGGCGGCGCTCACCGAGAAGCCGGTGGCGCTCGACGCCGCTCAGGCCACCGGCCTGTTCGACGCCGCCCGCGAGCGCAACCTCTTCCTCATGGAGGCCATGTGGACGCGGTTCAACCCGGTGGTGCGGCGGGCCCAGGAGCTCGTCGCCGCCGGCGCGATCGGCCGGGTCACCAGCGTGTCGGCCGACTTCGGGTTCCTCGCCCCGGACGACGAGACGCACCGCCTGCACGCCCGGGCGCTCGGCGGCGGCGCGCTGCTCGACCTGGGCATCTACCCGGCGACGATCGCGCACCTGTTCCTCGGCCCGCCCGACGAGATCCGGGCCTGGGCCGACCTCGGCCCGCAGGGCACCGACCGGAACACGGCGATGATCCTCGGGTACGCGTCGGGTGCGCTCGCGTCGCTCACCTGTTCGCTGGTCAGCGCGACGCCGTGGCTGGCGGTGGTCGCCGGCACCGACGGGCGCATCGAGCTGCCCAGCGTCATGTGCCCGCAGCACCTGACCCTGCACCGGGGCGAGTCAACGGAGGTGATCGACCTCTCGTACCGGGGCAAGGGCTACCACTTCGAGGCCGCCGAGGTGAACCGCTGCCTGCGGGAAGGGCTCACCGAGAGCCCGACGATGCCGCACGCCGAGAGCCTCGCCGTCCTGACCACCCTGGACCGCGTCCGGGCGCAGATCGGCGTGTCGTACTAGCTCCCTCGTCCCGAGATCTTGGACGTCCACCACGGCTGGAGCCGTAGTAGACGTCCAAGATCGGCGCAGGGAAGGGGTTACCCGAACAGTGGGTGGACCACGAAGTAGACCAGCACGGCGATGGTCGCGGCGGCCGGGAAAGTCATGATCCACGCGCTGACGATGTTGCCGGCCACGCCCCAGCGCACCGCGCGCAGCCGCTTCGTCGCGCCGACCCCCATGATCGCCGATGTGATCGTGTGCGTGGTCGAGATCGGCGCGTGCAGCACGAGGGAGTTGAAGTACAGGACGGCGCTCGCCACGGTCTGGGCGGCGAAGCCCTCCGCCGGGCCGAGGTCGATCACCTTGCGCCCGACAGTGCGGATGATCCGCCAGCCGCCGGCGTACGTGCCCAGCGCCAGCACCGTCGCCGAGGTGAAGAACACCCACCACGGGATGTGCGTGCGGCTCTCCTGGAACCCGCCGGTGTACAGCGCGAGCACGATGATGCCCATGGTCTTCGCGGCGTCCTGCATGCCGTGACCGAGCGCCATCGCGAACGCCGAGAGACTCTGCGCGATCCGGAAACCACGGTTGAGCTTGCTCGGGTTGCCGTTGCGGACGATCCACAGCAGCGCCAGCATCACCACGAAGCCGAGCAGGAAGCCGACCATCGGCGAGACCACCATCGGGATGATGACCTTTTCGCCGATGGTGTCCCAGTGCACGGTGCCGCCGGCGGCGAACAGCGTCGCGCCCACCAACCCGCCGAACAGCGCGTGCGACGAACTCGACGGCAACCCGAAGTACCAGGTGATGAGGTTCCAGGCGATCGCGCCCAGCACACCGGCGAACACCACGCCCAGGCTGCTGACGCCCTGCGGCAGCGTCACCAGGCCCTCGCCCACGGTCTTTGCGACGCCCTGCCCGAAGTAGGCGCCGATCAGGTTGCCGAACGCCGCCATGATCAACGCGACCCGCGGGGTGAGGGCACGCGTCGACACCGAGACGGCGATCGCGTTGGCGGCGTCGTGGAAGCCGTTGGTGTAGTCGAAGGCCATCGCCGCCAGGATCACCGCCATGACGGCGACGAACTCGGGGGTCACGGCGTCGCCTCGCTTCGCGAGCCGACACCTACGACGTGAGCGCCCCGCTCCGCGTGGCGCTCATGTCCGCTGCGGATGGTTCGCTCGCTGCGCTCGCTCACGACTCCTTGACCGCGATCGTCTCGACGGTGTTCGAGACGTGCTCGAACGCGTCGCAGGCCGCCTCGAGCTCGTCGGCGACCTCCTTCATCTTCATCACCGTCAGCGCGTCGTACTCGCCGGAGAACAGGCGCACGAGCAGCATCCGGTACGCCCGGTCGCCCTCGTTCTCCAGGCGGTTGCACTCGACCCAGTAGTCCTTGAGGCCCTTCATCGTCTTCAGCGACGGCAGCGAGCGCGCGGTGAGCCTGGCCTGCTGGTCGAGGATCGCGACCAGTTCGTGCATCTCCCGGGGCAGCGACGGCAGGCTGGTCAGGCCGTACAGGTACAGCAGGCTGCCGACGGCCTCGAGGTGGTCCATGACGTCGTCAAGCTGCGACCCGAGGCGGTAGATGTCCTCGCGGTCGAACGGCGTCACGAAGCTCGAGTTGATCCGGTTGTACAGCTCGTGGGTGAGCGCGTCGTTGTCGTGCTCGACCTCGACGAGGCGCTCGCTCACCGACTGGACGTCGGCCTTGGGCATGGCTAGTTCGGTGAGGAGTTCGGTGCCGCGGACGAGGTTCTCGGCCGCCTTGGTGAAGAAGTCGTAGAACGACTCGTCGTTGGGTCGAAGCTTCAAGCGCACGGCGGCTACCTCGCGTACTTGGCATCCTGCGGCGGAGGGGTGGATCACTCGGGAATCACTGTACGTTCACCGGATTCAGCCCGCTGCGCGCCCCGTGCCGGTCACGAGGGCGTCATTTGATGTTCATTTCTCGTTCACCTTCTACCCCGATTACCGGTGTGCACGCTGCGCTCGCAGGAACCGCCGGAGAGTGGCCACGTCCCGCGCCCCGATGAGGTCGACGCCGGCCGCGTGCAGTTCCCGCCAGTAGGCGCGCCGCACCGCGCGGCGCTTCTCCGGGACGCCGAACAGCCGCACCCGTTTGCCTTCGGCGCGCGCCGCGGCCACCAGGGCCCGCAGCACGTGCCGCTCCTCGGCCGGTATCTCGCCCCGGCCGTCCCAACCGAACCGCCAGGCGACGTGCTCCCCGACCAGCGGGACCACCGACGTCGCCACCCCGGTGTCGACGTCGGCGAGCGTGCCCTCCGCGAAGAACAGCCGGCTCTCCCGTCTGGACAGGGCGCCGCGCGGCGCGCCGGCGAGCGCCACGAGCACGGCGGAATGCCGGACGGTGCCGGCGCGCGAGCGCGTCAGCATCTCGGAGTACCCGGTCAGCTCCTCCTCGAGAAGGTCGAGCAGGTGGGCCGCGGATGCGCCACCGGCGGGCTCCAGCACGACGCTGAACGGCTGGTGCTGCGCCGGATGCACCCGGCCCCTCGCCCGGACGCGGGCGAGCAGCGGTTCGAGCACCAGCCGGGCCAGCGTGCGGCCCGGGTCGCCCGGCGCCGCGTCGGCGGTCGCTCGCGTCGCCGTCGGTCGCGTCGCGCTCGCCGTCGGTCGCGTCGCGCTCGCCGTCGGTCGCGTCGCGCTCGCCGTCGGTCGCGTCGCGGTCGCCGTCGCACCCGTCGCGGTCGCGCCGGGCGCGACCGCACCGGCCGCGACTT
>Ga0207678_10006124_pt1 | contig 10697 bp, 8 predicted proteins | sample KBSC63metaG_FD_184319 | JGI IMG/M metagenome (GOLD analysis project Ga0207678, IMG submission 184319) | Corn rhizosphere microbial communities from Kellogg Biological Station, Michigan, USA - KBS C6-3 metaG (SPAdes) (version 2) | ecosystem: Host-associated > Plants > Roots > Rhizosphere > Soil ...
TCCTCCGGCCCGTCGAAAACCACGACCGGTCCTTCGAAAGCGTCGGGATCGTCAGGGTTCGAGAGATAGCGCTCGCGGAACTGCGGCGAGATCACCGAGCGCTTCATGATCGCGGAATCGAAGAGGTTGCCGCTGAACACCATGAACCCCGCGGACTCCTTCAGCGGCCGGTCGAACGGGCGGATGACGTCTTCCTCGACGATTCGGGCGCCGCGGCAATTGTCGCCAATGGTCTTGCCGTTGGCAGTGATGCAATTCTCGTTGATGAGGCCCTGTCTCATCAGCTGGTTGACCACGGCGGGAACGCCGCCGGCGCGGTAATAATCCTCGCCGAGAAATTCGCCCGCCGGCTGAAGATTGACGAGCAGCGGGACGTCGAGCCCGAATTCCTGCCAATCCTCGACCTTCAGTTCGACTCCCAAATGGCGAGCGATCGCCTCGAGATGGATGGGCGCGTTGGTCGAGCCGCCGATCGCAGTGTTGACCCGGATTGCGTTGATGAACGCCTCACGAGTCATGATGTCCGATGGCTTGCGGTCGGCGTTCACCATTTCGACGATCTGAACTCCGGTACTGTAGGCGCACGCCTGGCGGTCGCGGTGGGGCGCCGGGATCGCGGCCGAGCCGGGAAGGGACATGCCGAGCGCCTCGGTCAGCGAATTCATCGTCGTCGCCGTGCCCATGGTGTTGCAGAAGCCGGTTGAGGGCGCGGAGCTCGCGACCAGCTCGATAAATCCCTTGGCGTCGATTTCACCCGTGGCAAGCAGCTCGCGCGCTTTCCAGACGATGGTTCCAGAGCCGGTGCGTTGGCCGTCATACCAGCCGTTCAGCATCGGTCCGACCGAAAGGGCGATCGCCGGGATGTTCACCGTTGCTGCGCCCATCAGGCAGCCGGGCACCGTCTTGTCGCAGCCGATGGTGAGAACGACTCCATCGAGCGGATAGCCGTAGAGAATTTCGACGAGGCTGAGGTAGGTGAGGTTGCGGTCGAGACCCGGGGCGGGTCGCTTGCCGGTCTCCTGGATCGAGTGGATCGCGAATTCCATCGGGATTCCGCCTGCCGCGTAAACCCCTTGCTTCACATGCTGGGCGAGCACGAGATGGTGCCGGTTGCATGGCATCAGGTCGCTGCCCGTCTGGGCGATTCCGATGATCGGCTTGCCCGACTGGAGCTGCTCCAGCGAGATCCCGTAGTTGGTATAGCGCTCCAGATAGAGCGCAGTCATGTCGACATTGTCCGGATTATCGAACCATGCGCGCGAGCGGAGCTTGCGATCAGCCATTGAGTCTGCTTTCGATCCCTAGAAATCGCCGCCGGTTGATCGAGTTCCCCCACTCGGTTGACGGTCTTTGCGGAGCTATTTACTCACACAATTCGCGCAGGCAACCAGTATGCTGCGCCTTTTTCGATCTGGAGGGGTTATGGCGGGAGCAGTTGCGGCGGGAGCCGGAGGCAATTCGGGTGCGCCGCGGGCGAGTTACGGACCGGCGCTGGGACTGCTGACAACCCTGTTCTTCATGTGGGGCTTCATCAGCGTCATCAACGGAACGCTGCTGCCGCACCTCAGAAGCGTGTTCGAGCTCAGTTATTTCCAAACCGGCCTGATCGAATCCGTGTGGTTCATCGGCTATCTGCTGGCCTCGATCCCGGCCGCCAAGCTGATCGAGCGGATCGGCTACCAGCGGGCGCTGACCACCGGCTTGCTGGTGATGACGGCTGGATCGCTCGGGATGATCCTCGCCGCCTACCTCATCTCTTATCCGGTCACGGTCGCATCGCTGTTCATCGTCTCATGCGGAATTGCGCTGCTCCAGGTTGCGGCTAACCCCTATGTCGCCGTCATCGGGCCGCCGGAAAACTCCGAGCAGCGGCTAACCCTCGTGCAGGCCTTCAACACGACCGGCGATGTCCTCGCCGTGATCTTCGGCAAATATCTGATCCTCGCGCGCACCACTGCCGGTACAGCGGCGCAGGGGACGCAGCTCACGCACGCGCAGCGCATGGCTGACGCGCAAGCGACGGAACTGCCCTATTTCATAGTCGCGGTCGTGCTCGCCATCCTCGCTTTCCTGATCGCACGGGCAAAGCTCCCGGTCCTCGGCGCTGCCACCGCGCGCGCTTCGGCGGAGGCGCGGCGTGGGTTGTCGATCTGGAACCATCGCAACCTGATCCTGGGCTGCGTCGGAATCGCGCTGTGCGTGCTCGCTGAAATTGGCGTCGGCAGCTATTTCGTGAACTTCGTTTCGCAGCCGAGCGTCGCGAACATTCCGCAGGACCAGGCAGCCACCTATCTCACCTTTTTCTGGGGCGGAATGATGGTTGGCCGCTTCTGCGCCGCCGGACTGATGCGCGCCATTCGGCCGGAGCGGGTGCTCGCGATCTTCGCGCTGATCGCGATCGCAGGGTCGCTGGTGGCGGTGTTCGTGCCTGGCCCAGCAGCAATGTACGGCCTTATCACCGTCGGCCTCGGCATTTCGCTGATGTTCCCGACGATCTTTGCCCTTGCTATTCGTGGCCTGGGCCCGCTGACTGAAGAGGGTTCCGGCCTGTTGATCATGTCGATCGCCGGGGGAGCGCTCGCCTCGCTGCAAGGCAAGGTCGGCGATCTCTATGGTTTACACTGGGGATTCCTGGTGACCGCCGGCTGCGCTCTTTACGTGCTGTTCTACGCCCTGTGGGGCTGCCGGGTGCCGGCAGGTGCCGACCTGGGAACCGAAGGCAATCCAGCGGAGGCTCTGGCCGAAACCTTCGAGTGAGACGGTCCTAGAGCGACATTTCCGTGTCCTCGAGCGCGTCGCGGATCAGCACGAGCATAGCCTTGCGTGCCTGCTCCGCATTTGCGGCGGCAATCGCCTTATAGACCGACTCATGATCCGGCATCGGGTCGCGGGGAAGCGGCTTGTCGCGTTGCTTGAAAATCGTCGTCCACTGGACCGCGGCGCCAATCGTGCTTGCCAATGCGGCCAGCGGCTCATTGGCCGAGGCGTCGAGAAGCGTGCGGTGAAAGCGCTGATCGGCAGCCCGGCCTTCGGGATTATCGAGTCCGTACCGGGACATCTCGTCGAGCGCCTGACGCAGCTGCTCGACTTGTTCCTCGGTCCGGCGCTGCGCCGCATAAGCAGCCGCCGCCGGCTCGATCAGCTCGCGTAGCTCAAACAGGCCGCGGATGAATTCGGGCTGCGGTTCGCTCTCGAAGGTCCAGGCGAGAATGTCGGGATCGAGCAGGTTCCAACGGCTTCGAGGAGTAACCCGCGTACCCGCCTTCGGCCGGCTTTCGATCAGACCTTTGGCGGCCAGCATCCGCATCGCTTCGCGATAGACGGTGCGCGAGACGCCAAGCTCTTCGCTGGCTTCGATCTCACCGCCGAACATCGAGCCCGGCGGTCGTTTTCCGCTGACGATCTCAATGCCGATGGAGCGTGCGATTGCACCGTGAATTCGAGGCGGTGCGCCTGCTTCGTCGTTCATCGCACTGCCCCCTTTTCCTGACGGCTATAACGGAGGCTTTGTGGACGGCAAAGAGCGGGACCCAAGGCGGCCATTGATCGTTCATGTGCAAAGTGAGATAACAGCAACGATGATGCGCATGTTCGCCTCGACACCAGTTCGCGCCGCTTCGGCCGCGCCGGCGAACTATTATTATCCGATGGAGGTTGGATCGGGCTGACGCGCGCCTCGCGACAGTTCGACCAGCCTCCGACCCGCCAGCGCCTCGCTCGGCGGGTTTTTTATTGCCCCGATCAAGGAACCGACGAAAATGCTTCAGCAGACGATCACGAAGAAGGACGAGTCCCCGCACTGGCAGGATTTTGTCGTGCCGCAGGATTGGGATTCGTTCACCCAGGATGATCACGCCGTTTGGGACCTGCTGTTCGCCCGGCAGGTAGAGCTTCTCGGCAGCCGCGTGGTGTCGCCGTTCCTCGATGGAATCGACCTCCTGAAGCTGTCGCACCCGGGCGTGCCGGACGTCGAAGGGTTGAACGCGATCCTGGAGCCGCGGACGGGCTGGCGAACAGTCGCTGTGCCCGGCCTGGTTCCGGATGCTGTCTTCTTCGCCATGCTTTCGGAGCGCATATTTCCGGTGGGCAATTTCATTCGCACCCGCGAGCAGCTCGATTATCTCGAGGCTCCGGACTGCTTTCACGACATGTTCGGGCACATCCCGATGCTTGCGCACCATGAATTTGCGGAGATGACCCGGCACATCGGCGAATTGGGTTCGGCAGCAATCGCCGCCGGCGAGGGGCACCGCGCTGCGCGGCTATACTGGCACAGCGTCGAGTTCGGCCTCGCGAAGGAGAATGGAGAGCTCAAGATTCTCGGCGCCGGCCTCGCCTCCAGCTTTGGCGAAGCGCATTTCAGTCTCGAGAGCGACGGAGTCGAGCGGCTGGAGTTCTCGGCGAAGCGGGCGGTGAACACGCCGTACAAGCACGACGCCTTCCAGCCGCGCTACCTGGTGTCGCGGTCCCTGGAAGAGACTGTCGCGGAGGTGCTTGCCCTCACGCCCGAGCAAGTTCTGGCGCTCTGAGCACTCTCAGTTGATCGGAAACGCATCGCTCGACCGGTATGTGCGCGGAGCGGAAACCCTGAGGCTTGCGCCTTCGTCATCGATTAGAACTCCCCGCGCGAGCGCGGTCGCGAACTCGATTCCGAACCAGGGACCTTCCGACCAAGCAACCCTGGCGACCGCCAGGAAGCTCCCGCAGGTGATCCGAACTTCCTCGCCGGCAGCGGGAGCCTCGTCGGATTCCAGCAATGCGCCGGACTTGGAAACGTCACGAATCCGGGCGTCCACCGATCGCGATTCAGATTGTACGTGAGCAGTGAGAAACGTTCTGGACCGCTTGACGGTCCGCTTCCGAGCAAGAACCGGATTCATCTGTAGCTCCGTGTTGACGGCCGTGGCTTGCTCTCGCCGAAGTTAACAGCCTGCTAAGCCCCAGGCGTAATCGGACGCTCTTTGCGGGCCCGCCAAGTCGCGGCCTAAGCGACTGGACGGGAAAACAGGGCGCAGTACAAGGGCGGCGTGGCCGATCCCGCGGACATCAGCGAATATCGAACGGGCTCCGATCCGCGCACTCTCCGCGACGCTCTCGGCTGTTTCGCAACGGGTGTGACGGTCGTGACCTGTCTGGATCCGGAAGGCCTGCCCTGCGGCCTGACCGTCAACAGCTTCACTTCCGTTTCGCTCGACCCTCCGCTGTTACTGGTCTGCGTTGCGAAACCTGCGCGGTGCGCGACTCCGCTCGCGGAGGCGGAGCATTTCGCGATCAACGTTCTTCAGACGGGCCAGCAGCCCGCTTCCATCCGCTTCTCGACACCGGCGGAAGACCGGTTCGGTCCAACGCCTTGGTCCGTTGGGGAAACCGGGGCGCCACTGTTGATGGAGTCCCTAGGCGTTTTCGAATGTGAGCGCTTCGCCGTGTACGACGGCGGCGATCACCATATCCTGGTTGGCCGCGTGTTGCGCGCCAGCTTCGACCCCAATCTCGATCCGCTGCTCTATTTCCGCGGGCGCTACCGGCGTCTGCATTTCGACTGAATTGTAGGTGTTATTGCGTAATCGAACGCAAAGTCGTACGCTTGATATAACGTGAAGTTAACGGACGGGGGTGCCGACGCCGTCCAGCGAATGTGGCGTTGTGCGCCTTCCGCGCTCGGGCGGGAGGGGGAATGAAAGCAGTCCTGCAGTCGAGGCTGATGCCTGCTGACGTTCAGGACAACTTCACCCGAATTCCGGCCCGCCAAATCGCTATATTTGTTCTGTTTGCTGCCTTGGTTTGCATTGTGTCGGTGCCCTGGCTGTCGCCAACCTACTTGCTCCCGTTGCCGCCGCTCTCCAGCGCCTATCCCCGCACGGAGCTCAGGCTGCTCAATCCGGGCCTCGCCTTCCTGTCTGTGGCGCTGGCGCTTCGCCCAAAATCCGAAGCACCAGTTTACATCGGGCTCTACGCCGCGGCAGTGTTGGCAATCGACGGTGTGTACCGAGATCTGGACTTCAGTGTAATTCGAGTGTCGATCGAAATCGTCGAGACAGTGACGCAAGTCGCGATCCTCAAGCGGATGCTGCATGGCCGCTGGTGCGATCCCAAGTGGATGAGCCTTTATGCGGTGGCTATCGTCGCACTTGCTGCCATTGGCGCGATCCTGACGGTCGTGTTCGCCGACGCCGCATCGCTGCAGCCCTCAGAGTATGTGCGTCAGCTCGGCGGCAACGTCGGCCTGGGCTGGCGTGTCATGTGGCTTTGCAATGCTTGCAGCTATCTGTCGATCGCCGGTTCCATCGCCACTCTGCTTCGAGCGAAGCCGTGGGTGCGCGCAGCCTTCCAGGATCCTTCCGATCGTCGCGACTGGATCGGAATGGCGGGCTGCCTGCTCCTAGCCAGCCTCATCTGCTTCCCCCTGTTCAACCCGCATTTGATGACCATTCCACAGGACGTGGAGCTCGCGCGTAGAACGGTGCCGACTGTGTTCGTGCTCGCGATGGCAGCACGCTTTCGAACCAGGGGAGCGGCGGTCGCCCTGCTCATTTACACACCGATCGCCCTCTACTCGATCGGTGGTCCGGTTGCGCCCGCAGTCTGGACGTGGCCGCCGGCGCTGGCGACTCCAACGCTAGGCCTTGTCCTCACGACCACCATCGCGTCGATCGTGGTCGCTGCCATTGCCGGCCAGCTCCGGCGGGCTCTCGCGCTTGCGGTCGAGGCCAATGAAGTGAAGTCCCGGTTCATAGCGGTGATGAGCCATGAGCTGAGGACGCCGCTGAACGCGATCCTGGGCTTCTCGGAGCTGATGCGGATGCAAAGCCTTCGCGAGTTCGGCGAGGCTGTTGCCGCCGTCGATAACATTCATGCGAGCGGTCAGCGGCTTCTGGCGATGATCGAGGCGGTCCTTACCCACGCCGAGCGCCACGACGGTATCTTCGCTCTCCACAAGCAGCCGCTCCGGCTTCAGCAGGCCGTCGTCGCCGCGACCGCAAGGTTGAACGAGCAATTCCCGGACCACGGCTGCTCTATCGACATTGATGTGCCCGACGATCTCCTGATCGACGCCGACGCCCGGGCGCTGCGGCAAATCCTGCAAGTGATCATCGGCTATCCACTGCGGTTCTGCGCTCCGGGTTCGGAGATTTCGATCTGCGCGGGGCACGAGGCGACGGATACGATCGTCGACATATATTCGAGCACCGCCGGCGCTCCCGTGCCCGACGAGATCGACAAGGTGGAATTTCAGCTGGTGAATGCGCTGGCCCTCGCTCATGGCGCACGGCTGAGCTTCAAGACGACCGGCAGTTCGGGCCGGACAGCCCGGCTCCGCTTCTTCGCGACCCGCGCCGCCTGACCTCGCGCTTGCCTCTGGCGCAGGTTTATCGCACTGGCGCGCCATGCTGGGCATCGACTTCATCAAGGCGAACCGCGACGCCGTAGAACGCGCAATCGAGGTCAAGAACGTCAGCCTCGACCTGAAACAGATCCTTGCGCTCGACAGCGAAGTCCGCGCTCTCAAGACGGAGATCGATCAGCTACGCGCCGAACGCAATGCGGTAAGTGCCAAGTTCAAGGATGCGGCACCGGAAGAAAAGGCCGAGCTTGGGCGCGCAGCGAAAGAGGCTGGGGCTCGCGCCAGCGAACTGGAGAAGGAGCTTGCGGTCGCGGACGCCAGGCTGAAGCAGTTGCTCCTGCTCGTCCCCAACATCCCGTTCGACGGCGCTCCGGTGGGCCCCGACGAAAGTTTCAACGTCGTCGTTCGCACGGAAGGAGAGCCGCCCCACTTCGATTTCGAGCCGCTCGACCATGTCGCGCTGATCGAGAAGAATGGCTGGGGCGATCTCAGCCGGATCGTCCACGTTTCCGGATCGCGCACCTACTGCCTCAAGGGGCGGCTGGCGCTGCTGGAGACCAAGCTGATGGCCTGGGCGCTGCAGCGCATTGCGGAGGCTGGGTTTACGCCGATAACGGTGCCGGCGATCGCCCGGCCCGAAGCTTTCTTCAACCAGGGCCAGTTCCCCGGCCACATGGAGGAAACCTATCACCTTCCCGCCGACGACCTGTGGCTGGCGGGAACGGCCGAGGTCGCGCTGACCTCGCTCCATTCGGGCGAGATCATCGAGAATTCGCAGCTTCCGGTGCTCTACGCCGGCTACTCGCCCTGCTTCCGCCGCGAAGCTGGGAGCGCCGGAAAGGACGTTCGCGGACTGTTGCGGGTGCACCAGTTCGTCAAGGTCGAACAATATGTGATCTGCGAGGCGGATGACGCCGTCTCTGCCAAGTGGCATGCGCGACTGCTGGAGCTGGCCGAGAGCCTGCTCCAGGCGCTCGAAATTCCCTATCAGGTGATCGAGACTTCGACCGGCGACATGGGCCTCGGCAAGTTCCGGATGAACGACATCGAAAGCTGGGTTCCGAGCTTGGGCAAATATCGCGAGACCCACAGCTGCTCGACTTTGCACGACTGGCAGGCGCGCCGGGCAAACATCCGATATCGTGGCGAGGACGGGAAGGTCCGCTTCGCTCACACGCTGAACAATACCGCGCTGGCGTCCCCCCGTATTCTCGTCCCGCTTCTGGAGAATCACCAGACCGAGGATGGCCGAGTGAAGCTTCCGCCCGTTCTTCAGGACCTGATGGGCAACGAGTTCCTTTAAGGCTGGTGGAAAAGGCCCTGTCCTACACCGCGTGCGAAGAGCACAGGGTCGGCAATGCGCCAGTTTGCCAGCCACTTCCTTTTTCCCTCTCGCTCAACCCGTCGTGCGCGTGCGCACGCGCGCACGCGTAGGCCTGTCGCGTTTGTGAACTTTCGCGGCTTCGGACATGTTGCGGCCGTCTCGGCGGAGGCGTAATTCCGCCGCATGTCCAGCTACGCAGACCGCCTCGCCGCTCTTCGCGAGCAATTGAAATCCGAGCACCTCGACGGTTTCGTCGTGCCGCTGACCGACGAGCATATGAGCGAATATGTCGGGAGCTATGCCCAGCGGCTGGCGTGGCTGACCGGCTTCAAGGGATCGGCGGGATCGGCGGTGGTCCTTCCGCAGGAAGCGGCGATCTTCGTTGACGGCCGCTACACGCTTCAGGTGCGCCAGCAGGTCTCCGCCGATGAGTGGAGCTATCAGTCGGTGCCGGAAACCAGCGTCGCCGATTGGCTGAAGGATCATGCGCCCGAGGGCGGCCGGATCGGCTACGACCCGTGGCTTCACACGCGCGACTGGGTGAAGCGGGCCAAGGAGGCGCTTGCAAGCCGCGGGGCCGAACTGGTCCCGGTCGAGCGCAATCCCATCGACAAGATCTGGGCGGACCGGCCGGAGATGTCCAACGCCCGGCTTGCGGTTCAGCCGGATGAATATGCCGGCAAAAGCTCGGCGGAAAAGCGCACTGAGATCGCCGACTGGCTGGCGAAACACCATGCCGATGCAACGGTGATCTCGGCGCTGGATTCGATCGCCTGGACGTTCAACGTTCGCGGCGAGGACGTTCACCGAACCCCGGTCGCGCTTGCCTATGCGATCGTCAATTCGGACGGCACCGCGGACCTGTTCGTCGCGTCCGAGAAGATGGGGCCGGATGTGCGGCAGCATCTCGGGAACGGCGTGCGGCTTCGCGAGCGCTACGAGTTCGAGAACGCGCTGTCGCAGCTCGGCGGGAAAACGGTCGCCGTTGATCCCGAACGCGCGGTGTCGGCGATCTTCGATGCGCTCGACAAGGCCGGCGCGAAGGCGGTCGCGTTGCGCGACCCCACCGTCCTTCCCAAAGCGATCAAGAACGAGGTCGAGATCGCCGGGCAAAAGGCGTCGCAGATTCGCGATGGGGCTGCGATCGCTCGCTTCCTCCACTGGATCGACGAGGAGGCGCCGTCGGGCGAAGTCGACGAGCTTACGGCATCAGACAAGCTGGAATCCCTCCGCCGGGAAGCACCCGAGCTTCGCGACCTCTCGTTCGATTCCATTTCCGGTTCGGGTCCGAACGGCGCGATCGTCCATTACAAATCGAGCGAGAAGACCAACCGCAAGCTGCAGCGCGGTGAGCTCTACCTGATCGATTCGGGCGGCCAATATGTGGACGGCACAACCGACATCACCCGCACCGTCGCGATCGGTGAGCCTACCGACGAAATGCGCGACCGGTTCACGCGAGTCCTGAAGGGTCACATTGCCGTCGCGGCGGCCGTCTTCCCGAAGGGCACGCGCGGCACGCAGCTGGACAGCTTCGCCCGGCGGCCGCTGTGGGACGCGGGGCTCGATTATGCGCACGGCACTGGGCACGGCGTCGGCAGCTATCTCGCCGTGCACGAGGGGCCGCAGCGAATCTCGCCGGCGACCAGCGCTCAGGCCGGAGGCGACGAGCCGTTGCAGGCCGGGATGCTGATCTCCAACGAGCCCGGTTATTACAAGAGCGGGGAATATGGCATCCGCATCGAAAATCTGGTGCTGGTGGTCGAGAAGAGGATCGAAGGCGCGGAGAAGGAGATGCTCGGCTTCGAGACCGTGACCTTCGCCCCGATCGAGCGGCGGCTTGTGGTGAAGGACATGCTTTCGGCCGCCGAACTCGACTGGCTCAACGACTACCATCGGCAGGTGCTGGAGAAGATCGGGCCGAAGCTCTCGGGCGCGGATCGGGAGTGGCTGGAGCAGGCCTGCGCGCCGATCTAGGAGACGCCTTATGGCCAAGTCGCTGTTCACTCACCCAATCCATCTGGGCCTCGG